>Ga0307374_10002862_pt1 | contig 30117 bp, 32 predicted proteins | sample OX3MG_FD_202532 | JGI IMG/M metagenome (GOLD analysis project Ga0307374, IMG submission 202532) | Soil microbial communities from Risofladan, Vaasa, Finland - OX-3 | ecosystem: Environmental > Terrestrial > Soil > Coastal area > Acid sulfate soil | place: Finland: Risofladan, Vaasa | collected... | reverse complement strand
AGCCAGCGGAAGTCACGGATGCGGGGGATGGCCATGGCCACCAACCGGTCCAGGAACTCCCAGGCCCGATCGCCCCGGAGGGTGACCTTGGCCCCGATCTCCTGGCCTTCCCGGAGCTTGAAGCCGGCGATCGACTGCTTGGCCCGGGTCACGATCGGCTTCTGTCCGCTGATGATCTCGAGGTCGCGCATGGCCCCCTCGATGAGGGACTTCTGCTGGGTGGCGTTGCCGACACCCATGTTGATGACGATCTTGGTGAGCCGGGGGACCTGCATGATGTTGCCGAGTCCCAGGGACTCCTTGAGCTGGGCGCGGACCTCTTCGTCGTAGCGCTGCTTGAGGCGAGGGCGGGTGCGGGTGTCGGCAACCATTACAGGTCTCCCCCACACTTGCGGCAGACCCGCAGCTTGCGGCCCTGCTCGTCGATCCGGACACCGATGCGGGTGGGCCCGCAGGAGCCGCACACGATGGCCACCGAGGAAACCGACACCGGCATGAACTTGTCGATGACCCCGCCCTGCATGGTGGCGCGGGTCGGCTTGGCGTGGCGCTTGGCCACGTGGACCCCTTCGACGATGACCCGACCCTCGGACGGGATGGCCCGGATGACTTCGGACTGCTTTCCCTTGTCCTTGCCGCTCATCACCTGGACCTTGTCGCCCTTGCGGATACGCATCTACAACACCTCCGGTGCCAGCGAGACAATCCGCATGAAGCGCTTGTCGCGCAACTCGCGGCCAACCGGGCCGAAGATGCGGGTCCCGCGTGGTTGTTGCTGGTCGTTGATCAGGACAGCAGCGTTCTCGTCGAAGCGGATATAGCTGCCGTCGGGACGGCGCTTCTCCTTCTTGGTCCGGACGACGACACACTTCACGACTTCGCCCTTCTTCACCGCCGCCCCGGGGATGGCGTCCTTGACCGTCGCCACGAAGACGTCCCCGATCGAGGCATAGCGGCGGCGCGAGCCGCCCAGCACCTTGATGCACAGGACCTCTTTGGCGCCGGAATTGTCGGCCACCCGGAGTCGGGACTCTTGCTGGATCACCGGGCACGCTCCAGGATCTCCATGAGGCGCCAGCGCTTGAGCTTGGACAGCGGGCGGGTCTCGATGACCCGGATCCGGTCGCCGATCTTGGCCTGGTTCTGCTCGTCGTGGACGTACAGGCGCTTGGTCCGCTGCACCGTCTTGCCGTAGCGGGGATGGCGCACACGCTCGACCACGGCCACGATGACCGTCGCCTGCATCTGGTCGGAGACCACCATGCCTTCCCGAACCTTGCGTCGGTTGGGTCGCTCCTCGGTCCCGGTCTCGGCAGTTTGTTCCTCGGCCATCATGCCTCCTTCTTCTTGTCAGAGGCAGCGCTCTCGGAGGCGGCTTCATCAGAAATCTCGTCATCGTCGGTCTCGTCGCCGGGGTCGAACTCGTCCTCGGCGTCGGACCCCTCGGCCCGGGCCAAGGCCTGGTCGTCGTCGGTGTCCTCCTGCTCCTCCTGGAGCTGGAGCTCGTCGTCGATCTCGTCGCCGGTCTCGGCCGCCTCGGCGTCGGCCCTGGCCGCCGCCCGGCGCTCGGAGGCAGTGGTCCGGGTGCGTCCCAGCGCGGCGTCCTCGGTGCGGAGACGGGCCGCGGCCCGGTGGGCCGGGATGTCCTCTTCGGCCAGACCCTCCGCCTCGGCGATCTCCCGGGCCCGGAGCTCGGTCATCATCCGGGCGACGTCCTTGCGAACGTGGTTCAGCCGCGAGAAGTTGTCCAGCCGGCCGGTGGCCAGTTGGAACCGCAGGTTGAACAGCTCCCGGCGGGTCTCGGAGAGCTGGGTCTCCAGCTCTTCGATGTCGTATTCGGAAATCTCCAACGATGTGACCATCAGACCTGTACCTCCGACGTCCCGTGGGTGCCGGGACGGATCACGAAGCGAGCCTTGAATGGCAGTTTCTGAATGGCACGATCCATGGCTTCTTTGGCCAGCTCGGGCTCGACCCCGGCCAGCTCGAAGAGGATGCGGCCCGGCTTGACCACCGCCACCCAGTGTTCGGGGTTGCCCTTGCCCGAGCCCATCCGGGTCTCGGCCGGCTTCTGGGTGACCGGGCGATCGGGGAAGACCCGGATCCAGACTTTGCCGCCCCGCTTCACGTGCCGGGTCATGGCGATACGGGCGGCCTCGATCTGACGGGCGGTCAACCATGCCGGCTCCAGGGCCTGGATCCCGAAGTCGCCAAAGGTCACCGAGCTTCCGCCCTTGGCCTTGCCGCTCATGCGCCCGCGCTGCTGCTTGCGGTGCTTCACCTTGCGGGGCATCAACATCAGTCGACCTCTTTGCGGAAGTGGGGCGTCTCGTGATGTTCACGGGTCCGGCGCTCGATCTCCTCGTCCTCGGTGAGGATGCGCTCGAGCTCGTCGGGGACCGCCGGGGTGGCCACGATGTCGGCCGGGGTTTCATCGACCAGGTCATCAGCGTCATCGGACCCATCGGCGCTTTCGGCATCGACGGTGATCACACTGCCGGGAGCCCCCTGCTCGGCCCGACGGCGACCGCCACCGGCGGTGATCAGGCGGCGGGGAGCCTCCCCACCCTGGCCCGAGGTCTCGCCCACGGCCATGGCCGCTTCGCGGTTGATCTTGTCGTCGGTGGAGATCTTGTAAGGCAGCACGTCACCCTTGTAGATCCACACCTTCACCCCGATGCGACCGAAGGTGGTCTTGGCCTCACGGAATCCGTAGTCGATGTCGGCCCGCAAGGTGTGCAAGGGAACCCGACCTTCGCGATAGGACTCCCGCCGAGCCATCTCGGAGCCTCCCAGCCGACCCGAGCACTGCACCCGAACGCCGAGGGCACCGGCCTTCTGCACGGTCTGGATGGCGCGTTTCATGGCTCGGCGGAAGGCCACCCGGCGAGCGAGTTGGTCGCAGATACCCTGGGCGATGAGGGCGGCATCCAGCTCCGGCTGCTTGATCTCTTGGATGTTGAGTTGAATCCGGTTGTTCAAGCCGGTGATGTCTTCGATCTTCTTCTTCAGGCGGTCGGCTTCAGACCCACGGCGACCGATCACGATTCCCGGGCGGGCGGTGTGGATATCCACCCGAAGGCGGTCACGGGTGCGCTCCACCTCGATGCGGCTGACCGCGGCCGACTCCAGTTGCGACATGAGGTAATCGCGGATCTTCCAATCCTCGATCACGCAGTTCTGATAGTTCTTCTCCTCGAACCATCGAGACTTCCAGTCGGTGGTGATGCCCAGCCGGAACCCGTAGGGATTGACCTTCTGGCCCATCTACTTGCCCTTCTCTCTGTCGGAATTGGCTTTCGCCTCGCCGTCGGCGTCTTCGTCACCTTCAGCGTCGGTCGACTCGGTGTCGTCCTCCGCATCGATGTCGATCCCATCGGCGTCTTCGATCTCGTCGATGTCATCGGTCTCGACGTCCTCGGCTTCAGTCCCGGAGTCGTCGATCTCGACCGCCTCGTCGATCGGCTCGACATCGTCCTCGTCGGTCAGGGTCTCGTCGAGATCGGTCACCGTCGACGGCGACGACTCTGCCGGTGTGCCCTCCGACCTCCGGCTCCGCCTCGATCCGGCCACCCGGCGGGAGCGCTGCGCCCCGGCCGCGGTCTGCTTGGCCCGCCGGCGGGCGATGCGGTCCTCGGGGAGCCGGCTCACGATGATGGTCACGTGGCAGGTCCGCTTCCGGATCCGGGTGGCCCGTCCCCGGGCCCGGGGGCGCCACCGCTTCAGGGTGCTTCCCTCGTCGGCGTAGCAGGCCGACACGAACAGCTCCTCGGCGTCGAGGCCGTCGTTGTGGACCGCATTGGCCACCGCCGAAGCCAGGACCTTCCCGATCACCGCGGCGGCTTCCCGGTCGCCGAGCTCCAGTGTCTCCCGGGCCCGATCGGCATCGAGGCCGCGGATCTGGTCGAGAACCTGCCGGGCCTTGTAGGCCGACATCCGGCTGTGACGAAGGACGGCCCGGGTCCCTTCGCGCTCGTTGGTCTTCACTCCGGGCACCTCAGCGCCTCCCGGCTCGCTCTTGGCCGGCGTGGAATTTGAATGTCCGGGTCGGGGCGAACTCGCCCAACTTGTGACCGACCATCGACTCGGTCACGTACACCGGGATGTGCTTCCGCCCGTCGTGGACGGCAATGGTGTGGCCGACCATGTCGGGGATGATGGTGGATCGGCGGGACCACGTCTTGATGACCTTCTTGTCACCGGCCGCGTTGAGGACATCCACCTTCTTGATGAGGTGGTCGTCGACGAACGGACCCTTTTTCAGGCTGCGAGGCATGGTGTGGCGTTCCCTCTGTTTCCCTACCGGCGGGCACCGCGGGTGCGGCGTCTGCGGACGATCATCTTGTCGGATTCCTTGTCCCGTGAACGGGTACGGCCCTCGGGCTTGCCCCACGGCGACACCGGGTGGCGGCCACCGGAAGACTTGCCCTCGCCGCCGCCCAACGGGTGGTCGACCGGGTTCATGGCCACCCCCCGGGTCTGGGGGCGTTTGCCCTTCCAGCGGTTCCGGCCGGCCTTGCCGATCTTGATCAGCTCGGCCTCGGAGTTGCCGACGACCCCGAGGGTGCCCCGGCAGTCGATGGACACCCGGCGCATCTCGGTGGAGGGCAGCCGGAGGGTGGCGTAGGCGCCTTCCTTGGCCACCAGCTGGATGCTCATCCCCGCACCCCGTCCCATCTTTCCCCCGCCGCCGGGCCGCAGCTCCACGTTGTGGACCACCGATCCGACCGGGATGTACCGGAGCGGCAAGGCGTTGCCCGGACGGATGTCCGCGCCCTGACCGGACTGCAACAGATCGCCCACCTTGACCTGGGCCGGCGCCAGGATGTAGCGCTTCTCGCCGTCGAGGTAGTGGAGCAGGGCAATCCGGGCATTGCGATTCGGGTCGTACTCGATGGTGGCGACCCGGGCCGGAATCCCGTCCTTGTCCCGCTTGAAATCGATCATCCGGTACTGCTGTTTGTGGCCGCCGCCGCGGTGACGGGCGGTCTTGCGGCCATGGTTGTTCCGGCCACCGGTGGACGGGTTGGGGGCCAGGAGCGACTTCTCCGGTCGGTCGGTGGTGATCTCGGCGAAATCCGAGACCGTCTGGAACCGGCGACCGGGGCTGGTGGGCTTGCGTGAACGGAGCGGCATGATCCTCGGTCCCTCAGCTCTCGAACAGATCGATCGAGTCACCCTCGTGGAGGGTGACGATGGCCCGCTTGGTATTGGAGCGATGCCCGATGGTGTTGTTCTTCCGGTTCTTCTTCGTCTTGCCCTTGCGGTTGAGGGTGTTGACGTTGACTACCCGGACCCCGAACGCCTGCTCGACGGCGTGGCGCACGTCGATCTTGGTGGCGGCGGGGTCGACCACGAACACGTAGACGTTCTCGTCCATGAGGGCGTAGGACTTCTCGGATACCACCGGTCGGATGAGCACGTTGTGGGCATCCCTCACGACGGGCTCCCTTCGGTCTCGGCGGCAGCCTCGGTCTCGGCGGCAGCCTCGGTCTCGGCGGCAGCCTCGGTCTCGGCGGCAGCCTCGGTGCCGGCGACCGGAGAGGCAACGGCACCCCCCGGGAGGGTGGCGTCGGTGAACACCACCCAGTCGTTGACCAGGATGTCGTAGGCGTTCAGTTCGCCCACCACCAGCGTCTGGATCTCGGGCAGGTTGCCGAACGAGCGGTCGGCATAGCCGTCCTCGTCTCCGAGCACCACCAGTACCCGGTCGTCCAGGCCCAGGGCGGCCAGGGCGGCGATGGCATCCTTGGTCCGGGGGACGTCGAATGTCCAGGCGTCGACCAGGGCCACCCGGCCCTGGGAGGCCCGGTCGGACAGCGCCGAGCGCAGGGCCAGCTGGATCATCTTCTTGGGGGTCTTCTGGGCGTAGGAGCGGGGCTTCGGGCCCAGGGCCACACCGCCACCCACCCACTGCGGCGAACGGGTCGAGCCCTGACGGGCCCGGCCGGTGCCCTTCTGTCGGAACGGCTTGGCGCCACCGCCACGAACCTCGGCCCGGGTCTTGGTCGACTGGGTGCCGGAACGGGCGGCGGCCAGCTGGGCGGTCACCACCTGATGCAGCACGGCCAGATTGGGCTCGATGCCGAACCACCCCGGGTCGAGGTCGACCTGGCCCAGGACGGCGCCGTCCATCGAGCGGCGGTCCACCGTGCGCCGGGTGGGCTCGGGCCGGAGGAACCGGCGGACTTCGGCCGGGGAGGCGGAATCGAGGTCGAATGCCGCGGTCGGGCTCACCGTGCACCCCCCTTGACCAACGGGGCCTTCACCGCGTCACGCAGGACGACCATGCCGCCCCGCGGGCCGGGAACCGCGCCCTTGACCAGCACCAGCTCCCGCTCCGGGTCAGCCTGGACGACCTCGAGATTCAGGGTGGTCACCTGTTGGCCGCCCATCCGCCCGGCCATCCGGGTCCCCTTGAAGACCCGTGACGGGGTGGCGCAGGCCCCGATCGAACCGGGGGCACGGTGCTTCTTGTGGGTACCGTGCGATGCCCCTTGGCCCTTGAAGTTGTGGCGCTTCATCCCGCCGGCGAAGCCCTTCCCCTTGGACACCGCGATGGCATCCACCAGCTCGCCTGCCTGCAGCAGATCGGCGGTGAGCTCCTGGCCGACCTCATAGTCGGCCACGTCGTCGATCCGGAGCTCGACCAGACGGCGCCCGGGATCCACCCCGGCCCGGTCAAAATGCCCCCGCTCGGGTTTCGTCAGGCTGGACGACCGGCGAAAGCCCCAGGTGACCTGCAGGGCGGCATATCCTTCGGTCTCGGCCGTCTTGACCTGCACGATCCGGACCGGCGCGACGCGTACCACCGTCACCGGTATGGCCCGGTGTTGGTCGTCCCAGATCTGGGTCATGCCAACTTTTTCGCCCACGATCGCCTTGGTGGCCACTGCGGAATCTCCGTCTCGGTTCTTCGTTCTGCTCGACACCGACCGGTGCCGATTGGTACTGCTGCCAGGCGGTTCGCCCCGGGAACCGAAAGCTGCCGGTTCACATGCAGACGCTCCGCTCGGTAGAACCGAGCAGAGCGCTCGCCTGGTTTGGCCCAAGGTCCCCACCGTTCAACTCGGTGGGCGCTCGGACACGTCCTCGTCGCTACTCGGCCCCATTTCGGACCGACTGGCCACGCTACACCACATCCGGCCCCCGCCGCCAGAAGCGGGAGGCCGGTGACCGCCGTTCAGACCGTCTGGATCTTGATCTCGATGTCCACCCCGGCCGGGAGGTCGAGCCGCTGCAGCGAGTCGACCGTCTTCGGGGTGTGCTCGACGATGTCGACCAGGCGCTTGTGGACCCGCATCTCGAAGTGCTCCCGACTGTCCTTGTACTTGTGGGGGGACCGGATCACCGTGTAGCGGTGCTTCTCGGTAGGAAGCGGCACCGGGCCCAATACCTTGGCCTGGGTTCGCAGCACGGTCTGGACGATCTTCTCGGTCGACTGATCGAGAATTTCGTGATCGTACGCCTTGAGGCGAATCCGGATCTTCTGGCGGGGGCCCTCAGCGGCCATGGGTGCGGCGTCCTCTCGGGGAGATGTTCACAATGGTCGATCTAGGCGAGGATCTTCGTGACCCGGCCTGAGGCCACGGTGCGCCCACCCTCACGGATGGCGAACCGCAAACCTTCGACCATGGCGATCGGCTTCCCCAACTCCACCGTCATCTCGGTGTTGTCGCCCGGCATCACCATCTCGGTGCCTTCGGGAAGGCTGATGGTCCCGGTGACGTCGGTGGTGCGGAAGTAGAACTGGGGACGGTAGTTGGTGAAGAACGGCTTGTGCCGCCCACCCTCGTCCTTGTTCAGAACGTAGACCGTTGCCTCGAACTTGGTGTGGGGAGTGATGGAGCCGGGCTTGCACAGCACCTGGCCTCGCTCGACGTCCTCCTTCTTGGTCCCCCGGAGCAACACGCCGACGTTGTCGCCGGCCTGCCCCTGATCGAGGAGCTTGCGGAACATCTCCACGCCGGTGACGGTGGTCTTCTGGGTGTCCCGAAGCCCGACGATCTCGACTTCCTCCCCCACCTTGACCACACCCTGCTCGATCTTGCCGGTGACCACGGTGCCCCGTCCGGTGATCGACATGACGTCTTCGATCGACATCAGGAAGGGCTTCTGGACGTCCCGCTCGGGCTCGGGGATGAACGAGTCCACCGCGGTCATCAGCTCGGTGATCTTCTCGCTCCACTCCGCGTCACCCTCCAGGGCCTTCAGCGCACTGACCCGGACGATCGGGGTGTCGTCCCCGGGGAACTCGTACTCGTTGAGCAGCTCACGCACCTCGAGCTCCACCAAGTCCAGCAGTTCTTCGTCGTCAACCGAATCGGCCTTGTTCAATGCCACCACGATGTAGGGGACACCGACCTGACGGGCCAGCAGCACGTGCTCACGGGTCTGGGGCATCGGGCCGTCGGCGGCAGAGACCACCAGGATGGCCCCGTCGACCTGGGCAGCGCCGGTGATCATGTTCTTGATGTAGTCAGCGTGGCCGGGCATGTCGACATGGGCGTAGTGACGGTTGGCCGTCTCGTATTCCACGTGGGCAATCGAGATGGTGATGCCCCGCTGCCGCTCTTCGGGCGCCTTGTCGATCTGGTCGAAGGGCGTGAAGTTGGTGGTGGGGTCGTTGTCGTGCAGCACCTTGGTGATGGCCGCGGTCAACGTGGTCTTCCCGTGGTCGATGTGTCCCATCGTCCCCACGTTCACGTGGGGCTTTGTGCGCTCAAACTTCTGCTTGGCCATGGCTGGGGTACTGCTCCCTAGTCTCGGGCGGCACCCCCTCGGGTCCGCCAGGACGGAGGCGGATGCCTACCGTCGTTCCTCATATATCAGTCTGTAAATGGATGAAATCGTTACTGCGGTGTGGTACTCACTCTCCGCGCGCCTTGGCGATGATCTCCCTGGCGATTGATTCGGGGACTTCGGTGTACGCGTGAAACTGCATCGAGTACGTCGCACGCCCCTGGGTACGCGACCGCAGATCGGTAGCGTAGCCGAACATGTCGCTCAACGGTACCTGTGCTCGAACGATGTGGCTGTTTCCCCGCTGCTCCATCCCTTCAACTTTGCCCCGGCGGGATGAGAGGTCGCCGATCACGTCACCCATATAGTCCTCAGGCGTGGTGACCTCGACGGCCATCACCGGTTCGAGGAGCACCGGGCTGGCCAGGTTGGCCGCCTTCTTGATGGCCATCGAGCCGGCGATCTTGAACGCCATCTCCGAGGAGTCGACGTCGTGATAGGAGCCGTAGGTCAGGATGACCCGGAGGTCCACGGTCGGATAGCCGGCCAGGACGCCTGAGGTGATCGACTCCCTGATCCCCTGGTCGATGGAGGGGATGTACTCCTTGGGGATGGCGCCGCCGGTGATCTTGTCGACGAACTCGTAGCCTCCGCCGGGGCCGGTGGGCTCCACGGTGATCACCACATGGCCGTACTGGCCCTTGCCGCCCGTCTGGCGGATGTAGCGCACTTCGACCTTTTCGGCCGATTTGCGGATGGTCTCCCGGTAGGCGACCTGGGGCTTGCCCACGTTGGCGTCGACGTTGAACTCGCGGAGCATCCGGTCCACCAGCACCTCGAGGTGGAGCTCGCCCATCCCGGAGATGACGGTCTGGCCGGTCTCCTCATCGGAGTGGACCCGGAAGGTCGGGTCCTCCTCGGACAGCGCGAACAGCGCCTTGGACAGCTTGTCCTGGTCCGCCTTGGTCTTCGGCTCCACCGCCACGTGGATCACCGGCTCGGGGAAGGTCAGGGACTCCAGCACCACCGGTTGGGCCGGGTCACACAGGGTGTCGCCGGTGGTGGTCTGCTTCAGACCGACCGCGGCCACGATGTCACCGGCGAAGCAGGCATCGAGGTCCACCCGGGTGTTGGCGTGCATCTGGAGCAGGCGGCCGATGCGCTCTTTGCGATCCTTGGTGGAGTTCAACACCCCGGATCCCTTGGTCAGGGTGCCCGAGTACACCCGCAGGTAGGTCAGCTTGCCGACATAGGGGTCGGTCATGATCTTGAAGGCCAGCGCCGAGAAGGGGGCGTCGTCGGTGGATGGCCGCTCGAGCAGCTGGTCGTCGTGGCGGGGGACGATCCCCACCGTCGGGGGAACGTCGAGGGGGCTCGGGAGATAGTCCACCACCGCGTCGAGCATGGGCTGGACGCCCTTGTTCTTGAAGGCGGAGCCACACAGGACGGGCACGGCCTGGTTCTTCAGGGTGACGGCCCGGAGGGCGTTCTGGAAGTCGAGCGGGGTGATCTCCTCCTCGGCCAGATACTTCTCCATCACCGTGTCGTCGTGGTTGGAGAGCACGTCGACCAGCTGGTGCTGGGCCTCTTCGGCTTCCGCTTTCATGTCGGCGGGGATCTCCTCGTCCGACCACTCCTCGCCCATGCTGGCGTCGTCAGGCCAGACCAGTGCCCGCATGCGAACCAGGTCGATCACACCCCGGAAGCCTCCTTCGACCCCGATGGGCAGCTGGATCACCGCAGGCACCGCGTCGAGGCGGTCCTTGATCATCTCGACGCACTGCTGGAAGTTGGCACCGGTCCTGTCCATCTTGTTGATGAAACAGATGCGCGGAACCTCGTACTTGTCGGCCTGGCGCCACACCGTCTCGGTCTGTGGCTCCACCCCGGCCACCGCGTCGAAGACCGCGACGGCGCCGTCGAGCACCCGCAGCGAGCGCTCGACCTCGACGGTGAAGTCGACGTGTCCGGGGGTATCGATGATGTTGATGATGGTGTCGTGCCACACGCAGGTGGTAGCGGCCGACGTGATGGTGATCCCGCGCTCCTGCTCCTGGACCATCCAGTCCATGGTGGCCGCGCCCTCGTGGACTTCACCGATCTTGTAGTTCTTGCCGGTGTAGTAGAGGATGCGCTCGGTTGTCGTCGTCTTTCCGGCGTCGATGTGAGCCATGATCCCGATGTTTCGGGTATGGGTCAGGGAATGGGTCCGGATGGGCGTTTCAGCCATAATTGTTCAGCTCTCGGGTAGTGCTCGTAGGTCGTGGCCGGCGTGAGAGGTGCGGGTGCCGCACCGCCTTACCAGCGGTAGTGGGCGAATGCCTTGTTCGACTCTGCCATCTTATGGAGGTCCTCACGGCGCTTGGCCGCTGCACCGATGCCATTGGCGGCGTCGCGAATCTCGTTGGACAGCCGTTCGGCCATGGTCTTCTCCCGGCGTTGCTGGGAGTAGCCCACCAGCCAACGGATGGCCAGGGTGGTGGCCCGGCGGGGCCGGACCTCGACGGGAACCTGATAGGTCGCGCCGCCGACCCGGCGGCTGCGGACTTCGAGTTCGGGTCGGGTGTTCTCGACGGCCTTCTTCAGGACGGCCACCGGATCGTTCCCGGACTTCTCCCCGACGTCGGACAGCGCGTCATAGACGATCCGCTCGGCCAGGGTGCGCTTGCCCCGGCTCAGCACCCGGTTGACCACCTGGGTGACCAGCACCGAGTGGTAGACCGGATCGGGGATCAGTTCGCGTCGGGGGGCGGGACCACTGCGGGGCACGTCAGGACTCCTTCTTGGCGCCGTAGCGGCTGCGGGCTTGATTGCGTTCACGGACGCCGGAGGCGTCGAGGGTGCCCCGGATGACCTTGTAGCGGACCCCGGGCAGGTCCTTCACCCGGCCGCCCCGGACCAGGACGATCGAGTGCTCTTGGAGGTTGTGGCCTTCGCCGGGGATGTAGGCGGTGATCTCCAGTCCGCTGGTGAGCCGCACCCGGGCCACCTTCCGGAGGGCCGAGTTCGGCTTCTTCGGGGTATGGGTGTACACCCGCGTGCAGACCCCACGGCGCTGAGGGGCGCCCTTGAGGGCGGGGGTCTTGCTCTTGGTCGGCTTGGTCGCTCGGCCCTTGCGGACGAGCTGGGAAATCGTGGGCACGCGCTACCTCTAGGTTATGGACTGCGGGGTGGAAAACAGCCTGAACTCCAAGCTGCGGACATGGACTACGAACTCGTGTTTCGACGGGCACGGAGCATCGACTGCTGCCTAGCCGCGAACAGTCAATGCTACGGCATCAGCCTCGGCTGGGCAAACGCCACCAGGACACGTTGCCAGCAGGAACCGGAAGGGCCCCGCTGCCCTTCCCAGCTCCCACCAGTCTAATGATCAGGCCATCAGGATCAGGCGCCGGCCTCGAGCGAGCTCGGGGGCTCCGGCGTGGCCGCGGCGTCTTCCCCTCCGAAGTCCGGAGATCCATCGGCCAGGTCCTCGGCGCTGGGCAGCGTTCCCAGCCAACTGGCGTCGATGTCCGAGTTGAAGGTGCCCAGCGAGGCGTCTCCCCCGGTGTCACGCAGCCAGGCGGCCAGATCCTCGGTGCCGGCATCGCCCTCGGAGCCCAACGCCCACAACGGCATGGCCTCGGCGCCGGGCATCTCCAGCTTGATGTCCCGGTAGCGCTCCATGCCCGAGCCGGCCGGGATCAGCTTGCCGATGATGATGTTCTCCTTGAGGCCGAACAGTTGGTCCGACTTGCCTTCGATGGCCGCCTCGGTGAGCACCCGGGTGGTCTCCTGGAAGGAAGCCGCCGACAGCCAGCTCTCGGTGGCCAGCGACGCTTTGGTGATCCCCATCAGTTCGGGACGGCCCTCGGCCGGGCGCTGCCCGTCCTGGACCAGCTGCCGGTTGACCTCGGCGTAGGACCGGTTGTCGACCCGCTCGCCCGGAAGGAACGGCGCGTCGCCCGGGTCGGCCACCAGCACCCGGCGGAGCATCTGGCGCACGATGAGCTCGATGTGCTTGTCGTGGATGGACACCCCCTGGTCGCGGTAGACCTTCTGGACCTCTTCGACCAGGTACTGCTGGGTCTCCCGGATGCCCTTGACCTCCAGCAGTTCCTTGGGGTCCTTGGGCCCTTCGACCAGGGCGTCGCCGGCGTTCACATCCTGGCCGTCGACCACTTCGAGGTGGGCGCGCTGGGCGACGAGGACCGACTCCTCTTCGCCGCCTTCGGCCACCACCGTGATCTGGCGGCCGCTCTCCTCCTCTTCGATGCGCACCACCCCGGACTGCCGGGACAGCACCGCGGCACCCTTGGGGGTACGGGCCTCGAACAGCTCCACCACCCGGGGCAGACCGTGGGTGATGTCCTCACCGACGATGCCGCCGGTGTGGAAGGTACGCATGGTCAGCTGGGTCCCGGGCTCGCCGATGGACTGGGCGGCGATGACACCGACCGCCTCGCCGAGCTCGATCATCTGGCCGGTGGCCAACGACTGCCCGTAGCAGGCCACGCAGATGCCGTGCTCGGCCTCGCAGGTCAGCACCGAGCGGGTGCGGATCCGGTCGATGTTCGGGTCGTCCCGGAGTTGGGTGACGATGTCGTCGGTGAGCAGGGTCCCGGCGTCGATCTTGGTCTTGTCGGTCAGGGTGACCGCCTCCACCGTGATCCGGCCGTGGACCCGGGTCTCGAGGTACGAGCGCTTCCCGGCTTCGTCAGGGACGATGTTCTCGATCCAGATGCCCCGGGTGGACCCGCAGTCGTCCTCTCGGACGATCAGCTCCTGGGCCACGTCCACCAGGCGCCGGGTCAGGTAACCCGAGTCGGCGGTCCGGAGGGCGGTGTCGGCCAGGCCCTTGCGGGCGCCGTGGGTCGAGATGAAGTACTCGAGCACCGACAGGCCCTCACGGAACGAGGACTTGATCGGCCGGGGGATCATCTCCCCGCGGGGGTTCGAGACCAGGCCCTTCATACCGGCGATCTGACGGATCTGCTGGGAGTTACCCCGGGCACCGGAGTCGACCATCATGTTCAACGGGTTGAAGGCCAGGGCGGAGAGCGACTTCTCCATGGCCCGACCCACCTCGGAGTTGGCCGACGTCCAGATCTCGATCTCCTTCTGGCGCCGCTCGTCGTCGGTGATGATTCCCCGCTTGAACTGGGCTTCGGCCTTCTCCGCTTCCTTCTCGTAGCGGTCGAGGATGGTCTGCTTGTCCGGTGGGGTCCGGACGTCGTTGATGGAGATGGTCAGACCCGACTGGGCGGCGTAACGGAACCCGAGCGCCTTGATGCGGTCGAGGCTCTCGGCCACGATGTACTTGGGGAAGCCTTCGGCGATCTCCTCGACGATGGTGGCGATGGCGGTGTTCCGCTTGCCGACCAGGTCGTTGATGTAGCGGTAGCCATCGGGAAGCGCGGTGTTGAAGAACAGCCGCCCGGCGGTGGTCTCCAGCTCCAGCTTCTCCTCCCCGTCGCCGACCACGTTGCCGTCGGCGTCGAGATCGACCCCATTGGCCAGCGCGATCGACTGGGCCATGTGGGTGCCGGGCACCGGTCGCAGGGTGATCTTGGCATGCAGGTCGATGTCCCCGGCGTCGAAGGCGGTCTCCACCTCGTAAGCGTGCCGGAAGACCCGGCCCTCGCCCTTGGCGCCGTCGGCGATCAGGGTGACGTAGTAGATGCCGAACACCATGTCCTGGGTCGGGACGGTGATCGGCCGACCGGTGGCTGGCGACAGGATGTTGTTGGCCGACAGCATCAGCACCCGGGCCTCGGCCTGGGCCTCGGCGGACAGGGGCAGGTGGACGGCCATCTGGTCGCCGTCGAAGTCGGCGTTGAAGGCGGTGCAGACCAGGGGGTGGACCTGAATGGCCTTGCCCTCCACCAGCACCGGCTCGAACGCCTGGATGCCCAGGCGGTGAAGCGTCGGGGCCCGGTTCAACAGCACCGGATGCTCCTTGATCACCCCTTCGAGGACGTCCCAGACCTGCGGGCGGCGTCGTTCCACCATCCGCTTGGCCGACTTGATGTTCTGGGCGAACTCGGCATCCACCAGCCGCTTCATCACGAAAGGCTTGAAGAGCTCGAGCGCCATCAGCTTGGGCAGGCCGCACTGGTGGAGCTTGAGGGTGGGGCCGATCACGATGACCGAACGGCCGGAGTAGTCGACCCGCTTGCCCAGCAGGTTCTGGCGGAACCGACCCTGCTTGCCCTTCAGCATGTCGGACAGGCTCTTGAGGGGGCGGTTGCCGGGGCCGGTCACCGGTCGCCCGCGCCGGCCGTTGTCGAACAGGGCGTCGACCGCCTCTTGGAGCATCCGCTTCTCGTTGTTGATGATGATCTCCGGCGCGCCCAGGTCGAGCAGCCGCTTCAACCGGTTGTTCCGGTTGATGACCCGGCGGTAGAGGTCGTTGAGGTCGGAGGTGGCGAACCGGCCACCGTCGAGCTGGACCATCGGGCGGAGGTCGGGCGGGATCACCGGGACCGACTCCAGGATCATCGAGCGCGGGCCGTTGACCCGCTTGCCGTTCTCGTCGCGCCGGTTGAAGGCGGTGACGATCTTCAGTCGCTTGATGACCTTCTGGCGGCGCTGGGCCGACAGCGGCTTGCGCCCGTCGGCGGCGTCGATCATGGCCCGGAGCTTGATCTCCTCCTCGTCGAGGTCGATCCGGTCGAGGAGCCGCTGGATGGACTCGGCCCCCATGCCACCCTCGAAGTAGTCCTCGTAGCGGACCCGCAACTCGCGCCAGAGCATCTCGTCCTCGAGGATCTTGCGGGAGTGGAGGCTCTTGAACTCGTCGAACGAGCGCTGGGCCAACTCGATCTCGCTCTGGAAGCGCTCGCGGACGCTCCCGATCTCCTTCTCGACGTTGCGCTGCCGGGCCTTGATCTCGGCGTCCTTGGCCCCCGACTTCTCGAGGTCGGCCAGCTCGCCCTCCAGCACCTTGAAACGGCGGTCGATGTCGAGGTCGCGCTTCTTCTCGAGGTCGGCGATCTCATCGCGGAGCTCCGCCTCCAGCGCCGGCAGGTCTTCGTGGCGCTTGTCCTCGTCCACCCAGGTGACCAGGTTGGCGGCGAAGTAGATGACCTTCTCCAGCTGCTTGGCCTTGAGCTCCTCGCGGGGCTCGGTGCCCATCAGGAGGTAGGCCAGCCAGCTGCGGGTGCCCCGCAGGTACCAGATGTGGACGACCGGGGCGGCCAGCTCGATGTGGCCCATCCGCTCGCGCCGGACCTTGGACCGGGTGACCTCGACCCCGCACCGCTCGCAGATGATCCCCTTGAAGCGCACCCGCTTGTACTTGCCGCAGTAGCACTCCCAGTCCTTGGTCGGACCGAAGATCTTCTCGCAGAAGAGGCCGTCCTTCTCCGGACGGAGTGTCCGGTAGTTGATGGTCTCGGGCTTCTTCACCTCACCGTTTGACCATCCCCTGATCGAGTCGGCCGTGGCCAATCCGATCCGAAGCTGGTCGAAGTCGTTGACATCCAACATCAGAAGCCCCTTTCCGCTGCACGTCGAGCATCTTCCTCATCCGAGCCCCGTTCGGGCCGGCTGATGTCGATGCCCAGCTCTTCGGCCGTGCGGAACACGTCCTCGTCCAGCTCGCGCATTTCGATCTCTTCTCCGCTCGGCGCCAGGACTTCGACGTCGAGACACAACGACTGCATCTCCTTGATGAGCACCTTGAAGCTCTCCGGGATCCCCGGCTCGGGGATGTTCTCCCCTTTGACGATGGCCTCGTAGACCTTCACCCGCCCGAGCACGTCGTCGGACTTGATGGTGAGGAGCTCCTGGAGCGCGTAGGCGGCGCCGAAGGCTTCGAGGGCCCAGACCTCCATCTCCCCGAACCGCTGTCCCCCGAACTGCGCCTTGCCGCCCAGCGGCTGCTGGGTGATCATCGAGTAGGGGCCGGTGGAACGGGCATGGATCTTGTCGTCAACCAGGTGGTGGAGCTTCAGGATGTAGACGTAGCCGACCGAGACCGGGTTGTCGTAGGCCTCACCGGTCCGACCGTTGTAGAGCTGCGACTTGCCGTCATCGCTGACCTGGATGGCCCCGTCCACTCCGTCGGCGTTCAGATTGCGGAAGATCTTCTGGATGGTCGGGTGCCGACCGGCGTCGTCCTCCTCGTCCCAGTGGGCACCGTCGAAGACCGGTGTCGAGACCCACACTGCGGGCTCGGTCCGGGGACGGGTCTTGGTCTCGGTGCCGCGCAGCGGGGTGCGGGCGACCTCGCCGGCATCCTTCCAGCCCCAGCGGGCGGCGTAGCCGAGATGGGACTCGAGGACCTGGCCGACGTTCATCCGGCTGGGCACGCCCAGGGGGTTCAGGATGATGTCCACCGGGGTGCCGTCGGCCTGGAATGGCATGTCCTCGATCGGGAGGATCTTGGAGATGACGCCCTTGTTGCCGTGGCGTCCGGCCAACTTGTCGCCCTCGGAGATCTTCCGCTTCTGGGCCACGTACACCCGGACCAGCTGGTTGACTCCGGGCGGCAGCTCATGGGAGTCCTCCCGGGCGAAGACCCGGACGTCGATGACCTTGCCCTCTTCGCCGTGGGGGACCTTGAGCGAGGTGTCCCGGACCTCGCGGGCCTTCTCCCCGAAGATGGCCCGCAGGAGCCGCTCTTCAGGAGTCTGCTCGGTCTCACCCTTGGGGGTGACTTTCCCGACCAGGATGTCGCCGGGACCGACTTCGGCCCCGATCCGGATGATGCCCCGCTCGTCGAGGTCGGCCAGGATCTCCTCCGACAGGTTCGGGATGTCCCGGGTGATCTCCTCGGCACCGAGCTTGGTGTCGCGGGCGTCGACCTCGTGCTCCTCGATATGGATCGAGGTAAGGACATCGTCCTTCACCAACCGCTCGGAGAGGATGATGGCGTCCTCGTAGTTGTAACCCTCCCAGGGCATGAACGCCACCAGCAGGTTCTTGCCCAGGGCCAGCTCACCGTTGTGGGTGGAGGGCCCGTCGGCCAGCACGTCGCCGGCATTGACCTTCTGGCCCTCCTCGACGATGACCTTCTGGTTGATGGAAGTGTTCTGGTTGGAGCGGCGGAACTTGGCCAACCGGTAGACCTTCCGGCCCAACACGGTGCCGTTCCGGTCCTTGGCCCCGGCCTTGTACTCGACGGTGACCTGCTCGCCGGAGACGTCGACCACCGTGCCCTCGCCCTCGGCCTGGACCACGTCGCCCGCGTCCCGGGCGGCACGGGCTTCGACTCCGGTGCCGATGTAGGGAGCCTCGGGGACGACCAGAGGCACCGCCTGCTTCTGCATGTTGGCGCCCATCAGGGCCCGGTTGGCGTCGTCGTGCTCGACGAAGGGGATCAGCGCGGTCGAGATCGACACGATCTGCTTGGGCGAGACGTCCATCAGGTCGACCTCGGTCGGGGGGACGAAGTCGATCTCCGACGTGGTGCCGTAGGAGGTGGTGGTCGCCCCGACCCGCACTCCGGTGCCCTGGGGGCCGCGGCGGACCAGGATCCTCTCCTCGGTGAACCGGCCGTTGTCGTCGAGCACCGCCGACGCCTGGGCGATGACGTGCTCTTCCTCCTCGTCGGCGGCCAGATAGTTGATCTCATTGGTCACCTGGCCGTTGACCACCTTGCGGTAGGGGGTCTCGATGAAGCCGTATTCGTTGACCCGGGCGTAGGTGGCCAGGGAGCCGATCAGGCCGATGTTCGGGCCTTCCGGTGTCTCGATCGGGCACATCCGGCCGTAGTGGGAGGTGTGCACGTCGCGGACTTCGAACCCGGCCCGCTCGCGGGAGAGGCCCCCGGGGCCGAGGGCAGACAGCCGCCGCTTGTGGGCCAGCCCCGACAGCGGGTTGTTCTGGTCCATGAACTGGCTCAGTTGAGACGTGCCGAAGAACTCCTTGACCGCAGCCACCACCGGGCGGATGTTGATCAACGTCTGGGGGGTGATCGCCTCGACGTCCTGGGTGGTCATCCGCTCCCGGACGACCCGTTCCATCCGGGACAGGCCCACCCTGACCTGGTTCTGGATGAGCTCGCCCACCGACCGGATGCGGCGGTTGGCGAAATGGTCCTGGTCGTCGATGCGGTACCCCGACTCGCCGTCGGCCATGTGCTTGGCCAGGTGGAGCATGTAGGTGGAGGAAGCCAGGATCTCGGCCGGGCTCAGAACACCCTGGGTCGGCGAAGGCTTCTCGAGCTTGATCTTGAAGATGTCCTCGATGCGGTCGAGCTCGGGGCCCAGCTTCCGGTTCAGCTTGTAGCGCCCCACCCGGGTGAGGTCGTAGCGCTTGGGGTTGAAGAAGGCGTTCTCGAAGTACTGGCGGGCGGCCTCGACCGACAGGGGCTCACCCGGACGGGCGCGCTTGTAGATCTCCAGCAACGCTTCCTCCCGGGTGGGAGCCAGATTCTGCTCCTTCTCCCACTGGCCCTCGAGGAAGTCGAAGTGGCGGACGAACCGCTCGAGGAAGGCCTGGTCCTCGTAGCCGAGCGCCCGGAGCAGGACGAACAGGGAGAGCCGGCGCTTGCGGGCGACCCGGCAGCCGGCAGTGACGTCCTTGGACGGCTTGGCCTCGACGTCGAACTCGATCCATTCGCCCCGGTAGGGGTGGATGGTCCCGGTGAAGACGGTCTTGGCGTCCCGGCCCGGCTGGAAGATGACCCCGGGGGAACGGACCAGCTGGCTGACCACCACCCGCTCGGTGCCGTTGACGATGAAGGTGCCCTTGTCGGTCATCACCGGGAAGTCGCCCATGAAGACCGTCTGCTCTTTGATCTCGCCGGTGCTGGCGTTCATGAAGCGGGCCCGGACGAAGACCGGAGCCGCGTAGGTCATGTCCTTTTCCTTGCACTCCTCCACCGAGAACTTGGGTGGCGGTCGCAGGTCGGGATCCGTCGGGTCGAACTCGAGCTCGAGGCTCAGCTGACCGGTGAAGTCCTCGATCGGGCTGATGTCGTTGAACGTCTCGGCCAGACCCTTGTCCAGGAACCACTGGAACGAATCGCGCTGAATGGCGACCAGGTCGGGCAGAGGCAACGCCTCATCGATGTTGGCAAAGGAAAAGCGTTCCGGGCTGTTGGACCGTGCAGGCAAGTGCCTACTCCTCCCAGGTTTGGGGTGTTCGGGGCGACGACGGTTTACTGCGGTACATCTGAAGACGACGGGCTACAACGGTGAAGCTGAAGGTCAAGCTGAAGGCGATGTCTCTCGGGGGTCGACAACGACAGTTCGAGTAGTTGGAGGGGCGCCGACGCGCGCGTCATTCAGCCCAAATACTGAGGAAGGCGTCAGGAGCAGGCACGGCAACAGGTAATCATACCGTGGCGCGCACAATTCCACAACCCCCGGAGATCCAGATCCCCGGAGCGAGCATGCACAGGGTAGGAGGTCCGTCGCCCGCCGTCAAGGATCTCGCGGGATCCGAGCCGGCCCGATCCCCCGAAAACCCGGGGAAATCGGCCCGATCTGGCTGCCGGCCAGCACCCCGACCCGGCTCCCGGGCGCCTTCAGCCGGCGACCGGGAACCAGCCGGAGCTACTTGAGCTCGACGGTGGCGCCGACCTCTTCGAGCTGCGCCTTCGCCTTCTCGGCGTCTTCCTTCTTGACCTTCTCCAACACCGGCTTGGGCGCGCCGTCCACCAGATCCTTGGCCTCTTTGAGCCCCAGGCTGGTCAGCGTACGCACCTCTTTGATGACCTTGATCTTGGTGTCGCCGGCCGCCACCAGGATGACGTCGAACTCATCCTGCTCCTCCTCGGCTTCTCCGGCCTCTCCGCCGCCCGCCGGGGCGGCGGCGGCAACCGCCACCGGGGCGGCCGCGGTCACCCCGAAACGCTCCTCGAACTCCTTGAGCAGTTCGCTCAGCTGGAGGACGGACAGCTCAGAGATGCCGTCCAGGATCTGGTCTTTGGTCAGGGTGCCTGCCATTGTTATTGCTCCTTACTTACTTTCTTGTTCTTTGATCGGGAAGTGAGAGATCTGTGGGTACTGCTACTCCGCGGGATCCGCGGGTGTCTCGGCGGCGTCCGGTGCCGGCTCCTCGGCGGGGGCCTCCTCGGTGGAAGCCTCTACCGCGGGGGATTCCTCGGCGGGGGATTCCTCGGCGGGGGCCTCCTCGGCGAGGGCCTCCTCAACCGGGGCTTCATCGGCGGGGGCCTCCTCGGCGGGGGCCTCATCGGTGGAAGCCTCCTCAACCGGGGCTTCATCGGTGGAAGCCTCTACCGCGGGGGATTCCCCGGCCGACGCCTCGTTCGCCGGGGCTGCGTCTACGGAGGCCTCGGCGACCGGGGCGGCCTCGGCGGTCACCTCCGGCTCTCCCCCTCCCTCGGCGCGCTTCTGCTCGAGCAGGGCGGAGAGGCCGTAAGCCAGGTTCCGAGGCAGGGCCTCGATCAGGCCGGCCAACTGCTGGATGGGGGCCGAAAGGGCACCGGCGAACTGGGCCAGCAGGGTCTGGCGGGGCGGAAGGTCGGCCAGGACCCTCATCTCCGAAGCCGACAGCAGCCCGTCGCCCACGATGCCGCCCTTGATCACCAGGTTCGGGTTGCCCCTCGAAAAGTCCCGGAGGGCCTTGGCCACCGCGCTGACATCGCCCTGCACGAAGGCGATCGCCGTCGGGCCGACCAGCAGGTCGCGCACCCCCTCTTGTGGGCTGTCGGCGATGGCCAGCCGGACCAGGGTGTTCTTGTACACCTTGTAGTCGCCACCGGCGGCGGCGAGCTCGCGGCGGAGGTCGGCCAGCTCGGACACCGTCAGGCCCCGGTACTCGGTCAGCACCGCTCCATCGGACGCGGCGAGTCGACCCCGGACCTCGTCGACTACGGCGACCTTGTCAGCCCTCGGATTGTCCATGGTGCCTCCGCCGAGCATGTTGCTCGGGTTGGGCCGCAGACACCATCGAGTGGTGACGCCGGAGCGAATGCTCCATGCGGAACGCCTCATCAGGCGGACCCGGACAGGTCCCTTCGGTACTGGTTTCCCGGTACACCGGAGGTCTACGGCAGTTCGATCTTGTAGGGGTGCGAGGCTAGCGCGAGACGGCCGGGCAACGCAATGCGGCTGGTGGCGCCGGCAATCAGGCGGTGGCGGCCAGCTCCTCGTCCACCCGGCGGGCCCGAAGCGGGTCGATGTGGATCCCGGGGCCCATCGTCGACGAGACGGTCACCGCCCGGACATAGCGGCCCTTGGCCGAAGCCGGCTTGGCCCGATGGATCTCGTCCATCACCGAGTACAGGTTCTCCAGCAGTTTGGCCCGGTCGAACGACGCCTTCCCGATGCGGATGTGGACGTTCCCGACCTTGTCGGTCCGGTATTCGACCCGGCCACCCTTGAACTCGGTGACCGCCTTCTCGACGTCGTCGGTGACGGTGCCGGTCTTCGGGTTGGGCATCAGGCCGCGGGGCCCGAGGACCCGGCCCAGGGTGCCCACCTGGCCCATCAGATCCGGGGTGGCGATGGCGATGTCGAAGTCGAGGAAGCCGCCGGCCACCCGGGCCACCAGGTCGTCAGCACCCACCTCGTCGGCGCCCGCGGTGCGGGCGTCGGCCGCCTTCTCTCCGGCGGCGAACACGACGACCCGGGCGGTGCGACCGGTTCCGGCCGGGAGCGACAGGGTCCCCCGGACGATCTGGTCAGCCTTACGGGGGTCCACCCCGAGGCGGACCGCCAACTCCACCGTCTCGTCGAACGAGGCCTTGGCGGTGGCCTTGACCAGGTCGACCGCGTCGCCGGCCGAATAGAGCTCCTGGCGATCGAACTGGGCCAGGCTCGACTTGTACTTCTTTCCTCTGGACATGCGGGTGCTTCTCCGTTTCCTCGAATGTGCTCCGTCGTCGGCGGTCAGCCGGCGACGGCGATACCCATCGACCGGGCCGTGCCGGCCACCTGGCGCTTGGCCGCCTCGACGTCGTCGGTGTTGAGATCGGGCAGCTTGATGGCGGCGATGTCCGCCACCTGGGCATCGGTGACGGTGCCGACCTGCTCGCGGCCGGTGGTGGCGGCACCCTTGTCCAGGCCCGCCGCCGCTCGCAGCAGCGCCGGGGTCGGTGGGGTCTTGAGGACGAAGGAGAACGAGCGGTCCTCATAGATGGTGATGTCGACCGGCACGATGGAACCGCGCTGATTCTCGGTGGCAGCGTTGTACTGCTTGCAGAACTCCATGGTCTGGACTCCGTGGGGCCCGAGGGCGGTGCCCACCGGCGGCGCGGGGGTGGCGCCCCCGGCCGGGAGTTGAATCTTTACCTTTGCGAGGATCTTCTTCTTGGGTGCCATCGGTACTGCTCCTTACGTGTTTCTGCCGGCCTACAGCTTCGCGACCTGGCTGAATTCGAGTTCGACCGGGGTTTCCCGGCCAAAGATGTTCACCAGGACCTTGAGCTTCAGCTGGTCCTCGTTGATCTCGGCGATCTGGCCCGAGAAGTCCGCGAACGGACCTTCCTTGACCCTCACCGTCTCTCCCACCTCGTGCTCGAGACGGGGGCGGCTGCGCTTGGACGGCGCCTCGCCGCCTTCCACCTTCACCTGCAGGATCCCCTCGACCTCGCGGCGGGACAGCGGCGTCGGCTTGGTGCCCGGTCCCACGAATCCGGTGACCCCCGGGGTATTTCGGATCACCGACCAACTGTCATCGTCGAGCTCGCAACGACACAACAGATAGCCAGGGAACACCTTCTTCTGAACGACGACCTTCTTGCCGTTCTTGAACTCGACCACGTCCTCCATGGGGATGACCACCTCGTAGATGCGGTCCTCCATGTTCATCGAGACGGTACGGCTGTGGAGGTTCGACTTCACCTTGTTCTCGTACCCGGCGTAGGTGTGGACCACGAACCACCGTCCAGGCTGGTCATAGGGGCTGACGGTGACCGGTTCGTCGTCATCGGCCCATTCGTCGTCATCGGGGGCGGCATCGTCGCTGGTCAGGCTGGCTTCGGTCTCCTCGACGGCCGGTAGTTCCGCGCCCGCGTCGGGACCCGCCGCCTCGGCGGCCTCCGCAGGCCCGGCACCCTCCTCGTCGTCACCGAGCGGTGCGGTTGTCTCATCTTGGGTCACAGTCACACCGATCACGTATTGAACAGCCAGAAGACGCCCTTGGAAAAGGCGTAGTTGAGTAAGAAGATCAGGACGATCAACGCCACCAGGGTCGCAGCCGTCACTGTCGTGTAGTTGATGACCTCAGAACGGTTGGGCCACGCCACTTGGTGAAGCTCAGAGCGTACCTCGCGGAGGAACTGTCCCGGACGGAAGGGGTCGCGCTTGGGGGGGCGGCGGGCCGGGGTGGCCTTTCGCGGGGGCGCGGACTCACCATCGGGGTCTTGTCCCTGGCGCTGCATCAAGCGTTTTTGTTCTCGGTTCACGTGCTGTTTCTTCCTTCGACCGGTGGAACGGGCATAGAGCAGGGCAGGAGGGACTCGAACCCCCAACCGCCGGTTTTGGAGACCGGTGCTCTACCAGTTGAGCTACTGCCCTCTGTCGATCGCCATGCCGCGAACGGCCAATCGATCGCAGGGGCGGTGCGACAGATTACCACTGGAAAGCGTCAAATTCCCAAGCGACCGGTTCGGCCGCTCCGGCCGACGGCCACCGCCACGGTGACCGCGATGGCCAGCGCCCCGAGGGCCGCCCCACCCCCGTAGGCCAGCCGCCGCCCGGCCAACGCCGACCGCACCGTCCGCCGGGCCACCGAGGCATCCAGCGCATCGAGCACATCGGCGATGAGTCCAGCCGGCAACTCGGGGCGGTGGGATCGGAGCTCGTGCAGTCGCCGGAGCAGGCCGTGATACCTGGCCAGCTCGGCCTGGCACCGGAGGCAGGATGCCACGTGACGCACCGTCCGCCGGTCGACCGACCGGGAGCCGTCCACCGCTCCGGGAAGCAATTCGGCGACGTCTTCACACCGCACGGGCGTCATCTCCCATCGGTTCGATCCTGCGCACCGCGACCACCTCGGCCTGGACGTCGGTGTCATCATCGGGCCCCGGGGGGCTCGCCGCCGCCGGTTCGGGAGCCACCGAGGCCCGGAGTTGGCGGCGGGCCCGGTGCAGCCTCACCCGGGTGGCAGCCCCGGAGATCCCCAGTTCGGAGGCGATCTCGTCGTGACTCAGGCCGTAGATGTCCCGCAACACGATCACCGTTCGTTGGGCCAGCGGAAGGGTTCGCAGAGCCCTGACCAGCCGGTCCCGTTCGACGGTGGCTGAGGCCACGGCATCGGGATCGGGGTCGGCGGGCAGTTCCGCGCATCGGGGGTCGGTGTCGATCGACACCTGCCGCATCCGCTTCCGACGGCTGTGGCTGGTCGCGGCGCAATTGGCGGCGATGCGATAGAGCCAGGTGGAGAAGGAGGCCTCGGCCCGAAACTTGCGGATCGAGCGGAATGCCCGAAGGTAGGTCTCCTGGACGATGTCCCGGGCATCCTGCTCATCCCCGGTGAGGCGGAAAGCCAAGGCATAGACGTCGCCGGAGGTAACCCTCACCAGCTCTTCGAAGGCGTTCCGGTCGCCGCGACGGGCGAGGTCGACCAGGTCAAGAGGAGCGAACCCGGGCGGGGGCTCGAGCCGGCGAGGATCCCGGCTCTCGGAACCGACCCTCAGCGGGTCTCCTTGTGCAGGGTGTGTTGGCGGTCCCAGCGGCAGAACTTCTTCATCTCGATCCGCTCGCGGTCGTTGATCTTGTTCTTGGTCGTGATGTAGTTCCGGCGTTTGCAGACCTCGCAGGCCAAGGTGACCTGGATCCGCTTTTCGTTCTTTGCCACAATGGCTCCTCTGTTGTTCTGCCAATGGCTCCGGCCTGGCGACCAGGTCCATCCGTTCCAACACCCAAAATGGTAGCGGCGGCCGGACTCGAACCGGCGACCTCACGATTATGAGCCGTGCGCTCTAACCAGCTGAGCTACGCCGCCCTGGGCGAGCCTCCTGTCGGAATCGAACCGACGACAACCGCCTTACCATGGCGGTGCTCTACCGACTGAGCTAAGGAGGCAGCGCGGCCGGTTGAGCCGCAGCGGGACATCATAGTCAACAACCGTGCCGCACCCCCGCACTGGATGTTGGCGACTGGCTACAGTCACCGGATGCAGCTTCGCTTGGCGACCCTCTCCGACGCCGAAGCCATCCGGACGATCTACAACGCGGAGGTGACCGGGTCGACCGCGACCTTTGACCTCGTCCCCCGGAACCCGGAGGAGCAACTGGCCTGGCTGACCGAGCACGGCGGTGCGTATCCCGCCATCGTCGCCGAGGACAATGCGGGGGCCGTCGTCGGTTTCGGTTCCATCTCGATCTACCGTGACCGCCCCGCCTATGCCACCACCGTCGAGAATTCGGTCTACGTGGGGTCGGACCAACGCGGATCGGGCATCGGGCGGGCCCTGCTGGACGAGCTGATCCGGCTGGCCACCCGACACGGATTCCACACCATGGTCGCCCGCATCGGGGACGACAACGCGGCCTCGATCGCCCTCCACCGGGCCTGCGGGTTCGAACTGGTCGGCGTCGAACGCGAGATCGGCAGGAAGTTCGGCCGCTGGCTCGACGTCTCGGTGCTCCAGCGGATGCTCTGATCCAAGCTATCTCGAGCGACAGCGTCGAAGGCGCGACTCTAGGGAGTGGCGTTGGCCAGGGTGGGTGCCAGGGGAGGGGTGGGGACCGGGTCCCGCCGCTCCCAGGTGGCCAAGGGCACGGTCAGCACGAAGAGCACCCACAACAACGTCAGCGCGATCGACAGCGGATCGCCGTGGATCAGGCTGTTCAACAGCTGGGTGGCGCCGGGGAGCTCGATGAAGGCGGTGACCATGGAGATGCCGATGATCAGGGACCGCAGCCGGCCGAGGGCCACCGGGGCCAGGAGGATGAGGCCCCACGACAGGTACCAGGGCTGATCGACCGGGCCGAGGATCACGAACAACAGCATGGTCAGTCCGATGGCCTTGAGGCTGCCGACCCGGTCGCTGTTGAAGAGCAGCCAGACGCCGACGATCAGGGCGGTCACCAGGCCGAGGAACCGGGTGACCGACAACACGCCGCCCAAATGGAGCCCGAGGCCCACGAAGTGGCCTATCCAGTTGATCACCAAGGCCAGCGAAGTGGTCGGGGCCATCCACGATCGCACCACTCCGGGGGTGCCGAGGTTGCCGATCCACCCCCACCCGAGCCCGCTGATGTACGAGAAGAATCCGAGCACCCCCACCCCGATCAGGCCGGCGGTGACCACCGGCCTGATCCGGTCGCGCACCGGTACCCCGGTACCCAGCCACGTCCATCCCACATAGAGGAGGCCCAACCCGGCCGGCGCCTTGATGGCGGCGGCCAGGGAACAGAGCAGGATGCCGACGATGGGCCGCTTCTCCTTCGCCGCGGTGATCCCGGCCAGGAGCAGGCCCAACATCAACGCGTCGTTGTGGGCTCCACCGACCAGGTGGAGGATGGTCACCGGGTTCAACACCGCCAGCGTGAATATCTCGGCTTTGTCCCGGTGGTAGAGGCCGGCCAGCCGGGGCACGCAGAAGGCGATGAGCAACACGCCGGCAAAAGCCAGCAACCGGAGCAGGACGATGGTGGCCAGCTCGTTGTGGAAGGTGACCTTGGCGAAGAACCCGTCGATCTGCAAGAACAGCGGCCCGTAGGGCGCCGGGGCGTTCCCCCACAACGGGTCGACGGGGGCGGTGAACGAGTTGTTCCCCATCTCGAACGGTCCGTACAGGTACGGGTTCATGTGGTGGCTGACCATCTCACCCTGGGCTGCATACGAGTACACGTCACGGCTGAAGATCGGGGCGATGATCAGCATCGGCGCCGACCAGAGGGCGAACACCCATTTCAGCTTGCGCATCTCCACTCCGGGGCACCGCGCGTAGAGGCGGGTCATTCCCCACCAGACCCGGAGCAGCAGGATCAGTCCGCCGTAGACGGCGGCCAGAACGAAGTAGACGCCCCAGTGACTGGCACCGGTGGTCTTCGGAACCCCGAAGAACCACGTGCCCGGCATTTCGAGCTTGAAGGGCGAGCTCGGCAACGACGCACCGATGCAGATGGCCAGGATGGCCACGAAGCCCAGCAGGGCGGGACGCAGGACCAGGCCCCTCGGATTGCCGCTTTCGCCGCCCTCGGCTTGTTGGTTGTACCGGATGCCGGCCGTATCGGCCAACCGGCTCCGCATCATGTCGGCGAATGCCGCGACGGCCCGGGCCCCGCTCATCAGAGTCGCCGAGGCCACCGACCAACGGTCGGTCCCGGTCGTGCCTGCCTCGGCCATCCCGTCATCCTGGTGCGCCACCGCAACCCGAGGCTCTGGGGACATGGTCTGGGGAATGCTCCTCGATGAACGTGTCTCGAATGGGTGGATCGCCGAATGCGCTTGGCCCTGAAAATGGCCTGGACCATCCGACCCGCAATCGATCCGTAACCTCATTGTAACGAAATTCGGCGGCCCGGCAAGGGTCATCCTGCCAGCGGCTCCGGAGCCGCCAGCGTACCCTGCCCGCTCAACCCGGGGGCACCGGCGGTCCGCCGGGACCGCGCCTCGGCGGCCAGCCACACCACCAGCACCGCGGCTCCGGCCACCACCAGCGCGTTTCCGGCCAGGTAGGACAGCGGCCCGTGTTGGATCCACCAGTACGGGGCGATCACCGCCAATCCCACCATCACCAGCAACAAGGTGGCCACCACCCGGTGCACCGCCCACAGGGTGGCCGCGGCGATCGGGGCCAGCGTCAGCCACGACCAATGATGGGTCCACGACACCGGGCTGACCAACAATTCGGTGAGGGCCAGCACCACGACTGCTTCGCCGATACGCGCCGCCTCCAACAGCCACCGGGTGAGGAGGACCCCGCCGGCCAGGGTGGCCAGGGCCAGCGCCAACCACACCGCGGTGCCCAGATGGCCCCCGTTGAACGGCGGCCGATGGAGGAGCCCGTTCCACGACTGGTTGCTGACATTGCCCAGTTGGCCGGTGCGACCGGCGTCGGTCACCTGATGGAACCAGTACCGAGCGGAATCGTGGGGCAGCGCCGCCCAGCTGATGGCGGTCACCCCGACGAAGGTCCCCGCCCCGCGGGCAACCGACCGCCAGTCCTTGGCCACGACGAAGGCGAAGAAGTACACCAACGGGGTCAACTTGATGGCCGAAGCCAACCCGATCAGCACCCCGCGCCAGGGAGCTCGGACCCGGGTCATGTCGGCGACGATCATCACCATCAGGATCAGGTTGATCTGGGCGTAATCCATGTTGGAGCGGACCGGCTCGAGGGCGAGGGTGGCAACCCCGCAGAGCAGGGCGGCCACCGCCAGGGCCCGGCGGGCCGGGAGGGTGAAGGAGGCGGTGGTGACCAGATACACCGCGCCGACGAAGCACGCCGCGGACAGCAGCCACCACAGCGTTTCGACCAGGCCCAGCGAGCCAAAGGCCAGGGGGGTGAGGGCCAGGAGGGCGAAGGGGGTGTAGGTGAAGGGGAGCTGATGGACGGTGAAGTTGGCGGTGAAAGGTGACCCGCCGTGGACGAGGGCGTTCCCGGCGTCCCGGTACACCCGGAGATCGAGGTGCCACGAGGGGCCGTAGTGAAGCATGTAGGCGCCCGACACCACCCACGCGCACACGGCCCCACAGGCGATCACCTTCGTCGGTATGTGTCGGATGCGATCGGCCAACATCGGACGGCATCTCCTGAGTTCGTGGAACCGGTTTCCGGTTCGAGCTTGGTCGGGTTCTACCCCGGAGGCGGGAGCGGACTCATCGTCCGCCACCGCCTCCGGTCACATGGTGGGCCGGGAAGGATTCGAACCTTCGAAGGCAGAACCGGCAGATTTACAGTCTGCTCCCTTTGGCCACTTGGGTACCGACCCGCAGACCGGGAAGGATACGCCAAGCTCGGCGCTACTGTTTCTGCATGCCAACCTTCGACATTGTCTCCGAAGTCGATATGCAGGAAGTCCGCAACGCGGTCGACCAGGCCAACCGCGAGGCCGCCACCCGGTTCGACTTCAAGGGCACCGACTCCTCCATCGAGTTGACCGAAAAGGAACTGTTGCTGGCCTCGTCCACCGAGGATCGCCTGCGCGCGCTCTACCAGGTTCTTCAGGAGAAAATGGTCAAGCGGGAGGTGTCGCTCAAGTCCTTCGAGGTCGGGAAGGTCGAAGAAGCCACCCGGGGGTCTGCCCGCCAGAAGTTGACGATCCAGGCCGGGATCTCCTCCGACCACGCCAAGAAGCTGAACAAGTTCATCAAGGAGCTCGGGCTCAAAGGGGTCAGTTCCCAGACCCAGGGTGACCAGCTGCGGGTGTCGGGAAAGAAGCGGGACGATCTTCAGGCGGTGATCGCCGCGGCCAAGGCGGAGGATTTCGGCATCCCCCTCCAGTTCATAAACTTCCGCGACTAGACCCCACCTCGCCGCTTCGCCCTCCACACCGAGCTGCCGAGCAGTCCGGACACCAGC
>Ga0307374_10002858_pt1 | contig 30137 bp, 26 predicted proteins | sample OX3MG_FD_202532 | JGI IMG/M metagenome (GOLD analysis project Ga0307374, IMG submission 202532) | Soil microbial communities from Risofladan, Vaasa, Finland - OX-3 | ecosystem: Environmental > Terrestrial > Soil > Coastal area > Acid sulfate soil | place: Finland: Risofladan, Vaasa | collected... | reverse complement strand
AGTCCATGGCCCGACTCGACCCCAACTCCGACCCTCTCCTCACCAACCCTCTCACCGCTGGGCTGGCTGCCTGATGTCCATCACCCCAAGAGCTATTCACTTTTACACCACTCCGCGGGACTTGACTCCGGCGGTCCGTATCGCTTTGTGGTGGGGTAAGCAATCCCAGACGTTCCAATAGACCGTAGCCCCACTGCATGGTTCCGCTTCGGGAGGTCGCCGCCCCGGGCTACGGACATCTACATCGCACGATCGTCAATCCAAGCTTGGGCCCCACCTGGTGCAGCGGCCCATGACAGACCTCAACACAGCTCAGCTTGTCGAACGTTTTCACCTGGAGCCGGCCACCGCGGGTACCAGTGTGCTTTCGAGGTTGGAGCGGCGCGTCCCAATCCGACGGTTTGGGACGCGCCCGAATATCGCTGACCCCGCCGCGTTTGGCGCTGGCCGTGGCAGCCCCGCCGTCAAGAGCGCTCCGGGCCGGTACTTGAAACCGGCCCGGAGCGTCAACCCGATCTGCGGCCTACTTGCCGGAATGGTCGTCAGCTTGGAGAAACTCTCCCCGCCGGCAGTCTCCGTCCGCGCCCCCAGACACCGCTAGCGGCCATCAACGCCAAACCGAGAATCAGCGCGAGAAGGCCCAGTCCCAGCCCGGAGCCGCCGGAGCCGGTATTGGGTACCGGAATCGTGGCGGCCACCGTGGTGGCGGGAGTCCAGGTTTCCGAAGCCGTGGCGTGCTGGGTCGAGCCGGAAAGAGTGACGCTGGCCACGATGGTGTCGGTCCCGGCACCGTTCACATCAGAGTAGGTGAATGTGACCGTCCCCGCGGCTCCTGTGGTGCAGTTGGTGGGGACGCAGGTACCGGTGACTCCGGAGTTCTGACCGGTGAGCGTAAACGAGACCACGTCGCCGCTCGCCGGGCTACCGGACTGCGTCACAGTCGCGGTGACCGAATGCGAACCACCCACAGTGTCGGAGTGCGACGTGGGCGAGAGCGATAGGTTCGGGGCGGTGACCACGAGCCCAGCACCGGCGGTGAGGACGTAGGCATCTCCGCAAACCGAAGCCCCGCTGGTGACGTCGGTCCCACAGGTCGGGCCGCCGGTGGCCTCAGTTATCGCCAACGGTTGCCAATCTACGGGGTACGTCGGGAAGTCCACGTGGGCTGAGCAGCCCCAGCCTTCAATGTTGGCGTCGGTGAGTGTGGAGAAGGCCGGGTTGGCGGCGATGATTCCGACGGTGGCACTGCAGGTGGGAGAGCCGGTGGAGAAGCCGGTCCCTGTCGAACTGAGGGAGTTCAAGACCGATACATCGCTGCTGTTGGTAGCACAGCTGGTGTCGAAGTAAACCCCGGTCGCCCCGGTAACTGCTCCGGCGTAGGCGATGCCATCTTGGACCAGATGCTCTGCCCCAGAGGTCGTCGGAACACCCGGGGTGGTTGGAGGGGCTCCGCCCCCACCGTTCAGGTAATGGAACTCGGGATCGGTTCCCACGACGACCCGGTTCCCAGCCACGGTGCTCACCGACTTTCCCATCACCACTGGAGCCCAGGTCGAGGCATCACTGGTGGCCGAGGTCGGGGTCGTGCCGCAGAAGGGGTCTCCAACGATAAGGACCTGATACTGGGCGAACTGCGCTGCGGTCATCGCGTCCCACTGCGTGCCGGTCACCACCGTGACGGTGAAGCCGGCCTGCTCTGCCGCGTACTGCTCGAGGCTGATCGCGGTCCCCCCACTCGTGATGCCGTCACTGGTGGTGACCGAGTCTGCGTTGATCAGAGCGGTGTGAGCGACCGAAGCACCCAGCACCGTGGGACTAGTGCCTCCTGCCAGCGAAATCAGAGATGCGAGTGCCACAGAGGCACCGAAAGCCGCGAGATGTCGGGTTCTGGGGGCCCCAGTGTGGCTTGCCCCCAGCCTCCCGGACCAGCTTCTTGGACACGACGACGCGGCCTTTCTGAACATGCTCCCCCTTCTGATTTGGCACCGGTTGCGCCGGATGCCCGGATAGTCCAGACGACAACTCTATTGGTCGAAGGAAGCTCGGTCAAGTCAGCTCGATCCGTCCGCTGGAGTCGCCCGCGGTAAGCGAGGCATGGCCCACCTAGCCGCCCAACGATGACGCCGTTCCCAACGGCGAGCGGCCCAGCGGGTACCCCTGAGATTCTTTCCGGTCATCCGGACTTGATGCCCGAAGAGAGCCTAGCCGGAGGTTGAAATTCCTGAGTCCTCAGCGCGGCCGCCTCCGGGCTCTCGGGGGAGTTTGGCAGTCCCAGAGGCCGGTCAGCCACCTGCGCCGTCTAGAGCCGGTCGCCTCCCCGTTCAACTGGTCTTGAGACGGGATTGCAGGGTTTCGCCAAGGGTCACCTCCTCAGCGGCCAGGGGTGCGGGCCAGGAGGGGGTGGTCTCGGCGCGGCGGTGCCTGGACGAGGGCCGAACCGCTACGGTGCCCGGTGGCCGGCCAGCGGCTCTAGGAATTCCAGCCGGTTGCCGAAGGCGTCTGCGCTGTAGAAGCGCTTGAACCCCGGGAAGTTGTTGTCCCAGAGGACAACTCCACCGGAGGCCGCAAGGCGGTCAGCGACAGCCTCAATGTCCACCACGCGAATGCCCGGATGGGCCTTCCTCGCCGGCCGAAAGTCATCTTCGACTCCAAGGTGGATCTCCAACGGCCCCTTCCTGAACCAGACACCTCCGCGGGCTCGGAGCCCCTCCGGCTTTTGGATCTCCTCCATGTCGAGAGCGGTCACGTAGAACTTCCTCGCTTCATCCTCCATCCCGGCCGGCATCGCCAGTTGGACGTGGTGCAGCCCCTGGGTCCAGTTCGTCATGTTGACTCCTACTAGGCAGTTGCCAGTCCGGCCCCAGCTCGGGGCACTCGGGATCGGTGAGAATCCAGCCTCAATTCGATTGTATTTCTGCCCGAGGATGGGGAGCTCTCCAACGGGGGGCTCGCATTGGGAGTACCATCGACTGGTGATCAAGGCTTTCCGGCACCGCCGGCTGCTGGCAGTGGTTGTGTTGATCGTTCTGTTCCTGCTCTTCTTCGCGGTGCTGCCAACGCTGAGCGTGATTTTCCACCTTCTCATAGGGGTGGCCATCATCTGGGTGCTGTTCTCGATTTTCCGGCACCGCTGATCTGACTCCGCCGAGGTAATCCTCGGCCCCAGCGTTGGTTTTGGGCGGTCGAGGGTGGCCAACACCGCCGATTGCATTCCAGAGAGTGGTCGTCATTCCTGGCTCGTGGGTTACTTGGCTGTCCATCTGTCTCAGCTCCCGGGTGGGCTACCACCCGGTTCTCGACTCCGGGCCCGGTCGCTCCGTGGCTGTCGATGGTGTCAACTGGTGCTGGTGACGAGTCTGATCCGTTGTGTCGCCGGACCGCCGTCGGGGAGGGCGACCCGGGTATGGCACGGCGCTGTCCAGAAGAACCAAGCGGCACCGGACCCCCTGACAAAATGGCCCCTTTTTGCTAAGCCCTGTGGTCTCAAGCATTCGCAATCCGCGCGAGTTCAAGGCACGGTAGAACGAATAGGGCTCCGGGTGTCTGAGGTCGCCGCTGAAGGCTTAGGTGTTGGTGTTGCTGACGCCAGAGATCGGGTCCATGGCGGGGCGTTCCGGTCCCGTCGCAGGCGGCTCCAGCGGGAGATGCGGTCACCAGTCAGGTGATTGTGGCCGACGCCGCGTCTCCTATGGCACTGGCGGTGGTCGGTTGCCGACGCGCGAGAGCGTGGGTGAGGAAGTTGCTGAATCTCGAGGTCCCCGGGGGGGAAGAGTGAGAGGGAAGGGAAGCCTGTAAAAGATGGCATTTGCATGCGGCTGATGGCGGCCGGGCCGTGTTGCCGCGGACCGGGCGGACGTGCTGTGACTCAGGTGGAAGTGGGCTTGCAGTCGGAGAGGCGAGGCGGCTCGGCAGCTCCAGGCGGTTGAGGATGCCTCGCCGTGCACGGGTGAGGAGAGCCTTGAGCCAGGGATTGTGGTCGGTCGCCATGATCACAACGTGGATGGGCTGGAGTTCGTGGCGGAAGTTGGAGCAGCTGTCCGGGCTCCGCCTTTCCGCGACCCGGACCCGCTCCTCGGCCGCAACCAGCTGACCTTGCTCCTGGTGGGGGAGCGTTTTCACGACGGTGGCCTGCGATGAACTCCCACCACCAACTTAGCGACAACTGCAGCTCGAACGTCACAACCGCCGTGCTGGACGCACCTTTCACCAGAGTTGACAAGAGCTTCTGCCAAACCGTCCACCGGTAGACTACCGGAGGAGATAGAAGATTGAGCGGAACCGGAGTTGTCCTCTACGCGGTAGGGATGGTGGTCCTCATCGTTGCCGTGGACTTCGCATTCCTGAGAAACCGATTTGTGAAACGGCTGATCGTGAACGTTGGGATTGTCGTGGTCCTGGGAGCTGTCTACCTGATATTCCTCAGGCGGTCATAGGGTCGCGGCAGCGATGGGCACCGATTGGTGACACTGCGTTCACGAGATTGCCCAGCACGGCCCCTCCGCTAGCCGAAGCGGGCCATCAGCAGCCCTGCAGGGTCACGGTGTAGACGACCCCTGGCCTTGCCGCAATCGCTACCTCTCGGCCGGTAACCCCTGCCACCGCGGCAGCCGATACGGCGGGGCTCACGGTGACCAGCCGTGCCCCTCCTGGAAGGGGGACAAGAAGCCCAACATTAACTGTGCTAACGACCTGGGCGTCGTCGGGAGCGGCGCATCCTGCCGAGTAGTGATAGACCACCGCTGCCTGAGCTGCATCCAGGCTTTCGGCGACCAGACGCCCTCCCACGGTGTAGCCCCAATCATCTCCGGTGAGTGAATCGAGAGGAGAGTCGTTGTCGCCGGCCAGCGGCCATGCGGTTCCCTGGCCCTTTTTCTGCGTGATCCCAAGCAGCAGCCCCAGGGAGGTGGCCTCGGAGTTGGAGATCGGAGCTCCACCCCCCCAGCCAGCCGGCGGGCGTGGCGAGCTCCACGTCGAAAGGGGGCGGGGAGAACGGGGCGGTGTATGGCGCAATCGGGATCGGGCCTAGCTCGACTTTTGGGGTTCTGGTGAGTGGTGGGGATCTCGGGTCAGGGGTGAATCCGCCGGTCACCGTGGTCATGGCCATACCGGTCCTTCCGGTCGAAAAAAAAGCGGGCTCAAGCGAGGGACTGGGGCCGAGCTGGCCGGCGAAGCGAACCGTGAAGAATGCCGCCTCGGCGGTGACGGTGGCCTGCAGCAAGGGCACCCTGGCTCTTGTGCTAACCGTCAGGACCAGGGTAGCTCCGGAGGTCGAAGTGCTGAGCCGCACCCCCGATGGATCGGCGGACCTTCCGATGAGGGCGGCGAGGGGGAAGTTGAAGGCTTTTTCCCCGACTGCTGGGTGAATTGCCAGCAGCGGACTTCCCCACGGTAAGGTCAGGGAGTAGGAGGAGCCTGAGACTGTGTAGGTGGACCTCGGTCCGCTGGTCTTGGTGACCGTCCAGCGGAGGGTGGGCAGGGATGAGGCGGCCGCGCCGGGAGCGGCGGCCAGGACCGTACTCGCTAAAAGAACCAGGACCACGATGGGGCCCACCGCCGACCCCCAACGGGTCCGTGAGACCTTGCCCATCGTTCCATGGTGTGGGACCGCTGCGCGTCGAGCCATCGGCGACTTCCGTGCACGGCGGCGTCTGCTGGGGGAGCTGCACTCACCACGCCCAAGGTCGGGCCGACGGAAGTCCTGGTCGTAGTGTGGATCCTTGGGCTCGACGCTTAGCATTCAAGGACAGTGGATGCGGAGAAGGGTCACTACTGTTCGACCGACAGGGAGCTGTTATGAGGCCGTCCGGAGCGGAGTTTGACGAGATTCTTCTGCTCGACCAAGGTGAGGTCGAAGCGACGCTTGCCGAAGCTTCACTGTTGGACGTCATGAGAGTGGCGCTGACCCGCTACACCGAGGGGGTGGCGTCAGCCCCTCCCAGGGTTGCGGTAGCCAGCCAGATGGGGTGGCTGGCGGCAATGCCGGGCTACATACCCGACTTGGCCCTGGCTACCAAGCTCATCTCCGTTTTCCCAGAGAACGCGGCTTTGGGCAGGCCCTCCCACCAGGGGATCGTCGCCTTGTTCGACGAGGTAGACGGTCGGCTTCTCTGCCTAATGGATGCCCGTTCGATCACGGCGCGGCGAACTGCCGCGGTGTCGGTCCTCTCCATAACTGCCCTGGCGCGCCCAGGGTGGTCTGTGGTGGCGCTCCTGGGCTCTGGAACCCAGGCCGTCGCCCACCTGGATGCCTTGAAAGAGCTCGCGGAGCCGAGTGAGATTCGGATCTCCGCTCGGCGTTCCGCTTCCGCCAGGGAGCTGGCCGCTCGGGACCCAAGGTGCCGCTCCGTCTCGACCTTTCGAGAAGCGGTCACCGACGCTGAGGTGGTGATCTGCTGCACCGATTCAGAGGCCCCGGTCGTGGAGCGAGGCTGGCTGAAGTCTGGTTGCCACGTGGTGTCAGTTGGTAGTGGGCAGGAGCTCGACGGGGCTACAGTCAATGACAGCTCGGTCTTCGTGGAGTGGCGTGGAGCCGCCACCAATCGACCTCCGGCCGGAGCCAGGGAGCTCCAGGACCTTGCCCCGGCCGGCCTTACCGAGCTGGGCGAAGTGCTCATCGATCCACGGCGCGGGCGTCGAAACGGGGAGGAGATCACCGTTTTCAAATCAACGGGGCTGGCGGTCGAGGACGCTGCCGCCGCCCGCTTGGTTTACGAGGCCGCGCTCTCCAGGGGCACCGGGCGCAAGCTGCCCTGGTGAGCGGTCCTTGCGCCAGCCCCAATTGACGCGCTTTCGGTAGTCGAATCTGACAGGCTTGGGGAGGTGAGGTGGCCCCTCAGCTTCGTCTCGCGACCGACGCCGGCCCCAGCTCCGAGATGGACCCATGCCCGCTGAGGCCGAGAGTTAGGTCGAGCTCCGCGAGCAGGCACCGCAGCACGTGTCGCACCCCATCCTCACCGGCGAGCGCCAGCCCATAGACGTACGGACGCCCCAGCAGCACCGCCTTGGCTCCAAGTGCCAGCGCCTTCACCACGTCCGAACCAGAACGGACACCCGAGTCAAGCAGGACGGTCATCTCGCCGCTGGCCGCCACAACCTCAGGCAGGCAGTCCAGTGACGCCCGCGCGCCGTCGATCTGTCTGCCTCCGTGGTTCGACACCACGACTCCGTCCAGTCCCGCCTCCAGCGCCGCGCGCGCGTCGTCGGGATGGCACACTCCCTTGACCAGGATCGGTAGGGAGGTCTGCTCGCGCAACCAGCGCAGGTCGGTCAGACGCAGGCTGGGATAGCCGAAGAGCTGGGTCCACAGACCGATGGCCGCCTCCGGGTCCTCTTCGGGAGATCGCGCCAGCCGGGAGCGGAAAACAGGGTCTGACAGGTAGTTGGCAAGTCCCGCCCCGGTGAGGAACGGGAGGTATCCATTGGCCAGATCCCTGGGCCGCCAGGACAAAGTCCAGGTGTCGAGGGTAACCACCACCGCACCAAAGCCGGCGGCCTCCGCCCGGCGCACGAGGCTCAGCGCCAGCTCCCTGTCTGAGGGCCAGTAGAGCTGGAACCAGCCGCTTCCGCCAGCTTCCGAGGCCAGTTCGCTGGCAACCAGCTCTAAGGGAGTCGAGGAGACCGTGGAGAGGATCATCGGCACCCCTAGGGAGGCCGCGACCCGCGCCACGGACAACTCGGCGTCCTCTCGCACGATGCTCATCGCTCCGATGGGGGCCAAGAGGACTGGGGTGGGTAGCTCCTTGCCGAAGAGTTGGATGGACAGGTCGCGCTCGGGCACTCCACGAAGGTGCCTGGGGACTATCTCCCACCGTTCGAAGGCCCGTCGATTGCCCTGCTCTGTAGATTCCAAGCCGGCGGAGCCGGCGACGTAGCCGTAGGCGCGAGCGGTCATCTCCTGCCGGGCAGCCTTCTCGACTTCGGGGGCGGTCATCGGCAGCGCCGGACAATCACCGGTGACACCTGCCCGATATATCTCGAATTGGAAGTCGGCGAAACGCGGCATCGCAAGAGACTAACCAAACCCAGCCGCCGTTGGGCTCACACCGCGGTGGGCAGTTCGGCGAGAGCGGATGACGGCCGCTGCTCAGGGGTGAGAAGCCGCCGGGCCGCTTCGCCCAACCTGGGATGTTCCAGTTGAGCGGTAACCGATGGGACCTCGGGCTCGGCAGACCGGCTCAGACACCCGTCGTCACCGGCTTCCGGCCGGCGGCGCTCGTCCTGGCGCCCTCGATCACCCGCAGAACAGAGGCTGCCTCCTCAGGAGCGACGGGCACCTCGGCCTCTCCGCGAATCGCCTCCGCCATGGTTCGATAGAAGGTGGCGTAGCTTCCGGCCGGGAAAGGGAGCACCTTGCCGGTCCCAGGTCGCCCGCCATTTTCGATCAGCTCGGCTGACTGGTCCTGCCCGCGGTGGCCGAACCCAATTTGGCCCGGGCGAAGGCCACTTGCGAGCTGGCTCTCCTGGGGGTCCAGCCCCCACACTTCCAGCGCCGCGGAGTTCCCGAAGATCCGAAATCTCGGTCCGGCACAAGGTGCCACCGCGCTCATCCAGAGGTGTGCCGACATCCCGCCCTCAAAGCTGAGAGCGATGAAGCAATCGTCGTCCGCCTGGGCTCCCTGCCGACGGGTGGCGAGCTCGGCGTAAACGGCGAGTGGGCGGCCGAACAGCAGTAGGGCCTGGTCGATGAGGTGGCTGCCCAGGTCCAGCAGCAGCCCCCCGCCCTCCTCGGGTGGTTGCTCCTCCCGCCAGGAGGCGGGGCGCAACTCGGGTCGCCAGCGCTCGAAGCGGCTCTCGAAGTGACGGACCGCCTCAATCCGGTGGTCCGCGATCAGCTGGCGCACCAGCAGGTAGTCGTTGTCAAAGCGTCGGTTTTGGAATACGCTCAGCAGCCGACCGCTGCGCTGGGCGGCTGCGATCATCGCAGAAGCCTCCGCACTGCTCAATGCCATCGGCTTGTCGACCACCACATGAAGTCCCTGAGCCAGAGCGGCCGTGGCTTGCGAGAGGTGCATGTGGTTGGGAGTTGCGATCACCACCAGGCCGATGTCGGCGGCGTCTTGGAGGAGTCCCTCTAGTGTGGGAACAGATCGGACTTGTGGAAAATCCCGCTCGACCTGCAGTTTCCGCCGAGGGTCGTTGGTGACGACAGCGCGCAGGCGCAGCCCCTGGGTCGCGGCTATGAGCGGAGCGTGGAAGACGGAACCAGCCAGCCCATAGCCCAGGAGGGCCACGCCGATCTCATCCATAGCCAGGGAGTCTAAGTGAGGGTCAAGGGGCGAAGGGCTCTCCCGGGCGACCGAGGACCAGCGTGTGGTCCGGTTGAATCAAAACCTCAGGAGGCCGGGGTCGCCCGTTGTAGTTGGAGAACATCGCAGAGGCGTACGCTCCGGTCACCGTGAGTGCCACCAGATCTCCTCGTCTCAGTGGTGGAAGTTCATGGACGCCGAAGGTGTCGGTGCTCTCGCAGACCCCGCCCTCGACCTCCGTCGCGTCCCGTGCAGCGGATGGCCCATCCGAGGAGCTCAAGGCAACCACCTCGTGATGAGCGTTGTAGAGCGCCGGCCGGATGAGCTCCGACATGCTGGCGTCGACCACGACCTGGGGACCACCTTGCCCTTGGCGCACGTGCAGGACGGTGGCGAGCAGCCAACCAGAGGCAGCGACCAGGCACCTGCCCGGCTCGACCGCCGTCCTAGGGGGTAGCTCGACCCCGGCCATTGCCAGGCGCTGCTCCAGACGTGATCTAAACTCGGAGAGCGCGGGTGTGGGGCCGGCGGGGAAGCCACCGCCAAAGTCAACTGTGTCCATCTCCTCAAAGTCGACGGCCAGCTCTGCCAGCAGGAGTGCCGCTCTCAGCCCCCCCTCCGCCCATCCCTCCGTCGCCGCCAACTGTGACCCCACATGGACGTGGATGCCTCGGATCGAAAGTCCAGAGGGGGTACCTGCGCGGCGTTGCACCAGCTCGCGCAACTCCCCCTCGGGCATCCCGAATTTGCTGATCTTGGAACCCACCTGGAAGCCGGCCCGCGTCTCCGAGTCGACTGCGGGGTTGAGCCTGAGCAGGACCTGGAGCGAACGCTGTGAGCCCCCGAGACCGGCTGCCTTAGCCAACTTCGCCAGTGCGCCCATCTCATCTTTCGACTCGACGGTCACCCAGCGTAGCGGCTTCCCATTGACCGCCGACATGACCGCCATCTGGAGCTCAGAATCGGTCTTGCCTATCCCTTCAAGGCTGATGAGATGGTTGGGGAGTCCCGCCTTGGTGGCTGCCGCCCACTCTCCCGCCGAGACCACGTTGGCGCCGACACCCTCTGCGGCGAGTCGCGCCACCACGGCTGGAAGCGGGTTGGCCTTCAGGGAAAATTGGCGGATCCAAGGGTCAGGGAAGGCGCGCCCGAGCTCCGTGGCCGCCCTATCGAGCGCAGCAAGGTCGGTGACGTAGCAGGGAGTACCGAAGCGGCGGGCCGCTTCCACCAAGGTCGGTATCAGCGACTCCGGGGATCCTGCGGGATCAGGCGACACCGCTCTCCAAGAGGGTCAGGGTCCCCTGAGTCGCGTCGAGACGGGCGCGGGCTCCCAGCGGCAGGGTCGCGATGTGGCGCCCGTGACCGATTGGGAGATGGTAGATCGTGGGCACCCCGAGCGGACTGATCAGGTCGCGGAAGATCTGCTCCAGCCCAAGCGTTGGACCAGGGCGTTTTGGCCCGCAGTTGGCGTGCTCGCCGATGACGATCCCCGCGCATCCACGGAGGGTTCCTGCGGCCAGCAGCTGGCTCAGGTACCGCTCTATCGCGTACGGCTCTTCATCTGTGTCCTCAAAAAAGAGGATGCGGCCCCTGACATCCAATTGCCAGGGGCTCCCCACCAGGGTGGCCAGGAGGGTGAGGCATCCCCCGACCAGCTCCCCCTCGGCGACCCCGGGGACCAGCGTCTCCACGTAGGGATCGTCTGGGTCGGGCTCCACCTGGAAACCCTCCGTAGTCATCAAAGCTCGCCGAAATGCTGCCACCGTGTAATCAGTCGGGTGGGCCAGCGAGATGACCATGGGTCCGTAGAAGGTGACCCAGTCCACCGCTCGCGCGAGTACCGAATGAATGACCGTGATGTCGGAGTACCCGACAAACACCTTTGGGGAGAGCTCAGAAAGCCCTTCCACTCGAGTGGGATCCAACGCCAGAGCCGTGCGCAGTGCGCCGGCACCTCCACGCAGGCAGATGATCCCTCCCAGGTCGGGCCGCTCCAGCATGGTTAGGAGATCGTCGGCACGGTCTCGGTCGCTTCCAGAGAGGTGTCCGTATATATCTGCGGTGTGGGCTGCCAGTTCGACCTCAAAGCCCATTCGCTGCAGGGCGGTGACACCGCGAGCGGTCTCCGATTGGTCCAGGGTGGACCCGCTGGGGGCCACCACTCCCAGCCGCATTCCGGGGCGCAGCGCTGGGGGACGCCGCCGCTGCCCGTTCAAGCGGCAGGCGCTGAGAAGAGCTCAACCATTTGGGCCCGATCTTAGCAGCGGGGGTCCTCCGCATCCTGGGACTCAGCAGGCCCGGTAGGCGGCAAGGGCGCCCAGCTGCCGCGCTAACATGCCTGCAGATGGAGGAGCAACTGTCGGACCAAGCGGCCCGGCGGATGCGGCGCCTCTGCTCATCGGCTCAGAGCGCGGGCCGCCTGCCCAGCCTGGTGGTCGCCGTCGGCCGCCACGGGCGGATTCTGGACTCGGTTTGCCTGGGATCCGCCGACCTTGCAGCCGGCACAGCACCTGGACTGGACGTCCAGTACCGGGTCGGCTCTATTACCAAGACCTTCACGGCGGTCGCCGTGATGCAGATCGTTGGGGAAGGTTTGGCCGACCTGGCGGATCCGATTGGCAGGCATTGGGCCGGCGCCCCGCACCCTGAGCTGACAATTGGGGCGCTGCTCACCCACACCTCTGGGCTGCAGCGGGAGCGGGCGGCCGAGGTTGGGGGTCCGGCCACCCTGCCTGCCCGCGGTGAGCTCGCCGAGAATCTCGCCAAGGCGCACTTGCTTTACCCGTCGGGGCACTGGTGGCACTACTCCAACTTGGGCTTCGCCGTGCTCGGTGAGGTCGTCGCGCAGATCCGAGGACAGAGCTGGGAGTCGCAGCTGACCGAGCGGATACTGAGACCTCTCGGGATGAGCCGCACCTCCGTCTTCGCCGAGGCGCCCTCGGCGCAGGGTTATTCGGTCCAGCCCTTCTCCGACGCCGTGGCTCTGGAGCTCCCGGTGGACAGCGGCGCGATCGCCCCTGCCGGTCAACTCTGGAGCACCGCAATCGACCTTACCAAGTGGATTGGCTTTTTGATTCAGGGCGATCCCAGGGTTCTGCCGCCCGACCAGCTGGAGCTCATGAGGGCTCCTCGAGTCATCGCCGACCTTGAGCACTGGACCACCGCATTCGGCCTTGGTGTGGGGCTCCGACGGCGAGGTGAACGGACCTTTGTGGGTCATACCGGCGGGATGCCGGGGTTTCTTGCGGTGGCATATGGCTCGCCAGCCACCGGCAACAGTGTGGTGGTCTTCACCAACTCCCCCGCGGGCCTGGATGTGGGCGAGTTCGGAGCTCAGCTGTTGGAGCTGGCCGACGAGGACACCATCGATTCGACGATCTGGGAATCGGAGGGGGACCCCCCGCCCGAATGTGCCAGTGTGCTGGGCAGCTGGTGGTCGGAGTGGAGCGAGACGATCTTCACCTGGCGGGGTGGGCTGTTGCAGTCGTCACCCGCCGACGCTCCACCGGGCACTCCGCCGGACCGGTATCGGAGGGTTGGGACCGACCTCTTCGTCACCACCACAGGCTCGGAGCGCGGCGAGGAGCTGCAGTTGTTGCGGGACGAAGGCGGGACCGTGTTGAAGATGTACCACGCCACCTACCCCCTCACCCGCATGGCGCAGGGGGCAGGCGCGGCCGACGAGCCAGGGGGCTGAGTGCCATCGCGGGTCTTGACGGCCCCGCCGAATCTGATCAATGGAGGTGACTCTGTGTCCCTGATGGGAGTGTCCGACGAGCGGTCTGCCGCGGAGGAGTTGCTGCACAACTCGCCGCTCATTGACGGTCACAATGACCTTCCCTGGGAGGCCCGCGAGCAGGTGGGGTACGACCTGGATCGCATGGACCTCTCTCGAGCCGTTGCCAGCACCCATACCGACCTCCCCCGCCTGAAGCGCGGCGGGGTGGGAGGCCAATTCTGGTCGGTGTGGGTCCCCTCCTCATGGGAGGGGGGCAGAGCCGTGGTCGGAACTTTAGAACAGATCGACTTCGTATATGCCATGTTGGCGCGATACCCGGACCAGCTGGGGCTTGCGACCAGTGCCGATGAGGTCGTGAGCCAGTTCAAGGCGGGACGCATCGCCTGTTTGCTCGGCGCCGAGGGCGGTCACTCGATCAACTCCTCCATGGGAGCGCTGCGGGCCCTGTACCGGCTGGGCGTGCGCTACATGACCCTCACCCACAACGACAACACCCCTTGGGCCGACTCGGCCACCGACATTCCGCGGTCGGGCGGGCTCAGCCCCTTCGGGAAGCAGGTGGTCAGGGAGATGCAGCGGCTGGGAATGCTGGTCGACCTCTCCCATGTGGCCGCCACCACCATGCAGGATGCGCTCGACGTGAGTCGCGCACCGGTGATCTTCTCGCACTCGTCGGCCAGAGCACTCTGCGATCACCCGCGCAACGTCCCCGATGACATCCTCGGACAGCTGAAGGGCAACGGAGGTGTCTGCATGGTCACCTTTGTTCCCCAGTTCGTCTCAGTGAGCTGTCGCCAGTGGGCGTTGCGTTCCGAGGCGGAGCTGTCCGCTCGCGGTCTTGACCCGAGCGACTTTGGTCTCGTCAAGGCGGCGCTGGACGACTGGAGCCAGACCGATCCCCGGCCCGAGGCGGTGCTGGCTGACGTGGTGGCGCACCTGAACCATGTCCGCGAGGTCGCGGGGTTGGAGCACGTCGGCATCGGCGGCGACTTCGACGGTTCGCCATACATGCCCAGCGGGCTGAGCGACGTGACGGGGTATCCGAGGCTATTCGCGGCGCTGCTCGAGTCCGGTTGGAGCCAATCCGACTGCACCGCCCTGGCCGGTGGGAACATCCTTAGGGTGCTCCGGTCCGCCGAGACGGTTGCCGAACGGCTGTCAGCCTCCGATGGCCCATCTCTGGCCACCATCGACGAGCTTGACGCAGACCATGCGCAGCCAACCCTCGGTGACAGCTGAGACGGTGGCCGGGTCCCTCTTGGTCGGGGCAGCTCTAGGATGCCGCCACCGTGCTTGATGTCCTGATCAGCGGGGGAGTTGTCTACGACGGCTCAGGGGTTGAGGGACGGCGTGTGGATGTGGGCGTCCAGGGTGACCGGATAGTCGCCATCGGAGCTCTTCGCGACTCGGAAGCCAGGCTGCGGCTGATGGCCGAGGGCCGCGCCGTCTGCCCCGGCTTCGTGAACATTCTCAGCCATTCGTACTTGAGCATTCTGCACGACCCCCGCTCCATGGGGGAGCTCTCGCAGGGGGTGACCACCCAGGTGTTTGGCGAAGGCATCTCGATGGGGCCGCTCACCTCGCCCACCCGCAAGGAGATAGAGGAGCTCGGTAGGGAGTGGGGGGTGGAGGTCTGCTGGACCAGCCTGGCGGAGTACCTGCTCCACGTGGAGAGCCGGGGATCGTCCCAGAACGTCGCCTCCTTCGTGGCTGCGGGGACACTGCGTGCCAACGTGGTCGGCTACCAGGACCGACCGGCAACTGCCAGGGAGGTGGACCAGATGCGATCCCTGGTCGAGGAGGCGATGGCCGATGGTGCAGTAGGGGTCAGCTCCGCCCTGATCTATCCGCCGGGGAGCTACGCGGACACCGAGGAATTGACCGCCCTCTGTTCTGCGGCGGCGAAATTCGGCGGGGTCTACAGCTCCCATCTGCGCGATGAGGGGGCCGGTCTTCTTGGCGCCGCAGATGAGCTGATCCAAATCTGTAGGAACGCCGGATTGCCGGGGGAGATCTACCACCTGAAGGCTGCCGGGATTGGGAACTGGCCCCTGATGGAGCAGGTGATCGACAGGATCGAGGAGGCTCGCTCCGGCGGAGACTCGATCTCAGCGGACGTCTATCCCTACACCGCCAGTGCCACCGGCTTGACCACTGTGATCCCCCAGCGCTTTCACGCCGGCGGTTCGGAGGCGCTGTACGACCGTCTTGGGGATCCCGCCGTCAGAGCCGAGATCCGCTCCGAGCTGGAGGCCGAAGGACGTTTCGGGGACGTGTCGGATGCGGAATCGGTGCTGATCCTCAGCATGAGGACCAGCGCCGGGCGCGAATATCAGGGATGCACCTTGGCGAAGGTCGCCGCCATGCGAGGTCAGGATCCCATCGAGGCGGCTCTTGGCCTCATCGCGGAGGATCGCACCAGGGTTGGCGCCGCCTTCTTCTCCATCTCGGAGGACAACCTGGCCTCCGCACTGCTCCGACCCTGGGTCGCTGTCTGCTCCGACGGCAGCTCCATGGCGCCGGAGGGACTGTTCCTCAAATCTCCCACTCATCCCAGGGAGTACGGAAGTTTCGCCAGGGTCCTGGGGCGTTATGTGCGGGAGCAGCGGCTCCTGCCACTCTCCGAGGCCATCCGCCGAATGAGTTGTCTGCCGGCCACCAAGCTCGGCCTGCGCGACCGGGGGACCCTACGGGAGGGATCCTTCGCCGACATAGTGGTGTTTGACCCAGCCACGGTCGCTGACCGCTCGACCTTTGCCGACCCCCATCAGCTCTCGGTCGGGGTGGACCATGTTCTGGTAAATGGGCAACTCACCCTGAGCGGCGGTCAGTTCACCGGCAAGCTGGCGGGGAGGGCGCTGGCAGGTCCGGGGAAATCGGCGTGATGTAGGAGCTCCTCCCCACAGGCGCTCAGCCCGGACTCTCAGTCTCCGCTGGCCGCAAGCGGCGTTCCCAGGCCAGGGCCGACCGACGACGAATCTCCCCCCTCGCGACCTCCTGATCGGCGAACCCCTCGGTGCAGACCGAGAGGCAATAGGGGTTGGCGTCCGGTGGCCACACCAGAGCGGTGTCGTGCAGGACCCCTTTGACCCAACCGGTCTTGTTCGCGACTCTGACTCCCGGGGGAAGCCCCGCGGGTATCTCCTCGCGATACGTCTGGCGCTCCAGTATCTCCACCATCCGGTCGCAGCTTCGCGGGCCGGCCGCCGACCCGTTGGCGATTGTGCCCATCAGCCTTGACAGGTCGCCGGCTGTGACCAGGTTCTCCAACCCGGCGGCACGGGCAGGCCCGTCGTCCAGCATCCTCTGCACCACCATGCTTCCACCCGCGAGCTCAGAGACCACTGCGGCGACCCCCTCGAACCCAGAGAGTTGCAGGAGCAGGTTGGTCGCCTCGTTGCTGGAGACGGTGATCATCCGCTCCGCTAGATACAGCACCGACACCGCCTCGCCCGCGCGGGCGGCGAGCTCCGCATCCACGTCATCGGGCTCGATGGTGAAAGGCGACCCATCCAGTCCCGAGCGGAAGGTTGTCGCCACTGTGACCGGGGCGGCCAGCGCCGTCACTCCAGCGTCGTGGCGCCGGAAGACGTCGATGAGCACAGCCACCTTCATGGTGCTGGCTGCGTAGAAGGTGCGGTCGGGGAGATGGCTGTCCAGCACCCGACCGTTGAGGTCGGTGAGGCAGAAGGCGACGACCCCGTCCGACATCTCCTCTGGCAAGGTCCGTCTCCTGTGATGTTGACCTGCCCCCTCGGGGGAGCCACCCTGGTCCGGGGACCCATGATAGGTCCCGACGGCAGGCCAAGGCCGGGACCGGCACAGCCTTTGAGCACCGCATAAAGGGCTCCTGCGGCAGCCGAGAATCACCCCCTCTATTGACTGCGGCGGCTCGGCTGTGCGATTGTCTGACATCGATTTCATGAATCCTCCGTCCCGGCGTGCCCGAATACGAATCGATGATGTGGCCAAGCTGGCCGGCGTCTCCCCCGCCACCGTCTCCCGGGTCATGAGCGGGTCTCGACCTGTCTCCGCGGGAGTCCGCGACCGGGTGTTGGCCGCCGCTCTTCGCTTCGACTACAAACCGAGCCAGCTGGCCCGGAACCTGCGCCGCGGCCAGGCGGACACCGTCGGGGTTCTGGTGGCGGACATCGAGAATCCCCACTTCTCCGCCATGGTGAGGGCGATCGAGGAGGCGCTGTACGAGCGGGGAACCAGGGTCCTGCTGTGCGATACGGCCGAGGATACCCAAAGACAGGCCGCATGCCTCGAGGTCATGGAGGCCGAGCGGGTCATGGGTGTGGTGATCTCCCCGACCGCGGACGGGGACGGGGACGCCGCGATCTCGCACCTCATTGACCTCGGGGTGCCGGTGGTCGCCTTCGACCGTCCGGTCAAGGACCCACGCGCAGACGCGGTGATTGCGGACAGCTTCGCCGCGATCGCCCGGGGCGCCCAACTGCTGGTCGACTCCGGTCGGCGCCACATCGGGTTCATCGGTGGCAATGAACTCATCTGGACCGCCGCTGAGCGTCTTTCCGGCTATCAATCCACCGTCGCAGAGGCCGGGCTTGAGCCGATCATGGCTGTGGGCGACTTCACGGTGGAGGGGGGGCGCCTGGCGACCGAGAGGCTTGTCGCGGACAACCCGGACCTCGACGGCCTGGTGGTCGCGAACAACCAGATGACGATCGGGGCGCTGCAGGCGCTTCGCGCCGGCCAGATCGCACTTCCTGAACAGGTGGGGGTCGTCGCCTTCGACGACCCTCCGTGGGCGCGGCTGCTCACGCCTTCGCTGACCACGCTGGCCCAGCCGCTGAGGGAGATGTCCCGGGCGGCGGTGGACCGGCTGTTCCTGCGCATGGCGGACCGGGAGCTTCCGCCGGAGCGGATCTGCTTTGAATGCCGACTGGAAATCCGGGAGTCCTCTCGTGGACTCTCGCAGCGGATTGGGGGGTGATTCGTGGCTAGAGTCGGTCTGCTCAGCTTCTCGGACGGCAGAAGCTTCGTCAACTTGGATCTTCGGGAGTTCGTAGCTGGGGTCGAGAGACAGATAGCGGGGCACCTGCGGGCCGCCGGGCATGAGGTCATCACCGCCGACGCGATCGTCGAGGACAACGAACTGGCCTGCCGCGAGGCAAGGCTGGTGGCCGCCAGCCACCCCGACGTGACCATCTTCAACTTTCCCGTATGGGCATTCCCGCACTTTTCGGTACTGGCCGCTACCGAGACTACGGGTCCGATCCTGCTCTTCTCCAACATCTCTCCGCAGTACCCGGGAATGGTGGGGATGCTGGCGGCGGCGGGGGCGTTGGAGCAGACCGGCCGCCGCCACGGTCGGGCCTGGGGTGAGATCACCGAGCCGGAGGTTGCGGCCAGGGTCGGCTCCTGGGTTGCGGCGGGCTCAGCCCAGAGCGCGCTCCGCGGGAGCACCTTCGGACGGATCGGCGGACGTCCGATGGGGATGTACACCGCGGTGGCGGACCCCGCCCAGTGGATGGCGAAGTTCGGGGTCGACGTCGAGGAGATCGACCAATGGGAGGTGGTGCGTAGAGCGGAGCTGGTGAGCCCGGCGCGAGCCGCCGCCGGCCGACTCTGGCTGGAGCAGCACTCGGCTGAGGTCCGCTACGACGGGCAGCAGCTCACCCCCGAGCTCTTGGAGCGCCAGGTCCGCTCCTATCACGCCATGCGCGAGCTGATCGACGAGTGGCACCTGGACTTCTCGGGCATCAAGGGCCAGCCCGAGCTCACCACTCACTTCGCCACCATGGATGTCACCGAGGCGTTTCTCAATGATCCCTACGACTGGGAAGGCTCGAAGGAAACCCACGTTTGTGCCACCGAGGCCGACATGGACGGCGCGCTCACGATGCAGGTCCTAAAGCAGCTGAGTCATACCCCGGTCCTGTTCGCCGACCTGCGCTGCTACGACCGCGACAATGACGTGTGGGATCTCTGCAACTCGGGTCAGCACGCCACCTGGTACGCTGCCCGCTCGTCTGACCCGATGGAGAACATGAGGAAGGTTCACCTGCTCCCGGAGGGCTTCTACTTTCCTGCCGGCGGCGCCTCGATTCACCACGTGGCTGCCCCCGGGGAGATCACCCTGGCGCGGCTGACCCGTCCCAACGGCCGTTACCGGATGCAGGTCATAAAGGGAGAGATAGTCAACCTTGAGGATGCCACTACAGAGCGTCTGATGCGTGCCTCCACCTATGAGTGGCCCCACGCCTTCGTGCGGATGGAGGCCACCGCTGAGGAGGTGCTGGGTCGGTTCGGAGCCAACCACATTCATGCGATCCCAGGAGACCATGTGGACGCGTTGTCCGCCTTCTGCCAGCTCGCCGATGTCGACTTCGACGGATTCGGCCCGCGGGCTTGACGGCCGTCCTTCTGGGGGTGGACATCGGCACCGCCTCTACCAAGGGGTGCCTGACCGACGCTAGGGGCCGCGTCCTGCGCCGAGCGGAGCGGGCCCACACGACCTCCAGCCCCAAGTCCGGTTGGTTCGAGCATGACGCCGACACGATCTGGTGGGCGGAGTTCACCGCCGTCTGTCGGGAGCTGCTGGCCGGCGACCTGCCCGCCCCGGATGCACTGTGTGTGAGCGGCATCGGCCCCTGTCTGCTTCCCGCCGAGAGCGATGGGTCGGCCCTGCGGCCAGCCATCCTATATGGGGTCGACACCAGGGCAACTCGGGAGATTGACGAGTTGAACCAACTTCTCGGAGCGGACCGAATCCTGGCCCGGGGCGGCTCCCCGCTGACCTCCCAGGCGGTGGGACCGAAGATCCTCTGGCTGCGCCGCAATGAGCCTGAGGTCTGGCAACGATGCCGTCGGCTCTTCATGGCGAGTTCGCACATCGTGTATCGGCTGACCGGGGAATATGTGCTCGACCACCACTCCGCAAGTCAATGCAATCCGATGTACGACCTCATGGGCAAAGAGTGGGCCTTGGACTGGTGCACGGTAATCGCCCCGGGCCTCGAGCTTCCGCGCCTTTGCTCCCCACTGGACCAGGTGGGCTGCGTCACCGAGTCCGCTGCGGCCGCCACCGGTATTCGCCCCGGGACGCCGGTGGTGGCGGGGACCATCGACGCCTGGGCGGAGGCGGCCTCGGTCGAGGTGAGAAGCCCAGGTGATCTGATGTTGATGTATGGCACCACCATGTTCTTGGTGCAGGTCTCTACCTTGGCTCAACCCAGTCCCCATCTATGGCTGACCCGGGGGGTGGCTCCAGAGCACCTCACGGTGGCCGCCGGAATGGCGACCTCCGGGGCCCTGACAGCCTGGTTTCGCGAACTCACGGGCAGTGACTTCGACGACCTGTTCGACGCTGGAGCGAAGGTGCCGGCGGGCTCGGAGGGACTGCTTGTGCTCCCATATTTCGCGGGGGAGCGGACCCCTATCTTCGATCCCGACGCGCGCGGGGTCATCGCCGGGCTGACCCTCGGCCACGGCAGAGGGCACATCTTCCGGGCCCTCTTGGAGGCGACCGCCTTTGGCGTCCGCCACAACTTGGAGGCGATGGCCGAGGTGGCTGGGGCGCCCACTCAGATGACCGCGGTGGGCGGCGGCACCAGGTCCCGCCTTTGGGTGCAGATCGTCTCGGATGTGTGTGGGATCGAACAGCAGATCCGACGAGAGTCGGTCGGTGCCTGCTTCGGCGACGCCTGGATGGCGGGGGTTGGGCTGGGCTTGGTCGGTCCGGACCAGGAGTGGAATCCCTTAATGGAAACGGTTCCCGCCGACCCACGAGTGCGAGACGCCTACGATCGGATGTACTCCCTCTACCGGCAGCTCTATCACGCCACCTCGGCGATCACTCATCAACTCCGCTAGCCTGCAAGCGACTCTGGAGTTGTGCGGGGGCGGCCCTGCCCGTAACCGGGCGGGAGCTGACACGATTGTTGCGGGCCGAACCCATCCCCCGATCGGTCTGGCTGGCCGGGCCGTCCTTGACAGCGTTCAGCTTCGATGCTACATTGCCAACACGACGGTGGGCAATCGATTGCAGGGATTGAGACTGCAGTCGCCGTCCTGACAACTGGAAGGGAGAGGAATATGAGGTTCGTGTCAAGACGATGGGGGGCCGCTTGGACGGCGCTCGGCGCGGCACTGCTCGTCACGGCCTGCAGTCCGGCAGCCACCACCTCGGGGGGAAACACGCCGGTTCCCGGGGCGACCGTCACCTTTGCCCAGGCCGTGGGCAATATTCCGAATTACATCTTCCCCATCACGGCGGTGAACGCCTTTGCGTCCGGGAACCTCTCGTTTCTTCAGCCGCTGCTGTTCCGGCCGCTCTACTGGCTGGGCACCGGCGCCAGTCCCGTACTCAATTCTCAGCTCAGCCTCGCCAATGCCCCTACCTTCAGCAACGGAGGGCGCACCGCGACCATTACCTTGAAGCACTATGTCTGGTCTGACGGCACTCCTGTCACCAGCCGCGATGTGGAGTTCTTCCTCAACCTGCTCAAAGCGGGGGAACAGAACTGGGGCGGCTACGCCGTGGGAGACATCCCTGACAACATCGTCAGCGTCGCGACCCCGAGTCCGTACAGCATCAGCATCACCTTCAACAACGCGTACTCCTCAGCTTGGTTGATGAACAACCAGTTGCCGCTCATCGTGCCGCTGCCGCAGCAGGCGTGGGACAAGACCTCCACGGGCGGAGCCATCGGCAACTACGATCAGACCCCGGCTGGTGCAACCGCGGTTTACAACTACCTCAACCAGCAGTCCATGACGCTGTCCACCTATGCCACGAACCCGCTCTGGCAGGTGGTGGACGGACCCTTCAAGCTCTCGGCGTACAACCCGACCACCAATTACGTCGCATTCGTGCCCAACCAGCAGTACTCGGGCCCGGTCAAGGCCAAGATCGGTCACCTCATTGAGCTGCCCTTTACGAGCAACACCGCAGAGTTCAACGCGGTGCGATCGGGCCAGGTCGATTACGGCTACCTCCCGACCACCGATCTCTCCCAGGGGAGCTACTTCACCTCCCACGGCTATGCAGTCCAGCCCTGGCCCGGGTATGGCATCAACTACCTGACCATCAACTGGAGCAATCCCTCGGTGCGGCCGCTCTTCGACCAGCTCTACATTCGGCAGGCGCTGCAGCTCACGGTCGACCAGCCGCTCTGGATCAAGGACATCCTGAAGGGTTACGGATACCCGGTGGACGGCCCCGTGCCGCTGGTTCCGAAGACCCCGTTCGTCAGCCCGCTCGAGGTCAAGAACCCCTATCCCTACGATCCCAGCCGCGCCGCCAGCCTTCTTTCAGCGCATGGTTGGACGGTCGGCTCGAACGGTGTCGCGAGCTGCACCCGTGCGGGATCGGCCAGCAACGAGTGCGGCTCTGGGATCGCGGCCGGGACCCCACTCGCCTTCAACGCTCTCTACCCCGCGGGGGTGCAGTCCTTCACCGCGGAGTGGGAGGTCTGGAAGTCCAACGCTAGCAAGATCGGGATCGACCTCACCGTAATTCCGACCCCGCTTCCGGGCATGGGGGTCTCCGTGCCCTGCACCGCGGGAGCTCCGTGCACCAAGGACATGGTGAACTGGGAGGGCTGGGGTTTCGGCTCGGCCTACCCCGATGGCAGTCAGGCCTTCTCACCTCCGGAAACCGGTGGCTACAACAGCCCCACCAACAACGCCAACATCAGCGCAACTCACCTCAGCAACAATTCCTCCGCAATGTTCCAGTACGAGAATTATCTGGCAACCCAACTGCCGGTGATCTGGTGGCCGAATAGCCCCACCCAGATCTCGGTGATTCGCAGCACCATCCATGGAGTTGCCCAGAATGCGTTGGGATCGTTCACGCCGGAGTTTTGGTCGGTGACCAAATAGGCGATATGTGACCGGTCACCGTGAGGTCGTCGCCGCGGCACTGAAGCGTAAGGGCTCGGAACTGGGGCGGCGGCGGTAGCGATCATGATTGGGCACCAAAGGCGGTACGCGGACCGCCTTTGGTGCCCACCTCTTTTTTGAATCAGGACTGGGGGTCTATGCGCGAAGGTGAGGTGACCGCCGGGTCCGCCTTGGGAGTCGACTTCGAAGAGGCGCGGGCCTCCGCTGCCGCTGGACGTCCGCTCTGCATTTGCGGGGGGAAGGTGGCTGACGGCTCTGGCGGGCCCCTGCGCGCTGCCGACATCCTGGTGGTGGACGGAGTCATCTCCGAAATCGCCGCGCCGGGCAGTCTTGATACCTCTTTTGCCGTGCTGCTGAACGCCGGTGGTCAGGTGGTGTGCCCCGGATTCATCGATGTGCACTCTCACGCCGACAACGCCCCCCTGCTGGCGGAGGACGACCTCAGCAAGGTCCACCAGGGTGTCACCACCGAGGTGGTCGGCAACTGCGGCTTCAGCCTGGCGCCGGTGATACCCGGTCGTGAGGAACAGCTCGCCGGCCTGCTGGGTCGACTCTTCCCTCCGCTGCAATCGGAATGGTCCACCTTCGCGGAGCTCTTGACCGTCACCGACGCCTGCGGCTACGTCACCAACTACGCGCCGCTGGTCGGCCACAACACCCTGCGGATAGCAGCCATGGGAATGGCCAGCCGCGCGCCGACGGTGGACGAAATGCGTCAGATGACGGTGTATTTGGAGAGTGCGCTGGCCGAGGGAGTCTTCGGGCTATCGACCGGGCTCGGCTACCCGCCCGGGATGGGTGCGGCCAGCGAAGAGCTGGTCGCACTTGCCAAAGTGCTCCCCGCTGGGCGAGTTTACGCGACCCACATGCGTGACGAGGGGGCCCAGCTGCTGCGCAGCATTGCCGAGTCGGTGGCGGTCGCGGAGCAGGCCCATTGTCAGCTCCAGGTGTCACATCTGAAATCGGGGGGCAGGACCAACTGGGGGAGGGTGGGAGCCGCTCTCGACCTCCTGACGGATGCGCGCGCGCGTGGTCTGGCGGTCGGGCAGGATATGTACCCCTACACCGCAGTGTCGACCATGCTGACCGCGTGCCTGCCATCCTGGTTCGAGGAGGGGGACAGCGCGATGGTGTTGAGTCGCCTTCAGAATACCGATGCGCTCGCTCGCGCCCGAGCCGAGGCGAGCCACGGGGCAGTGTTCAGGAGCGGCCAGGATGGCGTCCTGGTGGCGACCACAGGCAGCCATCTCCACGAGGGGCGGACCCTTGTGGAGATAGCCGAGGAAATAGGGGTGGACCCCTTTGAGGCGTTGGTACGGGTCCTCCGGGAAGAGCAGTTGCGGGCGACCATGGTGGTCGTGTCGATGGATGACGCTGACGTCGACGCTGTTATTTGCGATCCCGCTAGCATGGTGGGATCGGACGGACTGCCGCCGGGCCTGGGCGGACGGCCGCACCCTCGCCAATACGGGACCTTCCCCAGGATCCTGCAACGCTACGTGAGGGAGCGTCAGCTCCTCGGTCTTTCTGAGGCGGTCCGGAAGATGACCGCTCTGCCCGCTGACACCTTCGGGCTGAGGAACCGGGGCCGTGTGGTAGAGGGAGCCATCGCTGACCTTGTCGTCTTCTCGCCGGACACGGTCCGAGAGGTCAGCACCTATGCAGATCCGGTGCGCCCCCCAACCGGGATAGCATCGGTAATGATGGCAGGGCGTCTAGTCGTGCACGGGGGGAGATGGCTGGGGACGCGTCGAGGGTTGCGCCTGTCCGCCTGACCGCAGGACCGGCTCCGCTTCTGGCCCGCGTCGGAAGGTGGGCTCGCTAACGCCGCTGTAGACGCACCTCGAAGGCATCGCGGAGGGCGTCGCCGACAAAGTTGAAGGCTACGACCGACGCCACGATGCAGAATCCTGCCGGCCAGATCAGCCACCAGTATCCCGCGAACACGTAGTTGACTCCCCCGGAAAGCATCTCTCCCCAGTTGGAAGCGGGCGGCGGGACCCCCAGGCCGAGGTAGCTGAGGTAGGCCAGGATCAGGATCGCGTCCGCCACCTGAAAGGTGGCATTCACCACGATTGTGCCGACGGTGTTGGGAATGATGTGCCGGAGGACGGTGCGGACTCCGGTCCCGCCCATCATCCTAACCGCCTGCACGTACTCACGCTCCCTCAGGGTGAGGGTCTCCGCGCGCACCAAGCGCGCGGGGACGAGCCAGGCAACGAAGGCGATGATGAAGATCATCAAGGGCACCGAGGGGGTAACCACGCTGGCCAGGAAGAGCAGCAGAAAGAGAGCGGGAATGGCCAGCAGAGCATCCACCAGCCGCATCATGACAGCGTCGGCGATCCCTCCCAGATAGCCCGCGATCGCTCCCCAGACAACTCCCATGGTGGTTCCCAGAAGCGCCGCCGCCACTCCGACGATCAACGAGGTCTGTCCGCCAGCCATCAGCCGTCCCAGGGTGTCGTAACCGACGTTGTCAGTTCCCAGCAGATGGGACAAGGAGGGCCCCTGATTGGCGCTGAAGAGATCCGTCTGCACCTGATTGGTGTGGTAAAAGATGGGCCCGACCCAGCAGAAGAGAATGAAGAAGACGATGATTCCGAGGCCCAGCACGGCGAGCCGGTTGGAGGTGAACACCTCCACCATCGACCGCCAGGTGCTCCGACCGGACTCAAACACCTCGCCGCCGGAGAAATCCGCAGGAGAGCCGCCTGGCAGCAGCGGAGACTGAGCCTGCTGCTCGATCACGGCCAGCTCCCAAGGACCCGAACCAGCGCCGGTCTCATGAGTAGCGCACCCTGGGGTCGAGAACCGCATAAAGGATGTCGGCCAGTAGCGACCCCAGCACCACCCCGACCGCCACCACCAAGGTCACCCCAATCTCCACTGGGAAGTCGTCGGTCTGGGCGGCCTGCCAGAAGAGGTAACCAATCCCCGGGTAGTTGAAGAGGGACTCGGTGACCAAGGCCCCGCTGAGGATCCCGGGGAGCGAGAGACCGATCAGGGTCACGATGGGCAGCAGCGCGTTTCGTAGCACATGGACAAACAGGACGCGTCGGGGCGAGACCCCCTTGGACTGGGCGGTGCGGACGTAATCCTGCACTAGGTTCTCCAGCGTCGCGGAGCGCATGTAGCGACTGAACAAAGCGATCGTCACCAGACACAGCGTGGCGATCGGGAGCACCATGTTGGCCAGCTGGTCCCACAAGGGAACCTCCCCGGTCGGCCCGTTGGCCGGAAACCATCCCAGCACCGTAGTGAAGAGCAGAATCAGGATCAGGCCGAGCAGAAAGGTGGGCATGGAGTAGAAGAGAAAGGACGCCCCCGTGAGCGCGTAATCGTCGAGCTTGTTGCGCCGCACCGCCTGGTAGACCCCTAGCGGCAAGGCGATCATGATTGCCAGCACCGCCGCCGTGCCGACCAGCGCGACGGTGCGCGGTAGATTGGCAGCCAGCAGGGTGTCCACGCTTTGATTGAGCTTGTAGGAAAACCCTAGGTTGCCACGAAATACTTGCCCCAACCAGTCGAAGTACTGCACGGGCAGCGGCTTGAGCAGCCCGTATTCGCGCTCGAAGGTGTGGATCGCAACCAGGGTTGCCTTGGGACCGAGCACCGCACGCGCGGGACCGCCGGGAAGGATGTGGAGCATCCCGAAGACGACGACAGACACTCCAAATAGAACGACCAGTGCCTGCAGCACGCGACCGATCAGGTAGCGCGTCATCGCTTAGGTCGTCCGTGCCCTAGTGGGGGCAGAGGTTCCCTGAACCAGGCCATGACGGGCCAGCGACGCTGGGCAGACGTCCCCACAAGAGGGCTTCTGGGCAGGTAGATGACCGGTCCCTCCTGAGGCCATTAGCGGTACGATTGTACAGGAGCGGGAAACCGTTTGCCGAGTCCCGGATAGCTCCGTTATCAGCTCTGGCCGGGGGCAAACCATCCGCCATGACAACCATCGACCGCGGTAGGTCCGGAGCGGCCCGTAGATGCTGGAGGAACTGGGGTTGACGGGGTCCGGACGGTCGCAATGGGTTCTCGGGTCGGTGATGCGGTGATGGCGGGGAGCGCCGGGGACGCGGGGTCCAACCGCGTGCGGCATGGGATCTCGCTCGGCGGCCCCCCGGGGCAGGCAAACCGGTCCCGCAATGCAGCCGCCATCTCCCTAGGGGAATGCCCCGAGCGCGACCGCGACGCCTCCCGCCACCAATCCCCAGGCGCCCAAGCCCACCAGCAGGCTCGGTTTGTAGGCGAGGCCCGAACGGATGGACACGGTGACGGCGAGAAGGAAGGCGCCCACGGCGGGGAGGGCGATCAGTGAAGCCAGAGACGCCCTGGCGACAACGTCTGAGCCCTGACTCGAGCCGAGGAAGTAGAAGCCGCTCAGAGTCACGAGCGGTAGGAGGGCGGCGATCCCAGCCAGTTCAGGGCCTAAGTTTCGAGCCAAGATCGGCAGGAACGCCACTATGAGGCCACCAGCCAGGAATCGAATCAGGAATTCCACCCCGACACCTCCGCAATTTCCTTTGAGCCCTTTGGCCGCTCCTCCTGCGGCCTTCGTCTGGGAGTGCCCTTCAGCCACACTGGGGTCTGTGGAGCTTTCCAACGATCGCTCCTGGCAAGGACCACGATCCTGGCCCCGGGCGATGGGGGCACCCTTGACAACGTGATCCATCACTGAAATACTAGCAAGTCTTCAATGATCACCTCAGACACACGCCTTTGAAGCACCACGATCTCGAACCCCGGATGTCGATGGGAGGGTCCAAGTCGAGGTCCCTGGCCGACTCGGCATACCGACGGATCAAGGACGACATCGTGACCTGTGCGCTGGCTCCCGGGTCAACCGCTACGGAAGGAGACCTGAGCGAGCGGTACGGGTTCGGTCGGACCCCGGTGCGGGATGCTCTGCGGCGCTTGGAGCAGGAGCAGCTGGTGCAGGTCCACCCCCGTCAGGGCTGCACGATCGCTCCCATCAACGTGAAGGAGGTTCAGGACGTCTTCGCGCTGCGGCTGCTGCTGGAGACGGAGGCGGCCTCCCTGGCGGCGGGCAAACTGACCGCCCCGGTGATCGCGAAGCTGCAGTCACTGTGCTCGGTCAGCTACGACCAAGATGACGCGGCCAGCATGGCGGCCTTCTTGAGGGGTAACACGGAGTTTCACGTGACAGTGGCCTATGCCGCCCATAACGATCGGCTCGCCGAGATCGTCAGCAATCTGTTGGACAACATGGAAAGACTCTTTCATGCGGGGCTCAAGATCGAGAACCGGAGCCACAGCATCGCCCACGAGCACTCGGACCTGCTGGAAGCCCTGATCTCAGGTGATTCGGCGAGTGCGCGCAGCATAACTGCGGCCCAGGTGCACAAGGCCCAACGAATGATCATGTACGGCTTGATGGCAGACCCGGCGCTGCTGAGCGTTTCCTTGGCTGCTGAGCGCGACGGCAGGCGGACGAGCTTCCTGGAGAGCTCGGCTGAGCCCGACCACAGGGCACCACGGGGTCGGTCGGCTCGCAAGTGAACAGACAAAACCGCCGGTCCGCTGACGATTCAGCCAGTCGGCTATCACGGGAGGATCTTGGCTAGTGGCAGTTGGCAGCAGGGAGCTTACGGGTTGGCCCACCGCGGTGGTGGGTACGGATGTGGTGGTGCCGCTGGCTGGCGGAGGCGAGGGCAGGTACATCAACCTCGACAACGCCGCGAGCACTCCCCCGCTGCGGGCAGCCGCGGAGGCGGTAAGTTCCTTCTTGCCCTGGTACTCAAGCGTGCACCGAGGTGCTGGCTACAAGTCATTGGTGTCCACCGCGGCCTTCGAACAGGGGCGGCAGGATATTCGACGGTTCTTTGGGGTGGGCGGGGATCAGTCCGTGATCTTCACCAAGAGCACGACCGAAGGACTGAATCGACTCGCTCGCTTATTTGCTGCCCGGCGGGCAACCGTCATCGTGTCCCCGATGGAGCACCATGCCAACCTTCTCCCCTGGCGGAAGGAGGGTTGCCCGGTCCGGTACGTCCGCTGTGACGGCGATGGGGTGCTCGATCTAGAGGATCTGCGGACGCAGCTCACGGAGCTATCAGGGGAAGTGGTGGTCGCGCTCAGTGGCGCCTATAACGTCACGGGGTATTGCCCGCCCATTCATGAGATCGCGCGGCTGGCCCACCAGCACGAAGCCGTGGTGGTAGTGGATGGCGCACAGCTCGCGGCCCACCGGCCGATTTGCTTGGCGGGCACCCGGGGGTCCGATCGAGTTGACTACTTCGTTTGCTCCGCTCACAAGATCTATGCTCCCTTTGGCGTGGGAGTGCTGGTTGCCCCCTCGGATGTCTTGGCGTCGGCCACTCCTGATCTGGTCGGCGGCGGAGTTGCGGATCTGGTGACCAGGACCGGCGAGTGGTGGACGGGCCTTCCGGGTCGGGAGGAGGCCGGGTCTCCCAACGTCGTGGGAGTTGTGGCCCTGGCGGCGGCGTTGAACCACCTTGAGAAGCTGGGAATGGAGAACATTCGCCGCCATGAGGAGGAGTTGACGCTTCGTCTCAAAGAAGGGCTGTCCAGCTGCCCCGGAGTCCGGGTCCTGGCGTCCAGCAGCGTCCCGGAAGATTGGAGTCAGGTGGGTGTCGTTAGCTTCACCACGCCCCATGTCCCTCACGAGGTGGTGGCTGCGCGGCTGGGCTACGAGTTCGGGATCGGGGTCCGGACCGGCCGCTTCTGTGCCCACCCCGCGGTCCTTCAGCTGCTCGGGGTGTCTGAGGCTGACGCGCAAGCTGCGCTTAGCCGGCTTGCCGCAGGACAGCCGTCCGACCTGCCGGATGCTCTGCGCGCCAGTCTGGGTCTGGAAAATACCGCCGAAGATGTCGAGGCGCTGGTGTCGGCGCTGCGCCACATCACGAACGGGACTCCGAGTCCCTTTACCTACGCTCGTAATTCGGAAACCGGCGACCTGCAGCCCGAAGGGTGGGGCACTCCGTGGCCCTCCTTAGTGAGGTGCGCCGGCCCCGAAGGTGATCGGAGCGCCGAGGGCTCCACCCGATGCTGAGTCCAGGCCGCTTGAAATCAGGTAGGCCCAGCCGGCACATGTCGGGACTCGACTGGATCACAACTTCACGGCGGAGCGCGACCTGCTCTCGAGCCTAGCGAGCGACCACCGGCGGCGTGTGGACCAATCCCATCCATCAATCCAGGAGAAACCAACTCATGGCTAGTCCGGAGAACGACATCCAATGACTGAGGCATCGTCGGCGAGGGTCCCAGGAATGACCGGAAAAGAACGGATCCGC
>Ga0307374_10002857_pt1 | contig 30146 bp, 24 predicted proteins | sample OX3MG_FD_202532 | JGI IMG/M metagenome (GOLD analysis project Ga0307374, IMG submission 202532) | Soil microbial communities from Risofladan, Vaasa, Finland - OX-3 | ecosystem: Environmental > Terrestrial > Soil > Coastal area > Acid sulfate soil | place: Finland: Risofladan, Vaasa | collected... | reverse complement strand
CCCCTCAAGAGATCCTCGACAACCACAGGAGAAACAAGGCAGCATGACAACCATCAACCACAGGGTCCATCTGTCACCTCGACTCTCGGTCCGGAAGGACTAGTTGACAGATCCACTCAGCGTCGGCCACATCCGTCTTGCGACCCGGGACGTTGCGCATGTGGCGGGCGTTCAGCAACCAGCACTCGGTGACTTCCTCCAGCATGTAGAACACCGGCCGCCAATAGACCCCGGTCGACTCCATGCCAACGAGGGTCACCCCCATGGCCACGAGCCAGTCCCGCAGGGCCAGCAACTCGACAGTGACCGTGCCGAAGGTCTTGGTCACCACCTCCCGCTGTCCATCAGCACCGGGCGTGCGCACACAGGTCACCACGGTGTCCTTGTGCACATCGATACCGGCGCAGCGCTCAACTACGATGTCCATCACTCCTCCTTGTCCATTGGGTGGCACCGACCGGAGGAGCCTCTTGTGGGGAACTCTAGGGTTCGTGCTCTCGACAACAGTTCAGGGTGCTCGAGACTCCAGCGTCATACTCAGAACGGGCTCGCAGCACCAAGGTCACCCGACGTCGCTGGCCGGCACCCACCACATTTTCCCGGGCTCGGGGTGCGGCGCAAGCCCGCCCAAATACTCAGTTGAATTGGATGGCGCTGTACTCGCTGAGCTTGTGCAGCGGATGCCGGGCATCGATGAGGCGCACGGTTCCCGACTTGGACCGCATGACCAACGACTGGGTGCTGGCCCCGAACTGGTCGTAACGAACCCCGCTCAACAGCTCGCCGTCGGTGATGCCGGTGGCAGCGAAGAAGCAGTTGTCCCCCCGGACCAGATCGTCGGTGGTGAGCACCGCATCGAGGTCGTAGCCGGCCGCCACCGCCGCGTCCCTCTCGGCATCGTCCCGCGGCCACAGCCGCCCCTGGATCTCGCCTCCCATCGACTTCAACGCCGCGGCCGCGATCACGCCCTCAGGCGTGCCGCCGATGCCGAACAGGATGTCGACTCCGGTGTCGGGCCAGGCGGTGGCGATGGCCCCGGCCACGTCGCCGTCGGTGATCAACCGGATCCGGGTGCCGGCTTCCCTGACCGAACGGATGAGGTCGGCGTGGCGTGGGCGATCCAGGATGACTGCGGTCAGGTCCCTCACCGATGTCCCCTTGGCCTTGGCCACTGAATGCAAGTTATCCGCCACCGAGGCGGTTACGTCGATGGACCCCTTCGCCCACGGGCCAACCGCCAGCTTCTCCATGTAGACACAGGGCCCCGGATCGAACATGGTGCCCCGCTCGGAGGCGGCGATCACCGCCAGCGCTCCTCCACGTCCGAGGGCGGTGGGGGTGGTCCCGTCGATGGGATCGACCGCGATGTCTGTCTCCGGCGGCGAGCCGTCTCCGATGCGCTCGCCGTTGAACAGCATTGGGGCGTTGTCCTTCTCCCCCTCGCCGATGATGACCACTCCATCCATGGCGATGCTCGAGAGCACGATGCGCATGGCGTTGACGGCGGCACCGTCAGCGCCTTCCTTGTCGCCCCGCCCCATCCACCGGGATGCGGCCATGGCCGCCGCCTCGGTGACACGGACGAGCTCCATGGCCAGGTTGCGGTCGGGGGCTTGCGATGAGGGTGTCACGGGCCATGAGGCTACCTCGTGGGATCGGCGCCGGCGGCCGGCAGAGACCCTGAGGCTCGGACAATGCAGGTACAAAGGGTGAGGTAGGCACCACACTGGAGAGGAATCCTCGGCCCAGCTGCGCCCACGCGCCATACTGGCCGGGTGGATAGCTTCTCGGTCACCGCCAACGGTCCATTATCGGGGACGGTGCGAGCGGGCGGAGCCAAGAACTCGGTCTTGAAGCTGATGGCGGCGTGCCTGTTGGCGGAGGGGCGCCACGTGCTCACCAATGTGCCCCGCATCTCCGACGTGGACACCATGGGGGAGGTGATCTCGGCCATGGGAGCGTTTGTGGAGCGGGGTGAGTCTCCTGACCAGCTGGTCGTGACCACCCCCGCCGATCTGCAGCCCGAGGCCCCCTACCACCTGGTGGAGAAGATGCGGGCCTCGGTGGTGGTCCTCGGCCCGCTGTTGGCCCGGTGCGGGCGGGCCAGAGTGTCGATGCCCGGTGGGGACGATTTCGGGCTCCGGCCCATCGATATGCACCTCCACGCGCTCGAGTCCCTGGGGGCGACCTTCCAGTCCGCCCACGGTTACATCGAGGGAACCGTCGAGACCTCGGTGGCGGGTATGCCTCGGCTCCTCGGGAACAAGGTGGTACTCGAGTACCCCAGCCACACCGGCACCGACAACGTGCTGATGGCCGCGGTGCTGGCCAAGGGGACGACGGTCATCGAGAACGCCGCCCGGGAGCCCGAGGTCATCGACCTGGCCGAATTCCTGAACGCCATGGGCGCCAACATCACCGGGGCGGGGTCGTCGCGCATCGAGGTGGAGGGCGTCGAGCGGCTGCACCCGGCTCGCCATGCGGTCATCCCCGACCGGTTGGTGGTGGCCACCTTCTTGGTGGCGGCTGGCCTGGCCGGGGGCGAGGTGGTGGTGGAGGACGGTCGGCCCGACCACATGGACATGTTATTGCGGAAACTGACGGCCACCGGTATCGAGATCACCCAGGAGCCCGAAGGTCTGCGGGCCGCCCGGGATCCGTCTCGGCGGCTGCATTCGGTGGATGTGGCCACCCTGCCGTATCCCGGAGTGGCCACCGACTACAAGCCGCTCCTGGTGACACTGTTGACGGTGGCCGAAGGTGTGGGCATCGTCACCGAGAACCTCTTTTTCGGGAGGTTCCGGTATGTCGACGAGCTGAAACGGATGGGAGCGGACATCCGGACCGAGGGACATCATGCCGTGGTGCGCGGAGTGGACCACCTGTCCTGTGCGCAGGTTCGGGCCCTCGACGTCCGGGCCGGGGCCGCATTGGTGCTGGCCGGCCTGGTGGCCGACGGTGAGACCACGGTCAGGGACGCCCACCACGTGGACCGGGGCTACGAGGATCTGGCCGGGAAGCTGACCTCGCTCGGCGCCAAGGTGGCGCGGGTCTGACCGCCATCCGTTCCCCGATACGCTCATCACCTCATGGCGTCTCCTTCCCAGCCGTCCCGCGACCGTAAGGACCCGTCTGCCCTGTTCCGAGGGGCCCAAGCCGGTGACCGGGTGGCCCTGGCCCGGTTGCTGTCGCTGATCGAACGTGGGGGACCACCGTCGCGGGTGATCGCCGGGCTCGCCTACCAGACCAATGTCGTGGCGTACACGGTGGGTATCACCGGAGCCCCAGGAGCGGGGAAATCCACGCTCACCGACCGGCTGATCGCCATTGCCCGGGAAGCCGGGCCGGTCGGGGTGCTGGCCATCGATCCGTCCTCGCCGTTCTCCGGCGGTGCCATTCTCGGTGACCGGGTCCGCATGCAGAACCATGCCCTCGACGACTCGGTCTTCATCCGGTCGATGGCCACCCGCGGCCACCTCGGGGGATTGGCAGTGGCAGTACCCGATGCCGTGCGGGTGCTGTCGGCCGCCGGGTTCCCGGTGGTGTTCATCGAGACGGTGGGTGTCGGGCAGCAAGAAGTCTCTGTGGCATCGGCTGCCGACACCACGGTGGTGGTGGTCAACCCCGGTTGGGGCGACGCCATCCAGGCCAACAAAGCCGGACTGATGGAGATCGCCGATCTGTTCGTCATCAACAAGGCGGACCGCCCGGGGGCCCGGGAGACCCGGCGCGACCTGGACCAGATGCTCGATCTCACCGCCATCGACGACTGGCGGCCACCGATCGTGGAGACGGTGGCTTCCTCCGGAGAGGGATGTCAACAGCTGTGGGATGCCATCGCTGGACACAGGGCCCATCTGGAAGCCCGGGGTCTGCTCGAGGAACGTCGGCGCCAACGTCTCGAGCGGGAGTTCCGCCAGATCGTCACCGCTCGGGTCGAGCAGCGGATCCACAGCCCGCGGTTCGCCAAAGTGCTGAACGAGGTGACCGACGCCCTGGCCGCCGGGGACATCGACCCCTATGAGGCCGCCGACCGGATGCTGTCGGCCGTCGCCGATGACAACGACGATACCGATAGCGTTTGAGTGTGACCAGCCACCCGCCAGTGGAGACCGAGGCGCGCCCCGAACCGGCGTTGGTGCCTGCCTCGATCGGTGGGCCACTGCTGCCTCCGGGAGAGGATCCCGGCTGGTTCCGGCGGGCCGTCTTCTACGAGGTGTTCATCCGGGGATTCTTCGATGCCAACGACGACGGGACCGGCGATCTCCCCGGGCTGACCGCCAAGCTCGACTATCTCCAATGGCTGGGGGTCGACTGCCTGTGGCTGCTGCCCTTCTATGATTCGCCTCTCCGCGACGGCGGCTACGACATCAGCGACTACTACTCGGTTCACCCCGACTACGGCACCGTCGAGGATCTCCAGAAACTCCTGAGCGAGGCGCACACCCGGGGCATGCGGGTCATCGCCGACCTGGTCATCAATCACACCAGCGACCAGCATCCGTGGTTTCTCGAGTCCCGTCGGGATCGCACCAATCCCCGGGCGGACTGGTACGTGTGGAACGACGACGATCAACGGTGGCCCGAGGCCCGGGTGGTCTTCGTTGACGTCGAGCGTTCGAACTGGGCGTACGACCCGGTCCGTGAGCAGTACTTCTGGCATCGCTTCTACGGCCACCAGCCTGATCTCAACTACGCCAACCCGGAAGTGGCCGACGCCATGCTGGACGTGGTCCGGTTCTGGCTCGATCTCGGGCTGGACGGGTTCCGCCTGGACGCGGTGCCCTTCCTGTTCCAAGCGGACGGGACGTCCGGGGAGAACCTGCCCGAGACTCACGCCTTCATCCGCCGAGTGCGGGCCGAGCTCGATGCGGACTACCCGGGCCGGATCCTGCTGGCCGAAGCCAACGGGTGGCCCGCCGATGTGGCCGACTACTTCGGGGACGGCGACGAATGCCACCTCTGCTTCCACTTTCCCCTCATGCCCCGCCTGTTCATGGGCGTGCGGCGCGAACAGCGATATCCGATCACCGAGATCCTGGCCCAGACCCCCGAGGCCCCGCCCGGTTGCCAGTGGGCGATCTTCCTGCGCAACCACGACGAGCTCACCCTGGAAATGGTGTCGGAAGAAGACCGGGACTACCTGTTCTCCGAATACGCCAAGGACCCGAGGATGAAGCGGCACATGGGCATCGGGCGCCGGCTGGCCCCGCTGCTCGAGCGTGACCGGCGGCTCACCGAACTTTTGTACTCCTTGTTGTTGACGCTGCCCGGGAGTCCGGTCCTCTACTACGGGGACGAGTTGCAGATGGGCGACAACCTGTATCTGGGTGACCGTGACTCGGTGCGCACCCCGATGCAGTGGACCCCCGACCGCAACGGCGGCTTCAGCCGGGCCGATTTTGCCCAGCTCTACCTCCCTCCCTTGATGGATCCGGTCTATGGCTTCGCCGCCGTCAACGTGGAGGCGCAGCAACGGAATTCGAGCTCGTTCCTGCACTGGCTCCGACGCATGCTGGCGGTGCGCCGCCAGTTCTCCCTGTTCGGCACCGGATCGTTCGAGGCCCTCCCGTGTGCCAACCCGTCGGTGCTGGCCTTCGTTCGTTCGACGCCGCCGGGAGATGACGACACCGAGCGGGGGCCGGGAGTCACCATGGAGGGAGCTTCGTCTCCCGAAGTCGGGGCGGACGGGTATTTGGCACCGGGCGAGGACCCCGAAGAGATCAACCCGTTGCTGTGCATCCACAACCTGAGCCGGTTCTCTCAACCGGCCGATCTGTATTTGGGCAGGTGGGCGGGTCGCCAGCCCGTGGAGCTTCTGGGGCGGGTACCGTTTCCCATTGTGGGAACCGAACCGTATCCGGTCACCATGGCCCCGTACGGCTACCAATTGTTCGAGCTGGTGGAACCGATCCAGACGCTGGCCGGAGAGTTCCTCCTGGCCGGGGAGCTCCCCCGGGAGGGATCGCTGTGAGTTGGGGATCGCTGTGAGTTGGCTGGAGACCAGTCTCACCGCGGAGCAGGTACCGGTCTCCGCCTATCCGGCCCTTCGCGAGCTGGTGGCCGCCTTCGCCAGCCACCGGCCCCGGTGGGGTGCAGAAGGTGACGAGGTCGGCCGTGGCGACGGCGAGGATGTCGGTGTGCCGATCGAGGGGGAGCTCGCCGATATCTCCCCGGACTCGGTCACCATACGGAGCGCCGATGTGGTGCGCCCGGGGCGGCCGGGGCTCATCAGTGTGATCGCCGACGTGCCCGGCCGGTTGGTCCACGCGGTCCTCGGTCTCCGGGCGCCCGGGGACGAGGTGCAGTTCCTGGTCGACGCCGACGACTCGCCACTCGGGATCTTCGAGGACGGGGACGGACTGGCTGTGGTGTTCGACGCCACCGCTGACGCAGAATTGATGCGCTGCCTACTCGAGGTGGTGGGCGGCGCAAGTGGAAGCGACTACGAACGGGTGCGCCGGATCGCCGTCACCGACGATACGGTGTCGCTTACGTTCGACGACCGGGTCGCCTTCACCATCTACCAGCAGCTGCCTCCCGACGGCGGTCCCCATCCCGGGCTCGAGGTCTTCCTGGGCCTGGACGCGGTCGGATTCAATCACCTCCTCGCCCCCATCGCGGTGTGGCGCCGGGGCCGGACCGACCTGGGAATCGTGCGGGAGTACCAGACCGGCAACACCGGGGGTTGGTCCCTGGCCCTCACCTCTTTGCGGGATCTCTACGTGGCCGGAGGCGAACCCGAGCGGGCCGGGGGCGACTTCGCCGCCGAGGCTCGGCGGCTCGGCACCATGACGGCGAGGATGCACCTGGGGCTCGATCAGGCGTTCGGTCGCCAGATGGGCGATATCGCCGCCTGGGTCGCCGAGGTCGAGGACGCGGTCCGGCTGGTCGACCCAGGGCTGTTGATCACCGACTCGGTGGCCAAGCTGTTGGATGACCTTCGGTCATCGAATACCCGGTGTGCAGCCATTAGGACCCACGGCGACTTCCACCTCGGACGGGTGTCCCGCAACGATCTGGGGTGGTACGTGCTCGACTTCTCGCCCAGCGGGCGATCGGAGTTCACCGCCGGAGTGGTGACCGCGGACGGGACTGACTTTCGGTCGCCCATGGCCGACGTCGCCGATATGTTGTGGTCGTTCCATCATGTGGCCGTGGTCGCCGCCACCGAGCGCGACCCCTACGGGCGTCTGGGACTGAGCGAGCTGGGTCATGCCTGGGAGGTGCGCAACCGGCGGGCATTTCTATCCGAGTATCTGGCCACCCCCGGGATCGGGGGTCTGGTGCCCCCGACCCGGGACATGGTTCGGAATTTGGCCGCGGCGTTCGAGCTCGAGCGCTCGGCCTCGATGATGGCCCTGCGGATCTGACGGTGCGGAACTGACGTGCGGATAGGGATCCTGACCGGAGGCGGCGACTGTCCGGGTCTTAACGCGGTCATTCGCGCCGTGGTGGTCGGGGGCGCGGTCCGCTTCGAGGATGAGACGGTCGGATTCCTGGACGGGTGGCGGGGAGTGATTGAAGGCGCCACCATCCCGCTGCTGGCGGACGAGTGCCGGGGGATCTTGACCCGCGGCGGCACCATCCTCGGCTCGTCGCGCACCAACCCGTTCGCCACCGATGAGGGGCCGGATCTGGTCCTCGCCACCATCGAGCGGTTGGGCATCGACGCTCTGGTGGCCGTCGGAGGCGACGACACCCTGGGTGTTGCCGACCGGCTGGCAGGGATGGGCCTCCACGTGGTGGGTGTGCCCAAGACCATCGACAATGACCTCTCGGGCACTGAAGTCACGTTCGGGTTCGATACAGCGGTGCAGGTCGCCACCGAGGCGATTGATCGCCTGCAGACGACGGCCGAGTCCCACCACCGGGTCATGGTGTGCGAGGTGATGGGACGAAATGTCGGGCACATCGCGGTGCACGCCGGCATCGCCGGTGGCGCCGCCGAGATCCTGATTCCGGAAGAACCTTTCTCCATCGACGCGGTATGCCAACGTCTTCGGACCCGCCACTCGGGTGGCCGTTTCTTCTCGACTCTGGTGGTGGCCGAGGGTGCCCTCCCCCGGGACGAGACGGCGGCGGTGGCGGCCAAGGGGGCCAGGGTGCCGTTCGGGGGGACGGACCAGTTCGGCCACGCCCGTCTCGGTGGCATCGGCGGGTGGCTGGCCCAGGAGATCGAGCTTCGGACCGGCTACGAGGCGCGGGCCACCGTGTTGGGACATATCCAGCGGGGTGGGTCACCCACCGCGTTCGACCGGGTGCTGGCGACCCGGTTCGGCGCAGCCGCCGTGCAGGCGGCCCACGACGGCGACTTCGGGAAGATGGTGGCGCTCCAGGCCGGAAACATCGTGTGCATCCCCCTGTCGGAGGCGGCGGGCAAGCCGAGGACTGTGGACCCCCAGCTGTACCGAGACGTGGCCGGGCTCTATCTCGGCTGAGCGGGAGGCCAGACCCGGCCGGGCCTTCGGGGCGGGTGCGGGAGGTCGGGTGGGTGCGGCCGGAGTCAGCAGCCGCTGGAGACCGGTACCCGGACCTTCAGCTCTTCGGCCGCCTGCTCGGGGTTCTTGATGTTGATCAACACCCCGGTGCCGAGCTCGAAGCCGGCCACCGTGGTCAGCTTGGGTACCACGTGGACGTGCCAGTGGTACGGCTCGGGGGCTCGGTAGGGGGCGGAGTGGAAGACCAGGTTGTAGGCCACATCACCCACCACGTCACGGAGACTTCCGAGCGTCTCCCGTAGCGCCTTGCCCACTGCCTTGAGGTCGGCCGGCGGACTGTGGTGGAGGTGCGGGCAGTGGGTGCGGGGGATGATCATCATCTCGTAGGGCGAACCGCTCCAGAACGGGCAGATGACCAGCACCCGCTCGTCGGCGTAGACGACCCGGTGGCCGACGTTCTCCTCGGCATCGGCCGCCGTACAGAGGAGGCAGCGTCCGGCGAATCGGGCGAAACCGGCCTGCTCCTCCACCAGTTCTCGGGGGACGAATGACATCCCCAACAACTGACCGTGCGGATGGTCGACCGAGGCTCCGGCCTCTCGGCCCGAGTTGAGGATGGCCTGGCTGTAACGGAGGCCCGGGACGGTCGAATGCTCCTCGATCCGATCGCGGATGGCGGCCATGACCAGACCGGTCTGGTCGTCGGTCAACATCGACCACTTCCTGTCGTGGTCGGGGGAGATGACGAGCACCTCGTGGATACCGCCGGCGGTGGCCTGGGTGAAAACCGGCCCTCGATTGGTGACGACGAAGGGCTCATCGCCTTCGAAGGCCGGGTAGAGATTGGGGACGACCCGCACCAGCCAGTGACCTTCGGGACCGTACGTCTCCAGAGCCGGCGGGGAGGACTCCTCGTTGCCCGGGCAGAACGGGCAGGGTCGGGATGTGTCCGCCTGGGTGGTCGCCATCGGCGAGAAGGCCATCGGCCGGTTGGCCCGGTCGGTGCTGACCACTACCCATCGGCCGGTGAGGGGATCGAGGCGGAGCTGGTTCATCTGTCTTGTGTGTGTCCCATGAGGTTGGAATCCGGGATCGAAGCGGATCGGGCTCGATGTCACCTAGGTACCATCGGCAGGTTGCCGGTGGTACCTGAGTGGTTTGGCGGGCTGGTGCGTACCCCCAACGTAGCAATCCCCGGGGCTCAGGTGGCGTAGGGGGCCGAGGCGGCGGTCGCGGGTCTTCGGAGTCTCCCGGAGACTCTCCCTGGGCAGCCGATCGATCGCGGGATGAGAGAATCGGCAGGATGCGCTTCCACCCCCCGGGTATCCACGCGTTGGTGGCGGTCTCCGTCAATCGGGGTGCCGGCTACGAAGTCGTGGTGTTGGCCCACGTGCTGGCCGCGGTGATCGGGTTCGGAGCAGTGGGGGTGGCCGGCGCCTACGCGTTGATCCTCAGCCATCGGGGCCCGACCGCCGAGTCGGTGGTGAGGTACTACCGGCCGGGCGTGAACTGGGCCGGGCGGGTCCTGTTGGTCGTCCCGGTCCTCGGGTTCGCGCTCATCGGGATGAGCCACGGTGCACACGGGTATGCATTCTCGGACGGCTGGGTGATGGTGGGCCTCCTGCTGTGGGCGGTCGCGGCGCTGGCCGCGGAGATGGTGCTGTGGCCGACCGAGCGCGGACTCCAGCAGTTGGTGTCCGCCGGGGAATGGGACGGCTCGGCCCATCGGTCGCTGACCATGCGGGTGGTGCTGACGTCGGGCGCTCTGACGGTCATCTTTGTGGCATCGATGGTCGTGATGGTGGCCAAGCCCTGACGCCGCCAACAACCGGATCCCTGGCGAGCCACCGGCGTTCGGCCGAGGGCCAGGGGCTGGCGGTCAACCGTCGACGAAAGCGCGCAGGGCCGCGCGGGCCTCGTCGATGCGACCCTCCCGAACCAGGGGCACCACCTGGCTTTCGAGGATCCGGTCCCAGTCGAGCGCCTCGGTCGAGATGCCGGTGCCCTTCACCAGCGACCGGGCCTCCTCGAGCAGCTCCGCCACCACCGACACGTCAAAGTCGAGGCTGCCGGCCAATCGAGATCGGAGCCATCCGGCCAGCGCCGGACTTGCCCCTCCGGTGGAGACGGCCACCGTCACCGGCCCGGCCCGATGCACGGCCGGTAGCAGGAAGCTGCAGTTGTCGACGTCGTCGGCGCTGTTCACCCATACGCCGGCGGCGTCGGCATCGGCGAAGACGGCGTGATCCACTTCGGCGCGGCCGGTGGCGGTCATCACCAATCGGAAGTCGGCGGCTTCGGGGCTCCGGTACGGGCGGACCTCGATCGTCAACCAACCCGGTGTCCCACCGGGCGGCGGGGTCGCCTCCCAGGAGCGGATGGCGTCGATGACCTCGGGAGCCACCACCGTGACCCGGGCGCCGGAGGCGAGGAGCCCCTCGACCTTGCGGGCGGCCACCCGTCCGCCCCCGACCACCAGGCATTTCCGTCCGGAGACCACCAGCGAGACCGGGTAGAGCGGCGCAGAAGGAGCCACGGCTGTCCGATCAGGCGTGAACGTCGAGAGGGGCGGGGTCCGGGCTCTGGGGGGTCAATGCCGGCGGGCCGACCATCCCGGCTGCCACCGTGCCATTGGTGGTCGGGTCGATCACCACGAAACTGCCGGTGATCCGATTGCGGCGATACGGGTCGGTGGCCAGGGGAGTGGCCACGGCAATGGTGACCGTGCCGATGTCGTTCTCGGCCAGGGATTCGGCCGGCAGCAGCTCCAGGCGGTTGACATCCAGCCGGCCGTCCACCGACAGGACCCGGGCCGGGGTGACCCGGGTGGTGTGCTTGATCCGGTACTGGGCGCCGGCGGTCAGAGATCGCGGGTCGAACCAGCAGACGGTGGCTACCAACTCCGTCACCACGTCAGGAAGATCATCGGCGGCAGCCAGCATGTCACCCCGGCTCACGTCCAGGTCGTCGGCCAGTTGTACCGATACCGACAGTCCCACCGCAGCTTCGTCGAGCCGTCCGTCGAGGGTCTCGACCGCGGTCACCGTGGAGTGTTGCCCATCGGGGAGCACGACCACCTCGTCGCCCTCCCGGAGGAGCCCTCCATTGACCATTCCGGCGTAGGTCCGCCCGCCACCCGGTTGTCGCAGTACCCACTGGACCGGGAGCCGGGCCCCCGAGCCGCGGCGGTCGCCGTGCGCCCCGGCCCACTCGCCGGCCGGCGCCTCCTCGAGCGCGTCGAGGATGGTGGGGCCGTCGTACCATCGGGCCGCATGGCCGCGTTCGGCCACATGGTCGCCGTTGAGGGCGGAGACCGGGATCACGATGCACGACTCCACCCCCAGCTGTTCGGCCAGGCGGGACATCTCGGTGACGACCTGCTGGTAGGTGGACTGGTCCCAATCGATCAGGTCCATCTTGTTGGCCGCCACGATCAGATGTCGGACACCCAACAGTGCGGCGATGCAGACGTGGCGGCGGGTCTGCTCGCGCAACCCTTTGGGCGCGTCCACCACCACCAGGGCCAGGTCGGCGGTCGACGCGCCAGTGGCCATATTGCGGGTGTACTGCACGTGGCCGGGGCAGTCGGCGATGACGAACTTGCGGGTGGGGGTGGCGGCGTAGCGATAGGCGACGTCGATGGTGATCCCCTGCTCCCGTTCGGCACGGAGACCATCGGTCACGAAGGAGAGGTCGATGCCGTCCACGCCCCGGCGCCGGGAGGCCTCCTCGACTGCTTCGATCTGATCGTCGAACAGCTGCTTGGTGTCGTGCAGCAGGCGGCCGATGAGGGTGGACTTGCCGTCGTCCACCGATCCGATGGCGGCAAAGCGCAGGAGGTCCATCGCCGGCTGATCGGCTCCTGGGGAGCCGGATCCGGATGCAACCTCAGTGTCGTCTCCCCGGACCGGGCCCCCGTCAACGACGGTGCCGGTGCCGTCTGCAGCTGCCGCCACGGTTTAGAAGTAGCCCTCGCGCTTGCGGTCCTCCATCGACGTTTCCGAGAACCGGTCGTCGGCCCGGGTGGCCCCCCGCTCGGAGACTCGCGACACCGCCACCTCTTGGATGATGCGCTCCAGGGTGGTCGCTTCCGAGCGCACCGCCCCGGTGCAGGTGGCGTCGCCCACGGTGCGGAACCGAACCGTCTCCTCGAAGGCGGTCTCGCCCGAGCCTGGCACCACCCAAACGGACTCGGCCAACAGCATGCCGTCACGCTCGATCACCGATCGGCGGTGGGCGTAGTAGATGGAGGGAAGTTCGATCGATTCGCGTTCGACGTACTGCCAGATGTCCAGCTCGGTCCAGTCCGACAACGGGAAGGCCCTCAGGTGCTCGCCCGGCTGCACCTGGCCGGAGTAGAGCTGCCACAGTTCGGGCCGCTGGCGCTTGGGGTCCCACTGCCCGAAGGTGTCCCGGAAGGAGAGCACCCGCTCCTTGGCCCGGGCCTTGTCCTCGTCCCGCCGGGCGCCACCGATGCAGGCGTCGAATCCGTGGGCACCGATGGCGTCGAGCAGCGCGGTCGTCTGCAGGCGGTTCCGCATGCCGCCGTGTCCGGGATCGGCCACCCGGCCGGTGTCGATCGACTCCTGCACGGAAGCGACCAGTAGCTGCTCGCCCAGCTCCTCGATGCGCCGGTCCCGGAAATCGAGGACTTCGGGGAAGTTGTGGCCGGTGTCGACGTGCATGACCGGGAATGGGAAACGTCCGGGCCGGAACGCCTTTTCGGCCAGCCGGAGCAGCACCGCCGAGTCCTTGCCCCCGCTGAACAGGAGCACCGGGCGTTCACATTCGGCGGCCACTTCCCGCATGATGAAGATGGCATGGGCCTCGAGGAGGTCGAGATGGTCGACCGTCGGCCGGGGGTTCCCCGTCAGGGCGCCCAGGGATCCGGAGGTCGGGGGATCGAGGGTGGTTGTCATGGTGGGATTGGTTCCTGTCCCTGGTCAGTGGCGGCTTGGGTAACAGCGGAATAGGCCCGTGGGTCGGTTCTGTTGTGTGCAACGTCGGGACACCCGAGGTGATTCCACCAAAATATGATCCGATTAGTCATATATACTCGCGGGGCCGGATAACCGCAAGGTCCCGGGGCCCCCAACGATCCACGCGACGAGAGCGAGCCAGGTTGTCCACCCAGCCCCAACCGACGAGCCTTCACCATGAGCTGGCCGAGGTCTCGGCCGAATTCGAGGCGGCCCCGGCCGGGAAGGTGGTCGCCTGGGCGTTGGAGCGATTCGGCTCCAAGGTGTCACTGGCCTGCTCGTTCCAGGATGCGGTCATCGTCGACCTGGCCGTCGCCGCCCATCCGGGGATCGAGGTCGTGTTCCTCGACACCGGGGCGCACTTTCCCGAGACCCTGGCCTACGTGGAGACCATCCGCGAGCGCTACCACCTCAACTTGACCACCACCACGCCGGCGGAGGGCGCGGTGGACTGGCCCTGCGGGTCGGAGCGCTGCTGTGAGTTCCGCAAGGTCCTCCCTCTCAAGCAGGCGTTGCAGGGCCAGGAGGCCTGGATGACCGGGGTGAAGCGGCTGGACGCACCGACCCGGGCCGCCGCCCCCATCGTGTCCTTCGACGACAACTGGGGGATGGTCAAGATCAACCCGCTGTCCACCTGGTCCGACCAGGACATTGCCGGCTACGAGGCCGACCATGGCCTCCCCCGTCACCCGCTGCTGTCCCAGGGTTACCTGTCGATCGGGTGCGCGCCGACCACCCGCCCGGTGGCACCGGGCGAGGACCCCCGGGCCGGGCGTTGGTCCGGGTCCGACAAGGTCGAGTGCGGGCTTCACCTCTGAGATGGCCAAGGACCAGGACGAGCTCTACGGACTGACCATTCGGGGCACCGACCGGGTGATGCCGTTCATCAACCCCTACCGGACCCACGGGGAGCTCAACGACATCGAGCAGCAGAAGCTGGCCCGACCACCCCTCGACTGCGTCGACTCCATCATCAACGTCTACGCCAAGGAGGGTCCCTCGGCCATCGCCAAGGTGCCCGGCGAGGTGGAGCGGCTGAAGTGGGCCGGGATCTACCCGCAGAAGCAGGGCGGTGATGCCTTCATGATGCGGGTCAAGGTTCCCGGGGGGCACCTGACCGCCGCCCAATTCCGGGAGATCGGGGTGGTGGCCGACGCCTTCGGCGAAGGGCCCGACGGGACCGAGAGCCGGGTGTTCGGCTCCAAGTACGCCGATCTCACCACCCGGCAGTCGGTGCAGATCCACTGGATCCGCATCGAGGACATCCCCCGGATCTGGCGCCGGTTCGCCTCGGTCGGGCTCACCACCATCCAGGGGTGCGGGGACGGGGCGCGAAATGTCCTCGGCTGCCCGGTATCGGGGGTCGATGCCCACGAGGCGTTCGACGCCTACCCGGTGGTCGAGCAGGTCTCGGCCTTCTTCACCGGGAACCGCGACTACGCCAACCTGCCCCGCAAGTTCAAGATCTCCATCACTGGCTGCCTGGAGGACTGCGCCCAGGCCGATATCAACGACATCGGGCTCTGGCCGGCCCGGGCCGACGACGGGACCCTTGGATTCAACCTGCTGGCCGGCGGCGGACTCTCCGATGGCGAGCGGATGGCCTCCGACCTCGACGTGTTCGTCCGCCAGGAGCAGGCCCTGGAGGTCTGCCGGGCCATCGCCCAGACCTTCGGGGAGCTGGGCAACCGGGAGAACCGCGGCCTGGCCCGGATGCGTTACCTGGTCCAGGAGCTGGGTCCCGAGGGATTCCGGGCCGAGGTGGCGGCCCGGGCCGCCTTCGACCTGGTCCCGGCCGGGGAGTCGCTCACCCGCCGGTACCGCGGCGACCACATAGGGGTCCACCCGCAGAAGGAGGACGGGCTGTTCTACGTGGGGTGCTCGGTCCCGGTGGGGAGGATGAACGGCCCGGAGATGGTGGAGGTGGCCCGGCTGGCCGAGACCTACGGCGACGGCACCATCCGGATCGCCACCGATCAGAACTTCACCCTCACCGGGGTCCCCGGTGACAAGGTCGAGCAGCTGCTGGCCGAGGACATCCTGGCTAAGTACTCTCCGTATCCGGGCCCGTTCTCGCGAGGGGTGGTGGCCTGCACCGGCACCGAGTTCTGCCGGTACGCCATCGTCGAGACCAAGGAGCGGGCGGTGAAGTGGGCCCGCTTCCTGGATGCGGAGCTGGCCGGAGAACCGGTCGGTGCCGCCCCGACGCCCAACGGGTGGTCGGGCCCCCGAGACGATGCCGGAGTCATCCGCATGCACTTCTCCGGCTGCTCGGCCAGCTGCGCCCAGCCCCAGATCGCCGACATCGGGTTCCGGGGGGCGGTGACCCACGTGGGAACCCACCTGGCCGAAGCCGTCGACATCGGCCTCGGGGGATCGTTGGGTGCCGCCCCCGGTTTCATCGACTGGGTGGAGGGGTCCCGCCCGGTGAACGACGTGCCCGATGCCCTGCTGCGGATCGTCCGGCGCTACCAGTCCGAACGCCGGCCCGACGAGCCGTTCTACAATTGGGCCCGGCGGGTACCCAACGACGACCTCCGGGCCACCTTGGGTGATGCCGGGACGGGGACCCCCGTCATGTTGACGACCACACCGGAAGCGCGGGCCAGATGAACGGGTATGGAATCCGCGACGAGATCAACGGGATCGCCGAGCCGCCCGGGAAGACCTGGTTCTGGGAGCTCGAGGCCGGGGTCATCGAGGCTGACCGGTGCATCCAGTGCGGGACCTGTGTGGCGGTCTGCCCGTCGAACTCCATCGGCATCGGCGAGGACACCTTCTTGCCGGAATTGGTCAAGATGTGCACCGGTTGCTCGTTGTGCTGGGACTTCTGCCCGCGGGGCGGGCTCCGTTACGAATCGGCCTGGCCACCTTCGACCCCGATGGCCGGTGAGGCGCCGGTCAACTTCGTGGAGCGGCCGGACGCCGCCGATCCCTACTGGAAGATCACCGGTGGACCCCCCGGCGACGGCCTGGGGGCGGTGCTCGAGTCCTACGCGGCGCGGGCCGGGAGCCGTTCCGAATTCGTCCAGGACGGCGGGGTGGTCTCGGCCCTGTTGCTGGCGGCGCTGGCCGGCGGGGAGATCGACGGCGCCCTGGTGACCAAGCCCAGCTCTGATCCGGAGGAGCCGTGGAAGGGGGTGTCCCACCTGGCCACCACGGCCAAGGAGATCATCGACGCCGCCGGCAGTTTCTACAACCAGACCATGGCGCTGGCCGAGCTCGATCTTTCCAAGTACGACCTGCCCCGCAACCCCCGGATCGCGGTGGTGGGGACCCCGTGCGAGATCCAGGGAATCCGGGCCATGCAGTCGCGCCGGTGGGAAACCGGTGTGCACCGGGTGGACGCGGTGGTCCTGACCATCGCCTTGCTGTGCACCAAGAGCTTCGACTACCAGGGTCTGATGTTGCGGCTGTTGCGCGACGACCGGGGCATCGACATCGACCGGGTGAGCAAGGTCGACGTGATCCACGGGCGGATGATCGTCGAGTACCGCGACGGTGAAGTGGCGGTGGACGAGCCGGTGAAGAATTTCCACGGCGCCGCCCTCAAGGGCTGCGATGAATGCGCGGACTTCCTGGGTCGGGGGGCTGATCTTTCGGTGGGAAGCGTCGGGGCGATCGATGGCTGGAGTAGCGTGTTGGTGCGGACCGAGCGGGGCCGGACGGCGGTGGACAACGCTCGGGGCCGCCTCGATCTGCGGGAGCTCGACAATCCCGATGCACTGGTGAAGTTGGACGCCTTCGACAAGCGGATCGCCTTCAAGAGCCTGCAGCGAAAGTTCGATCCTGACGCCCCGCTGTTCATCGACTACGAGGAGCACCTCTCGAACTACCGCGGCACCGACCGCGCTCCGGCGCAAATCGACCGTTGACCAGCGAACACAAAATTGTCATCCGCTCCGCCACCAATCTGCCGGCAGGACGGGAATGGTTGTGGATAGGGTGGTGCCGATGACGATCGTCGAGTTAGCGGGAGGCGCTCGATTGGCTCTGCCTGAGGAGCCGGTCGAACTGAAGGTCGGTCTGCGGGATGCGTTGCTCGACGGCCAGGATTGGCGCGATGGTTTGAGTGACGACATCTGCATCGGGGTGTGGCTGTGGGGTGAGTGGCAGCCGACTCTGGAGCCTGCCGGGTGTACCCGGGACCAGTTCGTCGACGTGGTGACCGACTGCCGTCGGGAGCTGTGGCTGTGGTTGGTCGGCGATCGGATCTGGGCCCAGTTCATCTCCGGTCTGGCCGGGCGGGTGGCCCGGCGGGTACCGGCGCTTCTCGATGCGTCAGCTGCTACCTCCACCGCTCAGTAGTCCGACCAGCCGGCATCCGGGGGAGCGGCGATGGAGAAGCTGATCTACCTACTGTGGGGCGATGGTGACCCGGGATCGGGGGACCAGTTGCGATCCCGATTGCTCGGGGAAACCGCCGATCGTCTGTTGGACAGTGACGTACGGGGGTTGGGAATCAACGTGCACGACGCCGAGGCGGCGCTGGCACCTTCTCCGGCTCCGTCGCCCGACGGTGAAGCACCCCATGTGGCCGAGGTCTCGGTATGGGTCGACTGCTACGAGCGGCGGCATGGGGTGGAGGTCGCCATGGCCGAGCTCGGCCTGCGGTCAGCCGGCTACCTGGTGGTCGAATCGGTCTACGACGACTACGGCACCACCGCTCACGCCGGCCCGAGGGACTGGGAGGACGGGGAGAGGTCCCCCGGGGTGTTGACGGTGGCCCTCATCCACCGCCCGGCCGGGCTCGCCTATGCCGAATGGATCCGGCGGTGGCACGGAACCCAGTCACCGGTGTCGGGCGAGCTGCAGCCCCGCACCCGCTATGTCCGCAACGAGGTGGTCCGGCCGTTGACCGAGGATGCCCCGGATATCGACGGCATCGTCGAGGAGGGCTGGCCCTCGGCTGGCCACGTTGCCGACCCGATGCTGTTCTTCAACGCTGCGACGCCGGACGAAATGACCGCCAACATCTCCCGAATGATCGACAGCGTCACCGCCTGTCTCGATCTGGATCGGCTCCGCAGTTCCACCATGAGCGAGTACCTGCTCAAGTCGCTGGGCTGACCGCGTGTTCGACGCTCGGCCGAGCAGTACCCCAGAACCGCTCGGGTAGGGTGCGCCCATGGCACTGTCGATCGGCATCGTCGGTCTCCCCAATGTGGGGAAATCGACCTTGTTCAACGCCTTGACCCGCAACGACGTGTTGGCGGCCAACTACCCGTTCGCCACCATCGATCCCAACGTCGGGGTGGTGGCCGTGCCCGATCCCCGTCTCGATCGGCTGGCTGAGCTCTTCGAAAGCAAGGAAGTCGTCCCGGCCACGGTCACCTTCGTGGACATTGCCGGGATCGTGAAGGGAGCCTCGGAAGGCGAGGGTCTCGGCAACAAGTTCCTGGCCGCCATCCGGGAGAGTGATGCCATTTGCCAGGTGGTGCGGGTGTTCACGGATCCCGATGTCATCCACGTCGACGGCCGGATCGACCCGGCGGACGATATCGCCACCATCAACACCGAGCTGATGCTGGCCGATCTGCAGACGATTGACAGCCGACTGGTCAAGCTGGCCAAGGAATCCCGGAAACAGCCCGATCTGGTCCCGGCGGTGAGGGAGGCGGAAAATGCCAGGGAGATCCTCGACTCCGGCCGCACCATCGCCACCGCGGTCGCGGCCGGGGAGGTCAGCGCCGAGCTCCTGTCCGATCTGCATCTCCTGAGCGCCAAGCCGTTCATCTATGTGTTCAATGTCGACGAGGGCGCTTTGGATAACGAAGGGTTGCGGGCCGAGCTGGCGGCCCTGGTGGCCCCGGCCGAGTCGGTGATCCTCTGCGCCCAGATCGAGGCGGAAGTGGCCTCCCTCGACGCGGGGGATGCGGCCGAGTTGCTGGCCAGCTACGGCCAGAGTGAGTCGGGATTGGTGCAACTTGTCCATGTGGGATTCTCCACCCTCGGCCTCCAGACGTTCCTGACCGCCGGGCCGAAGGAATCGAGAGCCTGGACCATCCACATCGGGGACACCGCCCCCCAGGCCGCCGGGACCATCCACACCGATTTCGAGCGGGGGTTCATCAAGGCGGAGATCGTCGGCTATGACGACCTGGTCGAGGCCGGCTCCCTGGCCGCGGTGCGGGCGGCGGGCAAAGCCCGGGTGGAGGGCAAGGACTACGTGATGCGCGACGGCGACGTGGTCGAGTTCCGCTTCAACGTCTAGGGAGCGCCAGGCGTGAAATCTTCCGGTTGAGACGCCGTGGCGAAGTCCTCGAGAATGATCGAGGCGAGGAGCAATGAACCGGTGTTCAGCGCTCGGCTGCCTGCAGGCCAGCTTGGAAGTCGGGTTGAGCGCTCGACCGGGAACATCGGCAGCGTTTACAAGCTAGATTTCGACGGGATGACCAGCAATCTGGTGCAACGGGGGAAAAGAAGGCGAGCCAGAACCGAGCAACGGTCGCGGACATGCGATCGGAAGCCGTAATGGCCAAGCGCCGCCAGCGACCCTCGCTTTTGACCGTCTCGGTGGTTCTTATCCTGTTCGTCGTGTCGGTCGTCGGGTTTGTGCTGACCAAGCGCAACACCGATCAACAGGAGCAGGCGCTCCTCCAAAGCAATACCGGCCAAGCCGCCGCCTATGCATCGGAGATCTTCTCGGGTCTTTCGAATACGCTCGGTTCAGCGGCTGCCGTCGTGACGACGACGAACGGTTCTCCCGCCGCCTTTGAAAAAGCCGAGGTGGTTCCGGCCCCTCTGGTATTGCTCCTGGTGAAAAAGACCGGAGCTGATTACGTCGTCATTGCCGGCTCAGGCGCCGGCTTCCGCACTGGCCAGATCCTCGAGGGAAACGCGCTGTCCACGGTCGAACATTCCGGAGCCAAGTACAACGCTGGGCCGGTTGACTTCAACGGCAAGCTGAGCACCGCGCGATTCGCCATTGGCGCACCGACAACTCCCGCCGGGCTGGTCATCTACGAACAATTCTCCCTCGATCCGTTCACCGCGACTCCGGTGACGACTGGGAAGCCGTTTGTGCAGCTGAAGGTCGCGCTCTACGGGTCGGGTCCCACCAGCATGAGCAACCTCCTGGTCAGTACCAGCAGATCACTTCCTCTCACCGGCCCGACGGCTCACGCCAGTGTCCCGGTGGGGACCTCTGAATGGACGCTCATAGCCGTGGCCCGCAGCCCCTTCATCGGGGGATTCGCCAGGTCCTCCTCGATCATCCTCCTCGTCCTCGGTCTGTTGATGGCGCTCTTGGTTGCCATCGCCATCGAGACACTCGTTCGACGACAGCGATATGCCGAAGAGCTTGTCCAAGAACGCACTGAGGAACTGACCAGATCCCAAGCCGCTCAGGTGCGCCGGGAGCGACTCTCTGCTGTCGGAGAAATGGCGACCGTGATCGGCCACGAGTTGCGCAACCCGTTGGGGGCTGCCATCAACCTGCTCTTCCTCGCCCGCAACAAAGTCGTCGACCTCGGCGATACCGAACTCAATGGTTACCTGGATCGGGCGGAGCGGGAAACGAACCGGGCCGCGGGGTTGTGTGAAGATCTCACTTCGTACATGCGCGAACGCCAGCCCGTGTTCGTCCACCTCAACCTTGGTGAGCTGGTGGCCGAAGTTCTCGAGTCGACCCCGCCACCACCGGGAATCGAAGTATCTGTCGAAGACAACGGTATTGGTCTGCAGGCCGACCGGGCTCAGCTCCTTCAGATGCTCACGAATGTCATCACCAACGCGTATCAGGCGATGCCTGATGGGGGTTCGTTGCGCATAGCCGGATCCGAGAGCGATGGCACTGTCGAGATCACCGCAGAGGACACCGGAGTGGGCATTGATCCGGCGGTTGCCGAGCGCCTTACTGAGCCCTTCTTCACAACCAAACCGGTGGGGACCGGTCTCGGATTGGCCATCGTCCAGCGTTTCGCTGATGCCCATGGGGGTACGGTTCGGATCGAGAGCGGCCCTGAAGGGGGAGCGCGGGTAATCATTCGGCTGCCGAATGCCATAGCCGAGGCGACGCCATCATGAGTGACTTCAAGGTTCTGGTACTCGTGGCCGACGACAACGAGGGCATACGCAATACAACTGCCGCGATTCTGAGGGACGACGGGTGCACCGTTACCGAAGTGAATGACGGGGAAGCCGCCCTGGACGCACTCAGCCACGAGGCCTTCGACGTTGCTCTGCTCGATGTACGTATGCCCAAACTGGACGGCATCTCGGTTGTCACCGACCTAAGTCCTGAACCCCCACCACCGGCGATCGTGATGGTTTCGGCTTATGACTTCGGCCCCGACATTCGGCAGCATCTGGGTGAACGAGTCTTCAAATATCTCAAGAAACCGGTTCCTCCGAAAGAGTTGATCGCGGTGGTTCATTCCGCCTACGAGGCGATGCCGAGGTCCTGAACGACTGCGAGGGAAAGGGGCCGACCATCATGGGCGAGACCTGGCCGGTCGCCTCGAAGTCGAGGTCATTGGGGACGTTGTGGCCGAACCCGGAAATTCTGGGCGCCGGACCTCCCTGGACCGGCTCATTCCCTGGTGACGTTCGGAATCCGGTGCCAATGCCACCGGATGTCGCAACGTGAATCGGACCGTAGTCAATGCATTTCGTGTCTGAACCGCAGTACGACTCAACTTGCGGAGGCAGCGATGCCTATGATTCGCGAGGTGTATGTCGAGGGGATTGATGCAGAGGGGCTTCAGCCGAGAGTCCTACTGATCGACGATGATGGCGATCTGCGCACGTCCCTGCGGATTGGGCTCGATGCCACGGGATGGGCTGTCACCGAGGCATCGACCGGAGCTGAGGCCATCGCCATGGCCCAAGCCGGCCAACCGGACGTGATCGTCCTCGATCTTGGTCTGCCCGGTTCGGATCGGCGTTGGGTGCTGGCGGAGTTGAAATCCTCGGTCGAAACGGGGTGGATCCCGGTTGTCATGGTCTCGGACCGCGAGGAAGACTCGGCGGCGGACAACCTGCTGCGGGAGGGTGCTGCGGATTACATTCAGAAGCCGCTGTCATTGGACAAGCTTGAGGCTCGGCTCGTCGCCGCGCGCCGGATGGCGATCGAGCACCGGAAGTTTCAGGTGAGCGAAGGCCGGTATCGGCAGTTGGTCGAACTTGCTGCGGAGGCGATTTTTTGGATCGACACCGAGGGGATTGTCCTGTTGGTCAACCGAGCCGCGACGGACATGCTCAAGAGAAACCAGGAGCAGGTCCTCGGGCGGCACATCTTCGAATTCATGGATGAAGATGCTCAGGCCGCTACGGAAGGGCAGGCGGAAGCGCGCCAGTCGGGCAAAGTAGGTTCGTACGAGAGCCGGTTGCTCGATGCGGATGGCCGTACGATTTGGGTCCAGGTGGCGGCTTCTCCGATCTACGACCTCGAAGGGGTGTACACGGGCAGCGTCGTCATGGCGACGAACTTGACCTCCCGGCGCACCGCAGAGCAGTCCCTGCGGGAGAGCGAAGCCAGATTTAGATCAACGTTCGAACGGGGGCCATCCGGCATCGCCGAGATTTCAATCGATGGTCGCTTCGTTCACGTCAACCCTGCGCTGTGCAGGATCCTCGGCTACTCCGCCGAACAACTCTGTGCAATGACGCTCGCCGATATCTGCCACCCGGACGACGACAAGTTGATTGGACAACTCCCTGTTGATCAAGCTGATCAACGAACCGTCGAACCGTGGCTGGCGTCATCCGAGCAGTTCCATGCCGAGAGACGTTTGATCAACGCCCAGGGAAAGATCGTATGGTGCGACGTCAGCGGTTCTGCCGTGCTCGAGTCTGATGGTCGTGTCGCCTATTTCGTGACGCACTTCGTCGACGTCACTGACCAGAAGGAATTCGAGCGGTCGTTGGTCAGGTCGGAGGAACGCTGGAGAATAGCCTTTGATCTTGCGCCGGTCGGCTTGGCGGAGCTGTCGCTTGACGGACGCTTCAAACAAGTCAACCCCGCACTCTCGGAGATCCTCGGCTACTCGCCCGTACAGCTCCGGGCAATGACCCCGGCCGAGATCAGTCATCCCGAGGACCTCGAGGTGGTTCGTCAAATCATCGAGGAACTACCTCGGATCGATGTCGGGGATTTCAACTTCACCAGGCGATTCATCCACGCGGACGGAAGGGTCATCTGGTGTGTTGTCAGAGCTGTTCGGATCCGCGGCACCGACGAATCCGCGGATCACTTTCTGGTCGGGTACCTCGACATCACGGATCGGAAGGAGTTCGAGCGCCAGTTGGAGGAGATGGCAGAACAGGCGAACGAGGCGTCTCAGCTCAAGTCGAATTTCCTGGCCAACATGAGCCATGAGATCCGCACGCCGATGAACGGCGTCATCGGTATGACCGAGCTCCTCCTCGAGACTGACCTCGACGCGCTCCAGCGTGACTATGCCCAGACCGTGCACAGTTCCGGCGAGGCATTGCTGACCGTCATCAACGACATCCTCGACTTCTCGAAGATTGAAGCGGGGAAAGTGGAAATCGAGGACGTCGAATTCAGCGTGCAGACGCTGGTCGACGGTGTCGTGGACTTGTTGGCGCGAACCGCGGAGGCCAAGGGGCTCGAGTTGGTTACCTCCGTCGATGACACGGTTCCGGCGATCGTCAGCGGTGACCCGTCTCGGGTTCGGCAGGTATTGCTCAATCTTGTCGGCAATGCAATCAAGTTCACACAGGTAGGGCATGTCGCCGTCCGGGTCACCAAGACCGAGTCAGTGGATTCGGATTCCGTTCTCCGATTCGAGGTTTCCGATACCGGTGCCGGGATACCAGCCGACAAGCTGGATCTGATCTTTCATCCGTTTGTACAAGCAGACATGTCGACGTCCCGGAAATTCGGGGGTACGGGACTGGGGTTGTCGATAAGTGGCCAACTCGTTGGGCTGATGGGAGGCGGTTGCGGTGTATCGAGCGAGATTGGCGAAGGAAGCACATTCTGGTTCACGATACGGGTCGGGTCCGACGATTTGCTGGCGAGACATGGGGTGTCGTCGCCCGAGCTCGCCACGATCGGTTTCCGAGCCCTGCTTGTCGATGACGATGTCGCCGATTGCGGTGTCATCTCAAAGTACCTGACGGAGTTCGGCATGAGTGTCGAGACCGCCGGTTCCGGTAGCGCTGCCTTGACGGCGCTGCGGATGGCGGCCGTTGAAGGCCGACCGTTTGCAGTGGCTGTGGTCGATCAGCCCATGGTCGGAATGGATTGGCTGGCGTTGAAGGAAGCCATCGTCGACCCTGTCATCACGGCTCGGGTTGTGCTCATGGTCGGCCCGGATGAATCTCATGGCTCTGGCGATGCTGCACAGCCAGGAGTCAGCGCATCGTTACGCAAACCCGTTCGCCCCGAGGATCTCCTTACCGTCTTGCGAGTGGCACTGGGTGTGAAGGCGGCAGACGTGGCCCCCAAGGGGGCGGCGGCCCGACCCCCGCCGAACGACCGCGATTCGGGAGTAGGCCGGTTGCTGCTGGCCGAGGACAATCTGATCAACCAAAAGGTTGCGGTCGGCATGCTGTCCAGCGCCGGTTACCAGGTGGACACCGTGGTCAATGGTGTCGAAGCGGTCAAGGCAGTGGCCGGCGGGGGATATGACGCCGTCTTGATGGACTGCCAGATGCCGGATCTGAACGGCTACGAGGCAACGGCGGCCATTCGGGCGCTCAAAGGCTCGGGCAGGCTCGTCCCTATCATTGGTGTGACGGCCGGAGCGCGTCAGGAGGACCGTCGACGCTGCCTTGACGCGGGCATGGATGCCTACATTTCCAAGCCCATGATCAAGGACGCTCTGGTGGCTCTGGTGGACAGGATCGTCAAGAGCCGATAGCACGATCGATCGGAGCTCCCTCGACGAGACGCCCGAGGCTGGTGGGGCCGGATCGCCTCCGCGGTCGTGGGGCGCGAGGCCAGATGCCCTCTGAATCCTGTCCGCTGCCGGCAGCGATAGGTTGGAGTCTCACCGTCGCCGATCGATCCTGCCTAGACCTAGGCTGGGCCACTGCCCTTCAGAATGGAGCCGACATGGAGTTCGGGTTCTCCCCCAAGGTCGAGGAACTGCGCACCCGGCTGCTCGAATTCATGGACAACCGCGTCTACCCGGCGGAGGCGGTCTACGCCGAGCAGATGGCCGCCGCCGACAGTCCGTACACTCACCTCCCCATCATCGAGGAGCTGAAGGCCGAGGCCCGCAGCCGGGGGCTGTGGAACCTCTTCCTGCCCAACGAGAGGTGGGGGGTCGGGTTGGACAACCTGGAATATGCCCCATTGGCCGAGATCACCGGGCGCAGTCCCGCGATCGCTCCCGAGGCGCTCAACTGTTCGGCACCTGATACCGGCAACATGGAGCTGCTCAGTGAATTCGGCACCCAAGAGCAGCAGGACCAGTGGTTGGTCCCTCTCCTCGCCGGGGAGATTCGGTCGTGTTTCGGAATGACCGAGCCCGACGTGGCCAGCTCGGACGCAACCAATATCCGTTGCCGGATCGAGCGTGATGGCGACGACTACGTCGTCAACGGGCGTAAGTGGTGGACGACCGGGGCCATGAGCGACCGGTGCAAACTGTGCATCGTCATGGGGGTCACCGACGCCGGCGCCGACCCCTACCACCGCCAGAGCATGATCCTGGTCCCCCTCGACGCCCCTGGCGTCACCGTACTGCGACCTCTGTCCGTCTTCGGCTATGAGGAAGGTGGGGGGGACGCCGAGGTTGTGTTCGAAAACGTTCGGGTCCCGGTCACCAATCTGCTCGGCGTGGAGGGGAGCGGCTTCGCCTTGGCCCAGGCCCGCCTCGGCCCGGGCCGCATCCACCACTGCATGCGCGCCATCGGTATGGCCGAACGGGCCTTCGATCTCATGTGCCGGCGAGTTCAGTCGCGGCAGGCGTTCGGCAAGCGGCTGGCCGAACAGGGGGTTGTCGGCGACATGGTGGCCGAGTCTCGCATCGAGATAGAGCAGGCCCGCCTGCTCGTGCTCAAGACCGCGTGGCTGATGGACACGGTGGGGAACAAGGGGGCGCGCATCGAGATCTCGGCCATCAAAGTCGCTGCCCCCCGGGTGGCCTGCCAGGTCATCGATCGGGCCATCCAGCTGCACGGTGGCGCCGGGGTCAGCCAGGACTTCCCGTTGGCCCGGATGTACTCGGCGGCCCGCACCCTGCGCATCGCCGACGGTCCCGACGAGGTGCACAAGATGGCCATCGCCCGGCGCGAGCTGCGTCGGTTCGAGGCCGACCCGACCAGCTGAGTCGGGGGCTCATCTCAGAGCAGAGACGGGATGATCGCCTCGATGACGCTCGGGCCCGGGGTGGCCAGGGCTTTGGCCAGCTGGTCACTGAACTCCTCGGCCGTCTCGGCCCGGGCGGCGTGGAGGCCCATGCCGGCAGCCAGTTGGACGAAATCGATGTCCGGTCGGCCGAGGTCGAGCATGTCTCGTGCCCGGGGCCCGGGGGCGTCTGCCCCCACCCGGTCCAACTCCATGTTCAGGACTGCGTAGGAGTGGTTGTTGAGGAGCACGGTGGTGACATCGAGGCTCTCCCGGGCCATGGTCCACCAGGCCTGCAGGGTGTACATGGCACTGCCGTCGGCTTCCAGGGCCACGACCCGCCTCCCGGGTGAGGCAACCGCGGCCCCGACCGCCACCGGGAGGCCCTGGCCGATGGCACCACCGGTCAGGCAGAGCCAGTCATGGGGAGGAGCACCGGCGGTGGAGCCGGGGGCGAACAGGCCCGAGGTGTTCCCCTCGTCGGACACGATGGCACCTTCGGGGAGGAGAGCGCCGAGTGCGTCGCACACGCTGGTGGCGGTGAGCGGACCGGTGGGAGGGCCCGGGGTGCGAGCTTCCTGGCGGGGCGCCGCCCCTTCCGTGACGTCGAGGAGGGCCGCCAGTGCCCCCACCGCAGCCCCGATGTCGTCGGTGGCCGCGGCGGCGACATGAACGGTACAGCCCTCGGGGACCAGGTCGCTGGGTCTTCCCGGGTAGGCAAAGAAGGAGACGGGCGGCTTGGAGTCCACCAGTACCAGGTGCCGGATACCGTCGAGCTGCATGGCGGTGAATTCGGCCAGGTAGGCCAATCGCTCCACCGGTGGCCGCCCGGCTCCCCGTTCGAGTCGGGCCGGGAACGTCTCGGCCAGCAATTTGGCACCGGTGGCGGCGGAGATGTCCGCCACGGTGTCTAAAGCTTCCCCCGAGCAGGCCCGCCCACCGATCAGGATGGCCGATGGCTCTCCCGACCGCAGTACGGTGGCAATGGCCGTCAGGTGGTCCTCCACCGGCGCGGCACCACGGGCACTGACCGGTTGACCCATCGGGGTCGGGCGGCGGACGGCCACCTTGCCACCTTCCGACCAGGAGACATCAGCCGGCAGGATGAGGGTGGCCACCGAACCGGGGGGACCGACCGCCGCGGCCAAGGCGTCGAGGGCGTCCTCGCCCAGCTGGACGGTGGATTCCGAGGTGCGTACGAACGACGATACGTTGCGGGCCACCGTCTCGATGTCCGATTGGAGTTGGGCGTCATACCTTCGGTGGAAGGTGGCATGGTCACCCACGATGTTGACCACCGGGCTGTTGGCCCGGCGAGCGTTGTGGAGGTTGGCCAAACCGTTACCGAGGCCCGGACCGAGATGGAGCAGGGTGGCGGCGGGCCGTCCGCTCATGCGCGCGTAGCCGTCTGCCGCACCGGTGGCCACACCTTCGAACAGGGCCAGCACACTGTGCATGGCGGGCACGTCGTCGAGGGCGGCGACGAAGTGCATCTCCGAAGTGCCGGGGTTCATGAAGCAGGTGTCGACACCCTGCTCGACCAGGGTGCGGATCAGCGCCTGGGCTCCGTTCATTGCTGTTCTCCGGTCGCCGCGACCGGAACGAAGATGGTGCCGGGGTTGAGAATGCCGTTGGGGTCGAATGCCGCCTTGATCCGGCTCATGAGGGCCAGCTTGCCCGGGTCCTCGAGCTCGGTCAGGTAGGCCCGTTTCTCGGTGCCGATCCCGTGCTCGCCGGAAACCGCACCCCCCAACGACACACCGGCCGCGACGATGGCGTGCAAGAGCTGACCGCGCACGTCCGGGTCGGACTGCCACACCGAAAGGTGGACGTTGCCGTCTCCGGCATGGCCGCAGCCCACTACCAGGGACGACGTCCTCGATGCCAGCTCGCTCACGGTGTCCAGGTAGGCGGGAATCGAGGCGCGCGGCACGACCACGTCCACAATGTCGTCGGCGCCGGCTGCCTTCGCCCCCCAGAAGGCCCGCTCACGGGCCTCGATCAAGTGGGTGCCGGCGTTGGGTGGCAGGACGTAGACATCGAGCGCACCAAGCTCGGCGAGTTGCTCGGCCAGTGCCTGTGTGTCCTCGTCGAGCCGGTCGGCATGGTGATCTTCGAGGACGATCACCAGGTAGGCGAGTGCCTCCTTCCGGATGCTGTCCGGGATCCCCAGGTCGATGCCGGCATTGGCGGTGATACCCGCCATCGACACCAGGTCGATGTACTCCACCATCAACGGCCCCACGCCGCTGGCGAGGATGGGCGGCACCGACGCGGCGATCCCGTGGACGGTGGCGAAGGGAGCCAGCAGCGTGGCCCGGTGCTCGGGTCGAGGGTGGAGCCGGAGGGTCGCCCGGGTGACCAAGGCCAAGGTGCCCTCCGATCCGATGACCAACTGGGTGAGGTCGTAGCCGCTGGTCGATTTCACGAACTTGCCGCCGGCGTTGATGACCTCACCGGTGCCCAGCACGGCCTCGATGCCCAGGACGTGGTGGCGGGTCACCCCGTATTTCACCGCCCGCATCCCCCCGGCGTTGGTGGCGATGTTGCCGCCCAAACTGGCCGATTGCTCACCGGGGAACACCGGGTAGAGCAAATGGTGGGGGAGCAGGGCGGCGTCCAGATCGGCCAGCGTCACCCCCGGCTCGACCACGGCCACATGGTTGTCGGTGTCGACCTCGATGATGCGGTTCATCCTTTCGAACGACACCACCAGCCCACCTTCCACCGGGACGCATCCTCCGGATAGCCCAGTTCCCGATCCCCTCGGTGTGAGCGGGACCCCCCGGGACCCGGCCAGCTTCACGACGGCGGCGACTTCGGCGGTCGACCCCGGGCGCACCACGGCCCGCGGCCGGATCGGTGTGGCGGTCAGCGCTTCGTCGTGGGTGTCGTCCTCGTTCACGCCGACCCCCGTATCGACGTTGGCGGCACCGACGATTTCGACCAACCGATCCTCGACGGTTGGCCCGGGTCCCCCCACCGGGCTGGTGGCCATGACCGCCCGTGCCGATGACGATCGCGGCATCGCCCACCCCCTTTTTTGACGTAACGACGACAGGTTAACGCCTGTTACGAGGTGGCTCTCCAGGCGTGCCGACAGGCTCGGATGAGGCAAGAAGCTCTGATTCTTCATTGGCGCTCACGCCCGGCCGAAGCTCCCGGTGACCTCCGACTCGCCTCCGGGCGACCCCAGATACCGCATGCCGGCCATCCGGCTCCGGAAGTCGCGGGCAAAGAACCTTGCCCGGCACCACTCAGAGTGTCATTTTGGGCTGATATGCGCGCCTAGTGTCACAGCGACAGACAAATGACTCATGCTCCCTTCCCCGAGTGTCGAAGTCACGAACACGAACAGTGTTTCGACGGCTCCTCAATCGAAGGGACGAGTCATGAGCGTTACCCACCACATCCGAGGCAACAAGCGAGGCCTCCTTGTATCCGTCGCCGCGGTGGTCG
>Ga0307374_10002855_pt1 | contig 30152 bp, 26 predicted proteins | sample OX3MG_FD_202532 | JGI IMG/M metagenome (GOLD analysis project Ga0307374, IMG submission 202532) | Soil microbial communities from Risofladan, Vaasa, Finland - OX-3 | ecosystem: Environmental > Terrestrial > Soil > Coastal area > Acid sulfate soil | place: Finland: Risofladan, Vaasa | collected... | reverse complement strand
CACCACCCGGCCGCATCGACAGGCGCACCGGGGTGGTGTTGTCGCGGACTAGGAGTCGCACCCGGCGAAGGGCGTCGAGCAGGGAGTCCTTGCCCACGTGAAGCCGGTTCGGGTATTCGGCCGGGATGAGCTGGCGGTAGTCGGGATAGCTCCCGTCGAGCAGCCGGGTGCTCACCCGCACGTCGCCGGCGGTGAAGGTGACATCGTGCTCGCCGATGGACAAACCGACCGTCGCTCCTGATCCGCCCGCCTCATCACCGTCGGCCGGTTTGGCATCCTTGCCGTCGGCGCTCAAGGCCGACAGACGCTGGAGTTCGGCCAGCGCCCGAGCCGGAACCAGGATCTGGGTGGTTTCGAGGGCTTCGTTCTTGCCGTCGATGTCCCGGAGCGCCAGCCGGTAGGAGTCGGTGGCCACCAGCCGGATGCCGGACCCCTCGGCGGCCATCAGCACGCCGGTCAGGAGCGGGCGGGCGTCGTCATTGGACGCCGCCCGAACCACCTGGCGAAGGGCGTTGACCAGGCTGATGGCCGGAAGCATGGCGGTCGGCGACGGTGGATCGGGGAGGGTCGGGAAGTCGTCAGCCGGGAACGTTCGCAGACTGAAGCGCGACCGGGCGGCGGCGATCTCGATCTTGTCCTGCTCTGCTTCGATGGTCACCGCTCCGGGCTCGAGGGAGCGCACGATGTCGGTGAGGAGCTTGGACGGCGCCACGCACACCCCGTCGGACAGCCCGATTGCCTCGGTCGACACGTGGACGGTGAGATCGAGATCGGTGCCCACCACCATCAACCGGTTTCCTTCAGATTCGATCCTGACTCCGCTGAGGGCTATCGAGGAAGTCGTACGTGAGCTGACGGCTCGCCCGGCGGTGGTCAGCACCTCGACCAAGGAGTCGCGTTCGCAGCGGAACTTCACCTAGGAGTCCTTTCCCATGCTGTTGATTGACTGTCTTTTAAGTACTTAAAATTGAGAGTGGTGGTAATAAGGGCTGTGGATTGTGGACCAACCACGGTTGATGCAGCGTAGGGCACCTTTCTGTTTCCACCGTCCATCCCCGGTTTCCCGGGTGGCCCGCCAGGGGGTGGGGTGGGTGGTAACCAGCTATGGACAACCGTCCCAAACCACACAGATTTGCCACAGGCTGAAGGCCGGCTATCCACAAGTCGCGCGCACCCCGATGAAGAGGCATGGGAGAACACGTCCGGATGAATGGAGGGGCCGGGCACGGAAGCTCAGGTGCCGCTCTTGATGCGGAGGATCAGCTCGGTGACTTGGTTGTAGATCTGCTGGCGCTCCTTCATCAGGTTGGTGATCTTCTGCACCGCGTGCATCACGGTGGAGTGGTCGCGGCCGCCGAACTCCCGGGCGATGGCGGGAAAGCTGAAGTCGGTGAGCTCACGAAAGACGTACATGCTGACCTGTCGGGCGGTGACCAGCGGGCGGCGGCGATTGGGCCCGCGAAGCTCGTCGATACTGAAGCCGAAGGTCTCCGAGGTGGTTTCGAGGATCATCTGGGGGGTGATCCGCCGAGGTTGATCGGCGGAGACGATATCGGCCAGGACGGTCTCGGCCAGCTCGAGGGTCAACGGTTGGTGGTTGAGGCTGGCGAAGGCGGTCGCCCTGATCAGGGCGCCTTCCAGCACCCGAATGTTGTCCTTGACATGGGTGGCGATGAACTGGAGGACCTCGTCGGGAACGAAGACCTGCTCCCGTTCGGCCTTGGTCTGGAGGATGGCCAACCGGGTCTCGAGCTCCGGCGGTTGGACCTCGGTGATGAGCCCCATGAGGAAGCGACTGCGAAGGCGGTCCTCGAGGGTGGCCATCGCCTTGGGGGGTCGATCCGAGGTCAGGACGATCTGTTTGGAGGCGCCGTAGAGGGAGTTGAAGGTGTGGAAGAACTCTTCTTGTAGGGACTCCTTTCCTTCCATGAACTGGACATCGTCGATCAACAGAACGTCGCACTCGCGGTAGCCGCGCTTGAAGGCGGTCGTCGTGTTGGTCCGGATGGCGTCGACGAATTCATTCATGAAGGTCTCGGTGGAGACGTAGCGAACGTGCCGGCTCTTGAAGTTCTCCAGGACGTAGTTCCCGATGGCATGCAGAAGATGGGTCTTTCCCAGACCGGCGTCGCCGTAGATGAAGAGGGGGTTGTAGGACTGAGCCGGGGTCTCCGCCACTGACTGGGCGGCCGCGTGAGCGAAACGGTTCGAAGAGGCGATGACAAAGGTGTCGAAGGTATAACGGCTGTCGGGAGCGACCGACGGCGAGCGGTCGTTCTGCCCACGGTGGCCGGACCCTCGCCGATTCGAAGTCCTGCCGCCCGCTTCCGGCAGAAGGGCGTTTTCGAGCTCGGCCGCGGCGAGCACCTCCTCGGCGGGTTCGTGCAGCGGCGCCACCACCTCCAGCCGGATGCCGAGGGGGGCGCCGACGGTGCTCACCACCGTGTCCTGGATGAGGCCCAGAAATCGGGCTTCCACCCGGTCGCGGATCAGCGTATTGGGCACCCCCAGAACGATTTCGTTGTCAGCCATCGAGATTGGTGTAATTCCAGCCAAAAACGCCTGCCAACTGGCCTCGGAAACCTGCTCTCGAAGAGCCTCGGAGCACAGAGTCCACAAGCCTTCGGTGTCGTTCACGTGGGTCTCCGCCCTTCAGCAGCCAAAGCGGTCCACAAGGAAATCCACAGATGTGGATTACTGCTTGTCGAATCTCGATTCATCCTGAATTGGGAGTGGCCGGGAACCGCTGTACTTGAATGCCGCATGTCGTTCAATTTGGCAGGAAACTCCGGTCCGGGCACCTGGCCGAGGCCGGAATTTGTGCTGTGGACGGAACGGTACACCGTGCGCAGGGGTTTTGCCGACGAGATCGCCGACTAGAGCGTCGCTCCTGTTCGCGCCTACTATGTACGGAATTGCCCGAGTCGATGTGACGGGCCCCCCTGCCGCACGGGACGTTCGAGTCCACGGTTCAGGGTGAGGAAGGAAGTGGAATTGTGAAACGGACCTATCAGCCGAACGTGCGAAAGCGCGCCAAGACCCATGGGTTTCGAAAGCGGATGTCGACCAAGGCGGGGCGGGCAGTGATTCAGTCGCGCCGCCTGAAGGGCCGGCAACGGCTCTCGGCCTGATACCGGCGATGTCGGTTGTCCAATCAGCCGGCGTGGGAGTGAAGGGAATACGGTCGCAGCGCACCTTCGACCTGTTCCGCACCTCAGGCACCAGTGGCGCATCCGGACCCCTTCGAGTGAAGTTCGTGCGGCAAAACTCCTGGTCAAGGGCAGAAATTGCTTACGCGCTGGGCCGCAGGCTGGGTGGCGCGGTGGTGAGAAATCGCCTGCGCCGCCGCCTCCGGGCGATCGTGTCGGCCGAGGGTGTCGGGTTATCCCCAGGCGCGTACCTGGTGAGCGCAGGCCCGAGAGCCACCGAGCTCTCGTTTGATGAATTGAGGGCGGCGATGAGCCAAGCTGTGCGGGTCGCGACCGCCAACCGGGAGTCGGACCTGGCGAACCGGAAGACGAGGGGACCTGATGGCAATCACTCTGGAGGCTGAAGGGCGGCCGGCAGCGCCGGCCGTCACCCCGTCGCGGGGCCGGGTGACCCGGATCTTGTTGGCGACCATCCACGCCTACCAGCAGCTACGGGCCGGACGGCCCACCGGTTGCCGGTATCTGCCCACCTGCTCCGCCTACGCGGCGGAGGCCATCCGCCGACACGGCCCGCTCCGGGGCTCGTCCCTGGCTGCCCGGAGGTTGGCCCGCTGCCACCCCTGGGGCGGGCACGGGGTGGACCCGGTGCCTGACGGGAGGACCCCATGAGCTCCATCAGCCACTCCATCGGTTCGGTCTTCCAGCCGCTCCTCAAGGCGGTCGCCGACTTCCTGGCCATCCTCTACTCGTTCATCCCCATCTACCCGGTGGACATCGCCCTGTTGACCATTGCCATCATGGCCATCCTGACCCCGCTCACCGTCAAGAGCACCAAGAACATGGCGGCGATGCAGGCGCTGGGGCCGGAGATGAAGAAACTGCAGCAGAAGTACAAGGGCGCCGAGAACAGGGCGGTCCTTAACGAAGAAATGATGAAGCTCTACAAAGAGCACAAGGTGAACCCGGCATCTGGTTGTCTCCCGATGCTGTTGCAGATGCCAGCATTCCTGATTCTCTACGATGTGATTCGGGGAATTACCAACACGGTGACCATCCCGGCCAAGTCCTCAGTGGTGGGCGGGTTGAGGACGCTGGTCCCAGCTCACGTGGTGGCCGAACCCCGGTACATCGGGCACACCACCAAGATGTACCACGACATCGTGGCTGCTCACGGCCAATTGAACGCCTTCGGCATGGACTGGGCGCTGAAGCTGTTCTCTCACCACAATTCGATTATCGCCGGCGCCCCCTATCTGCTGCTGGTGGTGGCCTCGGTTGGACTGCAATACCTGCAAATGAGCCGGCTGAATGCCCGAAACCCCGGGGCTAATCAAGCCAACCCACAGGCGGCAATGCTTCAGAAATACATGCCGCTTATCTTTGGACTCATTTACCTAAACATCGCAGCTATCATTAACGTGTATTTCATCTTTTCCAGCGCCATCCGCATCGGCACTCAAGAAGTATTGTTCCGGAAGGGAATCGTGGCCGGCCCACCGCCACCCACCGCGGCGGGCTCCAAAGCCATCCCCCCGAAGGGGCCCTCGGGTACGGGCTCCAAATCTGACCGAAGTGAGCGAGAGATCGCCCGGGCCAGGCCGCCATCTTCTTCGAAGCCCAGCGCCGGCACCACCCGGAAAAGTGGTTCGGGCGGGACGGGCCGACCCACCCCGAAGTCGACCCCGGCCAATGCCCGATCCAACGGCCCGGCGAAATCGACCGCCGACGGAAACGGGTCCGGCGCGACCCCCGGCAAGCCGAGCGCCTCCCGGGGGACCGGATCGAATGGAGCGGGCCCCACCCGAAGCTCGAAGCCAGGGTCGCCCCCCCGAGGCAACAGGAACAACCCCAACCGGACGGCGAGTCCATCGCCAGAGGAAGGGACCGCACCGAAGGAACATCCTCGGTCGAAGGCGAAACGCGAACGAAAGGCTCGATGAGCTGTGGAGTGGGTGGAAGCTAGTGGGAAGTCGCTCGGCGAGGCAAGGGAATCGGCCCTTGATCTGCTCGGGGTGGCCGAGGATGACGCCGAATTCGTGGTGTTGAGTGAGCCAAAAGCCGGGCTGTTCGGCCGGCTGAGAGGCGAGGCCCGAGTGCAGGCCCGGGTTCGGCCGGTGACTCCCCCACCCAAACGAGGCCGTCGTCAACGCCCGGAGCGCAAGCGGTCCGGGGGTGAGGGCGCCGGCCCATCGTCCGGGGACCGCTCGGACCGTAGGAACGGATCCAGCGATGACGGGCGCCCGGCGACCCAGACCAAACCGGGTGGTTCCCAGGCCAGGAATCGGAGTGGTTCCCGCCGAGGGAAATCGGAAACCAGCAACGGGTCGGGCCCCAACCGGCGGAGCCGGGATGGCGCCGCGGTGTCAAACGGCGCGTCACCCGCAGGGGCGGGCCAATCGGTCGAGCAACCATCCGGGCGAGAGCCGGAGGAGAAGGAGGGCATCGTGGAGGAGTCACTGACCATCGGCCAGCAGGGAGAGGCGGCGAAGGACTTCATGGCCGGGCTGATCCGTGAGTTCGGTCTGCAAGCAGATATCGACGTGCGGGAGCTGGACGAAGAGACGGTTGAGGTCGCTGCCTCCGGGGACAATCTTGGCCTGCTGGTCGGACCCCGGGGAGCCACCCTGTCCGCGGTTCAGGACCTGACCCGCACCTTCGTGCAGAGACAGTCGGAGAGTCGGACCGATCGCATCCTGGTGGATGTGGGCGGCTACCGGGAAAAGCGGTCTGCGGCCCTCCGTCGGTTCACTGAGGGGATTGTCGCCGAGGTGAAGGAATCGGGCTCCGAGCGGGCGCTCGAGCCAATGAACGCGGCCGACCGCAAAGTCGTTCACGACGCAGTGAACGAGGTGGAAGGGGTTCAGACCCGATCTGAGGGAGATGACCCCGCGCGGTACGTCGTCATCGAGCCGATTTCCTGACTCCGCGACTCGGAGGGTGTGAACAGTGGCACCGGGGCGTTCCCGGTGCCACTGCTATTTTCATGCTGATTCCGTCGTTCGCCCGTAGACTCTGAAGACCCACCATGTCCCCACTCCCCGACCATCGTCGTCCAACCAAATTGGATCTGCTCGAGATGGTGGGGCCGATCCTCGAGCGTTCAGCCGGTCTGGGTTTCCTGGGCGGTATGGCGATTCTTGAGCACATCGACCACGCGATCGGATTTCAAGATGTCACCGAGGGTCGGCTGGGGAGATCTCCGAGGTCGGCCCTCGACCTTGGAACCGGTGGCGGAATTCCGGGTTTGGTGCTGGCGGCGATGTGGCCGGGAACCGACCTGACCCTCTTTGACTCCAATCGGCGCCGGACCGATTTCCTCACCGAGGAGATCCAAGAATGGGGCGTCACCGACCGGGTCACAGTGGTGAGGGGGCGAGCCGAGGAGTCCGGTCGGCTACCGGCGCTGAGGGCGAGATTCGAAGTCGTCACCGCCCGATCGTTCGGGTCGCCAGCGGTCACCGCCGAATGCGCCGCCCCCTTTCTCGAGGTGGGCGGGATCCTGGTTGTCTCCGAGCCTCCGGATGCCGGGGTGTCCGATCGGTGGCCGGTCGAGGGTCTCGAGGAGGTGGGACTGGTGCCTTTGTCCACCCGCCGCCACCGAGAACGCTTCGGTTACCGGGTGATCGAGAAGCAGAGTGAGACTCCCGACCGGTTTCCTCGGCGGACCGGGATCCCCGCCAAGCGGCCGTTGTTCTGAGTCCCGGCCTCGGAGTCCGGGACCCTGTCCACTGATGCCGTACGACCTGTTGTCGGGGCATGGGGATGCGGGTTTCACGTGGAACATTCGGGCTCTTACCCCTGCCCCGGAGGGAGACCGGTACCGGAGCGAATGATCCGACAACTCGGTCCCACGGTTTGCTGGAGAAGCGGGCTCGCCAGGAAGAGAGTTGATGTCAACGTCCCGACCTGGGCTTATCGAATCTTCTTGTCGTTCCACGTGAAACGTCGGATCGGAAAGACTTGACCTACCCTCCGATGAAGGGGAGGATGTGGTTCTTGACCCCTGATGCTCTGAGGAGACGATGATGCGCGGCCGCCGCAGAGATCGAGATCAGTCTTCCCTCCGGGGGAAGAAGGATCCGACGTCATCTTCCGGACCGCCGGACCCCGTCGTTGGAACGCCCCCGGATGTGGCCGAATCGGTGGAGACCCGGACCGCCGAGGTTGAGACTTTTTCGGCGGTGGCGACCGACCCAGAGCCAGCCCCCGTACCCCCGCCGGAGCCAGCACGCCCTGAACCCATTGCCGTCCCCCAGCCCGAGACCGAGTGGGTCGAGGCGGTTCCATCACCCCCCGAAGCGGTGCCGGTACCAACCACGACCACGGCCAAGGTCGAGACGGAGCCGGTGGCAGCCAGCCAAGCCAATCCGGCCGAGACCGATGGGTCGGTCGCCCAGTCGGCCTCCAAAAACCCCCTTCCCCGCATCCTCGCCGTGGCCAATCAAAAGGGCGGGGTGGGTAAGACAACCACGTCCGTCAACCTCGGCGCTGCCCTGGCCGAGCTCGGATTCCGGATCTTGGTCATCGACCTCGACCCCCAGGGAAACGCCACCACCGGGCTGGGCATCGACGCCCGGAATTTTGAGCGGTCGATGTACGACGTCATCATGAGGGATACCTCGCTCGAGGACTGCATCGAGCCCACCAGTACCAAGAACCTCTTCGTGGCTCCGGCCACCATCGATCTTGCCGGAGCCGAAATCGAGCTGGTGCCGGCGTTCAGCCGGGAGATGAAGCTGAAGCGGGCCATCGAAACAGTGATCGACGACTTTGACTTCGTGCTGATCGACTGTCCCCCGTCACTCGGGCTTATCACCGTGAACGCCCTGGCCGCCGCAGATGAGGTGCTGGTTCCGATCCAGTGCGAGTACTACGCCCTGGAAGGGTTGAGTCAGCTGATGCGCAACGTCCACCTGGTGGCGTCCAACCTCAACGCCGGGCTGGATGTCTCGACGATCGTGCTGACCATGTACGACGCCCGGACCAAGCTCTCAGACCAGGTTGCCGCCGAGGTGCGAGAGCACTTCGGCAACCGGGTGTGTCGGAGTATCATCCCCCGGACCGTCCGGCTGTCGGAAGCGCCGTCCTTTGGTCAACCGATCACGGCATTCGACCCCGCGTCCCGCGGGGCGACTGCCTACCGGGAACTAGCGAAGGAGGTCAGCGGTGGCGCGTCGTAGCGGGCTGGGCAAGGGACTTGGTGCGCTGATCCCGAACGAGGTCGTCAGCGATCGCTCCTCTGCGCTCCGCGAAGTTCCGCTGACCAGCATCAAGCCGAACCCGCTACAGCCGAGGGTCCAATTCGACGAGGACACCATGTCAGCGTTGGCGGCATCCATCAAGGAGCTCGGGGTCCTGCAGCCGGTGCTGGTCCGCGAGGTGGTCGGGGGAGCGCCCGACCAGTTCGAGCTGATCGCCGGTGAACGACGGTGGAGAGCTGCCCGTCGAGCCGGCCTCCAGACCATGCCGGTGCTGATCCAGTCCTCGAACGAGGCCCACAGCCTCGAACAAGCGCTGGTGGAGAATCTCCATCGCCAAGATCTCAACGCCCTGGAAGAGTCGGCCGCCTACCAGCAGCTGATCGAGGACTTCAACTACACCCATGATCAGGTGGCGACCAGGGTGGGAAGGAGCCGCGCCGCGGTGACCAACACCCTCCGGTTGCTGCAATTGCCGGCGGCCGTCCAGCGGCTGCTGGCCGAGGGGCAGATCAGCGCCGGGCACGCCCGCGCCATTCTGGGAACCCCGGATCGGGCCTACCAGGAGTCGCTGGCCAAGCTGATCGTGGTGGAGAGCCTGAACGTCCGAGCCGTCGAGGAACTGGTGCGGGAGCGATCGGCACCCGCCGAGCCCGACGAACCGGCCGGACCTGATGCTGAGGAGAAACCGGGTGCCGGCAAGGGGGCAAAGAAGTCGGATCCTGCCGGACCGCGGCGATTGCCACCTCCGGGGATTCTCGAGTTGGAGGAATTACTCTCAACCCATCTGAACACCAGGGTCAAAGTTGACATGACTGCCAAGCGGGGGAAAGTGGTGGTCGAGTTCGCCACTCTCGAAGATCTCGAGCGCATCTACAAATTGATGGTCGGTGCACAGGAGACCGGTGGAATAGTCACCTAAAGCTCACGGAGAGTGGCATTACTTGACATAAGAAGAGTAAAGTCGAGCGTTATGCTTACTCAAAGTGGGGATAGTTCCTTAACCGTCAGTAGAGACTCATCCACAACCTGTGTATGAAGTTGTGGATTACGTTCACGAGGGTCTGCCGTTGAGGTCGACAGTCGTCAGCCCGGGTGACAGTAACCCGCCCGCCCGGTCTCAGTCCCAGGGGGTATCGACCCAGTCGGTGAGGGCATCCACGATGGCCCGGGCCAAGGTGGGAGTGTGCTCGACGACCAACGACGCCGGTCCGACCTCGCAGATGACCGCCGGCATCCGGGTTTCACGCAGGACCGGGAGCGACATGCCGTGGCTACCGGCATCGGTGACTCCGAGTTTGCCGGGAAGTGTGCTCTGGAACAGCTCGGCCAGTCGCCGCCCTCCCGGGGAGGAATAGCGGTATCCCGTGTAGTACGCCGTCGAGCAGTGTCGCTTGCTGACGTCCAACCGGAGCCCGACATAGACCTCGGCCCGGCTGGCGTTGGCCTCGGAAGCCTGAACGGAGCCGTCCGGGTGGTGATGGGTCGTCACCAGGGCACTGCGCCCGACCAGCAGGCGCCGGAGGGCTCCGACGGTGGCGTCGAGGCCGCCCTCTTCACCGATGGCCAGTCGTCGGCCCGCCATGGTCCGGGGGGCCTGCCGGAGCAATTCCCGGTCCCGGACCGAGCTCACCAATTCGGTGCCCCCGTGACGGGACCCGCACCGGATGAGCTCGGCCACCGTTGACGCTCCGGCGATCCCGTCGACGGGAAGACCGACGTTCCGCTGGAAGTCCCCGAGCCCGGCCGAGGTGAGGTCGCCGAAGATCCCGTCGACCCTGCCAGTATCGAAACCCAGGGCGCTGAGCCGTTGTTGCAGCTCAGCGACATCGTCACCCCGGAGCATGGGGGTGCGCCGGTAGAGGAAGCGATCCCCGAGCTGCCGCCCGGCCTCCACCAGGGCCGACCAGGTCTGGGGGCCGCAGACACCGTCTACCCGGAGACCCCTCCGGTACTGGAACGCCTCCAGCGCCGTCCGGGTGCCGCGACCGAAGGAACCGACGGTGTCCAGCCCGATGGACAGCCCCAAGGCCCGAAGCCGGTGTTGCACATCGGCCACCGCCGGGCCGACATCATCGACGGCCAGATGAATGGCGGCAGGGCGACTCACCCAGAGACCGGCAGAGTCGGTTTCACGGCGCCCCTTTCGGGGCGGCGACCTCTTAGAGGTGCGCAGCCAACTCCTGCAAGAGCTGGCCTTTGCCCTTGGCCCCGACGATCCGGGCCGCCGGCTCGCCGTCCTTGAACAAGATGAGGGTGGGGATGCTCATCACATCGAACCTGCGGGTGATATCGAGGTTGTCGTCGATGTTCAGCTTGGCGATGTTCAGCTTGCCGGCCTGCTCGGAGGCGATCTCCTCGAGCACCGGGGCGATCATTTTGCACGGGCCACACCATTCTGCCCAGAAGTCCACCAGTACGGGTACGTCTGATGACTTGACATGCTCGTCAAAACTAGCGTCGCTCAACGTGGTGATCGTATCGCTCATGGGTGGTGCTCCTCCTGGTCATTTGCCGACCGTGCACCCTACATTTGCGGATGCCCCCTTACCAACGGTGCTGGGGCCAATTTCATTCCCTTGGCCAGGGACGGGCGATTGGCGGTGCCTCAGAGCCCCCCGGCCTGTTCTTCGAGCCACCGCTCGGCTTCGATGGCGGCCATACACCCTGAGCCGGCGGCGGTGACGGCTTGGCGGTAGAAGTCGTCCTGGACATCGCCGCAGGCGAACACCCCCTCGACGTTGGTGCGGGTGCCGTCAAAGGTGCGGATGTACCCGTTGTCCTTCAGTTCGAGCTGGCCCTTGAACAGCGAGGTGTTGGGTTGGTGCCCGATGGCCACGAACAGGCCGGTGATGTCCAAGGTCGAGGTTTCGTCGGTCGTGATGTCACGCAGGCTGACCCCGGAGACCTTGTTCTCTCCGAGCACGCCCTCCACCACCGTGTTCCAACGGAAGGAGATCTTCGGATGGTCGAAGGCCCGGTGTTGCATCACCTTGGAGGCACGGAGGGCGTCCCGGCGGTGGATCACGGTGACCGAATTCGCGAATCGGGTCAGGAACAAGGCCTCCTCGAGGGCGGAGTCACCGCCGCCCACCACCGCGATGTCCTGCTCGCGGAAGAAGAAGCCGTCGCAGGTGGCGCAGGTGGATACTCCATAGCCGAGAAGGCGTTCCTCGTCGGGCAGGTTGAGCATCAGCGACTGGGCACCGGTGGCGATGATCAAGGTCTCGGTCGCATAGGTGGCCTCGTCGGCATTGGGGTCACCCACCCACAGCCCGAAGGGACGTGCCGAGAGGTCGACCCGGGAGACCTTGGCCGTGACGAACTCGGTGCCGAAGCGACCGGCTTGCTCCCGGAAGGCCTGCATCAGTTCGGGGCCCATGATCCCGTCCACGAACCCGGGATAGTTCTCCACCTCGGTGGTCAGCATCAGCTGGCCGCCGGGTTGGTCGCTGGTGGAGGAGGGTTCACCTTCGATGACCAGCGGAGATAGACGGGCACGGGAGGTGTAGATGGCGGCGGTGAGCCCAGCCGGACCCGACCCGATGATGACGACCTGCCTGGGTTCGGTCACTTGGTCGACCTCGCCGTCGCCTTTCGGTCCGACCTCAGGCTCCAGGCAATGATCCCAATGGCGACGAACACCGCCCCGATCAGGAAGTCCGACGCCCATACCCGGCCGCTGAAGGCGTACACGGTGAGGAGCCGGACCAGGGCGATCGATCCCAGGGTCATGGTGGTCACCGTCGCCGCGAAGACGATGATGCCGAAGACGATGGCCCGGGCCACCAGGGTCAGGGGCCGCACCGTCTTGTCCCGGAGGAGACTGACCAGTGTCTCGACCAGATCGGCACCCCGGGCCGGCCAATCTCCGGCTCCCGAGGGTTCAGAGTTCAGTGTCGGCACCTGGCGCGGTTGCTGATCCATGGGCTGAGGATAGCCGGGAGACACATGTGACCCACCGTTCTTTCCCGGCTGATCCGGCTCAGCCGGTGGCGATCATGCACAGCCCGATGGTCCCGGGACCGGTATGGGTCCCGACCACCGGACCGAGGTCGACCACCACCAAGGGATGTTCGGATTTCACCCCGTCCAACATGGCCAGGAACTCGTCGATGTCGGCGGCGGCTCCGTTGCTGACGGCGATGCGACTGATCAGACCTGCGGCGTGAGCCTTGCCAGCCAGATACTTCAGCGACCGGGAACGGGTGCGCTGTTTCGACTCTTCCTCGACGACACCATCGGTGACGGTCACCACCGGCTTGATCGCCAACAAGGTGCCGAGCATGGCCTTGGCCCCGCCGATCCGACCGCCCTTCTCCAGATGCTCGAGGGTGTCGACCGCCCCGAAGACCAGGGTCTGTTTGGTGAGCGACTCGGCCCGGGCCACCAGCTCCTCGGCGGAGGCGCCGGAGGCCGCCAGTTCGGCGACGTCGAGGACGATCAGCCCCTGACCCATGGTGGCCGACCGGGAGTCGACGGTCAGCACCCGAATGCGGTCGGCGACCGCCTCGGCCGCGGCTCGAGCCGACTGGTGGGTGCCGGACAGCGCGCTCGAGATGTTGATACAGACCACGCCGTCGTACCCGTCGTCGGCTGCGGCCAGAAACGCATCCTGGAAGGCGCCGGGCGACGGGGCGGAGGTCTCGGGAAGGATCGGACTCGCCGCGCACCGAGCCCAGAAATCATCGGCCGACAGGGACGTGCCGTCGACGAACTCCTCGGAGCCGAACCTGATCGACAGCGGCACCACCGTGATTCCCTTTTCCTTGGCCAATGCCGCAGGTAGGTCACAGGCGCTATCGGTTACCACCCGCACCCGGGCCATCGAAATCCTCCTCGTCGTCCCCACGCCTCGGTTCCATCTTCCGAATGTTGCGGACCATGGAACCGGACCTCTCGGCTTCGAGTCTGCCACGGAACGCCGCCGGTGTCGGCGGAGCGGAGTGTCCATCTTCGCCCGGCTCGGGCGGGTAGCGCCGACTGCCCGGCGTCGGCTCGGGCGGGTAGCGCCGTCTGCCCTCGCCAGCGGGGGTGGCAGCCATCGACGCGGGGTCCCGCAGGGACCGTCGGTCGGCACGACTCCCGGCGATGCCGGCGGTGACCAGGTAGGCGAGGGCGCCGGCCACCACGGCCAGCACCACCCGGGCCAGCAATCCGACCCCGTGGGTCGAGCCGGACACGTTGACCGCCAGCACGGTGACCACCGCCATCACCGCCGAGGCTCCGATGACCCGCTTGACCGGGCGGGTGAGGTGGTCACCGCCGAGCCCGCCGATCCGGTGGCGGATGACCCCGAGGGCGAGCACCGCCGCCACCGTGTAGGCGATGGAGATCGAGAGGGCCAGGCCCCGCACGCCGAGCGGGCCGACCAGGGCCACACCGAAGACGATGTTGACACCGTTCTCGACCAGATACAGGTAGAACGCCGTCCGGGTGTCCTGCATCGATTGCAGGACGCGCACCATATAGAGGAAGAGGCAGAACCCGGGCAGTCCGAGGGCGAACAAGGCCAGCGCGGCGGCGGTGTTGGCACCTTGGGCCGAAGTCTCCGATCCGTGGACCAGCACCAGGTCGATCAGCGGGCGGGCGAGGATCAGCATCCCGACCGCGGAGGGAATGATGATGGCCAGCATCCCCCGCATGCCGAAGGCCAGCCGCTGGCGGAATCGGGTGGTGTCCCGCAGCGCCCAGCGGGCGGACAGCGACGGGGTCACCGCGCTCATCACCGAGACGGCCACCACCCCGTAGGGAAGTTGGAAGAAGGTGTAGGCATAGGTGTAGGCGGACACCTGGCCCGGAGGTTTGACCCCGTCGGCGAGAGCCAGAATCACCACCAGGGCGATCTGACTCGAGACCACGAAGGCGAACGTCCAACCGGCCAACCGCACGATGGTCCTCATGGCCTCGTGACCCGGTTCCCACCGGAAGTGGATATGGAGGTGGGCCCGCCGCAGCGAGGGGAGCAACAGCGCGGCCTGGACCACCACTCCGAGGGTGGTGCCGAGTCCGAGCAACACCAGCGGACCGCGCTGATGCGCCACGGAAGCCAGGCTGGGGTGGGGGACCAGGGCGTGGAACCAGAGCAACACCACGATGACGATCACGTTGTTGGCGATGGGCACGAACATCGGAGCAGCAAACCGGTGGCGGGCGTTCAGCAACGCGGCGAACAGGCCGATCAGCCCGTAGCAGGCCAGCTGGGGAACGAACCAGTGGAGGAGGCTGATGGCCACCTGCCGCTGTTGGGCCACGTCGGTGTGGTTGGCCACCGTGTAGAGGTCGATGATGGCTGGAGTGAGGAACCAGAACGCCACCGTGGCGACGGTCAGGATCACGATGGTGACGGTGGTCACCGCGGAGATGGCGCGCCACGCCTCCTCGGACCGGCGGGTGGCCAGCCGGTCGACGAAGACCGGGACGAAGGTCGCCGACAGCACGCCCCCGATCACGATGTCGGTGATGATGTTGGGTGTGGTGTTGGCCAGGTTGTAGGCGTCGGCAGTGGCGTACTGGCCGAGGGCGATGGCCAGGGCGATCAGTCGACCGACACCGGTGATCCGCGACAGGGTGGTGCCGATGGCCATCCCGACGGTGGCACCGGCTAGGCCCTTGCTGTCTTCCGCCGGGAGCCCCGGGTCCTCGGGGATAAAACCGCCGAGCTCGGTGTCGGTCACGACGACCCGGCAACGGCTGCAGACCTCCGCCGCTTCCTCCGCCGGAAGCTGGTTCGCAGCCACCAGGCCAACAGCACGGCCACCGCCCCGAGGGAGAGCACCACCCCCACCACCGAGGTGGCGGTGGAACGCACGATGATCACCCCGTTGGTGATCACCATCCCGTTCCCCGGCGTGGAGAAGGTGATCTCCAGCTTGGACTCACCCGAGCTGCGGGCTTGCACGCTGATGTAGCGGGTGGTGTTCGCCGAAGTGAGGGGTACCTGCATGGAGAGCCGCCGGGTGCCGTTGGCGAACAGCAACTCGTCACTGGTGAGGGTCAACGTCCCGGTGATCGGATACGGAGCCCGGGAGGCGATGGACACCGGAATCTGGGCGTTGCGCGACGTCAGGGTGATCGACTGGTCACCCGACACCGAAACCTGGGAGAGCTGTGCGTTGAGGGCGGCGCCGGTGTTGTGGATGACCGACGACTGCTGGGAGGGCTTCAGGTTTTCGGATTCGGACGCCAGCACCAGGTCGCTGAGCTGGTGCTGGAGGGGAAGGGCGATCGGTGAGGTGGCGGGGATCGCCGAGGCGAGACCGGCGATACGGCTTCGCTGGGTGTGGATGCCGCTCACCGGCAGCCCCGAGCTGTTGGACGAGCCGGACGTTCCCGAGGATGTGAGCTTGCACCCGCCGTGGCAGGCGGCCGGAGTCGAGAGAGTCTGAAACAGGCCAGCGGTGGTGACCCCCTGCGCGAACGGGTTGTTGGAGAGGTCGGTCAGCAAGGTGGAGATCATCGTCGGGTTGGGGCTCGAACCGGTCGGCGGCATCGCCACCACCGCCCGGGGGGTGGAGAGGTTGGGGTACTCGAAATAGATCTGGGCCAGTTCGCCGAGCAGTTGGGAGGCGTCCAGGACGGGATCCCCGGGATGGGCGGTCATCCGGGAGGCCAGATCGGTGTTGGAGGTGATGGCGAGGAGCGACGAACCGTGGGTCGAGTCGATGTTGAAGGGTTCGGCGCCCGACCCGTCGACCGGCGAGGAGGTGACGTCGGCGGGGGGGAGGATCAGCTGGTTGTAGCCGGACGTCGCCAGCTGGGCGAGGGTGCTGTCGTCGAGCCCGTCGTTGGTGATCCACGGAGCCGAACCTCCCGACGGCGGCGGCGTGGTGGTGTGGACGATCCCATCATTGGTCAGGACCTCGGAGCCGCGCCCCAGTTGGGCGACGAGTTCAGTACCGAGCCCGGCATCGACCAACGCCGACGCATCCACCGGGGTGTAGGGGGTCGGCGCGAACTGGTGGACCCCGGAGTTTTCCGACAGCGCGGCCAGGGCGGTGATCGACGGTGTGTGACCGGCGGAGGCGAGGGCCTGCAGGGTTTGGGCGTTGGCGGTCACCGTGACCGGGACCGACGGGTTGGGGCCGGTTCCGAGGGCGACCACCAATTGGTTGAGGTCGGAGAGGGCGGTGGGGCTCGGCCGGGCCAGCGCGTCAGCCGGGTTGGCCAACAATGAAGACGCGGTCGGCTGGGAGGCCGGTCCCGCCGGAGTGGACACCGGGACCACCATGGCGAAGCGCAGCTTCTGATCGGCCGGGGCGGTGATGTAGATCATGAAGGTGGTGAGCGAGGCGATGGTGCCTCCCGAGCTGGTGTTGACCAGTTGCAGCCGGACCGGGAAGACACCCGCCTGGCACGAGGTGTTGTTGGAGTGGATGTCGATGGTCGGGTTCGGGGAGCTGATGGCGGTGCTGGCCGAGCCGGAGGTGTTCACCGCCAGCGAGAGATCAGCGCCCACCGGATCGGGGTGGAGCGAGTTCCAGGCCAGCGGGGTGGTGGTGTGGGAGATGGGCGATCCGGACGGGCTGGAGGAGGTCGCGGCCTGGTCGAAGCTGGACACCGAGGACAGGCAGCCGTAGACGGCCACCGACACCCCCAGGGAAGCCGGCGCCGGGATTCCGGTTCCTCCGGTCCGCAGCTTGAGGTCGAAGGGCTGGTTGGGGGTGACCCACGGGGTCTGATAGGTGAGGATCAACGACCCCGAGGATGTCACCGCGGTGGCGGCGCCGGAAGCCGACGGCGTCGCACCCATGGACAACGCGCGCCCGGCGGCGCCCGCGGGCCCGCCAAAGGTCGAGAGTTCGACCATCGCCACTGAGACCGCCACCGCCACCGCGACCGCCCGCTTCAGGACAAGGGGAAGGGTGCGGGCATGACGCAGTCCCACCCCGGTGACCGGGGCGGGCCCGCCCCCGGTTGGCCCGAAGCCTCGGGGGCGGCTACCACGTGGGCACAGACTGCCTGGTTCCCGGCTCACCTCGCACGGCAGCCTACGCCAGGGGCAGTACCCTCGGCGGCGTGCTCCCCGACCGACTGAGGCCACTGGTGGAGGCGACCGCCGACCTCGCCGAGCGATTTCAACACGCCAATCACGCCCTCTACCTGGTGGGGGGCTCGGTGCGTGACGCCATCGTGGCCGGAGAGCCTCCCGCTCCCCCGGAGGTCGACCACGACCTCGACTTCACCACCGACGCCCGTCCGGATGCCATCGAGGAGCTCGTCTCCGGATGGGCCGATGCGATCTGGACCCAGGGCAAGCGCTTCGGCACCATCGGCTGCATCCGGAACGGACAGCGTTACGAGATCACCACCCACCGGGCGGAGGCCTACCGGCCCGATTCCCGCAAGCCGGATGTCGCCTTCGGCGATCGGATCGAGGACGATCTGGCCCGGCGCGACTTCACCGTCAATGCCATGGCCCTCCGGCTGCCCGATCTGGAGCTGATCGACCCGTTCGACGGGCTCGCCGACCTGGCCGTCCACCGTCTGCGCACCCCGCTCGACCCCGAGGTCTCCTTCGCCGACGATCCGCTGCGGATGCTGCGGGCGGCGCGGTTCATCGCCAAACTCGATCTGGAGCCCGACCCGGCGCTGGTGGAGGCGGTCAAGTCCGGGCACTCCCGCCTGTCGATCGTGTCGGCCGAGCGGATCCGAGACGAGTTGGACAAGATCATGGTGGTCCCGGTGCCGTCGACCGCCTTGTGGTTCGTGGTCAGGACCGGCCTGGCCGGCGAGTTCCTTCCCGAGCTTCCGGGGCTGTCCCTCGAACAGGATCCGATCCATCGTCACAAGGACGTGCTCGCCCATACCCTGGCCGTGGTGGACAAGACCAGCCCCGACCGGCTGCTCCGGCTGTCCGCCCTGTTCCACGATGTGGGCAAACCGAAGACCCGGGCTTTTGTCGATGGGGGAGTCACCTTCCATCATCACGAGGTGGTCGGCGCCCGGATGACCCGCCAGCGGATGACGGCGCTCAAGTATCCCAAGGACGATGTCGAGGTGGTGACCGAGCTGGTCAACCTGCACCTCCGCTTTCACACCTACAGCCTGGGGTGGACCGACCGGGCGGTGCGGCGCTACGTGCGAGACGCCGGGCCGCTCCTCGACCGGCTCAACGAGCTGACCCGGTGCGACTGCACCACCCGGAACGAGACGAAGGCCAGGGCACTGGGCCGCCGGATGGACGAGCTCGAGTCCCGCATCGCCGAGCTCCGCCAACAAGAGGAACTCGACGCCATCCGCCCCGATCTGGACGGGGACCAGATCATGGAACAGCTGGGGATACCACCGGGCCGCGAGGTCGGACGGGCCCTGGCCTTCCTGCTCGAGCTCAGGATGGAAGAGGGACCACTGGGGGAAGACGAGGCCCGCGAGCGGTTGGCCGCCTGGTGGCGCGGAGAGAAGGGCTGACTCGGCCGACCCGCCGTTTCAGGCCGGTTCAATCAAACCGGCCTCTTGATCAATCCTCGGGCCACACCGGGCCGGCCTCACCGGCGGCGAACGACTCGACCAGGTCATGGGCCTCGTCGTCGTGGTACTGGACCGGCGGCGACTTCATGAAGTACGCCGACGGCCCGAGCAGCGGACCGCCGATGCCCCGGTCGAGGGCGAGCTTGGTGCAGCGGACGGCGTCGATGATCACCCCGGCGGAGTTGGGGGAGTCCCACACCTCGAGCTTGAGCTCGAGGTTGAGCGGAACGTCACCGAAGTTGCGACCCTCCATCCGGATGTAGGCCCACTTGCGGTCGTTGAGCCACGGCACGTGATCCGACGGGCCGATGTGGACGTCGTCCTCGGACAGGACGCTGTCCTCGATCTGGCTGGTGACGGCTTGGGTCTTGGACACCTTCTTCGACTCGAGCCGGCTCCGCTCCAACATGTTCTTGAAATCCATGTTGCCGCCCACGTTGAGCTGGTAGGTGTGGTCGAGCGCCAGGCCCCGGTCCTCGAACAGGCGGGTGAGGATGCGGTGGACGATGGTGGATCCGACCTGGCTCTTGATGTCATCGCCGACGATGGGGAGACCGGCGTCGCGGAATTTACGAGCCCACTTGGGATCCGAGGCGATGAACACCGGGATGGCATTGACGAAGCCGACACCGGCCTGGAGGCAGGCATCGGCGTAAAAGCGCTGGGCGTCCTCCGAACCGACCGGGAGGTAGCTGACCAGCACGTCGGCCCGGGAGTCCTTCAGCGCGGCCACCACGTCGACCGGTTCGATCGGCGACTCCTCCACCGTCTCCCGGTAGTACTTGCCGAAGCCGTCGAGGGTCGGGCCCCGTTGCACGGTCACCCCAAGCTCGCCGACGGTGGCAAAGCGGATGGTGTTGTTCTGCCCGCCGAAGATGGCCTTGCCCAGGTCGGTGCCGACCTTGGCCGCGTCGGCATCGAAGGCGGCCACGAACTGGAGGTCGCGGACGTGGTAGCCGCCCAACTCCACATGCATGAGGCCGGGAACCGTCTCGGCTGGATCGGCGTCCTTGTAGTACTCGACGCCCTGGATGAGGGAGCTGGCGCAGTTGCCCACGCCGGCGATGGCCACTCGGATGGTGCTCATGATTCGGTTCCCTTCGCTGCTGCGGAGCCGGTCCCCACGGTGCGGGTGCTGCGGCTTTCGGTTCGGGGTGCTGCTTGCTTCAACTTCTCGGACTCGATGAGACTGTCGAGCCACGAGATGTCGTGCTGGGTGGTCTCGGTGGTGTGCTCCACCAGTGACCGGGTGTAGCTGTCGAAGTCACCGCCGGCGGCCGCCCGGGCCTGGTCGGCGGCCAGTCGGCGGACCAGCTGGTCGCGTCGCCGCTCGAGCAGGCCGAGCCGGGCTTGCGGCGCCAGATGGCGGGCGAAGGCCAGCCGGAGGCCGAAGCTGCGAGCCTCGTCGGTCCCGACCGGCTCCTCGCCGGCCAGCAACTCTTCGAACATCCGCCGACCGGTATCGGTGATCCGGTAGACCTTGCGCGAACGCTTGGTCCCCCGGGTGGAACTCCGGGCGGCACCGGCCCGTCGGGACCGGAGGGCGGCCCGTTCGCCGCCCAGGGAGCCGGTCAGGGGAATCGGGGCCGCGGCCGGCGCCGGGCTGGCCGGGCTCGACTCGGTGCCGATCACCGCGCCCGACAGTTCGAGGCGCGAAAGAGCGGGATACAGCGATCCGAACGAGATGTTGGCGAAGAGCCCGAGCTCGTCCCGCAGTCGCTTCCGGATCTCGTAGCCGTGGAACTCGTGTTCCGAGAGGAGGCCGAGAATGGCCAGGTCAAGCACTCAAAACCCCGTGTCCGGCATGTACGCGGCGGCAGGCTGCCACTGGGTTCGGATGCACTTCATTCCAGAATGATATATCAGGTCGATATATCAGTGCAACATATATCGGCGGTTGGCACCATCCAGTCTGCTCCCTGCCACTCGGTTCGGCGCACGGGTCGAATGACGGGAGCCTCTGGCTTCGTTGACGGGTTGCCCACAACACAGCCTCGATGGTCGCGGCGATCGACAGGCCGAACCGGACGCGGTCGGGCGCACCAATCCGACATCGAGGGGCGGGCGGGCCCTGCGACCTGCGGACCCTTCTCGGGTCCAATTGTCAAGGGCGATTGGCCGCACTTTGATCCGGCCGAAGGGTTACCCTGAGATGCGTGAGCTTTCGACAGGGAGGGCTCGGAGGTGTGCAGACATCCCCGACCGGAGGACAGGTCGAGTACCGGCTCGCCCGAAATTCCGTCGTCAGCGAATACCGCAAGAGCCGGCTGTCCAAGCTCGACGTTTGTGACGCCCACCCGGAACTGCTTCGGGCGGCCCAGCATCTGGGCGTGCCCACCGACGCCGAGTGTCCGATCTGCGAGGAAACCGAGCTGGTGGACGTCACGTTCGTCTTCGGCTCCCGGCTTCCCCCCGGTGGCCGCTGCGTGACCTCCCGTGCCGAGCTGACCCGCTACTGGCGCCGGAAGGATCCGGTTGTCTGCTACGTGATCGAGGTGTGCACCGGCTGCCGCTGGAATCACCTCGTCCGCATGTACCCGGCCGGCGCCGGCGTGAAGGCAGTGGAACGCCCTCCCCTGGGCGCCCGGGCTGCCGCGCCCCGCGGCTGACGCCACCGCGGTGAACCCCGGCCACATGGAGTACTGCGCCGGCGACGACTGGCGCAGGTTGGTGCACCACACGATCCTGCCGGTGGCGCTGCGCGATGTCGAGCTTGGTGAGGAAGCGATCGAGATCGGCCCCGGCCCCGGGTTCACCACCGACATCCTCCGGACGCTGACGGGACAGCTCACGGCGGTCGAGGTGGACGAGGGCCTGGCCGCGGCACTGGCCGAGCGGCTGGCCGGTGGGAACGTCAACGTCGTGGTCGGCGACGCCACCGCCCTGGACTTCGCGCCGGGACGCTTCACCGGCGCCGCCTCCTTTCATATGCTCCATCACATCGCGCCGGCCGAGGCCCAGGACCGGGTCTTTGCCGAACTGGCCCGGGTTCTCACGCCCGGGAGCATGCTCGTCGCCGCCGACGGGACCTACAGCGAGGCCAGCGAACGTTTCCACGAGGGCGACACCTACAACCCGATCGACCCCGGGGGGCTCGAGGCCCGGCTCACGGCGGCCGGCTTCGGCTCGGTGCAGGTACGCACCTACGACCTCGGCTGGGTCTGCATCGCCCGGAAGGGTTGAGATCGCGGATTTCGTCCCCCGCCCATCTCGAGAAAGACCAAGCCCGCCAAGAAGTAGCATGGTGACCGCAGCACTTCTGTGGCACCTACCCGGTGTCGACGATGCCGCCGGCAGCCTGTGGGCGCTGGACGGCCGATCAGGAGGACGACGACCCATGTCCGATACCCCGACGGCATCCGCCAAGGCGCAGACGCCCATCACCGTTCCCGGCCTGCGCGCCGCCAAGCGCCGAGACGGCCACCAGCCCATCGTGATGGTCACCGCCTACGACGCCCCCGGAGCCCGCATCGCCGACGCCGCCGGGGTGGATGTGATCCTGGTGGGCGACTCATTGGCCAACAACGTCCTCGGCTACGAGGACACCCTGCAGGTCACCGTCGACGACATGGTGCATCACACCGCGGCGGTGGCCCGGGCCAAGCCGAGACCCCTGATCGTGGGCGACCTCCCGTGGCTGAGCTACCACATCGACACCGCCGACACGGTGAGGAACGCCGCCGCCCTCATCCGGGCCGGCGCCGGGGCGGTGAAGCTGGAGGGGGGCCGCAAGCGGGTCCCGATGATCGAGGCTCTGGTGGCGGCCGAGATCCCGGTGATGGGCCATCTTGGGCTCACCCCCCAGTCGGTGCACACCATGGGCGGCTACCGGGTCCAGGGGAAGGGGGACGCCGCCGCCGATGCCCTGGCTGCCGACGCCAAGGCCATCGCCGCCGCCGGCTGCTTCGCCATCGTCCTCGAGGGGGTTCCCGAGGGCCTGGGGGCAATCATCACCCAACAACTCGACATCCCCACCATCGGGATCGGGGCCGGCCCGGCCTGTGACGGCCAGGTCCTGGTGTTCCACGACTTGTTGGGTCTGAACGCCGCCACCCCCAAGTTCGTCCGGCGCTACGCCGAACTGGCCGCCGCGGCCACCGAAGCCGTCGCCGCCTATGCCGCCGATGTCCGGTCGGGGGCGTTCCCGTCCGATGCCGAGGTGTACCACTGAGGGCCTCCAAGCTCCGGGCAGCCAGGCCCGGGGAGGGAGGCCGCCACCCACCGGCTACAGTTGTCTCCGTTGTTCCGGCCACGTCCAGGGCGTGGCTTCCAGTTCCAGTTCAGTTCCGACCTGCCCCCATCGGTGGGGCTCGGGTGTTCAGCACCCGATCCAGAGGGAGGTGAGCCGCTGATGCGGCCATACGAAGCAATGGTTATTTTCGATGCCGCGGCCGATGAGGCCTCGGTGAATGGAGTGCTCGACCGGGCTCTCGGCGCCCTGAAGGCCAAAGGCGGCACCTCCGGGCGGGTCGAGCGGTGGGGCAAGCGGACCTTCGCCTACGAGGTCGACCACAAGCGCGAGGGCTATTACGTAGTCATCGAATTGACCGCGGAGCCGCCGGCCGTGGCCGACATGGAGCGGATCCTCGTCCTGGCCGACGAAGTGATCCGCCACAAAGTCATGCGGTTGCCCGACAAGGTGGCCGGGCGTCGGGCCGAGCGCGCTGCAGTCGCGGCCGCGTCGTCCAAGGAGGGTTGAGCGATGGCAAACGGAAACACAGTGTCTCTGGTGGGAAACATCACCCGCGATCCCGAGCTCCGGTTCACCAATACCGGTCAGGCCACCGCCAGCTTCGGGTTGGCCGTCAACCGGCGTTGGCAGAACCGACAGACCCAGGAGTGGGAGGAGGCCACCTCGTTCTTCGACATCGTGTGCTGGCGCGAGATGGCGGAGAACGTCGCCGAGAGCCTGACCCGTGGCTCCCGGGTGATCGTCACCGGTCGCCTCGAGCAGCGCAGTTGGGAAACCCCCGACGGGGACAAACGGTCCAAGGTGGAAGTCGTGGCTGACGAGATCGGCCCCAGCATCCGGTGGGCGACGGCGCAGATCACCAAGAACGAACGTCGCGGCCCCGGCCAGGGCGGAGGCGGAGGCGGTGGCGCACCCGAGGGTGGAGGTCGCGGCCCAGCACCGTCCGGCGGCGGCAACACCGGTGACGCCGGTTACGGATACAGCGAGGAGCCCTTTTAACCATGCCGCGCAATAACGATCGTGGAAGCAGCAGCAACAGCAACACCCGCCGTGCGCCCAAGGACACCGGGCGCCGCATCAAGAAGAAGCCGTGCGCCGTCTGCAAGGACCGCATCGAGTGGGTTGACTACAAGGACGTCAACATGCTCCGCAAGTACATGAGCGACCGGGGAAAGATCCGGGCCCGCCGGGTGTCGGGCAACTGCGCCCAACACCAGCGCGACATCGCCCTCGCGATCAAAACGGCCCGTGAGCTGGTGCTGTTGCCGTACACCCAGCGGACCACCACCGAGCGTCCGGGTGGACGCGGCGGCCGGGGCCGTGACCGCGACGGAGGCGGCGGCTTCGGGGGCGGACAGGGCCGGGGCCGACCCCGCTCCGATTCCGACGACACCCAGGGGACCTTGGCCGCGGTGACCGCTGTCACCGACGAGGTCGCCTTCGGGGCGTCGGTCGACGAGGTCGTGATCGACGCGGATCTGGACGGCGACCGTACCGGCGGCAATGGTGCGGCGGGGGCTCCCGAGGCCGAACCCGACTCCGACGATGCCGGCGCGGAAGGTGAGGGCTGACATGGCGAACGTCAAGGTCCTGTTGCGGAGCGATGTCGACGGGGTGGGAAAGCGCGGCGACATCATCGACGTGTCCGGCGGGTTCGCCCGCAATCACCTGTTCCCGTCGGGCAAGGCCATTGCCGCCTCGGCCGGCACCGAGGGTCAGGCGGCGGCCATGCGGAAGTCGCGCGATCTGCGCGATGCCCGGGACCGCGAGTCGTCCGAGACGGTGGCCCGCACCCTGGTCGGCAACACCATCGCACTTCCCGCCCGGGCCGGGCCCGGCGGCAAGCTCTTTGGTTCGGTGTCCAGCGCCGACATCGTGAAGGCCGTCGAGGCGCAGACCGGCGCGGTGGTCGACCGCAAGAACCTGGTGCTGGTCGAGCCGATCAAGACGGTCGGCTCCCACAATGTCCGGGTCGAACTGCTCGGCGGGGTCGTCTTCGAGCTGACCCTGGAGGTGGGCACCGACACCTGATCCCGCGTGTCGGGGTTGTCGTCGATCGTCCCTTCGCCGAGTGACCGGGGTCCCTCGGTCACCGTGCCGGCATCGCTAAGATTTCGTCGTGGAGGCGTTACTCGTGGTGATGCCGCGCGATTCCCACACCTGCTTTCCGCGTCCCTGTCTCGTGACGAACGGCGGGCGCGTCCCACCCGGTGTCACACCCTCCGGCGATCATCGGAACATGATCAAAAGATGTCCCCATCCTCGGGGACCTGTCCACCGGTGGTCCACAGTCCTGGCGCCTGATATCCGCAGGAAGACGCTCTTAACGTCCACAGCCACGACCAGTCAGGGTTAGAGCACAATGGTTCAGGCATTCGACGACATCCGCCCCCGCGGTCTCATCTCCTCTCCGAGTAGCCGGGGAGGACCGGCAGGGCGGATCCCGCCTCACAACCTCGAGGCTGAAGAATCGCTGCTGGGAGCCATGCTCCTGTCCCGTGACGCCATCTCCTCGGCCATGGAGTTCTGCAATCCGGAGGACTTCTACAAGCAATCCCACGGCCACATCTTCTCGGCCATCACCTCGCTCTACAGCCAGGGCGAGCCGGCTGACTGGGTGACGGTCACCGAGGAGCTCCGGCGCCGAGGTCTGCTCGAGAGCATCGGCGACCCGTCGGTGTTCGTCTCTCTGCAAGCCAACACCCCGTCGATCGGCAACGCCGAGAACTACGCCAAGATCATCGAGGAGCACGCCCTTCTTCGCCGGTTGGTCTCGGTGGCCGGGGAGATCACCGAGCTGGGGTACAGCCTCCCCGAGGACGTCTCCGACGTCCTCGACCGGGCCGAGAGCCTGGTCTTCGACGTGGCCCAGCGGCGGGTGGTGGACTCGATGACCCCCTTGCGCGATCTGCTCGGGCAGAGCCTCGACCATCTTGAGGTGCTGTTCAGCCGGGGCGAGGCCATCACCGGCCTGGCGACCGGTTACACCGATCTGGATGAGCAGTTGGCCGGGTTGCAACCCTCCAACCTGATCGTGGTCGGAGCCCGCCCGGCCATGGGGAAGACCAGCTTCGCCCTGGGGATGGTGGCCAACGCCGGCATCAAACTCAACAAGCCGGTGCTCCTCTTCTCGTTGGAGATGAGCCACATGGAGCTGACCCAGCGCCTGCTCTGCTCCGAGGCCAAGGTCGACGCCTCCCGGATGCGGACCGGCAAGCTCCACGACGCCGACTGGACGAAGATCGGCAACGCCATCAGCCGGATGAGCGAGGCCCCGATCTTCATCGATGACAACCCGAACCTCACCGTCATGGACATCCGGGCCCGGGCCCGGCGGCTGAAGAGCCGGGAGGGGTTGGGACTGGTGGTCGTCGACTACCTCCAGCTCATGACCGGCCGGCACGGCGCGGAGAACCGCCAGGTCGAAGTGTCGGAGATCAGCCGGGGACTGAAGATCCTGGCCCGCGAACTCGAGGTGCCGGTGGTGGCCCTCTCCCAGCTGTCCCGCGCCCTGGAGGCCCGTCAGGACAAGCGCCCGATGCTGGCCGACCTCCGTGAATCCGGTTCGATCGAGCAGGACTCGGACGTGGTGCTGTTCCTCTACCGCGACGAGATCTACAACCCCGATTCGGCCGAGAACCAGGGGATGGCCGAGGTCATCGTGGCCAAGCACCGCAACGGGCCCACCGGCTCGACCCGCCTGGCCTTCATCGGCCAGTACGCCCGCTTCGACAACATGGCCCGGATATGAGCGGGGCTGCCGGCAGGCCCTCGGTCCCTTCGTAGGCCGCGCGGGTCAGCCCCGGGCGGCAACCGCGGCCGGACGGTCGCTGGTCTCTCCGGACAGCGCGTCGAGGGCCCGAGTGCAGAGCGAAATGAGTTCGCCGTGCAGGGCCCGGGCTCCGTCGAGATCTCCTCGCCCCCCCAGTTGCTCGAGCGTGGCGGCGACCCCGGCGAGGCGGGTGGCGCCCAGGCTGGCGCTGCTGCCCTTGAAGGCGTGGGAAGCACGTTGGAGGGCCACCGGGTTGTGGTCGGCGAGCGCATCATCGAACGCCGAGAGGTAGCGGTCGATGTCTTCGCGGTACGACGAGACGAGGTCATCGAGCAGTGCGGACCCCCCGAGGTCTCGCAGTTCGTCGATGGTGTCCGGATCCAGGTCCCTCCCCTGGTCATCCGGCGGGTCGGTGGTGGCCGGGACTTCACATGGAACCGAGTCACAACCGCCGGCCGTCTCCATCGGGTCCGAGATCGGGCCCGAGGTGGGAATCGGCGCCCACCGCTCGAGGACAGCCGCCAGCTCGTCGGCCTTCAGGGGCTTGGACAGATAGTCGTCCATGCCCGCCGCCCGCACCCGCTCCTGGTCTTCGCTCATGGCTCCCGCGGTCAAGGCGATGACGGGGAGGCGTGCGCCCCCGGTTTCCCGCCGACGAATCTCTGCCGTGGCCGCGTAGCCGTCCATCTCCGGCATCTGGCAGTCCATGAGCACGATCGCATAGGTCTGCCGGTTCAGGGCATCGAGGGCCTCGATCCCGTTGGCGGCCACGTCTGCCCGGTAGCCCAGCTTTTCGAGGTTCCGGGCCGCGACCTTCTGACTCACCGGATTGTCCTCCACCACCAGCACGCGCGGGCGCTTCCTGGCCTGTGCCTCGGCACTCCCATGGACCGTCGGTATGGTCCGGGGAAAGGAGGGCTCGGGCATACCCACCGCGGTGGCCAGCGCGTCGTGGAGCGCGGATTGGCGGACCGGCTTGGTCAAGAATGCATCGATATCGGCCTGTCGGACAGCCTGGGCATGGTCCGCGCGACCCGAAGAAGTCAACATTACGAGCCTGACGTCGCGCAATGAAGGGTCGGCGCGGATGACCCCGGCCAATTCCAGGCCGTCCATGCCCGGCATGTGGTAGTCCAAAATCACCAGGGCGAAGGGCTCCCCGCGCTCCACGGCACCTCGGAGTTCGACCAGGGCCTGGTTGCCGCCGGCGGCCGTGGTCGGTACCATCCCCCAACCCTGCAGGCTCTTCTCCAGGATGGTGCGGTTGGTGTCGTTGTCGTCCACGGCCAATACCCGCATTGCCTCCAAGTTGGGACTCCCCATCGGCAGGCGAGGGGCGGGCGAAGCGGCCGGGAGGGGGATGACGAACCAGAAGGTCGAGCCCTGCCCGAGCTGGCTCCGCACACCGATGCGCCCGCCCATGAGCTCGACCAGCTGACGGCAGATGGCCAGCCCCAGGCCGGTACCGCCGAATTTCCGGGATGTTGACGCATCGACCTGGGAGAAGGTCCGGAACAGCCGGCCCTGCTCGTCGGGACTCAGGCCCGTCCCGGTGTCGGTCACCTCGAACCGGATCATGCTGGGTTCCTCGGGCTCGGTGTGGTCGAGACCGACCCGGATGATCACCTCGCCCGTCTTGGTGAACTTCACCGCGTTGTTGACCAAATTGAGGAGGATCTGGCGCAGTCGACCCGGGTCCCCCGATACGCCGGGGGGAACATCGTGGTCGATGACGGTGGCCAACTCGAGGCCTTTGGTCTGAGCCTGCTCGGCCAACATGTCGGCGGCCTCCTCGACCACGGTCCGCAATTCGAAGGCGAGCGTCTCGATCTCCATCCGTCCTGCCTCCATCTTGGAGAAGTCGAGAATGTCATTGATGACGGTGAGCAACGCCTCGCCCGAGGTCCGGGCCGTTTCGGCGTACTCGCGTTGCTCGAGGCTGAGGTCGGTGTCGAGCAACAGCCCGGTCATGCCGATGACGCCATTGAGTGGGGTGCGGATCTCATGGCTCATGTTGGCCAAGAATTCGGACTTGATCCGGGCCGCTTCCAGGGCGGCCTGGCGGGCCGCGACCAGGTCGGCCTCCATCGCCTTGCGCTCCGTCACATCCCTCAGATAGCCGAGCATGGAGGAGGTCACCCCCGGTTCACCCGGCTCGCTGTGCAGGTTGGCGCGCACCCAGCGGTAGTCGCCGGCTTTGTGGCGGAGCCGGAACTCGAGGTCGGCCTCGCTGTCGCGGACCGCGGCCACAAAGGCTTTCTCCAAGTTGCGGCGATCCTCCGGGTGGACCAGTAACAAGAAGTCTGGATCGGCGACGACTTCGTCGGGGGTGTAGCCGAAGATCCGCTCGACATTGGCGCTGCAGTAGACGGCGCGCCACTCTCCCGCGGCCGTGTCCAGCTCCTCGACGCCGAGCACGACAACCGGGCTGGCGGTGATCAGGTGATCGAGAAACTCCTGGGTGTCACGTAAGCCCCGGCTCTTCTCGGACAGCAACACGCTGGTGTTCCCCAACGCGGCGCCCAGCCGGCCCACTTCGTCTTGACCGGTGGGTAGGTCGGTGAGGGGGATTTCATCCTGGACGCGATCGGCGTTCTCCTGGAGGCGCTTCAGCCGCCAGTTCTCCCACCGCCGCAGGAATCGCCCTCCTGGCTCGGTCACGCCTTGGCGTCCCTTCTGTTGCCCCGTTTCGTCCGATTGAGTCACCACTAGGAACAACATCGGCATTTCGGGGTGAATCAGTGAGGGTGAATCCGTGAGGGTGAATCCGTGAGGGTGAATCAGCGCCAGGCGCAACCCCGATCCGAGGAAACCGCCTGTTCAGGCGCCAGGTCGGGAAGGATCCCGTCCGAGCTCATGCCCGGAGGATCCGGCCCTGGCCACAAAGCTCACGATCGGTGGCGCCTCGAGATACGCGTCCCAGAAGCCCTCGGGATAGGCGGCCCTTCCTTCGGTGGACACCGTGGGCATGACCCAATTGAACGATACGAAGCCAGCGGCGGCGAACTCGGTCCGGTAGGCCTCGGTCGGGAGGAAATAGTTGTCGAGCTCGAACGGGGTGCCGTCGGGATTGAAGAACCGGTAGGTAACGGTGCTGCCTTCGTCGGGGTCGGCGACGCCGAGCTTCACGAAGCCGTACGGTCGGTACCGGTCGAAGCAGGACGGCGGATTCTCGGGAAAATCGTTACAGCCGACCACCAGGGCGCCGGGCCGGACCAGGCGAGCCACGCTGTCGATCAGAGTGCGCAACCCGTCTCGGCTGGCGGCGTAATTGAACAGGTAGGAGCAGAAGGCGATGTCGAAGGTCTCATCCAACTCAACAGTGGCCACGTCGGCCAGGACGTACTCGACCCCGAGCGGCTCGGCCTCCT
>Ga0307374_10002851_pt1 | contig 30180 bp, 28 predicted proteins | sample OX3MG_FD_202532 | JGI IMG/M metagenome (GOLD analysis project Ga0307374, IMG submission 202532) | Soil microbial communities from Risofladan, Vaasa, Finland - OX-3 | ecosystem: Environmental > Terrestrial > Soil > Coastal area > Acid sulfate soil | place: Finland: Risofladan, Vaasa | collected... | reverse complement strand
AGCCCGGCGCCCTTCATCACGACGAAGGTGATCGCGAGCGTGCAGGGCACGACGATCGCGGCAACCATCGCGCTGGCGAGGCTGCGGGTGAAGGCGAACACGACCAGCACCGCGAGCACCAATCCGAACAGGATCGCATCGCGCACGCTCAGGAAAGATTCGGTAACCAGCGCGGATTGATTGTAGGAGAACGAGAAATCCACGTCGGGATAGCGCTGGCGCAGCGTATTTACGATCGCGCGCGTCTCGGCCGCGATCGCGACGGTGTTGCCGGCGGGCTGGCGCGAGATTCCAACCAGCACCGCCGGACCGTGCTCGGACGCGGTGCGGACGTAGTCCTCGCGGATCCCCATCTCGACCGCGCCCACGTCGCTGATGCGCACCGGGGCGCCGTGGTCGCTGGCGACGGGCAGCGCGGCCAGTTCCGTGGCCTCGCGCACGTCGGTGGTGACGACGGTCAGGAGCATCCGATGCTCGTCGAGCACGCGGCCGGCGGACGCGACGATATTGGCCCTGGCAAGGCCGTCAACGATCTCCTGCGGCGAGAGATTGTGCTCGAGCATCCGCGCCGGATTCAGCCGCACGACGAACTCCCGGTATTTTCCGCCCACCACTTCGACCCGGTACACGCCGGCGATCCGATGGAAGCTCGGCACGACGTCGTAGAGCGCGATGTCTGTGAGATCGGGAAGGCTGCGGCCGCGCGAGCTCATGCTCACGTCGATAATTGGAAAGGTGCCGCTGGTCAGAAGCCGGGTCGCGACGACGGTTCCGGCGGGCAGCCGCACGCGGACTTCATTGAGCGCCGCGTTGAGGAGCTGATACGCGGTGGTCGGATTGACCGACGAAGAAAACGTGACATCGATCTCCGAGCTGCCGCGCGTGGTCGTCGAACGAACCAAATTGACGCCCACCACCCCGTATGCGGATTCTTCGAGCGGGCGCGTAACGCTCACCAGCATCTGTTCGGCGGGCAGGTCGCCGCTGTCGGCGAGGATAATCGCTCGATCGAAGGTAATCTCGGGAAACACCGAGGTCGCGATCGAGAAGGCGAGGATCACCCCCAGCGCGCTGAGCGCCAGCACGGCGAGCACCGCCAGCGTCGAATTGGCGCGCTGCACGGTTATGCGCCTGCGACCTTGACTTGCAGGCCGTCGGACAAGGCGTAGCCGCCCGAGGTGATTATCTGCTCGCCGGCCTTGATCCCGCTGGTGACCTGCACGTGATCGCCCTGGCGGATGCCAAGCGTGACGGCGACGCGATGGGCGCGGCCGTCGGCTCCGGCCACGAAGACGTGGTATCGATTCGCGCCCGCGTCCTGAAACAGCGCCGCGGCGGGAATCACGATCGCGTCAGGAACCTCTGCGACTGTGATTCGCGCTTCGACCGGCGCGTCGCTCTGGCGGATTCCCTGCGCGCCAACAAAATCTATCCTGACCGGCGCGGTCGCGCTCCGCGGATCAAAGGTGGGAAATATCGCCGTGACCCGCGCGGGAAACTCGGCGCCCGGACTCAGCGGCGAGGTGACCGTTGCGGGCATTTTGGTATTCAGCAGATGCAGCTCGTCGATCGGCACGGCGGCATTTACATAGATGCTCGAGGGATCGACCAGGTCGGCGATCGTGTCGAGATAGTTAACCATCTGGCCGGCGACCACGGGCGGTGCGGCAACCACCCCGGATTGGGGAGCGACGACCGGAATTCCCGGACTGTGGTCGTAGCGGGCAACCGACTTCGCCAGCGCCGACGAGTCCTGCGGATCGAGCTTGCGTGCGACGGCCAATCCGGCGCGTGCGGCCTCGATCTCGCGATTGACGACGCGCGCAATCACCTGTCCCTTGCGGACGAAATCGCCGTTCTGGATATGGATGCCGATCACGCGGCCGCTGGCTGGCGAGCGAATCGTGATATGCGCGAGCGCGACGGTGCTGCCCATCACGTGCAGCTCCTGGCGCATCGCAACGACGCTCGCACGAGCGGCGGTAACCAACAACACCGGAGCCGGCGCGGGAGCCTTGGAATCATCGTCACTCGGCCGCGTGCCGCCGCATCCCGCCATGATGAGCGTCGCAAGGGCCGTCGCCGCGAGCATCGGGCTGAATCGCCGAAGCCTGAATGCGCGGCCGATCATTGCACCCTGCCGGCGAGCAGCAATGATTCCGCGGCCGCCTCGCGAGCGCCGAACTCGTAGGCGTAGCGCTGGAGGCGAAGTTGTTCCGCTTGCTGGTAGGCGTCGAGCACCTCGAGCACGGTGGCGCCGCCACCGCCCAGAAAGCGCGTCCAGGTAAGGGCGAACGCGTCGTCGGCGGTGGGCTGCGCGCGCGCCAGAATTTTTAATTGATCGCTGACCTGCTGATAGCGCAACGCGGCATCACCGAGTCTGCGCTCGAGCAGGAACTGCGTCTGGCGCATCTGCGCCTGCGCGGTCTGCTGCTTGGCGAGAGCCTGATCGATATGGGCATTGATCAGCCCGCCCTCGAACACGGGCATCGAGATCACTCCATCATAAGATGCGCCGAAATTGTGATTGATGGTGGCGACCGGATCGATTCCCAGAAACCCGGTGGTCAACGCGACCTGAAAGGTCGGCAGGCGTTCGGTGCGTGCGGCGCGTACCTGCTGCGAGGCGGCCGAGATCGCGCGTTTCGCGACCTGGATCGAGGGACTCTGCGTGATATCGCGGGCGGGCGGCGGTGGCAATCCGTCGTCGTCAGCGACCTCGATATCAGTCGCGTCGAAGTCCCCGATCAGCGAGCCCAGGTTGGCCGAAGCGCGGCGCACGTCACCCTGCCCGCTGGCGAGCGCAAGTTCAGCTGAATCGCGCGCGCTGCGTATCTTGAGGGCATCGTTTTCGATCGCGCGACCGCTTTTGAGCAGCTCTTCGATGGTCGCGACGTAGCGGTTCAGACGGTCGCGGCTGCCGGACAGCTCGCGTTCGGTCGCGCGGGCGCGCAGCAGATCGTAGTAGGCGGCACGGGTGTCAAAGGCGATTTGCGCGCGCGCCGCGGCGACTCCGAGCGTGGCGGCTTCGCTGACGTAGCGCGCCGCGCGATAGCGTGCGGCGCGGCGGCCCCAATCGAAGGCGGTGTAATCCAGCGCGAGCATGGCGCTGCTCAGGCCGCGGTTGGTGATGACCGGGTTGTAGCCGGGCGCCTGATAGTACTCGGTGCCGGCGCTGATGCTGGGGAACAGCGCGGCGCGCTGCTCGCGGGCCCGGGCTTCGGTCAGGCTGCTGGTTCCGGAAGCCATCGCGATCGACGGAGCGAAGCGCAGCGCCTTATCGATCGCATCGTGCAGCGTCAGCGGAGCCGCCGAAACGGAAGCGCCGCATAGCAGCATGATGACCCCGGTGACCGCGAGCACGCGGAATTGATGACGGGGATTTATCATACCGGGAAAACTAACATCGGACGCCGGGGCAAGCCTAGTGAATAAATGTTAAGCAACGTGTGCGCTTTCGCTGAGCTTTGCGCTCTCGGAAGGTTGCAGCGCGCGGGTTCCGCGCAGCGGCAGCTTGACCACGAACACCGCGCCGCCACTGGGCCGGTTCGCGGCGGCGATCTGCCCGCCATGATAGCGCGCGATCTCGCGGCACAGGCTCAACCCCAGTCCGCTGCCCTCGCCGCCAGCGTGCGCGCCGCGAAAAAACCGCTCGAACACCAGCGCCAGCTCGGCGGGTTCGATTCCCGGTCCGGTGTCCGCGACGCGCAGTAACGCGCGGCCGTCGATGCTGGCGAGCCCGACTTCGATTTTGCCGCCCGGGGGGGTGAACTTGAGCGCGTTGTCGATCAAATTGATCAGCAGGCGGCGCAGATGCGCGGCGCTGCCGTCGATTACGGCAGCGGCCAGATCCGTGGATCGAAGCTCGATATTTTTCGCGGTGGCCAGCGGCTCGACAGTCGCGGTGACCTCGGCCACCAGGGCGCGCAGATCGACCGGCTTGCGCTCGATCGCGACCTCGCCGCTGAGCCGCGCCAGCATCAGCAACTCCTCGGCGATCTTGCACAGGCCGATAACCTCGCGATGCGCACTTTCGAGCGCGGCGCGATTCTCGGCGCCCGACCTTTCCCGCGCCAGCGCCACGTCCAGACCGGTGCGCAGCACCGCCAGCGGCGTGCGCAATTCGTGCGCGGCGTCGGACGCGAAGCGGCGCTCGGTGACGGAGGCGCGTTCGAGCCGATCGAGCAAATCGTTGATGACGTCGGTCAGCCTGCCGATTTCGTCGTAGGCTTCGGGCGCGGACAGCCGCCGATTCAGATCGTGTGGCTGTATCGCGCTGAGCGATGCGGCCAGCCGGGCGACCGGCGCGAGCGCGCGGGCGGCGAGCAGGTATCCGCCGACCACGCACAGGATGAGCAGAATAGGCACGAGCAGGAGCAGCGCGTTGCGCAGCCGTTCGCTCGATTCGCGAATCGGGGTCGCGTCGGCGCCGTCCATCAGCAACGCGGGCTCGCCCGAAAACTCCAGCGGCTTGATCGCGAAACTGAAGCGGCCGTTGCCGGTGCGCTGGATTCCGCGGAACCGGCTCACGACCGGGACAATCGGTATCTCGATAGTTCGGGTTCCGAAGTCGGCGACGACTCCCGCGCGGGTGACCAGCACCACGCGCCGGGCCAATCCGAGATCGCGCTCGAGGCTGAGTCCGCGCAACAGCGCCGCGGCGCGTGGTTGGTCCACGGTCGAGAGCTCATGCGCGCTGGTGTCGGCTTCCTCGAGCAGCGCGGCATTCAGTGCGCCGTACTGTTCGCGCTCGAAGAGCTTGAGCGCGGCGAGCGCGGCGATTAGCAGGATCGCGCCCAGCACAAGCGCCCAGTAAATGGTAAGGCGGAGCCGGATGCTCATCGCGTCGTCAGCGTGCGCACGGCGGCTCAGCCCGCGCGCATCAGGTAGCCTACGCCGCGGACGGTGGTGATCATCGAGGTTTTCGCGTCGGCGTCGATCTTCTGGCGCAGCCGGTTGACGAACACCTCGATCAGGTTGGTGAAGACGTTGTAGTCGGAGTCCCAGACCGATTCGGCGATCATGTCGCGGGTGACGGTTTCACCGGCGCGGCGCATCAGCAACTCGAGCAGCATCGCCTCTTTCGGTGACAGCGCGATCGGCTTGCCGGCGCGCCGGGCGCGGCGCTTGATGGTGTCGAATTCGAGGTCGCCGACCTTGAGAACCGGCGACTGCGCCGCCGGGCGCCGTCGCGCCAGCGCGTGGATTCGGGCCAGCAACTCCGCGAACGCGAATGGTTTGACGAGATAATCGTCGCTGCCGGCGTCGAGTCCGGTCACGCGATCTTCGACCGAGCTGCGCGCGGTCAGGAGCAGCACCGGAATGGGGTCGCCGGCGGCGCGGCGCTCGCGCAGAAAATCCACGCCACTTTTTCCCGGCAGCCCGATATCGAGCACGATCAGGTCGTAGGGTTTGCGCCCAAGAATCTGCTCGGCTTCCTCGGCCGATTTCACCCAATCCAGGGCGATACCTTCCTCGGTAAGGCCCTGCCGGAGATTGCCAGCGAGGCGTTCTTCGTCTTCGACCAGCAGCAGGCGCAGGGACTGCATACGCCAGATGCTGGCACGGGCGCGGCGGCAATAAAAGCGGCTCGCATGGGAATTCATATGAGCAGACACAGGACGCCGGCTGCCACCAGTGCTATGGCCCATACCATATCGAGGTTGATCCACGCGCTGCGCAGAATCGCCAGCCCGAGTTTCTCGTACACGACGATCGCGACCGTGCCCATCACAATCAGCATCGCGCCGGTATGCAGGATCACGACCGCCGCGGCCACCAGCACCGGATCACTGCGCGGCAGCATCGGCATCACATGATGATGCGCGTGCGGAGGCGCGTTCATCCCGAGCAGAATCGGAAACAGCATCAGCCCCGCGCCGTGCGCCGACGCCATCAGGAACGACCACAGCGCAAGCTCGGGCGCGTTGACCCGCATGGCGACCCATCGCGGATGCGCCCTGGGCCAGAAAAACCTGAACAGTCCAAACACAATCAGCGCGCCAGCGCCGGCCGGCCGCAGCATCGCGAACGGAAACGACGACTGAAGCAGCGCGATGACCGCGACCACCACCGCGATCGATACGAGATGTCCAATCGCGATCGGGATCAGCGCGCCCAGGACCTTCGCCCGGCGGTGTTCCTGCAGGCCGAGCGCGACCGCGAACAGCCAACCCATCGAGGGGTCGATGCCGTGATAGGCGCCCAAGGCGGCCACCGCGAGCCACGGCCACGCGCCGTTCACGGATAGCAGAACGAGTCGGAAGACGAGTCGCCACCTTCGAGGCGAATCTGATGCGGCCGCTCGCCCTCGAATCCGGTGAAGAACCGGGGATCGATCGCGAGACCTCCGGCCGGATTCGCATCCAGCTTGGCGACCCATCCGCGGATCCCCTCGGGGTAGAACTGCGCGTCCCAGGAGTTATACAGCGAGTTGCTGACGTACACGCGCCGCCCGTCGCGGCTGAGCTCGATCATCTGCGCGCCTCCGTTGAGCGCGCCGCCCTTGGGATGGGCGGCGTGCGATACGATTCCGCCCAGCCGCACCGAGCCGGTCAGCTTCGGAGTTTCCGGATTGCTGACATCGTACTGTTTCAAGTCGCCGGTGCCGAAGCATGCAACGTACAGGAATCGATCGTCGAGGCTCAGGTTAATATCGGTGACCAGCGGCGGCACCGCCTTGAAAGGCTTGAGCGCGGGCGGCAGCACGGCGGGCTCGGCGGGCTCGGCGGGGATCTCGATCACTTTTTTCACCGACCAGTCGTCGCCCTTGCGATTCCACATCCAGACCGACGCGGAGAGATCCTTGGTCGAGATGACGACGCCGACAAAGCCGAAGGTCTTGGTAGGATCGTGCGACGGACGCAGCTCGAGCGCCATCTGCTGCTCGGCGCCGAGGTCGAGCGTTTGCAAATGACGCCGCTTGCGCAGATCCCACAGATGCAGCACATGGCCGTACTTCCCCGCGAGCAGCAGTTCGGGCACCACGCCGCCCTCGACCATTTTTGGCGTGCCCCACTCGCTGGTTACGGCGACGTCGTAGCCGAGATGCCACCAGAAGTCGTAGGCCAGGTACTGCGGCCCGCGATCGACCTCCCAGCGCCCAAGTACCTCGAAGCTTTCATGATCGAGCAGGAAAATTCCGCCCGGGCCGTTGCCGTCCGGAGCGCCAAGCGCGCTTACGTAGATCGCGTCGGGGCCGCAGTGGATGGTGTGCGGCCGGCTGTAGCCGGTGCGCTCGGCGATTTCCTGCGCCTCGATCACCTTAACGATTTTCGGCTTGCGCGGGTCGGGCTTGGTATCGAAGATGTAGATGCGTGAAGAGCGCAGTCCCGGAACCAGCAGGTAGCGGCGCTCGACGTGCGGATGGGGCGCGTAGGGACACAGCGCCGCGCTGCACGCGTTCCAGTTGAAGTGATGGAATTCGTCACCGACCGTAGGAGCCTCGGTGCGGCCGACGATTTGCGCATAGGTTTTCGATTCCGGATCGAGATCCATCACGCACAGCGCGTCGTGGCGCCCGTTGTCCGGCGCAGGATTGAAGCTCACGACGTAGCCGAGCTTTTCGCGCGGTGCGTTCATCGCCATCCGGGCGGACGGATAAAAAGTCTGATCCGGTTTCCACAGCGCCATCGTCAATGACCGCCTTGTTGAAGGATTGTCCCCTAATTAGCCCACGCCGCCGCCAAGCGCAAAGCGTCGCGCCGATGGTCATGCGGGTGGGGTTGGCCTAAGTTATGCGCATCGCGCCGGACCGGGCGCGCGAGGAGTTGCGGCAATGGCCTATCAGCATATCGAGTACGAAAAGCACGGACGGATCGCACGCGTGATTCTGAACCGTCCCGAGCGGCGCAACGCGCAGTCGCGCGTGCTGCTCGAAGAAATGGACGACGCGTTCACTGACGCCAGCGACGACGACGAGATTCGCGTGATTGTGCTCTCGGGCCGCGGCGAGCATTTTTCCTCCGGGCACGATCTCGGCACCCCGGAGGAAAAAGCCGATGCCGCGCGGCGCCCGAATGGCAAGGGGCTGCGCGCGATGTACTCGCGTTCGCGCAGGCTGTTTTTGGACAACACGATGCGCTGGCGGGACCTCGAAAAGCCGACTATCGCGATGGTCCACGGCTACTGCATCTTTGGCGGATGGATGTTCGCCTCCGCGATGGATTTGATCGTCGCGTCGGACGACGCGCAGTTCCTGCCCGCGCTGCTCCAGTACTTTTCGATTCCCTGGGATCTGCCGATTCGCAAGGCCAAGGAAATCCTGTTCCAGAGCCGCTTTGTCGACGCCGAAGAAGCCTGCCGCCTGGGCTTCGTAAACATGGTGGTCGCGCGCGACCAGCTCGAGACCGCGACTCTCGCGCTGGCCGAGCGGATTGCGCAGAGCGACCGGATGACACTTCGGATGCTCAAGTTCGCGATCAACAACGCGCAGGATGCGATGGGATTTCGCACCGCGGTGCGCAACGCGCATTCGCATCATTTGCTGCTCGGGGTGGGACCATTCCTCAAGGATGTGGAGGAAGGCCGTGCGCTTCCAAAGCGGATGCCGGGGGTCGATCAGGCGCTCAAGAAGGCGGGCAAATGAGAGCCTCGGGCGCTTTCGATCGTCACCGAATTCCGGGCGGCAGGATTCGTCATTTTTGAGGCGGCAAGACCGGCACGATCCATCGGCCCTGGTTCCAGACGACGACGGTGTGACCCTGCACCCGGTAAGTCTGCGCTGGAGGTCCGAACGTGCGCATGGCCAAAAATATCACGAGCGGATTCCAGGAGTCCTTTACGAGTATGAAGTTCGGCGCTTTCGAGACCCCATCACCCGCATACCATGTGTCTTTGGACTCCCAGCGATATGGCAAGAACACTCCGGGGGCGCCGAAGGTCACCGCGCGGATCTTGACCTGTCCCGCGCTTTCGACCGTGATGCTTGAAGCATCCCAATAATCGCCATATCCGGACACCAGTCCGTGCTGATACAGCCATTGCGCGAGCCGCACTTGAGTCTGGCCGGGGCGTTCGGCTGAGGTTATCAAGCGGACGAATCCGCACAGGTACGCGATCAGGAACAGAGCGACAGCCGCGTAGCTGATTCTAGACCGCGGAATCACCTTCGGTCCGATTCGTCCGGCCAGAACCGCGCCGAATAGTACGGACGGAACCAGATAGCGCACCGTCGATAGCCCTATCACCCGGTCGCTGAAAAGATATTCCAGAATATCGAGCACGAGCGCCGCGAGCAGTATTTCATTGGTTCGATTCTCGGCGCCCAGCAATACTCGGTACGCGCAGACGGCGCAGCATCCGAGCACGAGCATCAGTCCGGCGGCTCGCGCCAGCAGAATTATCGCGCCAAGAGGAGTGGCTGCGCCGGGCGCGGCGGTTAGCCCGAACAGGGCCGCGACTGCGCCAAAGGTCGCGGCGGCGTTGCTGCGCAGCGCGGACCGCGCCACGAAGTGCGCGGCAATCGGCACGGTGCGGAAGCCGCCCCCGCCGCTGATAAGCTTGAGCGCGGCAATCGCGATAATCACCGCACCGAGCGTCGCGACGATCGCGAGCAGCTCGCGGTGGCGCGAGAATCGGCTCCAGACCCATCGCAACGCCGCGACCGCCGCTATCGGAATGGCTCCGACGTAAATGGCAAATGGATCGCCAAACACCGCGGTCGCCATCAGCACGAGGTAAACCACATATGCGGCGGGCGCCCGCGCGGATTCTTCCTCTGTGAAAGAGAGACTTACCAGCGCCGCGAGCACCAGGATTATCGTGGACATATGAGTGCCGGGCGCGATGTACAGATGCTGGAGAGATTGCGGAAGGGCGAGCAGGGGAAAGGCGATCGCATAGCCCAGGTACGAAGACGGCGTGCTGGAGCCGCGGCCCGCCAGCCATAAGGCGACGAGCACCAGGATCGCATAGATGAACGCCGATCCGTCGCGCATCACAGCGCTTGCGCAATGATTCATCATCAAGGCGAGCGCGTAGAAAACCGTCTCGGGATAAAAGGAACAGTTCGAGAGCGTCCACCCGCGCAGCGTCAGGTTGCCCGCCGCGAGATCCTGGGCTTGAAGCAGGATGTTCGCGTGATCCGAGCTGTACAAAATCGTGCGCGCGAGTTCCCGGTACGCGATCGTGAGGACAGAGACCACGGCGAGGGCGGCGGCGGCTCTGGTCACGAACACTCGGCGCGGTTGAAGAATCGGGCGCGCGGGATCGTCGCCTGCGCGGTTCATGCGAGCGGTCTCGCGGTGATCGATAAATTCACAGGCTCGCAGGATGGCGCGGAAGTGGCGATTACCAAAAGCTCACAAAACTATCCGGGCGCGACCGTTGCCGGCCGCGCCCGTTCGATGACCACAGAAAAAATTCGGCTAGTGCTGTGCGGATCGCCCGAGCGCGGATTTGACCAGCGGCTCGAGCTCGCCGCTTTCGTACATCTCGCGGATGATATCGCATCCGCCGACGAATTTGCCGTCCACGTAAATCTGCGGGATCGTCGGCCAGTTGCTGTAGCGTTTGATCGCGTCGCGCAGCTCGGGGTCTGAGAGCACGTCGGCGGTCGCGAAGGGAACGCCCAGCTCTTCGAAGATCTGAACGGTGGCGGCGGAAAATCCGCATTGCGGAAAGCTGCGATTGCCCTTCATGAAAATCATGATCTTGTTGTCGCGAATCGCGGCTTCGATCTGGTCGGTTGCGTTTGCCATGTCGGCATCTACCTCCGTTGGTCTGACTCGGCCGGCGTCAATGTCTTGAGCGTGAGCGCATGCACCCGCACGCGCATCGCGTCGCCCAGCGCGGCGTACACCACCTGATGACGCTGCACGAGGCCCTTGCCTTCGAACACTTCGCTGATGACGGTGGCCTCGAAATGGTCGCCGCCGCCGGTGGTGTCGCGGACGTCAACCCGCGCGCCCGGAATTCCGGCGGCGATCAGGCTCTGTACTTCGTTCGTGTCCATAGGGGCAATCTTATCCGTTTATCTTATCGGGAGCGCGGTAATGAAATCCACACCCCGCTAAAGGTCAATCGCGTTGGGGTCCGGTTTGGCGGCGCCGTGGCGGCGTTTCGCGCCGTCCATCAGGGCGCGTGCGCTTTCCGTCAGCTCGCCCGAGCGTCCCGCGCCCATCACCCGCGCGACGATGCGTCCGTCCGGTCCGATGAACAGGGTGGTCGGGATCGCCTCGACGCCGAGCGCGTCGAGCACGGCGTCATTGGCGACCAGGATGGGATAGTTGATCTTGAACTCGGCGACGAAGGGCGCCACCGCGCGGAGCCCGTCGCCTTGCACGGTATCGCACGCGATACCGATCACCTCGAGGCCGCGCGAATGATGATAGCGCGAGTAAATGTTCTTGAGCTCCGGGATTTCGCGGCGGCAGGGTCCGCACCAGGTCGCCCAGAAATCGACGATCACCGGATGCCCGCGGAATTGGCTGAGCTTCATCGATGCTCCGCCGAGTGTGCGCAACTGGAAGTCCAGCGGCGCGTCGCCTGGGCCGCCGGCACTTGCGCGCGCACGGGTCATGAAGATCATCGCCGCCGCGAGCGCGATTGAGAGAGCGCCGCGCGCGAAACGCCGTCGGGTCGATTGTGTCATGTCGATTCAATCACCGTCGCAATTACCGGGCGGGGCTTGATGCGGATCACTATATGATACTCTTTCGCCTTAGCTCCGAAAGGCGCGCCGTGCCGCAGCCGAGCAACTCGGCCAGCACGCTTTCGGTGTCGGCGCCGAGCGCGGGCGCGCGAGTGTCGGGCGCGGCGTGCGAGCCGGCGGTTTTGAGCGGAGAGCCGGGGACGATCAGGCCGTCGTAGCCCGGATACTCCGCGTGCAGAATCATCGCACGCGCCTCCAGATGCGGGTTGCGCGTGACTTCCTCTACATTCGCGATTGGAGCGCACGGCACGCTGGCGGCGCCGAGCACGGCGAGCCAATGCGCGCGTGGCGCGGAGGCGAATTTACGCGTGAGTAGCGCCTCGAGTTCGGGATGATTCGCGGTGCGGTCCTGGTTCTCCGCAAAGCGCGGGTCGTCCTTCAGCTCGGGCATCGCGATCGCGTCGCACATCCGCTGCCAGATCGATTCGTTGCCCGCTCCAGTGACAAAGAATCCGTCGGCGGCGCGGAACTGCTGGAACGGAGTGATCGACGGATGGCGTGTGCCGAGCGGTCCGGGAATCTTGCCCGTCACCGAGTAGCGCGCCAGCGCGTCCTCGAGCATCGCGACCTGGCAATCGAGCATCGCGATATCCAGATGCTGTGCGCCGCCGTCGCGGTCGCGGATGCGCAGCGCGGCAAGAATCGCGATCACGCCGTAGAGCGCGGCCGAGAGATCGCCCACTGAAATTCCGCATCGCGCCGGCTCGCCGCCCGGCGCTCCGGTAATGCTCATGGTGCCGCCGAGGGCCTGCGCGACGATATCGTAGGCGGGCGATGACGCCATCGGTCCGGTCTGCCCGAAGCCGGAAATCGAGCACAGGATGACGCGCGCATTGGCGCCCTGGAGCCGCTCGAAATCGATCCCGAATCTGGCCAGCGTGCCGGGCGCGAAATTTTCGACGATCACGTCGCACTTCGCGGCGAGCTCCAGAAACAGCGCCGCGCCTTCGGCGGAGCGCAGATCGATCGTGACGCTGCGTTTGCCGCGGTTGACGCTGTAGTAATAGCCCGAGTCCCCGGTCGGCATTATGGGTCCGAAGTGGCGCGAGTCGTCGCCGCGGGCGGGCAGCTCGATCTTGATCACGTCGGCGCCCAGGTCGGCCAGGTTCATGGTGCAAAAGGGTCCGGCGAGCACTCGGGTCAGATCCAGCACGCGCACGCCGCGAAGGGGTTTCCGTTCGATCATCGCTACCTGCCCGGCGGCGCATCGCGCGCCCGCCCATTGGGAAATTAAACCATCACTTGAGTTATTGACTCGCCGCGAAGCGCGCCGCACGGCCCCGGACAATCGCATCGTAGCCGACCGGGCGGGTCAAAGAAATTGCCCGCGGTGCCGCTGCGCCGGGCGTGGTCAGCGGCGCTGGCGGGCAGCCTCTCGCGCGCGCATCGCTTCGGCGGGCGTCATGATGAGCCGGGGTTCCTGCTGCTCGCGCTGCTGTTCTTCGGCCACGATCGCGCCGAGCTGGGCTCGGACCATGCTCTGAAAGAAGCTGCTGCGCTTCAGATCGGCTTGCGCCTGAATTTGCCGTGCCGCCGCGGCCGCCCACGCCGCCGGTTGGCGGCGTCCGCTATGCAGCATGTAGTAGGCGATATCCTCGAAGCGGCGGCGTGCGCGGGTCGCGGCTTCGCCCGCGAAAAGTTCGCCGACCGCGCGCTCGACAATCGTGTTGATTCGCTCGCGCTGCTGGATCTCGTTCAGGACGATCACGCTTTCATTGACGCGGCCAAGTTCCTCGCCATAGGCGGCGAACTCGGCGGCGCTGAGCCCCCATTCGAGCAGCTCGGGCTCTTTGAGCAACTCCAGTGCGGGCTCGCCCACGGCGTCGGCGCCGAGTTCCTGGTACACCGGATGGATCAGTTCGGTTGGCGCCGGGACGGCGATCAGCTCGGCACGCAGGGCGAGGAAGTTTCCGACCCGCGCGCGCCGCGACTCGGGCGTGCGGCGGTAGGCCTCGCACAGGATGAAGTCGGCAAGCCGCCAGTCGCCCTCGACCATCCGCATTCCCGCGCGGCCCTCGAGGTCGTCGCGCTCGCCCTTGAGTTCCTTGCGCGAAAGGCCGGCCGCGATCGCGCCGACCAGTCCGTCCGATTCCGAAACGAGACCCCACAGGCGCGTCACGCCGCCCTGCATGCGCGGCTTCAAGATCCAGATGATGCGGGCGCCCTCGGCGTCGATCGGCGAGAACATCGCGACGATGGACTGCGCCCCGGCGGCGGGTCCGGTTTGGGACGGCGCCGCAGCGGCGGCGGATGAGGAGATTCCGCGCTGGCGGAGCTTGAAAAGCGCGCGGCGAATCTCGCGCCGCTGCGCGCCGCCGGCCGTGGATTCCATCTCCAACAGCATCGCGGCTGCGCCAGGATCGGCGATATTGCCGAGCGCGCGTGCGACCGCGAGGTCGCCGATGCTGGCGCGGATCTCGGCCAGCTTGGCCAGCGCCTCAGGCGCGCGTGCAGAGGGGTCGAAACCCGCGGTGGCGAGTTTCGCGTCTTCGGGATCGATTGATTTGTGATGCGCCACTGTATTCGGCAAATCCGGTTGAAGTCGTGCGAGCGTACGCGGCGGTTTCGAGCGATGTCAAGTTATCGCGATGGATTGCAGTGCGAGGTTCGCAGTCAACCGTAGTCCGGGATTCCTCGTGGCACAGGCTTTAGCCTGTGGAGCACACCGGCTGAAGCCGGTGCCACCAAAGCCACGCGTGCGGGAATGACGCCGGTGGGCGGGAGCGGGAGCAGCCATGACGAGCGTACTCCGGGATTTCTCGCTCCGGCAGCCTGTGCTCGAAATGACGGTCCGAGGGTGCGACTCAGGCCATGGTACTTATGCACGCAGTCGTCATCCGTCATTTCGAGCCAGTGTGGTTGATCGCGATGAATTGAGCGGTTTGCGCCGCAGCGCGCACGTCCGGCGAGAAATCCCGGATCTTTTTCGCGCGCCGGGAAAATCGGGTAGACTTGCGCCTTAACCCGGATGCGGAACTTGGAGGCAAAATTTCCTCTCGCCGATCATGCGCGCGCCCACGCGAGCGCCCGGGCGATCGGCTATACCGAGCGCGCGATACTCGGCCAGCGAGATACGTTTTTTCGCGTCGCGCGGGGCAAGCTCAAGTTGCGCGAAATCCGTGGCGAAACGGGCGGTACCCTTATCTATTATGCGCGTGACGAGCGCGGTGGCCTGCAGCTAAGCAACTATGCGATCGCGCCGGTCGCCGATCCCGCCGCGATACGCGCGATGCTCGCCGCGGCGCTCGGCATCCTGGCCGAAGTGCGCAAGGAGCGAATCCTGCTGACGCGCGGCAACCTGCGGCTGCATCTGGATCGGGTCGCGGAGCTCGGCGACTTCGGCGAGATCGAGGCGGTGATCGCCGACGGCGACGATCCCGAAAGCAGCCGCGCGGCCGTGGACGAGTTGCTCGCGGCGCTTGGTGTCGCGCGCGAGGATCTGATCGGCCTGTCGTACTTCGAGATGCTTTCGGCGCGCTGACGTACTTGAGCGCCACGACGGCCGCATCGGCGGGCCGGGATCTCGAATCATATGCCTCATAACCTGGCGCTGAAGATCGCGTCGGCGCCGGTGCCATCCAGATACGAATCGACAAACGAGCGATCGCCGGCCGAAAGCGCGGCGCGTCCTTCGCGCAGCCATTTGAGACACTTGCCCTGGTACGCAAAGGGCTGCTGCGTCCACGGGCGTGCATCGATTTCGCACGTGACGCGATCGGCGCGGGATTGCAGAGCGCGCGCGTTGGCGATCAGGAACGGGGCGTACACGCGTCCGATTTCGGCGAAAAAGCTGCGCAGCGTCGGCGCCAGATTATCGCGCGAGGTCCAAGCGCCCGGTTCGAGCGCAGACAGGTCGTCCATATGCGAGACCCACGAAACGACGCGCGGCGCTTCGAGCGCGGCGATCGCGGCGGGAGTCGGATCGAAATGCGCGAGCTGGCTGAGTTGGCCAAAGATGCCGAAATCGCCGGCGCCCGGCCGCGAGCCCATCAGGAAGTAGTTGCCGGACTTCAGATGTTCGTCGAGCAGATGCAGGATGCGGCGGTAGCTGTCCTCGATAACCGGCGTGGTGACATCGTTCGAGCCGACCACGCCAAGGCGCGCGATTTGCCGCTCGGCGAAAAATGCCGACGCCTTCGCCAGCCGCTCCGCGCTCAGATGCAGATCGCGATCGAGCGCCAGCACGTGCGAGGCCTTGTGAATATCGGCGGGGTACTTCCATCGGTAATGGAACATTGGCTTGGTCAGCCATTCGTCGCCGTAGTCCTCGAGCATCGCGTGCAGGAATGCGAGTGCGGGATCGGGCGGGAAGATCGAGCGCTCGGCTACGAGCGCCTCGAGGCGTTTTATCTGGAACGTCGAATCGATCATCGCCTCGTCGGGCGCGCCGTTTTCGCCGTTGATGACCAGCACGGGAATCAGCGCGACCCCGACCGCGGGAATTCCAACCTCGGCGGATGAGCCGCGCATGATCCAGCGAAACTCGATCCGCCGATAGCGCAGCACCGCGCGCATCTTGCGCGAGTAAGGCGATCCGTAGCCGCCAACCAGCTTCAGTGGACGCATCGAGGTCCGTCCTCCTTCCGCCGTCCCATCAGGCGGGCGCGTCAACCGTCAGTTGTGGATCGCGCGGCTTGGGCAGCGAGTCATGGAGGTCGGCGACGAGGTCGGATTTTATCTTCTGGAATCCCGCGTCGGACCACAGATTGCGCCACTGCATCGGGTCTTCGAGCAGATTGTAGAGTTCGCCCTCGGTGCCGTCGTAGCGAAGGTCGGCAATCGCCTGGGTGCCGCGCAAAATCGCGGGGATCCGATTCACGTCGTAGCCGACATCGCGCGTCGATTTCTCGTACACGGTGCAGACCCATCCGTCGCGGTAGATGGTCCGCAGATGCATCCCGATTTGCGCGAACTGGCTGTCCCACTCGGTGAGAACCCGCTGACGGCCGGAACCGGGCGCGAGCGGCAGCGGCTTGCCCTCGATCCACGGCGCAATCGGTGCGCCCGCGATTGTGCAGAAAGTCGGAGCAAGATCGAGCTGGCCGACGGGTTCGGCGATCTCGCACGGCGCGATGCCCGCCGACGGCGCGGGGCGCCAGATCATCGGCAGATGCATCAGCGCATCGACGTGATATGGCCCCTTGTAGAGCAAGCCGAAATCGCCCTGCAACTCGCCGTGATCGGTGGTGAAGATCACATCGGTGTCGGCGTCCCATCCGCGCTCCGCGATGCGCGCCATCACGCGGCCGACGGCTTGATCGATAAGCTCGTTTTCGACGTGAGTCATCGCGTTGACTTCGCGCACCTGGTCGGGCGTCATCTGCGCGGGCACGAAGGTCATCGGTCCGCCCTCGGGGTTGCGGAAGCGGCCCTGGTACCAGTCGAGCCAATGGCGGGGTTTCTGCGCGAGAATCTTTTCCGCCTGCTCGCGCGAGCGCGGATATCCGGCCGGCAGATCGAGGTCGCGCCAGTTGATGCGGCGCGCCTCTTTTTCGGGAGGATCCCAAGGATGATGCGGATCGGGAAAACTCATCCATACGAACCAGTTTTCATTCGGAGCAAGAGAATCGAGAAACGCGATCGTGCGCTCGGCGACCCAGTCGGTGTGATAGTGCTCGCGCGGGATGGGGTTGTACTTGACCTCGGGAGCGCCGGTGTCGCCGCCCGGCAGCGCGCTCAAGAGCGGAGCGAAGCCGGAAATTTCATCGGGATGATTTTGCTGGAGCCAGAGCGAGTAATGCCATCCGCCGATCGGCGAATGCATGGCGAGTTCCATGCGCTCGAAGCCGCGGTACGGCCCGGTCGAACCCTTGCGCGCCATCGTGTTCTCGAACCATCGCCCCTCGAAATCGAAGGCGGGCTCGAAGTGCGCCTTGCCGAGCAGCGCGGTCCGGTAGCCCGCCTTTTCATGCAGCCACGCCGCCGCACTGGGCGCGTCGGCGGGCAGGGCGACGCCGTTGGCGACGACGCCGTGGGTGCGCACGTACTGGCCGGTGATCATCGTGGCGCGCGCGGGCATGCATACGACATTCTGATTGTGCGCGCGGCGGTAGTTGATGCCGGTGGCGGCAAGGCGATCGATATTCGGAGTTCGCGCGATCCGGCCGCCGTTGCATCCGAGCGAATCGTAGCGCTGCTGATCGGTGGTGATGAAAAGAATTTTGCGTCCCATGTTAAAGCTCCCTCGTGCCGGCAGGCCGGCGGCGGCGCTATCGCGCGCGGCTCACAGTTCCAGCATCTCGAGCAGATCCATCGTGATGCGCAGCGTCAGGCCCCAGATGGTTTGGCCGCCGTACAGGATCGCGGGATATTTCGAGCTTGCGCCGCCGTCGCGGTTCCAATGGTAGTCGCCGCGAAAGCGCGGGTCGGCGAGCGCGCTCAGCGGAACCTCGAAGATCTCGGCGACCTCGTCGGGGCTTGGCCGCATCGCGGTCGTGGCGGCGATCACTCCGGCGAACGGCGCGACGATAATCCCGCTGGTCAGCGTATTGGCGACCGGAAACGCGCCCAGCACCTGGACCGCATCGGGCGGTATCGCGACTTCCTCTTGCGCTTCGCGCAACGCGGTGTCGAGCAGGGTGGCGTCGCCGGGATCGACCCGCCCGCCGGGAAAAGCGACTTGCCCGCGATGGCTTTCAACCTGGTCGGAGCGGCGGATATACACGATATGCAGCTCGCCGGCGCGTTCGAGGATCGGAATCAGCACGGCGGCGGCCTTGCGATTGTTCGCGAGCAGATCGCGCGGAGGCGGCTCGGTCTTTGCCAGACGCGTGCGCAGGCGTTCGAGGTGGCGCTGGGCGCCGGCGGCGCGCGCGCTCATGAGTTCATTTCCACAGCGGGGTACGAGAAATCGCGTGTCATCAGGATTGCGCCGAGGATAAGCATCGCAGGAAATCATCGCGTGCGCGCGGCGCGCTTGCAAGCCCGGGGTTTGGATCGGGCGGCGAGCGCGGCTAAGCTCCGAAGCGCGAAGGCATTGGCATTGATGCGTTACCTGATCGGCAGATATCACGAAATCGCGCTCAAGGGGCGCAACCAATGGCGCTTCGTCGATCAGGTGCGCCACAACCTGCGTGCGGCGTTCGCCGACGTGGGACTGGGGCGGATGCGGGGCGAGGGTCCGCGCGTGATCGCCGAGATTCCCGACGCGGTTGCCGACGCGACGGTTATCGAGCGCACGGCGCGGGTGTTCGGGATCCAGAATTTCTCGCTCAGCTATCAGGTTCCACTCGAACTCGAGGCGATCAAGCGCGAGGCGATCGCGCGCGCGCGGGCGCATCCGGCGCGCAGCTTTCGCGTGACCACGCGGCGCGGCGACAAGCGCTTCGCGATGAACTCGATGGAGATCGATCGCGAAGTCGGCGCCGCGGTAATCGAGGCGCTCGGCTACGCGGTCGATTTGGATCATCCGGAGCTGGTGATCTCGATCGAAATCCTGGCCGGCGGCGCGTTCGTATCGGCGGGAAAACTGCCCGGCGCCGGCGGGCTGCCGGTGGGAATTTCGGGGCGCGCGGTCGCGCTGCTGTCGGGCGGAATCGATTCTCCGGTCGCCGCGTACCGGATGATGCGCCGGGGCCTCAAGCTCGATTTCGTGCATTTTCATGCGCATCCTCTCGTCTCTCCGGCCAGCCGCGACAAGGCCTGCGAGCTGGTGACGCATCTGACCAAGTGGCAATCGACGTCGGCGCTGGCGCTGGTCGCGTTCGGGAATTTGCAGCGTGAGGTGGTCGCGAGTTCGCTGCGTCCGCTGCGGGTGATTCTGTACCGCCGCCTGATGGTGCGGATCGCGTGCGCGCTTGCCGCGAAAACCGGGGCGACCGCGATCGTCACCGGAGAGAGCCTCGGCCAGGTTGCTTCGCAGACGCTAGAAAATATGACGGTGATCGAACAGGCCGCGAGTCTGCCGATCCTGCGCCCACTGGTGGGCAGCGACAAGAACGAGATTATAGATCAGGCTCGAGTGCTCGGCACCTTCGAGACCTCGATTCTGCCTGACGAGGACTGCTGCACTCTGTTCGTGCCCGCGCATCCTGAAACCCGCGCCCGGCTGGCCGAGGTCGAGGCGGCGGAGGCGCGGCTGGATATCGCGCGGATGGTGGCGGAAGCGGTCAGCGCGGCCGAGGTGCGGCGCTTCGCTTATCCGCCGCGGCCCGAGCGCGCGCTCAGAAGTGTAGCGACAGAATCGCCGCGTTGACCAGCAGCGTCAGTATTCCGATCGGCAACCCGACCCGCAGATATTCGCCGAAGGTGATTGCGACGCCGCGCGCGCGCGCCTGCTCGATTACGATCAGGTTCGCGATCGACCCGACCACGGTAAGGTTTCCCGCCATCGTGCTCGAACTCGCGATTACGAGCGCGATTTGCCGGGTGCCTCCGAGCAGAGGATAGAGCGGGCGGAACAGCAGCACGGCGGGGACGTTGCTGACAATATTCGAGAGTATCGCGGTCACCGCGGAAAGCGCGAACGGGTTGGCCAGCGCCCGATTTCCGGTCCATCGGATGAGATCGTTCTGGAGCCCGGTGGTCTGAAAACCTGCCACCACGATGAACAGCCCGGTGAACATCGCGAGCATTGTCCAGTCGATCAATTCGTACACGCGCTCGGGTTTGATTCGGCGCGTGAAGAGCAGCACCACGCCCGCGCCCATCGCGACCAGATGGGTCGGATAACCGGCGATGAACAGGCCGAGCGCGACGAGCGCGATGGCGGTGGACTTTATCATCAGCGGTCGATTTGCGGGCGCGTTTGCCAGCGCTTCATCAGCGCAGGCGCGATGCAGCTTGCCGAGCGACGGGCGGTAGATTATCGCCAGCACGGCAAAGTCGATCGCAAGGCCGATAATCGCCGAGGGCGCTATATGCAGCGCAAACCCGGTGTAACCCAGATGCGCGAATCCCGCGACGATCATGTTCTGCGGATTACCGGTGATGGTCGCGGAGCTGCCGATATTGCTCGCGGTGGCGAGCGCGAGCAGAAACGGCGCTGGCTCTGCGCCCAGCATTCCGGTCGCATCGATCAATAATGGCGTCAGCGCAAGGCACACCACGTCGTTGATGAAGAACGCGGCCAGCACGCCGGATACCAGAACCGTCATCGCGAGCAGGCCGTAGCCGGTCCGCGCGCGATCCAGCAGCGCGCGCGCAAACAGCCCAAAGGCGCCCGACAGGCGCAGGTTCGCCACCACGATCATCATCCCGAGCAGCAGCGTAAGGGTGTGAAAATCGACCGCCTTGAGCGCCGCGTGCTCAGACAGCACCCCCGCCGCCACCATCGCGACTGCGCCGGCAAGCGCCGCTCCGGTGCGGTCGATGCGCGCAAAGGGCAGCTTGCCCACTGCGATCACGAAATAGGTCAGCGCGAAGATGGCAAGCGCGATTGCGGCGTGGGCATTCATTGGGGGTGGATTGGGCGGCCGTGGCGGCGGGCTTCGCAAGCGCCGCGGTTTGGCCGATGATCCGATGGTGCATAATCCGGGGCGGGCGGCGCGCGATCAAGCGCTGGTTCGCCATTCGCAGCCGCCAATGACCGGAGCTATAGTTCGCTCCGGGAGTTGGCGATGTTCCTGCTCGAGCTCGGACACACGAAGTGCAAATGCTACCTCGTCGCATCGCGGGACGCGCACCGCGCGGCGATCGTCGATCCGCGCCGCGAGGATCTGGCGCGCTACCTTGGCGTGCTCGCCTATTACCGGCTCGAACTCGAGTACGTAATCGATACTCATACCCACGCCGATCATCGCAGCGGCGCCGCCGAGCTTTCGGATTTGACCGGAGCGCCGCTGGTGATGCATCGGCGGGCGCCGTCGCCGCACGTCGCGATCCACGTCGAGGACGGGCAGACGCTTGGGGTCGGCGAGGTGGAGATTCGGGTGCTCTACACCCCTGGCCATACCCCCGACTCGATCAGCCTGCACACGGGCAATTACGTGCTTACCGGAGACTGCTTGATGATCCACGGCACCGGGCGCGCGGACTTCGCCGGTGGCGACGCCGGCGTGGAATATGACTCGATCACCGGCAAGCTGTTCGCGCTGCCCGAGGCGACGATAGTGCTGCCCGCGCACGATTACCGCGGCCATAAGCAATCGACAATCGCCGAAGAGAAGCGCTCCAATCCGCGCCTTTTGGGAAAGACTCGGGGCGCATATATCGAGCTGATGAGCAACCTGGGGCTGCCGCTCCCCGACGGAATTCAAGAGGCGTTGCAGCCAAATCAATCCGAAGTCGAAGCAGGGCAGATCAAGTTTCCGAACCTCGCGCAGCTCAACGCGGTGCGCCAGCTCGCGCCGCCCGAGTTGCGCGAGCGCCTCGAGAGTGCGAATCCACCGGTGCTGATCGACGTTCGCGAGGCGGACGAGTACCGCGGCGAGCTTGGACATATCGCGGGCGCGATCCTCGCTCCGCTCGGCGAATTGGCCGACCGCAGCGCCGAACTGGCCCAGTATCGAGAGCGTGATATCGTCGCCATATGCAGGGTCGGCGTGCGCAGCACCACCGCCGCCGCAATTCTGACCGGACTCGGCTTCGACCGGGTCTGGAACCTGCGCGGCGGGATGCTCGAGTGGGCGGACGCAGGGATGCCCGTCGAGCGCTGGCACGAGCCAAGCCGCGTGGAGGAAGACCGATGACGGAGAACTTGTTTAAGGTCGCGGAACTCGATCACGTGGTGCTGCGGTGCCGCGGGCTCGAGCGGACGCTGGACTTCTATACGCGGATTCTGGGACTGACCGTCGAGCGCAGGATTGCGCAGATCGGGTTGATACAACTGCGCGCCGGGCGCAGCATGATCGACCTGGTGCCGGCCGCGCATCCGCGCTCAGAGGAAGGCACCAACGTGGATCATATATGCCTCGGGATCGAGGCTCCCGATCTCGGGGCGGTGGCCGCGGAACTTCGCTTGGGCGGCGTGGAAGTGCAGGGCGATCCGGCGCCGCGCTACGGCGCGAGGGGGATGGGGCTGTCGATCTACCTGCGCGACCCGGAGGGAAATGTCGTCGAGCTCAAGCAGATGCCCGCGGGGGAATAAGCCGCCGCACGCCGCGCCCTTGTTTTTGAGCGGCGAGACATTACAATCCTAGCGTTTGCCGACCGTGGAGGTGGGTTTCTTGAAGATTACCAATCCTGTGGCACGAACCAGAGTCTTTGTAATCGCGGCGCTTGCAACCGCGCTGATCGCCGGATGCATGGGGCATACGCCGCAGCGCGCGGCTGGGAACTACGTCGGAGCGCTCAAGCTGTTCAACTATTCGGCCTGCTATCAGGCGCTGTCGCATCAGGACCAGGTCGATCGGACGATGGATCAGTTCCTGAGCCATATTCCGCTCGCGCCCGACGTCAGCAAGGATTGGTTCAAGACCATCCTGCACGCGGTGGATTTCCAGGTTGGCGACGCCAAGGTTGACGGCGACAAGGCCGACGTCACGATTCATGTGACCCGTCCCGAGCTTTCGCTCTGGGAGCGCACCATCGACGCGTCGCTCGGACCCAACGACATTCCCGACTCGATTGCGCAGAAGCAGATCAATGATCAGAGCTATCCGAAGCTGAGCTACGACGACAATATTGCGCTGGTCCAGCAGGGCGGCGAATGGAAGATTTTCGTCGATTTTCCGGCCAAGGACAAAATCGAGCAGATGCACAAGGACGCCATCGCCGCCTACCATCAGCACGACTACGACAAGGCGATATCGCTCTATCAGCAGGCGATCGCGGAGCTCGACAAGGAGCAGGCGACCGGCAATGCGGGAATGAAGTTCATCTACAATCGCGAGCAGACCGACGTTCAGAACGCGAAGAACCAGATTCCCGACGCGCAGGCGTACATCCCGAAAATCGTGCTGTCCGACGTGGACATGAAGATGTCCCAGTCGCGCGTGCCGGCCATCTTCGGCAAGATGACCAACACCGGCGACAAGGCTATCGACGAGGTCCAGTTCACCGTCACCTATTGGGAAGGCAAGGGCAAGAAAAAGACCCAGGTCTTTACCGAGGTGCATACCCCGGTTGCGACGCCGCTCGAGTTCACGGACTTCGCCCGTCCGGTGTTGCCGTTCGTACCCGGCGAGACCCGCAACTTCGGATTCAAGTTGACCGCGGCGCCCGACGTTCAGCAAAAGGCGACCCCGGATCTCAACATCACGTCGATTGTCTTTACGCAATCGAGCGCACCGCTGCCGAAGCCGCCGATGCCTACTCCAACCGCGACGGCGACCCCCGCCGCGGGTGCGTCTCCCGCGGCCGTCGCACCCGGAGGTCCGGCGCCCTTGGCGCCGCTGCCGCCGCCGCCTCCGGCACCGAAGAAGTAGGCCGGAGCCCGAACCCGTCTGGTCCCGAACCGCGCCCGCATGCCGGAATTTCCGGCGGCTGGCGCGGTTCGGCTATTATGGGGTTCGCGCCCGGAGGCGGGACTTTCGATTTGGCTACCACCATCACCGTTGCGATTCCGACCCATAATCGCGCCGCCACACTCGGCGCCGCGCTCGCGAGCCTGGGCGCGCTCGAGATACCCGCCGATACCGCGCTTGAATGTATCGTGGTGGACAACGGCTCGACCGACGCGACGCCTGCCGCGGTCGCGGAGTTCGCGAAGTCCGCGCGGTTCGCGGTCCGCCGCGTGTTTGAGGATCGGCTCGGCTCGAGCTTCGCGCGCAATCGCGCGGTGGCGGAATCTCGCGCCGAGTACATTTTTTTTATCGACGATGACGCTCTGGCCGAACCCGCGTGGGCCATCGAGATGCTCGCGGTGCTGGTTTCACGCGGGCTTGACGGCGCGTGCGGGATGGTCGTGCCGCGCTGGATCGCCGCGCCGCCGCCGTGGCTTGGGCCAAGCCTGTGGGTGAAGCTGGCGGTCCACGACCGGGAGAAAATTGAAGCCGGTCCGGTCGGCCACGCCGAGGTGCTGGGCAACTATTTCAGCGCCAACGTCGGACTCAGGCGCGACGCCTTCGAGCGGTTTGGCGGCTTCCGCGAGGATCTGGGCAACGTCGGGGGAAATCCGATGTCGGGCGAGGACACCGACCTGTTCGCGCGGATCATCGCGGGCGGCGGAAAGATGGGGTTCGCGCCGCGCGCGGTCGTCGGTCATCTGATTCCCGCCGAACGGATGACGCGCGAGTACCTGCTGCGCAAGAGCTTTGCCTACGGCGTTGGCAGCGCGTTCGCCGGCGGGCGGCATCACAATGGCCCGGGAAAGCTGCTGCGCAACGCGGTGCGGATGGCGGCCGCGATGATTCGCGGCGACACCGAACGGGCAATTTATCATGAACTAGAGTGCGCCAATTTTTTCGGCTACTGGCGCGGCCGGATGCGCTTGCGCGGCCGCTAGCCGCGCGCGCCGCGATGCGATGCTATTTCACATGCTCGAGCATCCCGCGTCTTAAAATTCCCGCCAGGTACGGAATCAGGCCGGTTTCGATCGCGGCCAATTCCGCAGGCGTGACCCACGATGACTCGACGTGCTCGTCGGGCTTGAGCCGCACACTCTGGTAGACCCTGAGCCGGCACGCGTAAATCGCCTGCACATACGGCTCGCTGACCGTGTTGTGGAAGCCCAGCGGCGCGTCGATCGCGACCTCGAGGCCGGTTTCTTCCTGGACTTCGCGCAGCAGGCAGTGCTGGATGCTTTCGCCGATCGCGAGATGCCCGCCGGGCAAATCCCACGCGCCGGGTGCATAGCGCATCGTGGCCGCGCGGCGCAGCACCAGCATGCGCCCGCGGTTTGCGATTACTCCGTGAATGCCGACATAGAATTGCGCTTCGGCCATCGCTCTCCTTTGCGCCGCGCCGCGGCGGCCACCGTGACGCACGCAGCGGTGAAATTAGCGCGCGAGGCATCTTTATCGCTACTGGAGCGATTGTCGTTGCGCCAGCGGCGGCGCTAGGATTCGCGGGGAATTTCGCAACCGAGGAGCGGCGATGGAAAAATCAGAATTCTTTCGCGACGCGCGCCACGACCTTGCGGGACCGCTGGCGGGTGTGTGCGTGCTCGAGGCGACGACGAGCTGGGCCGGGCCGATGTGCGCGTGCGTGCTGGCTGATCTTGGCGCCGACGTCATCAAGGTCGAGGATCCGCAGGGCGAGATTTCGCGGCGCTTGCCGCCGTTTCTGCCGGGAACCAATCCGCCGGTCAGCTTCGCGCAGGCGACGGTTAATCGCAATAAGCGCAGCCTGACGCTTGATCTGCGCAAGCCGCAGGGGCGGGAGATTTTTCTGGCGCTCGCCGCGCGCAGCGATATCGTCGTGCAAAACTTCCGTCCCGGCACCCTGGATAAATGGGGCGTCGGCTTCGCCGATTGCCGCCGCGTCAAGTCCGACATCATCTACGTATCGATCAGCGGCTTCGGGCAGTTCGGTCCGATTCACGATCGGGTCGGCTACGATCCGCTGGCGCAGGCGCTGTCCGGATTCATGTCGCTCAACGGCCCGGTCGATGGCGCGCCGACCAAGGCGCCGACTTTTCTGTGCGACGACCTGGCGGGACTGCACGGCGCGATCGCGGCGCTGGCCGCGCTGCGGCATCGCGCTGCGACCGGCGAGGGCCAGCATTGCGACGTCGCGCTGCTCGACGCGATGCTGTTTCAATCCAACGGCTATCCGACCCTGGGGGCGCTGGGGATGGGGCCGCCGCGGATGGGCAACGAGTACGGATTTTCGGCGCCGACCAATACTTTTCATTGCCGCGATGGAATCGTGATGCTGGGCACGCTGCTCGATTCGCACTGGAAGGTGCTGGCGCGAATCCTCGGGCGGCCCGAGCTTGGCGCCGACCCCGAGTATGCACAAATCCCGCGGCGGCTAACGCATCGCGGTGAATGCAATGCGATGGTGGCGCGGTGGTGTTCCGAGCGGACGGTGGAACAGGTCGTCGAGATTTGCGCGCGCGAGGCGATCGCGTGCGAGCCGGTCCAGACCTATGCCGAAGCCGCACGCGACCCGCACGTGCGCGAGCGCGACATGATGCAGCCGACGCCGCAGGAGGGTGGGGCGAGCGTGCCGATCGTAGGACCGGCGGCAAAATTTTCACGCACCCCGACCCGCGTGCGCACCGGCGCCCCTGCGCTCGGCGCGCACAACGCCGAAATCCTGAGCGCGCTCGGATTTGACGCCCAGGCGCGGGAGCGCATGAAGGCCTCGAAAGTGATCTGAAAGGAAGGTCATACCAGAATGCCAATAACTGAAAAGGGCAGCTCGCTGAGCGGCCGGGTTGCCTTGGTGACTGGGGTCAGCCGCCGAGTCGGGATCGGATTTGCGATTGCAAAGCGGCTCGCCGAGCGCGGCGCGAACTTATTCATACAGGCGTGGCCGCGCTTCGACGCGGCGCAACCCTACGGCGCCGATCCGGTTGGAACCGCGGCGCTCGCGGCGCATCTTCGCCGAATTGGCACGCGCGTAGAATTTCTGGAAGCCGACTTTGCTGATCCCGACGCGCCGCGGCAAGTTATCAATTCCGCGGAGGCCACGCTGGGCGGCGTGGATATCCTGATTGCCAATCACGCATACAGCACTATGGGGGCACTCCAGGAACTTACCGCCGAAAACATTGACGCGCATCTGGTCGTCAACGTGCGCGCGACCCTGCTGCTGATCCGGTATTTTGCCGCTCAGCACACGGGGCGGCCCGGTGGCCGGATCATCATGATGACCTCCGGACAGCACCTTGGTCCTATGCCGGAGGAGCTTGCATACATTGCATCGAAGGGCGCACTCCACCAATTGACGCGGAGTCTCTCCGATCATTTGATTCGCCGGGGTATTACCGTGAACACCGTCAATCCCGGCGCGACCGACACTGGATACGCAACGCCTGCCGTATTAGAGGCGGTGCGCAAGCGGGAGCCGCAAGGGCGATGGGGGCAACCTGATGACGTCGCGCGGCTGATCGCGTGGCTTGCCAGCGATGAAGCCCGGTGGATTACCGGCGAGGTAATCAACTCGACCGGCGGCGGACCGTAGCGGAGCGTCTGCGACTTTGACGAGTATCGCGCAGCCTGCGTAATCGAGGATTAGATGAGCAAAGCGGGCGGCCACGCAGGGCCGCCCCTACATCCGCGATGGCCTTCTTTTTTGCGCCCGGAGGCTCACTGCTCGTAGAGCGCGGCCTCGGTCGCGGTCAAACTGCTCGGAAATGAAATACCCAGGAATGGATTGGGCAGCACGAGCTTGCTCGAGGCATTATAGGTAACCTGGATCACGGCGCGATCGTACTGCTGGGGCGAGCTGGTGGTGGAGGTCGAGGTGCCCGAGTACGATGCGATCGTGATCGTCAGGTCGTTGCCCCCGTTGGTCATGAGCGACGAGGATACGAGTTGCTGGATCGTCGGACTCATCGTAACCGTCCCGTTGGTGCCCAGTTGCCCGGCGTAAACCGACGCATAGCGCGCCAGCGCGTTCGAGGCCTGACTCACCGCGAGTGCGGCCTGGCCCAGAAGGGCGAACTGAATTCCCACCAACAGAACGATCAATGCGACTACTGAGATCAGCGCGAATTCGACCGCTGCTTGTCCGCGCTGGAGTGATTTTCGTGACATCGTGGAAAATCTCCTGAATAGATTAATCGCCCCACCGAAAAAGTGCGCTCGACCGGCCAATCTACTCGATCAGGCGAGGCGGCGCGGTCGGGCCGGTGCTGGAAATTTGCGGGTCGGCGATTCCGCCGGGCGCGACTCCGGAGATGAAATTCGTCTGGATAGTGCCGCCCGCCGCGCTGTCGACCCACAGCATCGCAAAGCCTGTGACCATCACCGAGCTCTTTCCTTGCGCCGTCGAGAAGTCCACCAGCGGAACGATCACTACGCGCGGATCATTGGGGGTGTGATTCGCAAATGTGCCGCTCGGATCTTGCGACAGACCGGCGTTGATCCGATCGGTGAATCCCTGGTCGATCGGGCCTACCGCCTTTCCCGGTTCGGTCAAGACGTTGCCGATACCGACCGGACCCATATAGCCGTTGGCGATGTCGGACCTGAGCACGTTGCCGCCGTTACCGCCCAGCGCCAGCGAACCCCAGTTGCCGGGACCCCACTGACCATTCGCACCGGGACCCTGATTGAGGGTGATCGGAGCCTGATATGTGTACGGGGTCGCGTTGTCTAGTCCAATCGGAACCAGCCCGCACGCGCCGACGCTCGTACCGAAACTACTCGACGAACTGCATTGGACATTGCTGGTCGGCGCCGCAGCCTCGGCGGTCGCGGAAACCTTCACGAGCTGAGTCGTCATCCCCAGCACGCGCGCGAAATAATAGGGGACATTGCGCGAAGCGCTTACGGTAAGCGTTGATAGCCCAGTCGTCGTGTCGATGCTGGGGATCGGCGTGCCGATCTCGGACGCCGCCAGCCCGTTAGTCTGACCGTAGTTATTCGCGGTCGAGATCGCATCGACTTGATCCTCGGGCAGGTAGGCGACTCCGGCCAACGCGGCCGCATCCACCGCCTTTTGCATGTGATGCCAGTTCAGATACATCACGCTGACGTCGGTGCATAGCGCGACGCCGCCGAGCAGCGCGGCTAACGCGAAGGCGAAAAGAATGCCTATCTGACCACGCGGGTTTCGGAATTTGTTTTTCATAAGTGAGCCTATGCGTAAAGCCCCCGACGTTGAGGCCGCCGGATGCCGATCCCCTTCGATGTGCGCCAGAGCCCGAATAGTTCAGTAAACATCAAGAACAGACACAAGCAACGTGAATGCCAAGCATCACATGGAAATTAGGTCCAAAAACGTTGAAGATTAATATGTCGCGCACGAGCGCGTTTCTGACGACGGTATCCGGCATGCAACTATTTGTAGCAATAGAGCCAACTAATAATAATAAAATGTGACAAACCTACCGTTAGTTACGGTGCTCACTTGTCATCATCTGCATTGTCTGTAATCCGCTGCCTCGGTCATCGAGCAGGTACCCGAGCCATGAGATCAGCCCGAGTTCCGACGCAGGGGATTAACGCAGGCGGGTCGCGTGAGCGCACAGCAAAGCGGGCGGCCACATAGGGCCGCCCCTACATGCAAGGGGCTTTTCTTCGGTGGCGCGGGCGTCCCTGCCCGCGATTGCCTGACGCGAGTCTTGCGACGTTGACGGGAGGCGGCGCCATGAAATTCTCAGCGGCCCCATCCGCCTCCGCCCGGCGTTTCGATCCGCACCCGGTCGCCGGCCTTGAGCGACGCGTTGATCTTGGCCGGCAGTTTTTTTCGGCGCGCGCCTCGCACCAGGTAGTTCGCGCCCTTGCGGCCGTCGCCGCCGCCGCTCAGGCCGTATGGCGCGATCGTTCGCCGCTCGGTCAGGAGACTCACACTCGAATCGACCAGGCATTCGAGCTCGCGGATCAGGCCGTCACCGCCGCGAAAGCGGCCGCGCCCGCCCGATCCGCGCCGGATTCGGTACGCGGTTATGCGTATCGGATAGTAAGCTTCGAGCGCCTCGATCGGCGTGTTGAGGGTGTTGGTCATGTGGGTGTGGATGCCGGACGCTCCGGAAATTCCGGGCGCGGCGCCCGCGCCGCCCGCGATAGTTTCGTAATAGGAAAATTGGCGCG
>Ga0307374_10002850_pt1 | contig 30180 bp, 44 predicted proteins | sample OX3MG_FD_202532 | JGI IMG/M metagenome (GOLD analysis project Ga0307374, IMG submission 202532) | Soil microbial communities from Risofladan, Vaasa, Finland - OX-3 | ecosystem: Environmental > Terrestrial > Soil > Coastal area > Acid sulfate soil | place: Finland: Risofladan, Vaasa | collected... | reverse complement strand
ATGGCGGCAGCAGCAGCAGCTGGTCGGGGTCGTAGGGGCGGAACGTTTTCTGCATCGCACCCCAAGTTTCCCATCCATGCGTTCGCATGGGCGACCGAATTCAGCGGTTACTTGGACGGGCTGCTAGCCGAAGACCTGCCGGCTCTCTGCGTCCACCTCCGTTACCCGCTCCGGCTGCGCAAGCGACTGCGCAGCACCAACCTGCTCGAGCGCTCGCTGAGTGAGGTCAAACGCCGGACCAAAGTGATCGGTCGCTTCCCCGGCGAGACCAGCTGCCTCAGTCTTTGCTGGGCGGTCCTCGACCTCGTCATCGCCGGCGCCAGAGGCCTCGCCTTGACCGACTTCGAGCATCTTCAACTCGCCGACGTGCGCGCCGCGAAGCGCGCGCAATCATCCGTGGAGATGACCGCTTAGAATGCTGACGCCGCGCGGAGAAACGGCTTCGCTTTTACAGCAGTCGCGGGACGCGACCCGTTACGGGCTCGACGGGCACATCCGGCGTCCAAGAAATTAGCGTCTTCCTGACCGCAAGGACTCGCCGGCTGTATGCGGGCCCGCCTCGCATTAGGATCTCTTCAGCGCGTCATGATCCGATCCCTCCATCACCTGTGACCGGAGGATCAAGGATGACGGAGGCGGCGTTGAGGCTCGTAGCCGCGGAAATGTCGGCCGACGCAGAGTTCGACCGCTGGGTGGGAGCCGACCCCGCGCGTGCACTGCGCGACTTCGAGGTGACAGCCGAGGAGCACGACCGCCTTCTGCGCATCGACATCCACCGCGACAACGCAACCAAATATCTCGGAGGCGAAACCAAATGAACCAGTTCACCGGGAGCCGTGCGATCCGCTCGATGGTGGTCGCCTTTACCGCAGCCGTACTTGCCGGCTGTGGAGGGCCGCCACAGCAGTCCGCTCCACGGGCAGCGGATACACGCCGGTCGCCACTACGGGGACGACGCGAGCTTGCGCCATGCCTGGGGCCGTGTCCTGCTTCAGCGTGACCCTGTCAATGTCGGGAGCCCAGGCGTTCAGCGGGACGGCGGTAGTCCCGAACCAGCAGGGCTGCCAGACGGTGCTGGCACAGAATGCATCGAGCAACGCGAGCGAGGTGTCGCTCGGCGCGGCCCTGTCCGGCACGGACGGGTCAGCGGTCACACTTTCTGTGATCCTCGACCACTACAGCGGCCCGGGAGACTACACGCAGGCCAATAACGACGTCTATATCGAAATTCTCGCGGGCGACTCGGAGTTCAAACCTCAGTTCAGCGCCGCGTCGACGACCATCACGGCGTCGGCGCAGCCCGATGGGTCTGTCTCCATCACGTTCAGCGACCTGGGCGACGCCACCGGGCAGCAAAACGTCTCAGGCAAAGCCGTGTTCACGTGCGAGAACGCGTGACGTCGATCGTCGCCTGCCGCAGAGCGCGACGACCGATCTCGCTCGTGGTGGGCATCCTGTGCTCGGCCCTGATCCTCGCCGGCTGCTTGCCCACGCAGGCGTCTAGAACCGATCAGCCGACAGACTGGCGGCGCGCCTCACCGCCGGATACTCTGCCGACTCGGACGCCGCAGCGATCAGTGCTCTCTCGGCCGCCGGGATCATGGTGGTGACCGATCCGGGGAGCGCAGCACCTCTGCAGCCGGTGGTCGACGGCTCGAGTCGGTTGAGGCTCACCGCTGGCAGGCCGCCAACCTGGGCCTGGCTACTGCCTCTCGCACCGGGATCCTGGGCGCCGACGTTGATGCGTTGGTCCCTATGCCGCCGGGCGCACCGTGCGGTGGGGCCTCGCACAATCGGCGGGGCAGCAACGCCTGCAGACTGAACTCGAGGTACTCCGCGGCATTAACTTGAGCCGCTCCCCCGGGGCGCGCCCGATGATCCGTCTCCCCCGAAAGGGACTCGATCTGGTGCCGCCGAGTTTGTACACCGGCAGCTGGCCTCCGCTTGACCCTGGCCCTCGTGCCCCCAAGGTCCAAGCGTATCGATGACCACCGGCAGCGCACCGGAGAGCGGCCATGAGAGCAGCGATGTACGCCGGTGCCAAAAGAGTGCGCGGGCTCGCCCCTCCGCCCTTATCGTCAGCCGCGGAGGCTGGGCTCGAACTCGACGTCATATTTGAACCGCACAGGGTCAGCGGAGACGAAACTGCGCCCCGGTGGCGCCATACTTACTCTCGTCTTGACGCCGGATCAAACCGAGTCAGACTCCGATGTGAACGTCGTGAGACCGGATTGTTGTGACGTGGTCGATGGCCAGCGGTTGGAACGGGCGCGTGGAGCCCGGCATGGTAGGTAAGCCAATGTGCGGCGGGTGAATTCCGAGGAGCGGTCCGGCCGCCTCGCCTTAGTCGTCTTCTTTTCCAGGCTTCGCTGGGCCGCCTTGATCCTGGGACCGGCCCTGGCGTTCGGGGCAACCCCACCTCCGACCTCTGTCCCCGGAATACTCGGCTCGACCGCTTTCGTTGCCCTCTACAACCTGCTCCTTTCCTTCGCTCCCCGCCTCCCTTCGCGCTGGCTGGACGGGTTGGCGCTGAGTTCGGTGGTGGCTGACTTCGCCGTCGCCACCGCCTGGGTGCTGCTCGACGGCAACGAACGCGCGAACAACACCGTCATCATCCTCGCGCTGATCGGATTCGAAGCCGGCACGCTCTACCTCTGGAGGGGAACTCTCATCGCGGGGTGCGGCTCAGTCTTGTCCATCGCCGCTCTTCAGGTCGAACAGACGAGGCTGTTCCACAGGACGTTCGACCCCTTCGACTTTGCTTTCGTCGCGGGGGCAATCCTATTGGTGCCGGCTCTTGGTGCCGGCGCGGCCAGCATCATCCGCCGCCAGCGGCAGGAGCTGGCTGTTGCCGGCAGGCTCGTAGAGGAAAGCGAGGGTCGGCTGCGTACGGTCCTCAACAGCACACCGGTGGGCATCGCCCAAGTTGGGCCGGACGGCGCCATCCTCGGCTGCAATCCCACCTTGGCCGCGATGTTTGGGGTTGCCGAGACCGAGCTGACTGGCCACTCGCTGGATGAGTTCGGGGACCGAAGCCCGGAGGCAGCGCCACTTGCCTTCGGGGACCTTGGGATTGCACATTCGTCCGCAATTGAGCGACGCTTCCGCCTCGGCGACGGCCGGAGTTTCCTAGCGCACCTGACGGTGTCGCCGGTCGAGAGGCCGATCGGGAAGCCTGGGGCTTACGTGGTGGTCGTCGAGGACATCACCGCCGAAAGGAATGCCGAGATGGCGAAAGAGAGCGCGACGGCAGAACTCGCACGCGTGAGCAACCTGAAGAGCAAATTCATGTCGGTGGTCAGCCACGAGTTCAGGAACGGTCTGGTGGGAATCGTAGGATACGCGGACCTGATGCAGGGCACCGATGTGTCCCCTCAGGAGGTAAAGGAATTTGCCGCCGATATCTTCCTCGACGGGACTCGGCTCACCCGCCTGATCACCGACATGCTCGATCTAGACAAGATGGAGGAGGGCAGGATGCCGATCCACCTTGACGACGTTAAGCTCAACTCGGTCGTGCAGGATGCCGTCGACAGGGCCGCTGCCACCTCGACCGAGCATTCTTTCAAGCTCCAGCTCGACTCTAGGCTGACCACGCTGCCGGCGGATCGGGACCGCGTGGCGCAGGTGATGGCGAACCTGCTCAGCAACGCGGTCAAATATTCACCGGCCGGTGGCGAGATTGCGATCACGACCCTCTGGGACGAAAAGACCGCTCACGTCAGCGTGCGTGACCATGGCGTGGGTATTCCCGCCGATTCGCTGCAGAAGGTGTTCGAGCGATACTCCCGACTGGACAACGAAGCGACCCGGAATGTGGGCGGGACAGGGCTTGGGCTGCCGATCGTCAAGGAGATCGTGCAGCTACACGGCGGACGGATCTGGGCCACCAGCGAGCCTGGCCTGGGAGCGACCTTTGAGTTCACGCTGCCTTTGGCTCGCGCCGGCGCCGCCAGGGCCGAGTAACGCCGCCAACCGGCGGACAGGCCCGCCCTCCCTCACTCGATCCCAAGCTGCGGGTGCTGGGTTCGAAAGGGACACGACGCTGCATTTCCCGCTCCAGGCGGGGGGCCGCGATTGGAACTGTCCGCTGCGCGTTCGGGTGGCGCTGCGATGAACCGAGAGGCAGAGGCAGGGGATCTCAGTCACTTCACCGACACCGGCCTGGTGCGCGACGGTCTGCAGGTCTTCAGTGGTGGGCCGCGCTCGAGATTCCTGGAATGGGGGCTCGTGACATCCAAGCGATGACAGGTGCACGGTCGAGTTCGTGCCAGGTCACAGGCCCACGTGGAGGCGGGTACCATCGGTACAAGCCATGCCAGAAGAAGAAACGCGTGATTAGAAATCGGACGACGAAGAACTTCGACGCATCATGGAAAAGGCTGGCAAGGAGCTGGCCCGACTTCGAGGCGGTGGCCAATTCGCCAGGAGCGAAAGCTGCAGCCGAAGCTCCACGGCGCCATGCGGAGTCCCCAACCGCCAAGCTTATCGCCGAGGCAGCCGCCGGTCTGAGAGCGCCGTCTTCCTGGGCGAAGGCGCTTAGCGATTCCGTCGCGCGGATTAATGAGATCTCCACGGGGCCGATCACCGAGTAGCTGCGCGGGTAGTAGTCTCCGGGCAACTATCCTGAGTGTAGGGGCCGAGACCGTCCTTCGTCTGCCTCGAGTTCCGACCGGGCAAGATAGGTTTCGGGTTTACTCGGCAGCTGTGGCAAGGAGCTGGCGGGAGCGTGAGCAATCGACGGCCGCGTCCGGGTCGACAAGAGTTGAGTCGACGTACGACCGCCTTCCCTGAATCAGTCCCCGATGCTGGCACAGCTGAACCACGCGCTGGAAGAACTGCGAGCAGATCGCCGAACCGAAGCGGCGCCGCGCCTTGGTCAGGATGCTGATGTCCGGGATTGGGTCGGAGATCTCATAGCCTAGAAACCATCTCCAAGCCAAATTGGGGCCGGCCCCTCCGCCGAGCTGTCGCTCACTGCGGATATACTTCAGTCTGCCTGGACTCGGTCTTGTCCTCGGCGCCCGGGCTTAGCCGAGTTCGGTGACGACCGGACTCGACTCACACATCCTGAGGCGCGCAAGAACTCCGCCGGCACCGCACCCATCAGTGGCCCTCCGCTGACGATGCGTCTCGTCATGGGGGGGATGCATGTCATCGTGTGGACAGTCAGCGTTAGCGTCCTGGCGACGAGGCGGCCGCTCCGAGGCTCAGCATGAACGCTTTCAAGCAGCATGAGGTCGCGTTCCTCGAGGGTGGGCGTCGGCTGGGCAGGATCGCGACCGTGGGTCGGGATGGCACCCCCCACGTTGTCCCCGTCGGCTGGAGCTACAACCCGGAAACCGACACGATCGATGTTGGTGGTCAGGACTTCGCCAACACGAAGAAGTACCGAGACGTCGCCCGCAATGGCCGCGCCGCGATCGTGATCGACGAAGTCCTCCCGCCGTGGAGTCCGCGAGGGATTGAGGTACGCGGCACGGCCGAGGCCATGGCCGGCCCACCCGCGATGATCCGCATCAGTCCCGACCGCGTTCGGTCTTGGGGCCTCCACACCAAGACCTAGGAAAGGTCTCCCCATGCGACGGGTCTTGTCCAATTGATGTTCGGGGGGACACCGCGGCCGTCGAGGGTGTGGGGTTCGAAAGTCCACCGGAGTCGCTACGCTCCTCCCCACCCCGTCGCCGGAACCTGATCCGCGAACTGGGCGCCACCCGGCTCGATCCGGTCCCGACCCCGTACTGAACCAGGTTACGGCAGCGTGCCCCGTATTTTCTTATCGCAGTGTATGGACTCAACGGGCCGAGACGTGCCTCCGACTGGATAATACGGCGCTGCGAGACGGTAAGGGCCACGCCGCTCGAGCACGGTGGTTGTGGACTTGCCGCATACCTATTCGTCGGTGAGCAAGGCCGCGGCGATCCCGGGGACGCGTTCGGGGTCAGCGATCGCGTCGATCTCGACGATCTTGCCTTCAGTGACAGTAAAGCCCATCACGGCGAGTGGCCGTCCACCGACGGTGACGACCACTCCGGCTGCGCCGTTCACCAGTGCGGGTCGCACCAGCGCGGCTGCCAGGGCGGATCTGAGTCCGCGTAGCGACTGCCTCGCGACCGCCGTTGCGCCTCGGATCACGAAAGAGCCGGCGGGACGCCTGGCGCCGGCGTCGGACCGCAGCACGACGTCGGGGTCGAGCACTGCGACGAGGGCATCGAAGTCGCCCCCACGCGCCGCCAGGAAGAAGGCGTCGACCACCTGTCGTTGGCGAGCGAGATCAGGGTCAGGAGCCGGTATCTCCGCACCCTTTACGCGTCGTCGTGCCCTGCTGGCGAGCTGTCTCGCTGCTGCTGGAGATCGACCGACCATGGGGGCGATCTCCTCGAAGGGAAGCTGGAACATGTCGTGTAGAACGAACGCCAGCCGCTCCGCCGGGGCCAGGGTATCGAGTACCACGAGCAAGGCGAGGCCGACCGAGTCGGCCAGCAACGCCTCCTCCTCTGGAGTCTTGATGACGGGATCGGGTAGGTGCACGCCCAGGGATTCCTCACGTCGAAGGTTGCGGGAGCGCAGGATGTTCAGGCACACGCGGGCGACGATCGTCGTCAGCCACCCGCCGAGGTTCTCCACGTCGCCCGCCCCTGAACGGCTGAGGCGCAGCCAGCTGTCCTGGACGGCGTCGTCGGCCTCGGCGACCGAGCCTAGCATCCGGTAGGCCACTGCCCGCAGGTGGGCCCGGTGCTCCTCGAAGCGATCCGCCAGCCACTCTTGCTCGTCCATTGGTCACATTCCTCGGTCCGTGCGTGTCATATGGAGTAGACCCGCGAAGTCCAGTGAGTGTGACAAGGGGGCCTCATGGGAAGCCCAAGCGGGTCGGCAAAGACATTCGAACCGAAAGGAGAGCACGATGCGAATCTTCGTCGCGGCGAACGAGGCCATCGCACGCGGCTCGTCCGCAAGCTCATAGATCGAGGGCGCGAGATGGCCGGAGCCTCCCGGTCTCCCGACCGGGCAAAGCGTCTGCGCGCGCTTGGGGCCGGGCCGGTCGTGCTCGACGTGCTCAAAGCGCCGCGCCCAGCAACATCAGTTCTTGTTGGCGAGCCGAAGTGGGCCCTCGCCGGAAGGCCAATTGATAAGGAGGAGCGATGACGTCACTCATTCTGGTCACCGGCGGAACAGGCACGCTCGGTCGGCACGTCGTCTCGCAGCTGCTGGTCGCCGGCTGCGATGTACGGGTGCTCAGCCGGCGCACCCACGAGGCCGCCGACGGTATCGAGTACGTGGTCGGCGACGTGGACACAGGCGAGGGTATCGAGGCCGCGGTGGCCGGGGTCGAGACTGTCGTGCACTGCGCGGGCGCCCCGAAAGGCGACGAGGTTAAGACCCGGAACCTGGTACAGGTTGCATCCCCGGCCGGCGTGCGGCACCTGGTGTACATCTCCGTCGTCGGCGCCGACCCGGTCCCGATCGTCAGCGGCATCGACCGCATGATGTTCGGCTACTTCGGATCCAAGCTGACTGCGGAGCGGGTCGTGGCCGACTCCGGCCTGCCGTGGACGACGCTGCGGGCCACCCAGTTCTACGACGCGATCCTGGTGGTGGCACAGGGGATTGCGAAGCTGCCGGTAATACCGGTTCCGGCCGGCTTCCGGTTCCAGCCAGTCGACACCAGCGAGGTAGCGGCCCGGCTCGTGGAGCTCACGCTCGGCAAGCCGGCCGGCCTGGTGCCCGACATGGCGGGCCCGCAGGTGTACGGGATGGCCGATCTGGTCCGTGGATACCTACGGGCTCGCCATAAGCACCGGCCGTTCCTGCCGCTCTGGTTGCCGGGCAAGGCCGCCCGGGCGCACAGGGCTGGCGCCAACTTGGCTCCCGAACGAGCTATGGGCCGGCGGACTTGGGAGGAGTTCCTCGCCGAACGGGTGAGCCTGTCGAGCGACCGCAGACCCACCCTGGCGTAGCGGCGGTGGCGATTGGGCGCGGCGACTCCTCCCCGGTGGATTTCTTGTCGATCCGCAGTTCGACTTCGCGTATATGTGGCTCCGGCCACAGCCATGTCACGCCGGGAGCTGAGGCGCGGCCGCTGAGCGGCTGCAGGAACTTACTCGCTTACTTCGCGACAAGATCCCAACGGTTTTATTGGTGCTAGCTGGGAGTGAAACCCATGCCGCTTTGTGTTGAAAACTCTCCAAACGGAGCGGCCAATCGACTACTCGATCCGCCATGAGATAGCGCACCCGGAGGGCGTACTGGACTTCAGGATGGGGATGGAGGCCAACACTGTGATCGACAAGCGTCGGGCGCTTCAGGCGCTCCCCGGCGGTTGTCTACGCTCTTGGAGAAGGCGCTTCGGGGTGAGGCCGGCCAACGATCTAACCTCCCGCGTCATGTGGGACTGATCCGCATAGCCGGCCTCGGCCGCCGCATTCGCGAGCCCGCCGAGGCGTTCCATCGCCTCAACGAAACGCTGCATGCGGAGCACGCGCTGGAACACCTTCGGCGCAAGGCCGACCTCTTCAACGAGCACCCGATGCAGCTGTCGGGGCGTGACCCCGAGCGCGTCGGCCGCGCTGTCAACCGGATGCGTCTCCAGAAGCCGCACTGCGTGCTTGGTGCGGGGGTTCGGCTTGATCGATCTGATCCATTCGTCGCGGTCTCGTGGGTCGAGCAGTCGGCGCGCGTGACGTGAACCGAGAACGTCTTCGAGGGGCAACGTGCGATTCCGAATTGCCGACGCGTCGACACGAAAGGCCGCCGCGACGGCGTGCGGCCGAAGTCGAATGCCGCGGATCCACGTCCCCTCCTGGAGGAACGGCAGATCGACCTGGTCGTGGAGTCCGACTACTTCGACGCCACCGGTGTCGTGGAACAGCACATCCGCGTGACCATCGGGCAGCACGCGCTGCACTCGGCCAACATCGACTCGTTGCTCCCAGCAGCACACGACGACGTCGCTCCAAGGGCCAGGCGGAGCCCACTCCCGGTAGATGTTCGCTTCGCTCAAACCGTTACCAATCCTACGCACGCCGTCGATGCCGTACGGGAAGAGTCTGCCCGCTCGCGACGGCGGGCGAGTCTGATGTCCGGAACGTTCAATACTTTCTGGCGGCCATCGCCGAACATGAACGCATTGCCTTGAAAGTCGTCGCGCTAAGCAACTCGTTCGAGCTCGCGGTTCATCGCGCATCTCATGAAATGGGAGTCTAAAAGCGTGGATCAACGCATCAGTCTGGTGACACTCGGAGTCGAAGACTTATCTCGCGCGCGCGCCTTCTACGAAGCGATGGGATGGGACGCAAGTCTGGCGCCCGACGACGAGATTGTCTTCTTTCAGGCGGGCAGAATGGTCTTTGGCCTCTGGACAAAAGTCGGTGGTCATGGCGCCCCAGGGATCGAACTAGCCCACAACGTCCGCTCTCCGGATGAGGTAGACGCCGTGCTCAGCGAAGCTGTACGTGCGGGCGGCAAAGTTGTGCGGCCTGGACATGAGGCAGTCTGGGGCGGCTATGCAGGGGCATTCGCTGATCCGGATGGGTACGTTTGGGAGGTAGCTTACAACCCTGGTTGGGAGCTCATGGAGGACGGGTCAGTACGCCTTCCATAGGCACACTGTCTGAATAGAGGAATTGGTCGTGTCCGGCTCCCCTCTAACTGGTCCAGATTTTGTGTGGTTCCGCGGCCATATGAGAGTCCAGTTGGAGGTAATTGATGCCGTCTAAGAAGTACTCGGTGGAGCAAATCATCGCCAAGCTGAGAGAGCACGAGAAGCTACAGGGCCAAGGACTGACAGTAGTCCAGGCCTGCAAGCGGATCGGCATCTCGGACCAGACGTTCTTCCGATGGCGCACCAGGTACGGTGCTTTGAAGGAGGACGAGGCTCAGCGACTCAAGGCGTTGGAGCAGGAGAACGGCCGGCTGAAACGGATCGTGGCCGACCTGACCCTCGACATCTCGATGCTCAGGGACCTACAAAAGTCAAAATGGTGAGCCCGGCGCGCTGTCGTGATGCGGTGCGCCACCTGATCCGCCACTTTCGTGTGTCGGAGCGCCGGGCTTGCAGGGCCCTTGAGATCAACCGCTCGAGCCTTCGGTACGTGGCGGTGCCGGTGGACTATGAGAAGAGGCTGGTCAAGAGGATGAACGAGCTTGCAGTCGCGCACCCGCGTTGGGGCTACCGGATGGTCGCGACCCTGCTCCGGGGTGAGGGTTGGAAGGTGAACCCCAAACGAGTGCTTCGCCTCTGGCGTCAGGAGGGAAACCGAGTTCTGCCGAAGCGCTCTGGGGCGGGCGGCAAGAGGTCGGAAGGGAGTTCGCGGAACGCGGGTTGGAGGCTTCGCGCCAAGCACCCACACCACATTTGGGGCATGGACTTCATGAGCAGTCGCACCCGCCGCGGCGGGCCGATCAGGATCCTCAACGTCGTCGACGAATTCACGCGCCTGGCACTCGGTTGCCGGGTTGATCTCTCGATCGGCACCAGCGATGTGATGGCGGAGCTCGAGGAGCTCTTCCTCAAGTATGGGAAGCCGAAGATCATCCGCTGCGACAACGGCCGGGAGTTCGTTTCCGCGACCCTGATCTCCTGGCTCACCGGATTGGGCATCGAGCTCGCCTTCATCGAGAAGGGCCAGCCGCAGCAGAACTGTTTCGTTGAGCGATTCAACGGCACCATGCGCTCAGAGGTCCTGGACATCGAAGACTTCGACACCGTGATCGAGGCGCGTGTGGTCCTCAAGCAGTGGTCGTTGGAGGAATACAACAACCGGCGCCCACATCGCGGACATGGCATGCTGACACCACGACAGTTCGCGGATAACTGGAAAGCGGGAGGTAAGTGAGAGAGACTACCCTCGATGCGACTGGACCAGACGGAAACTGGCGAAGGCGGGGCTCAGCTGACGGGCGGGGCTGTCGCCGACTGGTCCACTCGGCTCGTTACCCACACAAGAACTGGACTAGATTCTGGGGGCCGCACAAATCCATTTCGGTTTGGAGGCCAGTACTTCGACTCCGAGTCTGGGTTTTACTACCTCCGGGCCAGGTACTACGATTCCGCGACTGCGCAGTTCATCTCGGTTGATCCGCTAGAAGGATCTACCCGGCAACCTTACTACTATGTCGGCGGCAATCCGCTTAATGCTATGGATCCCGGGGGTCTCTCACAACAATCCGACAATCCAAACGCTTGGACCGTTGCCCAGGACGTTTGGGGCGTAGTAACAAGCACCACCGATGCCGTTGGAAAGGCGCTTTCGAGGTCAGCAACCGTACTCTCAGCTGGTCTCCGGGCCGGCTGCAGCTTTGCCGGTCGATGGCTCCGTCCCGTCTCGAAACTCTCTCGTGCCTTCGAGGATGTTCCCGGCCTCGGCGAAATTTCAATAGCCGCATCGATCGGTTTCGGAGCGCTGGCGGGGGAATCTCCTATGGAAATCGCGGGAGGTACGATCGGCGGTGTGGTCGGAGGAGTGGTCGGCGGCGCACTAGTCGGCACAGTTGGCTGTGCGTTGGGCGCGCTCACGACAATTGGTGATGCGCTGATCTGCCCGGCATCAATCGCGGTTGGGGCAGTCGCAGGAGGGTACCTCGGCGGTCTGGCGGGGGCTTGGCTCGGCAAGAGTGCGAACCAAGGTTCTTGGGCGCCGTGGTCGTGGGTTTAGTGGATTGATCGGTTTCGTGCTTGCAGTTGTTTGCCTGCTCATACTGACCATCGCCATGCTCGCATTGCCTGTGGCGCTCAAACGGATGTGGCATGACGAAAGGGTTGGGCGGTCAGTGCCCTACTGGTGGGCGTATGGTGAAGTTGCTTGGAGAGGCTACATAAGGGCTATGCCAAGCATTGCCGCCGTCGGAGGCCCCGGTCTGGTAGTAGCGGCATGGTGCTTTGTTCTCGGCACATCCCTTGATGGCCATAACATTGTTGAGAATTCGGCAGTCAGGGAGTGGTTGCACATTGGGGCGGTTGCTGGCGCGGCGTGTGCGATTGTCGGCGTAGTCATCGGAGCCATCGTTTTCCTGTTCAACAAGCCCCGATCAGTTGTCGCGCCCTATTTGCGAAAAGATCCGGGAGCGATCGACGCTTGGCATGCAGGATCACTTGAGGGTCGGTAGGCGAAATCGAGGATCAGGCAGCAGTCCTGGCCGTCCATTGTCCGTGCGGGGGAACTCCTTCGGCCGTGGTAACGACAGCCAACATAAAGCGCCCAACGACCTCCCCGCGACGATCGCACTTGAGCTGGCGCGAGTTTCTCCGAGCGCAGCATTCGGCGATCGCTGCCACCGACTGGCGTCGGTTGCGAGTGGAGGGTGCGATTATTTGCCGGGATGGAGTTCGATCTCTTCCATAGGGTACCGAACTCTCCAAGGATGGTCCGCAGAATTGCCACCGGGACCTTCGTCACGTCGCTGGCCGCGGCAATGTTGATCGGCTGGCGCGTGGGCCCTGTACATCGCCTTCTCACGTCGATACCGGTTGTTATGACAATCGGTGACTGGTCTGTACCGCTGGTCGGGGCTGTGATCGCCTCCGCGATCACGTTCCTTACACGTGGTTTGAGATGGCAAGATCGTATTTCGGATGCGTTTGGAATCCGCGAGAGGTTCGATATCAGAGCGATAATGCTTCCGTTGGCTGTGGGTCTCGGCGTTAGGCTCGGCCCACGAGCGGTTGAACGCCTTCGAGCCAACCGGAGGCAGGTGATGACGTCGGCCTTCTACCAATACACCGAAGGGACACGTCCGATTCTGACGCCAAGGTCCGTGACGGCGGCGATGGATCAATGGTCCTGGTTTTGGGTCTTGGTCGAAACCGAGACGATCGCTACTGCCGCGGCGGTAGTTCTGTTGGTGTTCGGTGATTCCGGTCTCGCAGCCTTGCTGTTTTTAGCCGTGATTGGGGCGCTGCCAGTGCTCTACGCCATCAGGCGACAGTGTGATCGATACGCCCAAGTCCAGGTAGCCGCCCTCCTCGCGAATCAAAGTGCTTGCCAGGCGATCCTGCAGGAATTTCTTACGATTTAGGGTTTGGGTTTACGAGGCTCGCTTCATGGCCGTTTCCCCTGAAGTAGCATCTGAAGACTGCCGGTTGCTTGCGTTAACCCATAGTTAACGCGATCAAGGAAACTTGGGCGCAAGCCGGCGTTACGGGTACAGATGGGAGTTGGCGGAGAGCGCGGTGAGCACCAGCAGATAGCCGTGTCACCTATCACCCAAAACCAGCCATTGGTTATCGGGTTAAACCCGGCCACTTGAGTGCCGACGACATTGTGCTCCAACGCGGCGCGACGGAGTGACCGAGGCGGCGACACGATCATCGCGACCGAGCCGGCGGCGACGTGAAATGGGCCGATAGCGGTGAAATCGTCCGACCCGTTTGAAAACGAGGCCGTAGGAAGGCCGCAGAGGCGCGCGGTCAAGACCGCGAGGCCTGTGGGACCTTGGCGGGCGGGATGTTTGCGAAGTCGGTGCCAGCTGCGCGGCGCTGCTGACGGTCGTGGATGCGATAGCTACGACCAGTGAGTTGAACGATTTCGGCGTGATGTAGGAATCGGTCGAGCAAGACTCCCGCGGCGACGTTGTCACCGAGGACGGCGCCGAAATCCTCGATGGGTCGGTTGCTGGAAAGAATGGTGGCGCCCATCTCGTAGCGGCGAGTGAAGATCTCGAGCAGGTCTTCGGCCGCGGTCGGCGGCAAGGTGCGACCGCCGAGGTCTTCGAGGATGAGCAGATCGACACGGGTGAGCCGAGCGATGAGGTCTTTGCGAGTGCCGGTGGCGGCAGCTTCTGAGAGGTCTTCGGCGAGGTCGAAAGCAGAGGGATAGAGCACGGTATAACCAGCCTCGATGGCACGGACCCCGATGCTCACCGAGACGTGACTCTTACCCAGACCGGCGGCGCCGATGATGAGCGCGCCACCACGCTGAGGGATGAAGCGCAGGGTGGCGAGGTCGAGGATGAGTTGCTTGGGTAGCTTGGGATTGAAGGACCAATCGAAATCGTCGAGGGTCTTGAGCTGAGGCAGCTGGGCCTGCTTGAAGCGGCGCTGGAACTGGAGATCACGCCGGCGGGTGAGCTCGTCCTCAACCAACAGCTCCAGGAATTCAACGTAGGCCAAGTGGTTGTTGATGGCTTCTTGGTTGCGAACGGGCAACGCCTGGACGAAGCCGGACAATCGAAGGTGGCGCAGCTTGCTCTCGAGCTCGATGTTCATCAGATTCCTCCTGCCGCGGCGAGGGCGGCGTAATCACTGAGTGGCCGGATCAGTTCGTGTTCTTGGGTCAACCGACGTTCCGGAACCGGGGTGCGCGCCGCTTCTCGTTCTAGGAGCTGGCGCAATGATCGGTATCGGAAGACGCGCGACCGCAAGGCTGTGCGGCAGGCCTCGTCGACCCGTTCGCGAGGGTGTTTTCTGGTGAGTGACAGCATTCCTTGGAGCAAGCGGTAGGAGCGGACGTCGCGCTCCACGATGGCTGCCTTGGCCCAGGCCAAGGCGTGCTCGCCGATGCGTTCGGCCCGGGCGAGGAGGTTGCGCTCGTAGGCCTCCTGCCTGGCCGGCTTGTGTGCGGGCCGGTCGTCGTCGCAGGTCGTCCACTGACCGAAGCCGGGCTTCTTGGCATGGATCCGCACCTCCTGCCCCTGGTGGTAGATGCGCACCAAGCGCTCATCCCAACGCACCCGCAGTCGTTGGCCGACCAACTGGTAGGGCGCGGTGTAGAAGTTGCCGTCCACCTCAACGTATCCATCGCGGTGGACGCTCCGGCTCCCGACCTCGAACAGCGCGAAACGTTCGCTGGGCGGGGACTGCATGGCGGGCCGCTCCACTTCCAGGAAATGGGTGAGCACCTGGCGGCGGGTCCTGCCGTGGATTCGCTGCTGGGCAATCCGGCGGTTCCAGCCCCGGAGGTACTCGTTCATGGCGCCCAGACTTTCGAAGCGGCGGCCCTTGAGCGCGTTGTCGTTGACGTACCCGCCGCTGCGCTCCTGAACCCCTTGCTCCTGGGGATGGTGCGGGCGTGACGGAAGCGGGATGAAGCCCCAGTGCTTGGCGAACTCCTCGTAGACCTCGTGGACGTCGGGGTCGAACAGACAGGCCCGCGTCACCGCCGTCTTGGTGTTGTCCATGCGCACGACGCGCGGCACCCCGAGCTCCATGAACGCGTGCTCGTGGGCGCGCAGGAAGGTGACCAGCTTGCGGTCGGGGAGCGACTCTTCATATCCATGCTTGCTGCAGCTCAGCGTCATCCGAAAGACCCAGGGCTTGCTCCATCGGTGCCGGCGTTCGTCGTACACCGGCGCCTTGCTCTTGAAGAAGTCGATCTGACCCTCCTGGCCGGGTGGGTGTTCCATCCGGTCGGCCACCTCCGGTGTCATCCGCTTGAGCCGCTTCACGTATCGCTGCACGGTCTGGTAGCCGTGCTCGTAGCCGTAGAGCTCGACCAGGTCCTGCCAGATCCGCTGCGCGGTCAGCCCCTTGTCCAACTGCTTGGCGATGAACTCGTGGTGATCGGCTGCCGGTGACTCCGGGCCGGTTATCGGGTTTGGCCGGTTTTGCCCCTCCACCAGGGCGTCAGTGCCGGTTATCAGGTTTGGCTGGTTTTGATCCTCCGGCTCGTTCGCCGAGCCGATGATCGGGCTGGCCGGCTTTGCCCGCGCGTAGCGGGCCACCGTCTCCCGATGGACGTCCACCTCGCGCGCGATGCGGCGGTGGCTCCATCCGATCTCGAGAAGCGCCCTGATCTGTTGCTGCGTCGACATCTGCAAGTAGTTCCCCATTTGCTCCTCCGTGGTTGATGCACGGAGGGTGATCTTGGGCCTACCTCAGATGGCCGGTTTTAACCTGATAATCGCTGGCCGGTTTTGGGTGATTCCTGACAAGCCGACTTAGCCGGCCGCTGATTGCTACTGGCCAGCCTTGCCGCTTTGGTCGTAGACGTCGCGTGCGGCGACCAGGATCGTGACTACTTGTGACCCGTAGGCGGCGAATAGAGCGAGCACGAGAGTCTTGGTGCGGTTGATCATCAGAAAACGGGCAGGCTGACTATCTCCCGGAGAACCAGAAGATTGCCGCCCAATTGGCGAAGCAACCTCCTCTAGCCCTTCTCCTGGGACATCGTGATGTTGCCGTTGGGCGTGGCCCCGTCGTCAACGGTCAACCTGCCTACCTTGACGTCGCCGTTGAGGCGTCCGGAGCCGCCCAAGGTCAGGCGGCGCTTCGCAGTGACGTTACCCGTCACCTGGCCCCGGACGCTCACGTTCGCCACCTCGATCGAGGCTTGGACGCTGGCGCCGGAGTCGATCGTGATACTGCCGCTCGCCTTGAGCTCGCCCTCGACCTTGCCGGCGATCTTTAGGTCGCCCTGGACCTCGAGGCGGCCCTGCAGAACGTCACTGGCACCGAGATTGACAACGTTGATGCCAGCGTTCTGGCTCAAATCGGCCGTCTGACCAGAGGCTTTTCGGTCTGGGGCATATGGGTTCCCTCCGCTACGGTGAACTTGGGCATTGTGCCTCTGCCCTCGGCTTGGCGGGTCTTTTCATCATTTCGCATCCAACTCGAGGACCCGAGCCTCCCAGTAACCGAGGCGCTGGCGGAACCTCTCGGGCTTGAGCCACTACGACCGGAACATTGGTGAGTTCAATCTCACTACGTGCGGCAGCCGACTGTCTGTCCTGGAGCTCTCGGATTCGGGCAAGCACACTTTCTTCCATGGTCAGGATTTCTTGAAGATCTGGCGCCAGTACACGGCCTGCTCGAGATCCGCCTGGGCCGGAGCGCCTTCGCCATCCATGCCTCGGCTCCAGTCGCCGCCTCTGCGCGCAGCATCGATGTCCGGCCGGGGACGCTCGGGGGCCACGTGTCCGGTCTACTCGGTCGGAGGTAACAACTTCCGTAACAGGTCGTCAGGGTCAGCGGGACGAACTATCTCGGTCGGCAACACTTTAAGGCCCGCCTAACCCGGCCCGGGTGAGCGCAAATCGCAAGAAGGAAAGCGGGCTGACAGATTTGGCTGGCGATGCGCTTGCCGTATTTGCGATAGGACGCCCTGACGTGCGTCCGGAGACGGTCCTGGCCTGGCATCGTGCTGTAAGAGGGCAAACCTCAATCTGGCGAGATCAGCGATCCTATCGCGATGATCGAACTAATCGGCGTACTCCCCGGCACCGTGACCAGGCTCCTTCGTAAGCGGCAGGGCCTGGTGATCGAGACCCTGCTCCTAGGCCACCAACTCCCGATCGCTCTCCGTTCCAATCGCCGCCCCGACCTCAAGACCACAGACCGGTTCTTCTGGTTGCTGGTCCGGCGCCTGGTCGCCGACTGGAAGCAGCATCTGATCCTGGTCCAGCCCGAGACCGTCGTGCGGTGGCATCGCCGAGGCTGGCGGCTCTACTGGAGCTGGCGCTCAGGCCACCGGTTGGGTCGACCCCGATTGAGCCCTGAGGTCGCCATCTGATCGCCACCATGGCCAACCCGAACTGGGGCACCGAGCGTATCCGGGGCGACCTCTCCCAGCACCGCATCGTAGTCAGTTCTCGCTCGATACGGCGCTACCGCGGGACGCACTCGTCGCGACCGCCCAGCCAGGGCTGGCGCACCTTCCTGGCCAACCATGCTCAGGCGATCTGGGCGGCTGACCTCTTCGTCGTCCAGACCCTGACCTTTCAAACGCTCTACGTCATCTTCTTCATCAGTCATCGGCGTCGCCAGCTCGTTCACTTCGAGGTGACCGCCCAGCCAGGGCAGGCGCACCTTCCTGGCCAACCATGCTCAGGCGATCTGGGCGGCTGACCTCTTCGTCGTCCAGACCCTGACCTTTCAAACGCTCTACGTCATCTTCTTCATCAGTCATCGGCGTCGCCAGCTCGTTCACTTCGAGGTGACCGCCCATCCGACCGCCGTATGGGTCTGGAGGCAGCTGATCGAAGCCACACCTTGGGACCGCAAGCCTGGACATCTGATCCATGATCGCGATCGGGTTTGGGGCGCCGACTTCGGCAAGCGCGCATCGGCCCTGGCGATCAAGAGTCTGCGCCACCGATTCGGGCGCCGCGCGCGAACTCGATCGCCGAGCGTTGGGTGAGGACCGCCCGCCAGGAGTGCCTCGACCACGTGATTCCGATCAACGAGCGCCACCTCCGAAGGGTGCTGGCGGAGTTTGTCAACTACTACAACCATGATCGCCCGCATCGCAGCCTCGACTTGCAGGCACCGTTTCCGAAGCATTCGGTCACTCACGTTAGGATCGCTGTCCGACCGGTCTTAGGCGGACTCCACCACGTCTGCGAGCGAGCAGCTTGAAGCGGACTGGCTTTTGCCGCCTTACACCCCTCACGGGGCGTTGGGTCATCCCCTATTTTCGTGACCGCAGGTCTATGCTGAGGCTCAGCGGACCGCTCCCCAGCCCGTGACAACTCTGAGCTGAAAGGCGGATATTGCCGAGCGGCCCGCTTCGCGGCCGCGCACAACAGCCATGGGGACAGGTCGTTGCCGAGCGTTTCGTACCTGACCCTCCGCTGTCGCGTCGCTCGCCATTGACGACCCGGATTGGGCGAGTGTCCCCGTTTGAGATTATCGATAAATAGAGAAAGCCAGCCCGGACCCTGGTGATCTGGAGGAAAATCGACCATCGCCCACGAACCCTACCGCCACCGGCCGTTACCAACGGGGCCTTCACGATTGGGATGCTGACTGCCGGTCCTGAGGTTTCACGCGTTGCTAAGACGGCGAACAAGACCGGAAGCCGGCGCGGCAGCAAGGCCCTGCAGAGGCCGGAGCGCAAGTTCGAGGACGAGCTGACGGCCGTCGCCGAGCAGCTCATCACCAAGGGCAAGGAGCAGGGCTACCTCACGCCCGACGACATCCTCCAGGGCTTCCCCGAGATCGACGCCGAGCCCGACCAGATCTTCCGCATCTTCGCCGCCTTCCAAGAGATCGGGATCGAGGTCACTGACGGCGAGAAGGACTTCGAAGAGGTCGAGCAGATCGACGACGAGATGCTGCTCGACATCGAGATGATGGACTCGGCCCCCCTCGACGACCCGGTGCGCATGTACCTGAAGGAGATCGGCCGCGTCAGCCTGCTCACGGCCAACGACGAGGTCGAGCTCGCGCAGGCGATCGAGGCCAAGCCGCTGCACGACGCGCTCATGGCGCTGAGCGTGGTCGAGCAGGTCGAGGGGCGCCAGCGGCGCCTAGACGAGATGCTGCCGGATATCATCGAGCGCCTTGCCACGGTCAAGCGCAAGGGCCAGCAAGCGCACATCGCCCAGGAGCTGTTGGGTCTCACTGATCTGTCCAAGCTGCAGAATCTTCTCGATGCGACCGCGGCCGAGCGCCAGCACCAAGCCAACCAGGCCGCGCGTCCGCGCGTCCGCGCCGAGGCTTTGGAGTCGTACCGCATCGCTCGCTACCGACTGACCGAGCGCTACGAGCGTGGCCATGAGGCGAAGCAGCGTCTGACTGAAGCCAACCTCCGCCTCGTAGTCTCTATCGCCAAGAAGTACATCGGCCGCGGTCTTTCGTTCCTGGATCTGATCCAGGAAGGCAACATGGGCCTCATCCGCGCGGTCGAGAAGTTCGACTACCACAAGGGCTACAAGTTCTCGACCTACGCGACCTGGTGGATCCGGCAGGCCGTGACGCGCGCCCTCGCCGACCAGGCGCGGACGATCCGCATCCCGGTGCACATGATCGAGATCATCAACAAGCTGGTGCGGGTGTCCCGTCGCCTGCTCCAGGAGCTGGGTCGCGAGCCGAGCGACGAGGAGATCGGCGAGGAGATGGGGATCACGCCTCAGAAGGTGCGTGAGATCATCAAGGTCGCCCAGACCCCAATCTCGCTGGAGACCCCGATCGGTGAGGAAGGGGACTCCCACCTCGCGGACTTCGTCGAGGACCGTGAAGCCGTCTCGCCTTCCGATGCCGCATCGCTCGCCATGCTTCACTCCGCGGTCGAGGCCGTCCTCGACACCCTCATCCCGCGCGAGCGGCGCGTGCTCCAGCTCCGTTTTGGGCTCATCGACGGCCACCAGCGAACACTGGAGGAGGTCGGCAAGCGCCTTGGGGTGACCCGCGAGCGTATTCGCCAGATCGAGGTCAAGGCCCTGCGCAAGCTCCGCCACCCCTCGCGCGCGAACATACTTCGCGACTACAGCGAGTAGCCGGGCCGAACCGCGGCTCGATTTCTCTGCCTAAGGCTCGCGGTCACCGAGGTGGCCAGGATCGCGGCCAACGAGGGCTACGATCGGAATCTCCGATGTCACCCTTGCGCCCAAGCCAGTAGAGCCGCGTAGCCGCGAGCTGTGGTCGGGACCTCGAGGTGACCGAGGTCGCGGCCGAGGCCGTCTTTGGCGTGCCCGACGTGGCTGTCCTTGTGGGTGTCGACGCCGACGATGATGCGTACTGGGACGTGTGCGTGTGCGATGCTGGCTACTGCCATCGGCCCTCCTCTGCTGGGTTGATCGGTGGTCGACTCCCGGGCGGGCGGACAGCACTGCGATGGGGCTTATGCCAGCCTCCTATAAAGTCACTGCTCGCTCGGTGAGTCGTGTCCTTGGTGATGGTCGGCGCCAGGGCGACAGATCCTTAAAAGGGCACGAGGCCGGAGTACGAAAGGGTCAACCCTGGGCAGTCAACCACTACCCAGGAATCGTCGCAGTGTACCAATCCAGCCTCGCCGGTCGAGTGCTGCCCGCCTCTCGCCGCTCAGCCTTGCTGCTCAGCCGGCCGAAGCTGCTGGGTTGCGCTCTCCCTAGATCGGTTCGACTCGGAAGACGGGGTGCTTTGCCAGATCAGGGAGCGCTTTGAAGTAGCTCTCGAACCGTCGGCCCATGTGGTCGCGGTAGGCGGCGACGATCCGATCGCGCTCTGCACCATCAATCTCGACGGCACGGAAGTCCTGGTGAGTCCCCTTCGCACGCGGACCGAGGTGATTAGGCTGGCCCTGTGACGCCTGACGAGATCCGTGTTCAGCTCCGTCGGATCGACGGAGCCACCGACGGGATGGATGACCCTGAGCTGGAGAGGGCGACTGAACTTGCCCCGCTGCACAAGGCGGCGGAGACAGCTGGCGATCCCCGCCTCGAGCTCGAGATCCGCTGGGAGACGCAGCTGGCGTACGCCAACAATCGAAATGCGACAAGCGGAGATCCCGCTGGGGTGCGATTCACTGATCGCCGCCCCGATCTCATTCAGCCCGATGCTCTCGAGTACTTGAAGACACGTCTCGACGCCCCCAGCCTTTATGTGAGAGCTCGGGTCGCCGACTTCCTCTGGAGTTCCGGCGGAGCCACAAAAGGGGCGGGCGCTGGATCGGCTCGACGCTATACAGCCAGGGCGAACTCGAAACCGACGTAAGTCGGCCGTGTACTGAACCCTTGCAGTTCCCACAATACGAACCCATCCGGCGTAATCGACGAAGAGGCTGTTCCGATCTCGGATGTGGCCGATTCCCGGCTCGAGGACGCTGACGCAGCCATCCGCGAGTTCAGTGAGGACCAAGGTCGCCTCCCTACGGCTGCGAGTTGGACCGAGGCCGAGATGCGCCCCTCGGAGAAAACGATCAGACGTCAATTTGGCAGCTTCCAGCGGCTGTCAGGCGCGGTCAGGAGTCGCGGTAGGGGCGGTTCTCAGCCGGTGCCGGGCCGGAATGGTTCGGAAGGGCGTTACCGATTCTTGCTCCCATTTGATCCCATTGCTCGCGGTCATGCCGGACCTCTCGGACTGGGCGGCGGTAGCCGCGTTTGGTGCGTGAGCACCCGTTTGGAGAATGCTGATTTCGGCCGGGGTCTCGTCAGTGAAGTTGGCCGACATCGCCCCTGCGTCACGAGGGGACCGAGAGTGAGGTCCGGCTGTTCAGCCTATCGATTTCGAAGCCAGCGACGCGCTTGTAGTCGCCAGCGATTTCCTCCAGCTCCTGCTGAGTCACGACCTCATACAGATCCGTGAACCCATTGGGGGCCCGTTCCTCCACAAGGTCCTGACACCGATGAGGCCCCGCCCGACGGTTCGACTTAGCAACCGCGGCGGTCACCGCCCGGCGCTGGTCATCGTACGCGGCAACCGCCGCTTCAATCGAGGGTTGCAACGCGAGCTCACGGGCTAAGACCCGGGCATCGATGATTGCCTGAGAGGCTCCGTTTCCCCCCACCGGGTGCATGGGGTGGGCGGCGTCGCCGAGAAGCGTCACACGCCCGAAATCCCATGACGGGAGCGGGTCTCGATCCACCATCGGGTACTGATAAATGACTTCCGCACCGCGAATCAGTTCGGGTACGTCCAGAAAGTCAAAGACGAAGGGCGCGAAGGCCGCCAGGACTTCCTCCTGCCGAGCGATATTGGTCCAGTCTTGCGCGGGCATGTCGGCGGCGGTTGCGATCTGCATAGTCGCCACCCAGTTGATAAGCGCCTTTCCCTGCTCCTCCTGGACCTTGGAGATCGGATAAATCACGACTCGCTGCCTGGTAGAACCGGCATTGATCATCGTGCGACCGGACAAGAAGGGCTTACCAAGAGTTACCCCGCGCCACATCGTGACGCCGTTCCATTTTGGCGGACCCTCCTCCGAATAGAGGGTTCGCCGGACGATCGAGTGAATCCCGTCACACCCCACCAGGAGGTCCGCCCCAACCCGGTCGACTGGCACATTTGTCGCACGGTTGACAAAGTCTCCCCACGCCCTGCGGCGTGGGTCTTGCCCAACGTGAACGAGATGATGCCCGGTGTGGATGCGGTGCGCACCGAGACGGTCTATCACCGCCCGATATAGGACTGCGAGCAATTCCCCGCGATGAATTGAGAACTGTGGCCACTGATAGCCAGCGGCGATCCCGAGGGGTTCTCCCCAAATCCATTGTCCCAGCCTTGAGAAGTAGGAATAATTGGCGGTCGGGATACCGACGGCCGACAGCTGATCGAGGAGGCCCAGTTCGGTCAGCTCTCGGATCGCGTGGGGTAGGACGTTGATCCCGACCCCCAGTTCCCTAATAGCCGGGGCCGACTCGTATACGTCCACGTCGTCGAGCCCAGCGGCGACCAGCGACAAGGCGAGACTCATGCCCCCAATGCCGCCGCCGATGATGGCAACCTTCATCCTGCTTCTCCTCGCTCGCCGCGAACAGTCCCCCTTTCCTACCTTCCAGCGCCCAGCGCCCAGCGCCCAGCGCCCCCAAACAGTAGACGCCGCGCTGGCGCTGCGTAACGTTAACGCGTCGATCTGCGACGTTTCTCCACCAGAGTTAGCGGCTAAGCCTGTTCAATCGGTCGCAGTCTCCACATAGCCGATAGCCGTTCATGCCCAAACGACGGTCGTTATGTGGGATGTCACGGGAACTCGGCTTGGGAGTGGTCGTTGTCGCCGCGACCGGGGCCGGGTTGGTGCACCTCCGCCGCCGCCGAGTGTGCCACCGTGCAATCGCGGCCAGATGAAACCTAGAGGCGTCCTGGTTTTGTTGGCCTTGATCGTGTTCGCGACAGTGATGTTCGGGATTGGCGCCGGGGTTGAAAAGGCGACGGCATCGACCTCTTAGCGCATGAGCATCACGTAGGTCGTGTGGCCGAGGAATGCGCCGCAGGCGCTCGATCTCCCCACCCTGGCGCAGGTACTCGGTCGCGTAGGAGCGCCCGAACGGAACTGGCCAATCGTGCCGATGTGATTGCGCTTGACCGCGATAGCGACCGAGCCGAGTTCAAGTTGATGCACTTTTAGCGAACACGGGGCACCCGGGCGATCGTGTTCATCAACCGAAGTGGAATCGCGCAACCCTAGGCGCGTGCCGGGTTGGCTGCTGAATGAATACTTGCACCCGACACTGTGGGCAGCACCGAACTCCACCGCAGATCCGGTTAGACCGCTGGTGGCGTGGAGAAGAAGGTGGGTGGCAATGAAGTCGTGGGGATCCTGCGAGAGCTCGTGCTGAGTCAGAGAGATGGTCATGTAACGTCCATCTGGACGAGGGCGATCCTGCCAGGGACGTTGACTTGCGATCGCCATTCTGAGTGCGGGTTCAAATCCCGGGCGCCCGACCACTAACTTGACTACCAGGTGCGGGCTCTCGCAGCCCGTCGAGGCAGGAGTCGCGAAATGGCCAGCGTCAGCAGCGGGAGCTGGCACACCGCATAAATGATGTGGGCCGCGTAATGGGCGACGCTCTGCTCCGGCATGAAGGGCAACCAACCCAGCGGCAGCACCGACACCATTCCGCCGGCCAGGTTCACGGCGGCATAGGTCGCCAGGGCACCGGCGGCAGGGGCCCCGCGAGATCGACTCCACCAGACGGCGAGCACAACCGCGACTGGCACCATGAAGAGGTCCCCATCCGGGGTTAATCCAAGCAGAGCAGGGACCCTGTGAAGTTCGTGCGCCCAAAGGCCAAGCCACGAGACCGCCGTCGCGACGATGACTCGATCGATTTTCACGAGAGGAGCAGACGTTGCCCGGCCTCCACGAGCCAACGCTCATAGCGCTCTGCGGTCCAGCCCCTTTCGCGGACAAGCTGGCGGAAGGTCTCTGGGCCGCCGATCGTGTACAGAACGTCGGTCGCGCTCCGAACGTCCAGGTCACGGCGCAGCGCCCCTCTATTAGCGAGCGATTGTGCAACCGCCCGCACTGCAGCAAGGTGGCGATCCTGCCAGCGCTGCCACTCCCGTGACAGCTTCGGATCAGCAGCCGACGCCGTTCGCAAGATGTCGGCCACCACCTCGCTTCGCTCATGGAGCGTGCGTAGGATGCCGGCGCCAATCTCGAGTTGTCGATTCGCATCGGTTTCGGCGAGCACGCGCTCGACGCTGAGGTCCGCCGAGCTCGTCACGAGCTCCGCAAGGCTGCGGACCAGGTCGGGCTTGGATCGGAAGTAAAGGTAGACCGTCGGCAGCGAAACACCCGCCGAGTCCGCCACAGACTGCATCGTGGCCGCACCATAGCCGCGCTCCTTGAAAACCGCCTCCGCGGCCTGGAGGATCGCAAGCTGGGTCCGGTTGCGTTGGTCTCGACGCGCCGGTGAGCTGTATCTGCGGGTGGTTACGCGTGCGTGCGCCATTGGCTATATGATACCTCTAGTTCCCTACATGCTACATATAGCAAATTTAGGGACAGGAGGCCCACATGACCGACACCATCGTCAATCCGCTCACCGGCTACACGCTTACCTTCCTCGAGGCAACCGATGAGCTGTTCCGGTTCCGCGAGGTCGCCCTGCCGAGCACGTATGGTCCCGCCATGCATGTCCACCCGCTCCAGGAGGAGCGCTTCGAGGTCATTCGCGGCAGCATCGAATTCGTGATGGGGAGCAATAAAGTGGTCTGCCATCCCGGCGAGAGCGTCGTGGTTCCAGCGGGCGTCGCGCACACCTTCCAGAATGCCGGCGATAGCGAAGCCGAGATGTTCGGCGAGTATCGACCCGGCCTACCCGAGCACTCGCGTAGGTTCTTCGAGGTGTACTTCGCCCTGGCGCGTGCCGGATTGACCGACGCGAAAGGTTTGCCGAAGATCTGGCAGATCGCCCTGGAGATGCCCATGATGTCGGACCACGTCCGGCTCGCCTCCCCACCCTGGGCGGTCCAGCGCGTGGTTCTCTGGCTACTCCGGCCGATTGCCCGGCTGCTGGGGTACCGGCCGTTCGAATTGGAGCGCAGCAGTACTGCTTCCGGAATGGTGCCTGGCCAACGGACGTCGACTTAGCGGACCTCCTGTCTGCGATCTCGCCGAAGGCGATCAGGCGCTTGAGGGTCGATTCGTCATGGGGGGAAACTGCAACTGGCAGGGAGTGACGAAGCCCGGCGCCTGGGGGATAGCGCGAAGGTGCGGTCGGCCAAGTCACTCGAAGCACCGGGTAACCGGTGTTCATTGCGTCGAGGGCCCGCGCGCCTCACCTCCCCACATCGAACCTAAAACCATGGTCTTGCGAGCCGCTCGGGCCGGACTCAGACCGCGGGGAGGTGGAAAGCGATGTCTTGATGTGCCTCCGACTGGATATACAGCCGCGTCGAACTTAGAAGCTGACCGTGACGCGTCGGTTGGCAGCGGCGTTCACCGCAGGCTATTCCAAGAACAAGCCTGCGAGAGAGCGAGCGCCATGCAATTGAGGCCGTGGCCGCCTCGGCTAATTGCCCAAGTTTCATGAATGACAGGTGGCCCCTCGGATTGTTTTCTTGGGATTTATTGCCAGAGGGGTGCGTAGCCACACGGCTCCAGCCGTGGCGGCGGACGATTGTTCGGCGTCACCGCCAGTGAGGTCAGGGCGAGCCTGGAACTGGGTTGCCGGTGCGAAGGGGGTTGCCGCCGAAGCGGTCAACGGAGGTGAAGTCCTCAACCCGGCGACGGCGGAGCCGAGTGGGATGGGGCTGCGCCGGCCAGCCCACTCCAAGGTGGGCAGCGAGCGCGAAGCCGTCAGGGATATCCAAGAGCTGCTTGACCTCCGCCTCCTCGTTGTTCAGCAGCATCGTCAGGGACGTGCCCAGCCCCTCCGACCGAATCGCGAGGACGAGATTCTGCACAAAAGGGTAGATCGACGAGCCGCTCGCGAAGGGGGACTGGTTCAGCGCCGGGAACGGGGTCAGCAGCGCCGCGCTCTCGACGATGACCACCAGGTGGACGGGCAGTTCGTCCATGTGCTCGGCGTAGTGGTTGCCTTCGGCGGTGCCCGGCCGGCGCCGGCCAGCGACGTCTGGGTGGCCTCGCTGGGCGAGCAGAACTTGATACAGAGGGCGCCAGGTCCGCAGGTAGAGCTCCATTAGCCGGGTCTGCGACGCCTGGTCCCGGACCACTATTACGTGCCACCCCTGACGGTTACCACCGCTGGGTGCAAAGCGGGCAGAGTCCAGCACGCGGTAGAGAACTTCGTCGGGAACGGGGTCAGGGCGGAACCGGCGGATGGTCGCCGCCGTCCGCATCGCCTCGGTCAACTCCATGGTCTTCATCGTCCGCGCATCGACGCCGTCTTGGTGAGGCCGATAACGTGGCCTTCAGGGTCGCTGAACAGCGCGATGCTTGGCCCGCCGGGGACGTCCATCGGCCCCATCACGGTCCTGCCGCCAAGCCTCTCGATTTTTACTAGCGCCGCGTCGAGGTCATCGACCTCGATATAGACCGTGACTCGGCTGGCTCCAGCGCCTTCAGGAGCCATGCCGACTCCGCCATTGATGCCGAAACCGGCTTGGGGATGCACCATCGCGTAGCTCGGGCCGGCAGGAACAATCTCCCAACCGAACGCATCACTGTAAAACCCCTGGAGCGCCTTCGCGTCCGAGCCGACGATCTCGAAATGCGTAACGGGATTGCCCATCCTGTGTTCCTCCTTCAAGGGATCTGGTTGTTGGCGACTGCCACCGGGAACTCGCAACTGATTCTCAAGTAACTACTAGACTAAGTCAAGTGCCTCCTGGACATTCTCACGCGGTGGTGCTAGGGTGTGGTCGTGCGTTCCTATGGCCAGTACTGCGCCTTGGCTAAGTCGCTCGACGCGATCGGAGATCGCTGGTCCCTCCTGATCGTTCGCGAGCTGATGCTCCTCGGCCCATGCCGCTACACGGATCTGATGAATGGGCTACCTGGGATTGCCAGCAACCTGCTCGCCGACCGCCTGCGCCAGCTTGAGGAGGTGGGCGTCGTCAGGCGCGAGGCTGCGCCCCCTCCGATCGCGACCACTCTGTTCCATCTCACCCCGCGGGGGGAGGATCTTTTGCCCGTGATTCGCGAGCTCGGGCGCTGGGGTGCTCCATTGCTGGCCGAAGCCAAGGAGGACGACGCCTTCCGCAGCTACTGGATCACGCTGCCGTTGGAGCTCTACTACTACGACCCGATGCCCGATCTGCCTCCGGTCACGATCGAGGTGCGCACGGGCGGCGAACCGATGGTCCTCGAGACCATCGAGGGCAGAATCAGGGCTCGCCGCGGCAGCGCTGAGAATCCGGACGCAGTTCTGACCGGACCGCCTCGACTGATCATCGGCGTCCTAAGCGGGCGAGTTGATCTAGAGGACGCGCTTAGGGAGGGTCTGGAGTTCGATGGAGACCCTAAGATCGTCAGCCGGGTCAGGTCCACTTCCGCTCCGGCAACGGTTCGATCATCTGGCTCGTCAGCTGTGGACACGTCCCGAGGGCCGGTCAGCCTCCCCGCATCCACCTAAAGACAGGCGATTTTGAGAGCCGCGGGGTGGACTCGGACCCGGGTGGAGGTGGAAGGCGATGTCTTGAAGTGCCTCCGACTGGATATACAGCCACGGCGAACTCGAGACTGACGGTTTTGCTAAAAGTGCATTCAACTTCAACTCAGGTTTGCGCTAGGCCGTCGCACGCTCCGACTAGGCTGGGCTACGCGAGGCGAACCGAGCCGTCGTCTGCCAGGGTCCAGCCAGGATTGTGGGCGACCTCCCACACGTAGCCGTCGGGATCGGCGAACGCGCCGGCGTAGCCTCCCCAGTCGGCGCGGGCGGCCGGACGGGCAATCGTCGCGCCGGCCCGCTCGGCTTCGGCGAGCACGGCGTCGACCTGCTCGGCCGAACGGACGTTGTGCGCCAGTTCGATCCCAGGCGCGCCGTGGCCGCCGAGCGCCGTCCACAGCCCGAAGATCATTCCGCCGGCCTGGAAGAACACGACTTCCTCGTCTGGCTGCTGGGCGCCTCCCCATCCGAGCGCCTCGTAGAAGGCTCGGGCGCGGGCGAGGTCCTTCACGCCGAGGGTCACGAGACTGATTCGCTGTTCCATGGGCCAAGTATGTCGCGCCAGTCGGAGGTAAACCCGCAGTCGTGATGCGCCGGCGGCATTCACGTGCAAGTGCTAGGCGTTGTTCGCTGGCGATGCCCGGATCGGAACGGCAGTGGTCGCCTACAAGGCGCACCCTGCAATAGTCGAATCGGTTTACTCGCCGGCCAGGTCGCTTGCAGATCGGCGCTGAGTGCCCCGTATTTCCTAAAGGAGTACAGAACCGGCGCTCTCCCGTTCCCGATCAGACAACCGGACTGGACTCCGTCATTGAAAGCTGGTACGGGCGTAGGCATCCTCACTGGCCATGGTGCCCACCTCCGCTGCGGGCACCATAATGGCGCGCAGATGTCGTACCTGATGACCGACCGGGCGTCCGAGCTGGAACGGCTGCAACTGCAATCGAGAGTTTGGGAGCCAGCCGGTGAGCGGCTGCTCGCGCGCATCGGGTCCGGGACTGGCCTCCGCGCCATCGACATCGGCTGTGGCGCTCTCGGGTGGCTGCGCATCCTTTCGAGGTGGGTGGAACCGGCTGGAAAGGTGGTCGGAACTGACGTTCAGCCGTCGATGCTGGAGGCGGCGCGTGCGCTGGTGGCCGCGGAGTCCCTGGGCAACGTGCAGATCGTCGAGGACGATCTTTTCGCATCGGCTGCAGGGGCTGGATCTTTCGATCTCGTCCACGCGCGTTTTCAGCTCGCGCCGCTCGGCCGCTTCGACGAGCAACTGGCGGCGTATCGCAAGCTGGTGAAGCCGGGCGGGTGGGTCGTGCTCGAGGACCCTGACATGTCATCCTGGCGCTTCAACCCTGAGGCACCCTCGGCGCAGCGGCTGATTGGGCTCATCGAGCGAGCCTTCCTGGCGAGCGGCGGAGACTTCAACGCCGGAAGGCGGCTGCACGAGTTGCTCGGCGACAGGGCCGAGCTCACGGCGGAGATCGTCGCGCTGTCACCCGGGCATCCGTACCTCCGATTGCCCCTTCAGTTCGCAGCGTCGCTAGAGCCGAGGCTTCTCGATCTCGTCGGCCAGGATGAGCTGTTCAGGCTGCGCGCTCAAGCCGAGGCGGAGATTGGCGCACCAGGCCGCTGGGGAACGACCTTCACTCTGATCCAGGCCCGGTGTCGCTCGTGATCGTGTCGCGTGGCCCACAGCCTCCGACCGTATAGGCACGCGGAGCGGTGTGCGGTTCGACAAGTCCGTCAGCGGTGCCCCAACCTCTTCCCCACTCCGTTGCGGGGAGGCCATCCCCGAAAATCGCTGCCCTGATCGTTCCAATCCCGACTGGCTGAACCAGGTCACCGCCGCCTGCCCCGTATTTCCTTAAGGTGTACAGACTCTCGCCTGGTTCGGGGGTTCAAATCCCGCCTCCCCGACCAAATTTTGACCTGGATTCACCCCAGCATCCTGGGCATCGAGCCGCATTTGGGCCCAGATATTGTGGGCGCGGGCCTTCCTCTTACTGCGATTCTTTAGTCCGGCCGTTCAGTAGGCCCTTG
>Ga0307374_10002845_pt1 | contig 30208 bp, 31 predicted proteins | sample OX3MG_FD_202532 | JGI IMG/M metagenome (GOLD analysis project Ga0307374, IMG submission 202532) | Soil microbial communities from Risofladan, Vaasa, Finland - OX-3 | ecosystem: Environmental > Terrestrial > Soil > Coastal area > Acid sulfate soil | place: Finland: Risofladan, Vaasa | collected... | reverse complement strand
GATCGAGCACCTCAGGGAGTGCGGCATTCCAGTCGACGTCGTCGCTCACGAGCCGGAGGAGATCCTCGCGGTAGCGCTCCTCACGCGGCGACCAGTACCCGGTGCCGGAGGCATCGCCCCTGTCCGTCGTGCGCCGGCCGGTGAGCCGGAACGTGAGCCAGTCGTGGGGGAGAAGCACGGACGCGGTCCGCCGGAAAGTCTCGGGCTCGCACCGCCGCAACCAATGCAACTTGGTGATGGTGAAGCTCGGGACCGGGACACTGCCACAGGCGTCCGCCCATGCGGCCTGGCCGCCGGGGAGAGCGGCGAGAAGTGAGCCGGTGTCCGCGGCGGACTCGGTGTCGTTCCAGAGTTTGGCGGGGCGCAGGACAGCATCGTCGTCGTCGAGCACGACGAGCCCGTGCTGTTGCGCCGCGACGGAAATGGCGACGGGCGTCTGTTGCGCCGGAGGGACGGCCTGCCCGCACGCGACGTGGAACGCAGCCTCCCATTCCGCGGGACGCTGTTCGCTCCGCGGCGGCGACGTGGGGGAGTGCGCGGCCCGGCCCGATGCCACCACCGTGCCCGTGTCGACGTCGCGCACCTGCACCTTGCAGGCAGAGGTGGACGAGTCCACCCCGACGACCAGAGGCACTAACGCGCCCCCAGCAGCAGTTCAGTGACGAGTTGGTCCAGGCGTTCGTGGCCGTAGCCCTGTGCGGCGAGCGCTTCCTCGTCCTCCGTGGTGGCCAGCAGCTCGTCGAGTCCGCCGGACGGGGTCGTGGCCTCGGCCAATTCCGGCACCTTCGCGACGCGCAAGGCCTCTTGGATGTCGGGGTCCTCGTGGAAACGCCGTGCCTTGTCGGCCAAAATCAGGTACGTGCGCATGCAGCCGCGGGCGAAGTCCCAGACGCCGTCGGCGTCCTCGGTCCGATACGGGTGCGCGTCGAAGTGACGCATGCCGTCCCACTTGGCGTCCTCCAGGAGCTTGACGACGTAGAAGGCATCACGGATCCCCTCGGAGCCGAAGCGGAAGTCCTGGTCGAACTTGCCGATCCGCTGCGCGTTGAGGTCGATGTGGAAGAGCTTGTTCTGCCACAACGCCTGGGCCACCGCTTGGGAGAAGGAGAGGCCGCTCATGGTCTCGTGCGCGAACTCCGGGTTCAGTCCCACCATCTCGGGCCGCTCGAGGGCCCCGATGAAGGCCAGCGCGTGGCCGACGGTCGGCAGCAGAATGTCGCCCCGCGGCTCGTTCGGCTTCGGCTCGAGGGCGATGCGCAGACCCAGGCCGCGGTTGGTGATGTGCTCGCAGATGAGATCGATCGCCTCCTTGTAGCGGTCCAGCGCCAGGCGGACGTCCTTGGCAGCTTCCGCCTCCATGCCCTCGCGTCCACCCCACAGCACGAAGACGCCGGCGCCGAGCTCGCCCCCGATCTCCACCGCCTCGCACGCCTTCTTGACCGAGAGGCGACGGATGCGGGGGTCGTTGGCCGTGAACGCACCTTCTTTGAAGACCGGTCGCCAGAAGAGGTTCGTGGTCACCATGGGGACGTGCAGGCCGGTGGCGTCGAGGGCGCGTCGGAAGCGCTTCAGTATCTCGTCGCGCTCGTTAGCGCTGCAGCCGTAGGGGACGAGATCGTTGTCGTGGAAGCTGACCCCGTAGGCGCCGAGGTCGGCCAGCCGGTGCACCGAGTCGACCGGGTCGAGTGGCGCACGCACTTCGGTGCCGAACGGATCGCGGCCCGGGTTCCCCACCGTCCAGAGGCCGAAGGTGAAGTGGTCTTGTGGTTTCGGGGTGAAGGGATCGGTCATGGTCCTCCTGTCGTGGACGCGCCTGGAGGGCCCGTCGTGAACCAGCGCGGGCATTGTCCCAGGCAGGGCCCGATGATAGCGTTATCAGGCTGAGAAATCCGCTGCCGATGGGGAAGGGGATCCATGCGTCGCGCTGCCAATTGCTCCTCGCGGGACACCCTCGCCGTCGGCGGGGTCGGCGGGGTCGGCGAGTGATCCGCTGGGGCGTCATCGGCCCCGGCATCATTGCGACCGGATTCGCCGAGGCGATGCAGTGGGTCGAGGGCGGCACCATCACGGCCGTGGCCTCGCGCTCGGCCGAGCGGGCAGCCGCCTTTGGTGATCGCTTCGACATCCCGACCCAGTACGGCGACTACGACGCCCTGGCCGCCGATCCCGACGTCGACGTGGTCTACGTGGCCACGCCGCACTCGAGGCATGAGGTCGACACCATCGGGCTCCTGCGTGCCGGCAAGCACGTCCTGTGCGAGAAGCCGTTGGCGCTCAACGCCCGGCAGGCCGCACGCATGGTGGCGGAAGCCCGCAGCCGGGGGCTGTTCCTCATGGAGGCCATCTGGAGCCGGTTCCTTCCCGCCTACCGGTCGCTGGTCGAGGTCGTCGCCGAGGGACGCATCGGCGAGCCCCTCTTCGTCGAGGCCGACTTCGGGTTCCGCCGGCCGGTGGATCGCGCCCATCGGCACTTCGCCCCCGAGCTCGGCGGCGGGGCGCTGCTCGACCTCGGGATCTATCCGATTCAGTTGTGCACCCTGGTCCTTGGTCCCATCGAGCGTGTGGTGGCCGACGGGGTGGTGGGCGAGACGGGGATCGACGAGGTCGTCACCGCCTTGTTGCATCACCCGGGAGACCGGCTGGGTGTGGTCAAGGCCGCGTTGCGGGTCGGCATGACCTGCACGGCCCGGATCGCTGGAACCGACGGCACCATCGACCTGCCCGCCATGATGCACTGCCCGAACTCGCTCACGGTGACGAGTCCCGCCGGCGTCGAGGTCATCGACGCCTCGTACGAAGGAAACGGCCTCCGTTTCGAAATCGACGAGGTGCACCGGTGCCTCGAAGAGGGGCGCCCTGAGAGCGCGGTCGTCTCCTTGGACGAGTCGATCGCCCTCGCCACCACCATGGACGCCATCAGGGCTGAGCTCGGCGTCGTCTATCCCGGCGAGTGAGCGCCTGTCACCGCAGCCGGTAGAGCACCTCGCCGGCGTCGGGCACCACCAACGTGCCCGGTTCGGCCGCCCACGCATCGGCATCGACGGCGTCCGGGGCGAGGTAGCCGAGGTTGGCCTGCCGGACGACCTCCTCGGGAATGCCGGTGGCCAGGGTCACCCTGACGCGTTGACGTTCCGTCACACCGTCGTAGGTCCCGGCGCCGTACAGGTGGGTCGCGTGCGCCAACTCGCCCCACGGGACGCTGCGGTAGCGGTCCCACTGCGCCAGGAAGTAGTCGCGGCAGTGGTACCCGATCTCCACCTGGCGGGGGTGCATGGCCGCGACCTCGGTGATGTGCGGCGCGTACAGCACGACCTCGCCCCCGTCGGCCACAACCGGCTCCACCTTGTAGAAGCCCTTTGCCCCCGTCCAGAGATCCGGGTAGCGGGCGGGGATCAGCGACAGCACCCGCCGGACCGGACGGTCGAGGTACTCGACGTGGGTCTGCGCGGCGACGTCGGCAGCTTGGGCCCAGGCACGACCGGGCTCCCCGAAGGACAGCGACTCCAGCCCACCACTCTCGTGGTCGACGACCACGCATAGCGCGTGGCGCTCGCCGGGGACGAGACCGGCTGCCGCGTCCACCAGCGCCCGCACCGGTGTGACGCCGCGTGTCCCGATGATCGTGCTGCTCGTGATGAGCGCCCCGAGCCAGTGCGTGACGTCGATCATCTCCTGACCGGAGAGACCGGGGAAGAGGTACTTGTTGCCGCCCGAGAAGCCGATGACCTCGTGGGGGAGCACCGGTCCGACCAGCAGCGTCACGTCGCTCTCGACGACCAGCCGGTTGAGTCGCACCTCGATGCCGTCGCGGAGCAGGCCACCGGAGAGGTCCGCCACCAGCGCCGCTGGCAGGTGGCCGACGTGCACGTAGGTGTCGTCCTCCCACCAGGCGTGGTTGCGGACGGGCATGGTCGTGGGCCCGACGAGCGTACGGATGGCGTCGTCGGACATGGGGGCGTGGGTACCCAACGCCACCACGGCGCTGCAGGTGCTCGTCCGCCCGGCGACTCCTTCCTCAATGGCCCCGAGGACAAGCGGCAGGGGACAATTCCGGGTCCCGTCGGGGATCACGACGCAGAGCGAGCGGCCGGCCAGGTCCAGAGCGGCCACCTGGTCCCGCACGAACGAGCGCACCCTCTCCGCGTCGAGCACGTGCCCGGGTCTCCCGACGGTGGCCGTCACCGCGCTGCCTCCAGCAGCGGGAGCCCTTCCTTCGTCAGCCGGTCCAGCATGCGGGCGACCTCCTCTGCGAACACACTGGCACCGAGCGCGACCCGGCTGAGTTCCCGCAGGCCGTCGGGGCGGACTGCGGCCGCCCGGAGCTGGGGTGCCAGCGGATCCGTGAGGGCGGGGAGACGCACACGCGGCACGTCGACCCCGCCCGCCCCCGCCAGCCAGATGGCCGTCACGAGGGCGAACCCCAAGGTTCCGAGCGATGCAGCCTGGCGGGCCGCGACCACGGGGAGCAGTCGCTGGGGCAACTTGGCTGATCCGTCGGCCCCGACCTGCGCACACGTGTGGCCGAGCGCAGGGTTGGCGAATCGCCGTAACGCGTCGTCGGCGAACGTCGCCGGCCGCAATGCTGCCGGGAACCTGGCCACCTCCAATGTGTCCTCGACGATGTCCCGCGCCAAGCGTGCGATGACGGGGTCCGTCACCGCACGTGCGATCGTGGCGTGGCCCGCCAGCATTCCGCCGTAGGCCACGGCGGAATGCGGGCCGTTCAGGAGCCAGAGCTTGCGGCGCTCGAAGGGGGCGACGTCATCCACCAACTCGACGCCGGCGTCGGCCAGGTGATCCAGCCCGTCCACCGCCCTGACGATCCACGACCTGTGCTGCTCGGTCGTGACGGCCGCCTCGTCGGTCAGGCCGAGTTCCTCGGCGATCTCCTCCACGACCGTTTCGGTCACCGCGGGCACCATGCGGTCGACGACGGAACTCGGGAAGCGCACGTCGCGTGCGATCCATTCCGCCAATGCGTCGTCGAGCCTCTCGGCCTCGTCGAGGACGCGCGCCCTCAGGACGGCCCCGTTGTCGAGCAGGTTGTCGAGCGACGCGAAGACTGGCGCCGCCAGTCCGGCCTGACGTCGTTGGTCCAGCGCCAGTGCGATCAGCGCCGGCACCGACGTCGGCGGGGCGCCGGCCGCCTGCTCTCCGTCCGCGCTGCGGCCGTACCCGTTCTCCGTGATGGTCAGTGTCACGAGCTGGGTGGACGGAGCGGTCAGGGCGGCCATCGCCGCGGCCGGACCGCTCCCCGTCGAGACCAGCGCGCCCACCACCTGGAGCCTCGGCGCGGCGCCGGGCTCGCGGACCGCAACCGTGAAGAGGCCGTCCTGTGGCTCGAGCTGGTGCTGTACCCGTCGGCTTCTGAGTGAGACACCCCTGATCAATGCCGGTGTGCCCTGTCGCAGGAGCTCGTCGGCGTAGACCGCGACGTGCGCCCGGGCGAACGCGCCGAGGCCGATGTGGACGATGGTCGGTGCGCCGGCGCGGTCGTAGTCCGGCACGCGCGCCTGCGCGTTCGCCAGCGTCCGCGCGTTCAGCCGCTGGCGTCGTTCCCCCATCACACTCCCCCGGGGAGCAGGCAGGCCGCGAGGTAGGGTCGGACGGCATGGGGCGCGAGCAGCGGGCGACCATCCTCGACGTCGCGGCCCGCGCCGGCGTGCACGCGGCCACGGTCTCGCGCACCATCAACGTCCCGGAGAAGGTTGCACCGGAGACGCGTCTGCGGGTCGAGGCGGCGATTCGTGAGCTCGGCTTCGTCCCCAACCGCGCCGCGCGTGGCCTCATCACGGGGCGGACCGGCAACGTCGCCGTCATCGTTCCCGACATCACGAATCCGCATTTCGCATCGTTGGTGCGCTCCGTGGAGCGCTCGGCCCGGCAGAACGATCTCCAGGTCCTCCTGGTCGATACCGGTGAGCATCCCGACGAGGAGGTACGGGCCGCAGAGTCGCTGTCGAGAGAGGTCGACGGATTCATCGTGGTGTCGCCGCGGCGCTTGCACCGTGCCCTCGGCGCATTGGGGTCCACTCCCGCCGTCTTCGTCAACCGCCCCGTCCCCGAGCATGCGTCCGTCCTCCTGCGGACCGCGCCTGCCGTGACCGACGCACTTGCACACTTGTCGGGCCTCGGGCACACGAACCTGGCCTACCTGGGTGGGCCGGCCGGATCGTGGGCGGCGGGGGAGCGTCAGAGTGCGGTACGGCAGTCCGGCCGCCCGAGCGGGATCGATGTGCTCGAGCTGACCGCGCCCGATCCGACCTTCGATGCCATGGCGGTCGTCGTTCCCGACGTCGTCGCAAGCGGCGTCTCGGCGGTGCTGGCTTTCAACGACCAGATGGCCCTGGGCGTCATCGCCGGGTTGCGCAACCTCGGCCTTTCGGTGCCGGAGGACATCAGCGTCGTGGGCTTCGACGACGTCCCGATGGCCGCCATGGTGGCGCCGCCACTCACCACGATCAGCTTGCCCACCGCCGAAGTCGGCGCGGTCGCCCTGCCCATGCTCGGCGAAGGCCCCGCCAGCAGGGATCTCTACGGCCAGTTGGTCATCAGGCATTCGACGGCACGGGTCAGGTAGCGCCGAGCCAGCGGCGTCGCAGGTCGTGAGCGGCCATTTTGGGCCGCCGGTCCCGGGTGAACACGCCCTTCTTGTTGCCGTCGACACGGATGAAGGACGGGCCGGTGGCGAAGTCCGCGAAGTTCCACACGTGTTCGCCGACGACCGCCTCGGTGCGGTCGAAGACCCGGTGGTAGGCCTCCAGGAGCGCCACCTGGAACTCCTCGCTCCAAGGTGTGCTGTCCACCGCGTGCAGGCCGGACATGGTGTCGGCTCCGTACTCGGTCACGATGATCGGTTTGCCGTGCTTGGTCGCCCAGGCCTGGAGCTCTGCCTCCAGCCCGCGCCCGGCCGCGTCGAGGTCGCCCGGTTCCACGTACCAGCCGTAGTAGCGGTTGATCATGACGACGTCGGCCAACCCGGTCACCGTGCACGTCTCGGGGAGGGCGAACATCATGTTGACGAATCCCACCGGCCTGCTCGGGTCCGCCGCTCTGGCCGCGGCGAACAGGGGCTCGAAGTAGGTGCGGCCCGCCTCGGTGTGGGACTCGGGCTCGTTGGCCAGGCTCCAGAGGACGACGCTGGGATGGTTCTTGTCCCGGGCGATGAGCTCTTCGATGGCGCGTCGATGCACTTGCTGCGTGACGGTGCTGATCGTCTCGTCCGAATAGGTCGTCCTCGGCCCGCCGAGGAACATGCCGCCTCCGACGCCGAGGTTGAGCCCGACCGCGGCCGTCTCGTCGATGACGACGATGCCCTGACGGTCGGCTTGCTCGAGCACCTCCTCGGCGTAGGGATAGTGGGAGGTGCGAAACGAGTTGGCGCCGATCCATCCCAGGAGTGAGAAGTCGTGCAGCATGGCGGCGTCGTCGTGCCCGCGGCCGTGCACGTTGAGATCCTCGTGCTTGCCGAAGCCGCGAAAGTAGAAGGGCTCGTCGTTGATGAGGAACTGTGTGCCTTCGATCCGCACGGTGCGGATGCCGACGGGGAGCGGATAGCAGTCGCGGACGGCGTCCCCCTCCAGCAGCTCGACCTGCAGGGCGTAGAGGTATCCCCGCCCGGGTGCCCAGAGCTCCGGGTCGTCGACGCGCAGCACGCCGTCGGCGCCCTCAGCGGCGGCGACCTGTGTGCCCTCGGCATCATCGAGCCGTACGCGCACCGTCAGGTCCGTGGCGTCGGCGGCCGCCACCGCGTACCGGACGATACCGACGCCATCGTCGATGTCCGTGGTCACCGTCACGTCGTCGATGTGCGCGTGCGGCGTCGCACAGAGCCACACGCTGCGGTGCAGGCCCGCATAGTTGAAGAAGTCGTGGTACTGGCGCTGGCGCCGGGTCCCGTCCGCCAGCACCTCGACGATGCCGGGCGGGATGGACTCCCAGGTGAGCTCGTTGTTCACGACGACGGTGAGCCGGCACGGCTCCCCGGGCGCGACGACGGCAGTCACGTCGGCCTCGAAGGGGGTGTAGCCCCCCTCGTGCTCCATGACGCGGGTGTCGCCGATCCAGACGGTGGCGCGATGGGTGGCCGCGTCGAAGCGGAGGACCGCCCGCTGCCCTGCCCAGCCGCGAGGGATGAAGACCTCGCGCTGATACCAGAGGTCACCGACATGATCGTGCAGCTGGGGTTCCACCAGGACGTCGTTGAAGCTGCTCGGCACCGGCATGCGCCGGACCTCGCGGAGGGGCCCACGCCACCAGCCCTCGTCGCGGCCCACCCCGCCGGGGTCGACGGCAAAGTCCCAGATCCCGTCGAGCCGTTTGGTCTCGCGTGTCGCGGTGTCCAGCGGTCGAAGCATGGTGTCTCCCCGTTCCGTTCGCTCAGGGCTCTGCCGGCTCGTCCGCCAGCAGTTCCACCACCATGTCCGCCACGGTGTCCGGCGCACGATCGTCCGTGTCGATGGTCGCCGTGGCCACCTGGCGGTAGAGGTCGGCCCGCTCGCGGGCCATCACGGTGAGCGCCTCAGCGGGATTGTCTCCGAGCAGGGGCCGGTGATCACCGACGTGGACGCGACCCGCCAGGGTCGTGGGTTTGGTCCGGAGCCACACGACGAAGTGGGCGGCCAGCGCGGCGCGCACCGTCGGATCGAGCACGACACCGCCGGGCGCGGCCAGCACGGACGGGGCTTCGCCGGCCAGGACGCGCAACACCGCCTCGGACTCGAGCCTCCGGTAGGCCGCTTCTCCGCCCGCCTCCCAGAGCTCGCGAACGGTCTTGCCCGTTTGCCGCGCGATGACGACGTCCACGTCGACGAAGGCCCGACCCGTGCGCGCCGCCACCAGGGCGCCGACACTCGATTTCCCCGACCCCATGAGTCCCACCAGCACGACCTGCCTCATGCTTCGACCCGGAAGGCGCGGCAGGCGAGGTTGAGGGCCAGCTCCGCCGCCGTCTCCACGGCTTCGGCTTCGTCCATCCGGTGCTCCGCCACCAGGTCGGCCAGGTAGCCGGCATTGAGCCGCCGGGCCACGTCGTGGCGGGCGGGGATGCTCAACAGCGAACGAGCGTCGTCGTTGAAGCCGACCGTGTTGGCGAACCCGGCCGTCTCGACGACCGATCGGTAGAAGCGGCGCAGCCCCTCGGGGCTGTCGAAGAACCACCAGGGAGGTCCGAGGCGGAGCACCGGGTAGTGCCCGGCCAGCGGGGCCAGCTCTCTGCTGTAGGTGGTCTCGTCGAGCGTGTAGACGATGAGGGTCAGCCCGGGCTCGTTCCCGAAGCGGTCGAGGAGCGGTTTGAGTCCGCCGACATAGTCGACCGGCTTGGGGATGTCGGCCCCCTGGTCGGGCCCGAAGCGCTCGGCCACCAGCGGGTTGTGATCGCGCCAGGCGCCGGCGTGGATCTGCATCGCCAGGCCGTCGTCGATGCTCATAGCGGCCATTTCGACGAGCATCTGGCCACGGAACAGCTCGGCGTCGCCCGGCCGGCCCGTCCCCGCCACAATCCGACCGAAGAGGTCCTCGGCTTCTCGACGGGAGAGATCGGCGGTGGCGGGTGACGGATGCCCGTGGTCGGAAGCGGTCGCTCCTGCCGTCACGAACGCGGCGCGTCGGCTGCGCAGGGCATCGAGATAGCCGGCCCAGCTGTGGGTGTCCGTTCCCGTGAGGTCGCCCAATGTCGCGACATGGGCGTGGAAACCGGGCCGGTCGGGGTCGACGACGTCGTCCGGGCGGAAGGTCGGCACCACGCGGCCCGCCCAACCGGATTGGCGCAGCCGCGCGTGCGATTCGAGCCGGTCGAGGGCGCCGTCGGTCGTGGCGAGGAACGTAATGCCCCATTGCTCGAAGAGCGAGCGCGGCCGGAACTCCTCCTGCAGCAGGCGGGCCGAGATCTCGTCGTAGACGGAGTCGGCATTGGCGGCGGTGAGCGGCGCCGTCACGCCGAAGACCTCTTGCAGCGTGTAATCGAGCCAGAGCTTCGACGGCGTGCCGCGGAACAGGCCGTAGTGCGACGCGAACGTGCGCCAAATCTGCCGTCCGTCCGTGACCACGGGTGTGCCGTCGCGCGGTCGTACCCCGAGCGCCTCGAGCGGCACGCCCTGGCTGTAGAGCATGCGCAGGAGGTAGTGGTCCTTCGTCACCAGCTCGGTCGCCGCGCTCTCGAACGCCGTGTCGCCGGCCAGGGCCAACGGGTCGCAGTGGCCGTGGGGGCTCACGATGGGGAGGCCCTTGGTGCTCTCGTACAGGGAACGGGCGATCCGGCGGGCGCCGGGTTCGGCGGGGAAGAGGCGGTCCTGGTGAAGCATCGATGCAAAGCTTTGCATGACCGGAAACATCGCGCCAGGCCCCGCCGCCCGCAGGGAGAAGTCGCCCGTCGGGGATCCAATTTGTGCCGCCCGCCCGATCTCCATGTAATATTGACGTCGAAGTTGAAAACGATCCGAACACGGCCGGCGCGTGGACGCGGCGGCACAGCGGTCCCGTCCCACCGGAGGTGGTCATGCCCAAGCCCATTGTCGACTTTCCCGTCTTCGACGCCGACAACCACATGTACGAGACGACGGACGCCTTCACGAAGTTCCTGCCGCCCCAGTACTCGGGACTGATCAAGTACGTCGAGGTCAACGGGCGCACGAAGATCGCGGTCCGCAACGTGATCTCCGAGTACATCCCCAACCCGACCTTCAACGTGGTCGGACGACCCGGTGCGTCCGAGGAGCTCTTCAAGAACGGCAACCCCGAAGGAAAGACCCGCCGCGAGTTGATGGGCGAGCCGATCCGCTCGCCCGAGGCCTTCTTCTCGCCCGAGCCGCGTCTGGCGTTGATGGACGAGCTCGGGCTCGACCGCGCCCTCATGTGGCCGACGCTGGCCAGCTTGCTCGAGGAACGCCTGGCCGACGACCCCATCGCCACGCACGTCGTCGTGCATGCGCTGAACGAGTGGATGCACGAGCACTGGACCTTCAACTACCAGGACCGGATCTTCGCGTCCCCCGTCATCACACTCCCGATCGTCGATGAGGCGATCAAGGAGCTGGAGTGGGTGGTCGAGCGTGGGGCCAAGCTCATCCTGATCCGGCCCGCGCCCGTTCCCGGCTACCGCGGCTACCGCTCGTTCGCTCTCCCTGAGTTCGACCCCTTCTGGCAGCGGGTGACCGAGCTCGACGTCACGGTCGGCATGCACGCGTCCGACGACGGGCTGACCCGCTACTACAACCAGTGGGAGGGCAACCACGGCGGCGAGCACCTCCCGTTCGCCGGGCAGTCCGCATTCATGAACATCGCGCACACCCAGGGTCGAGGCATCTTCGACACGGTGGCGTCGCTGATCGGACACGGCCTGCTCAACCGGTTCCCGACCCTGCGCATCCTGCCCGTGGAGAACGGCGCAGCATGGGTACGTCCGCTCGTCGACGCCCTGGGCCGCTCCTACGCCCATGAGCCGGCGCTGTTCCCCGAGGACCCACTTATGGTCCTGAAGCGCAACATCTGGATCCACCCGTTCCACGAGGAGAACCCGCGCGAGCTCATCGATCTGGTCGGCGTGGACCGCGTCGTCTTCGGATCGGACTACCCGCACATTGAGGGGATGTCCGAGCCACTGTCCTACGTCGACGAGCTCGAGGGCCTGTCGCACGAGGACATGGCCAAGGTCATGGGCGGCAATCTGGCCGAAGTGATGAAGATGCCGTTTGCCGCCTGAGCGCGACGACGCGCAGGTGCGGGCGGCACGCCGTCGCGAAAGCGGCACGCCCCGGTGACCCGCCGGAAGGCCCGCTGTGTTCGACGTGGTGTTGGGGCTCCGTAGGCATTCCACACCGTCCGCTCTCAGCCCGGTATCTGCAACGCTTATTGGCGTCGGAAGCAGCACCGGGCGAGGCAAACGGGGCGGGAAGAGTTGTCGAACCCGCGGGGCCGGAGGTTCTCCTGGCTCACCAAGGGCATCTCCATCACGCTCGGGATGGTGTTGGCGGGCGTCGCCGCGTTCGCCGCGACGAACTGGGTCGTCGGGCTGGCGAGCAACTCGTCGGGCAGGCGCAGTCGGCCACCCTCGGCAAGCTGACCATCGCGGCCACGTCCAGTCCCGCCCCCGGTGACCTGCTCGACCCCGGCGACAGCGGCGACGTCGTGATCAGCATCGCCAACGCCAATCCGTTCCCGGTCACCATTACCGCGGTGCAGCTGCCGACCAGCACCACCTACGCCACCGGGTACACCTCCAGTTCGTTGACGACGACGCAGGCCGGTTGCCTGTCGACCACCCCGAGCGACGTGATGTGGAACTTCTCCACCACGACCAGCGGCAGCAGCCACACCCTGACCACACCGTTGACCGTGGCTGCGAGTGGCAAGGCCAACAACCCGCTCGTGGTGACGCTGAGTAACGACGCGCTCATGAGCTCGTCCGCCCCGCTGGCGTGCACCAACGCCTTCTTCTCCATGCCGGCCCTGACGGGCGTCACGGCTACCGGCGGTGGCACGGGGACGGCCACGACGAGTCCCGCCACCGACTCCTGGACGAGCTGACCACGCGCGCCATGCTCGCCGCGGCGCGCCGGCGACGAAGGAGCTGACCTCCGCCGCCGGCGACGCGGGGGTCAGCCGGTGGCGGCCAGGTTCTTGGGCGGGACTGAGGTCGGACCGGTGTACTTGTGGATCGGACCTGCGCCGGGGCTCGTCTGCTCCACCGGGGTGACGGCGACGCCGCCGATCCACGTGCCCGTCGGTGTCACGGCGGGAGGTGCCGAACTCTCGAACTTGATGACCTCTTCGCCCTCGTACCCGAAGTGCACCGAGCTGGAGTACGAGAGGGGCACGAACCCTGGGGTCACGAAGCTCTTCCCGTCCTTGTTGATGGCATCGAGGAGGCTCTGCCGGGTGAGGTTCTTCCCCGCTTTCTGCAGTGCCTGGACGAACGTGTAGGCCAGTGCAATACCGTACTGGGTGTTCCCGTCCAGTCCCGACTTCGCGTAGAGCGAGGGTGCGTATTGCTGCAGGATCTTCTTCTCCGTCTGCACCCACGAGTTGGACGTGTCGGACTCGGGAGCGAAGTAGGCATCGGTGATGACCCCGTTGAGCAGCCCGCCGGCTGCGGCTGCCTGGGCTGCCGTCCCGCCGCCCTTCTGGGTGAACGAAGCGAGCAGCGGACCGACCGTCGGCGCGTCGGCACCGACGTTGTCCACCACGTACTGCGGGGAGTAGCCGATGACCGCGGCGGGGAGCATCGCCAGCGCGGTGGCTGCCGGGATGGTGGCCAACACGACCACCTGCGCGCCCGCCGCCTTCAGTGCCGCCATCTGGTTGGACAGGGGGCCGGCCAGCGTCGCTGCGTCGTAGGTCTGACGCGAGACGACGGCGGAGGAGGGGATCTCCATGTCGAGGCCCTTGACGACGTCCTGTCCGAACTCATCGTCCTGGGACAGGTAGCCGATCTTCTTGCCGGCGAAATTCGCCTTGATGTAGGCCCCGAGGATCTTGCCGTCCACCGTGTACGGAGGCTGCCAGCCCAGGCTGTAGCGGAACTTCGAGTTACTCCAGCAGTTGCAGCCCGATTCGATGAAGAGCTGCGGCACCTTCTGTGCATTCAAGAAGCCCTGTACGGCCGACTGGGTCGGCGTTCCGAGCGACCCGACGTCGGCGAAGATGTTGTCCTGTAACACGAGCTTGCGGGTGAGGGTGGCGGTGTTGGCCGGGTTGTAGCCGTCGTCGAGGTACGTGTAGTGGATCTTGCGGCCGTCGACGCCACCGTGCGCGTTGACCCAGCTGAACAGCGCATTCATGGCGGGCGCGATCTCGTCGTAGCCCGGCGCGGCCGGGCCGGTCAGCGGGACCGTCGCACCGATGGTGATGGACGTCGAGGTCACACCAGGTGTGCTTTCCGCGCTTGCGGGCGCGGGCAGCAGCGTGACGCCCAGCAGCAGCCCGAGGCAACCGGCAACAAGTGCGCGGGCCCACAGGTCCCACCCCTTACACTTCCACGCTCGTCTTGGCATCGTTCCTCCCCTTCCTTTCTGTTGCATTGCTTTGGTCCTCTTTCGAGACCTCACTGGGTACGTCGGGCGTGGCACCCCCCGGCCGCGGGCGATGGCCCCAGAGCCAGCGCAGCCCGCCCTGAATACCGTTGGGTGCGGCCAGCATCGCCACAATCAGCACCACGCCGAAGATGATCGTGGCGAGGTAGGCATTTGCCCCGCTGCCGAGGTTGAAATCGTTGGAGAGCGAGGTCGACCACTGGGGCAGGTACACCAAAAGGATCCCTCCCCACACCATGCCGATCAACGTCCCAGTGCCGCCGAGCACCATGGCCGCCAGCAGTTGGATCGAGAGGGTGAGCGGGAACTCGCCGGTGTTTACCACGCCGGTCGACAGGGCGAGCAGGGCACCCCCGAGGCCGGCGCACCCGGCGCTGATGGTGAAAGCCAAGACCTTGGTGCGCACAATGTGGATCCCCGCCAGCGATGCCGCGATCTCGTCGTCGCGCACCGCCCGGAAGGCCCGGCCGTAGCGGCTCCATAAAAGGTTGGCCACCAGGACCATCACGATCAGCGCCGCGAGGATCTGGATCTGGGCCAGCCATTGCTCGGCGGTCAGCGAGCCCGGTGCCGTTGGGACGGTCGTCGTCAGACCCTGGTCACCTCCGAACGTGTTCGGCCACTTGTCGGCGATGGACGGGACGGCCAACGCGAAGAGAAGCGTCATGCCGGCCAGGTACGGGCCCTTTAGGCGGGTGGCCGGCAGGCCGATCACCAGCCCTGCCGCGGCAGCCACGCCCGTCGCGGCGGCCAGCTCGAGGAGGAAGTTCCCCTGTGTGTGATTCATGAGCAGAGCCATGGTGTAGGCGCCGACCGCCATGAACGCGCCGTGGCCGAGGGAGATCTGACCGTTGCTGCCGGTCAGCAGGCTCAGGCCAACCAGCGCGACCACATAGGAGGCGATCTCACCAACCTGATAGTCGTTGTACGAGCTCAGTCGCAGCGTGACCTCGTAGAGCACGACGCCGGCGACGAGCGCGACGGGGAGGTGACGCAGCAGCGGCTGACGGGGCAGGCGAAGCGAGGAGACGCGGTCGACGGTGGTCACGTCAGACCCTCCTCGCGGCGGGTCGGGCGAAGATGCCCTCGGGCCGGGCCATCAGGGCGACCATGAGGAGGGCAAGCGCACCGAGGGGTTCGAGGCCCGAACCGAGGTACCCCCCGACGTAGGAGATGCACAGCCCCGAGATGAGCCCGCCGACCAGCGCGCCCACGGGGCTCTCGAGGCCGCCGATGACGGCGGCCGTGAAGCCGTACACGAGGACCAGGTCCATGTAGTACGGCCCGAACGCGCTCGTCGGCGCCACCAGAAGGCCTGCCAAGGAGCCGGCGATGCCAGCCAGACCCCATCCGAGTGTCAGCAGGATGCCCACGCGCACCCCGAGGAGCCGCGCGATCTCCCGGTGGAACGCCGATGCCCGCATGCGGAGGCCCAGCGCCGTGTAGCGGAACAGGACCAGCGTCCCGGCCATGAGCGCGACGACGGCGATGAGAATGAAGAGATCGAAGTGGGAGAAGGCGATGGTGGTGCTGCCCACCTTCAGGCCGCGCTGGGAGAAGGCTGCCGGAAAGCCGCGGCTCGCGTTGCCGTAGATCGCTCCTGCCAGCCCTTCGAAGACGACCAGCAGCCCGATCGTCACAATGACCGGGTTCAATTCAGACTTGCCATGGAGCGGGCGGATCAGCACGCGTTCGGTCACCGCCCCGAGGGCGAACCCGATGATGAGCACCAGCACGAAGGCCCACCAGTACCCGGTGCCGCGCGTCAGCAGACTGAACGCGATGAACGTGGTGAGCATGCCTGCCGCCCCCTGGGCGAAGTTGATGATCCGCGTCGCCCGGTAGATCAGGACCAGGGCCAGCGCCAGCGTGGCATAGACCATGCCGTTGGCGATGCCGTCGAGCGTGTAGTCGAGGAAGAGGCTCACGGCGCTAGAACCCCAGATAGTGGTGACGCAGTGCGTCGTCGGCGGCCACGGCGGTGGCGTCGTCGGAGACGACCACCTGGCCAAGATTGAGGATGACGGCGTGGTGCGACACCGACAGCGCGCTGCGGGCATTCTGCTCGACGAGGACCACGGTGATGTCCTTGCTCTCGGTCTGTTCCTGCAGCAGCGCCATCAATTGGGCGGTCACCCGCGGGGCCAGCCCAAGGCTCGGCTCGTCGAGCAGGAGCAGGCGGGGCCGGGAGATTAGTGCGCGGCCGAGCACGAGCATCTGGCGCTCGCCCCCCGAGAGCGTTGACGCATTCCGACGGCGGAACGGTTGCAGGCGGGGGAAGAGTTCGAGGATCTCTGCGATGGCGCTCTGCCGTTCGTTCTTGTGCAGACACCAGAGGGTGGCCAGTCGGAGATTTTCCTCGACCGTGAGCTCCTCGATCACCCCCCGCCCTTCAGGCACGTGGGCCACCCCCAGCCTCGCGATGGACTCGACATGGCGGCCCAACAGCGGGTCGCCGTCGAAGTGCACCGAGCCATCGAGAGGCTTCACCAGTCCCGAGATGGTCCGCAGGAGTGTGCTCTTTCCAGCGCCATTGGCCCCCAGGACGGCAGTCACCGCACCGGCTTGTGCCTCAAAGGAGACCGAGCGCAGCGCCCGCACCGCCCCGTAGGAAACGCTGAGGTCGCGGACCTCAAGCATCGTCGTTCTCCTGTACCCCGGGCGGTGCGCCCTCATGGACCGGATCGCCGAGGTAGGCGGTCGTCACGTCGGGGTTGGACCGGATGACCGCAGGCGTGCCTTGCGCGATGACTTGGCCGAAGTTCAAGACGACGAGACGGTCACAGACCGACATCACCAGGTCCATGTGGTGCTCCACGAGGAGCACGGACATGCGATCGGTCAGCCCGCTCACCATCGATCCCAACGCGTCCATTTCGCTCTCCGAGAGCCCGCTCGCCGGCTCGTCGAGGAGCAGGAGCTGCGGTTCCGCCATGAGCGCGCGGGCGAGGGCGGTGCGCTTCTGTATGGCGTACGGGAGCGCGGCGGGCATCCGGCGGGCGTAGTCGGCCGCGCCGAGCTCATCGAGGATCGCCGTCGCCCGCTCTGTGACGGTGCGTTCCTCCCGGCTGGAGCGCCAGATGCCCAGGAACGCGGACCCCAGGTCGGCGTGCAGCGTCGGTTCCGCGCCGAGCATCACGTTCTCGTGCACGGTCAGACCGGGACAGAGACCGACGCCCTGCAGGGTGCGGGCGATCCCGAGCTTTGCCAGGTCATGAGGATGGTGCCGGCGGAGGACGGCGCCGCGGTAGGCGACCGTCCCCGAGCTCGGGTGCACGAATCCGCTGATCACGTTGAAGAGGGTTGTTTTGCCGGCGCCGTTCGGCCCGATGACCCCGACGACCTCGCCGCGACCGACTGACAGAGAGACGTCGTCGAGCGCCAGCAGGCCGCCGAATCCGACGCTGACCTGGTCGACGACGAGCAGCGGTGACGCGTCTCCGAGCGCGTCCTCCTGCTCGGAAGGGGTTGGCGGGGACTCGGTGACCGCGGCCACCGGGCTGCCTATTCGGTGTGGGGGTCGGTACGTGCGCCCGTTCGGCGCGTCCAATGATCCATCATGCGAACCAAGCCCCCCGGCATTGCTTTGGACGTTACAGCGTTCGACATCGGAGGGCCATGAAAATGCAACGGAATGACGGTGCGCCGCGGGTTCGCAGCATGTGAATCAGTTCACGTGCCGACCCGGGCTACACGTAGTCGCTGCGGCGCAACCAGACGAGCGTGGCCCAGCCCCAGATCGGCGGCAGATAGGCCGTGCAGAAGCGCTCGATCAAGACGGCGGCCACGGCCTGATCCTGCGGAATACCGGCGGCGCTGAGGCCGGCGATGAGTCCGACCTCAATGACGCCGGCGCCACCGGGAATCGGGACGGCGCCGCCGATCATGGCGGCCAGGGTCAGGACCACAATGAGGGTGGCGAAGCTGGCGTGTGCGCCGACGGAGTGGAGCGAGGCTCCGAGGCACAGCGCAATGAGGACCTGGCTGCCCAGTGATCCGCCCAGCACGTCGGCGATCTTGCGCGGCACCAGCGCGATGCTCTTGACGTCCTTCCAGATCGTCACGAGGTGCGGCCGCGCCTTCTCGTTGGCCAGCCGCCGCACCCGGGGGACCAGCGTCACCACGGCCACCAGGACGGCGATGACCAGGATGACGATGAGGATGATCCACACGATCCCCCCGTGACTCCCGCTCTCTCCGGAGGTCGGCTTGTGGAAGTCGTCCCAGGCGAAGGGAAGGCAGAGCAAGAACAGCGCGCCCTTGACAACCCAGCTCGCCGTGCCGGCGATCGCCCCCGAGCTGATGGCGGCCGGCGCGTCCAGTCCCTGGCGTTGGAAGAAGCGCACACGGACGCCGAAGACGGCGGCGTCACCGCCGACGAAGGACGTGAACATGTTGGACGTCTCCAGCGCCACGCAGCGCCCGAAGGGCAGCGGGGCCACGACAGCGCCGGTCAAGGCCCAGGCGCCGGTGACCACGGGGAGTTGTCCCAGCACGAAGGCCGCAGCCACCCAGCCCCACGCCGCACCGCGGATGACACTGAGCGAGCCCGCCGCATCGGTCAGGACGCCGATGATCAACCACAAGCCGATCAGGCTGCCGATGACCATCAACAGGTTGGGCCAGCTGATCCGCTTCGCCTCGACCAGTTTGGGGACCTCGACCCCGGCGGCAGCCGCAAGCGACTCGCGCAGCGTCTTGAGAAATCCCTTCTGCGATCGGGCCATGCGCTCCGTCTCGGGGTCGAGCGTTGAGCGCTGCAGCTGGGTCAGGACTGCCTGCAGTGTCTCGGTGTCGAGCACCCGGCAGGTCGAGGCGACGGCGCGGTCGATGCCGGCCACCGCGGCCGCCGTCGCCACCGCGGCGGCCAGGTCGCGGTCGGTCCGCATCGTCGGCGCCGACGAAGAGGCGCGCCGGAAGTCGCGCAGCAGCGGCCCCTCCGGCGTGACGAGCACGGTGTCCGGGCTCAGCCCGCCGTGCGAGATCCCGGCCTTGCCGAGGAGGAGCACGGCGCGGAGGAAACCCTCGACGTCGTCATTGTGGACGTCGTCCCCCTCCAACTCGGAGAGTCGGTGTCCTTCGGGCACGCGGGTGACGAGCGCGGCGTCGTGGGCCGGGCCGCACCGGCCGGCCGCCACAATCTCGGGGACCCGCGTCCCGGCGTGCCCCGCCAGGAAGGTCAGGTACGCCTCGTGCTCCACCTGCTGGAGGCGGTTGAGGACGAGCGTGGGTCCGGAGTCGCGGTAGATGCAGAATCGCCACACTTTGCGCAACCACTGGGCGTCGGCGGCGTCGCGTCCGTACACCGCCAGCTCAATCGGGTCGCCCTCAGGGTCGGTGCCGGCGAACGACGCTGCGCCCCATTCCTGGCGGGTCGTGGCGCGCAGCCCGTGCACCTCGACCCCCAGGTCGCGCACGGCGTCGGTCACTTCGGAGGCCGACGGCAGCCCATTGGGCGAGCCCATGGCGAGGTGACAGGCCGCCGCCGTGCCCCATCCGACGATCACGGCGGCAATGACGCCGAGCGGAAGCCCATAGGAGCCGATGACCGCGCAGATTCCGGCGAGTGCCACGGCTCCGACCACAATGCGGTGCATCGGCCGACTCAGGTAGGGCAGCCCGGCCAGCGCGACGGCAGTGGCGATGGCGAGTTGGATGATCGGAAAGCGCGGATCGAAGCCGGCGAACTCGGGAATGGAAGGACGACCCCCTGTCGGTCCCAGCAGTGCGTCGAGGAGAAGGCAGACGAGGACGGCGGCCACCCCGGCCGCCGCCATCTGACGGACGGCCCTCAGCCGCGGGACGAGCAAACCCAGGAGGATCAGGGCCGCGGTGACGCCGAGGGAGCCGACGAACCAGATGGCCGTGATCAACCAGCGGATCCCCGATGGCGGGGGAGTGATCAGCTCGGTGAGGTGGATCTCCACCGACGTGTTGGCATCCACCAAGGGGATGCAGATCACCAGCAGCACGGTGGCGATACCGACCCGCACGGCGTCGGAGGCCCGCCTCCGGGTGGTGCCTCCACCATGCGGTCCGAGAACCAGCGAGCGGACCCGCTGAGCCCAGGAGGTGTGCCCGAGGGCGACGGGCACGGACGCGGCGTCGGTGCTGGTGGCGGTGGCCGTGCCGGTCCCCATGAGCTTCATGTCGGTCGGACCAGGGTCAGGCTTGCGGCTCGGAGCCGGACCGAGGGATGCATCGACGACATCTTGGTCTCTCCCGGTGCTCCGACCAGGGAGGGAGGTAAAAAGACTGTAAATACGATTGACTTAGTCGGGTTTATGGTTACCCTCCTCGTCCATGGTTGACCTCGCGTCAACCCGCAGGATGTGGCCAGCCGGCTCGCCCCTGCCGTCCGCTGGCCGGAGGTCCCCGCCACCCAGCGCCGCGAATGGCGGCTCATGGCCCGGACCCCCGACTTCGACGCCTGGCTGATCTCCTGGCCGAGCGGTGGGAAGGTCGACACGGGCCGGCTATCCCTGGTGCACCACGAGCTCCAAGCCGAGTCCACCCTCGGCTTCGGCGCCGGCCACGTGCACGATGTGACGAACGAGTCCGACGAGCAGGCCCTCAGCCTCCACGTGTACAGCCGGCCCTGACCTCCATGACCTTCTACGAGGTCGCCGGCGACCAACTTGTGGTACGCGAAGTGGCGTGGACCTACGACGGGAGCGGCGAGTTCGAGGACGCGCTCGACCAGCGCTCGGTCGAGGCGCAGAGAGGTGGCGTGGCGGCAGCCTCGCGGTGACGGAGTGGTGACCGCCCGCAGCACCGACGATCTCCTGGCTGAGGCGCGCCGCCGCATTGCGCGGGTGGAGCCCGAGGAGCTCGAAGCGTTGCGAAGCGTTGGGGCAGTGGTCGTCGACATCAGGCCGGTGTCTCAGCGCGCCGACGAGGGCGATCTCGGCTTCGGGCTCGTTGTGGAGCGCAACGTGCTCGAGTGGCGCTTCGACCTGGCGGGGAGCCACGCACTGCCCGAAGTCACGGACTACGACCAGCCGGTCGTCGTGGTGTGCTCCGAGGGCTACGCCTCGAGCCTGGCCGCCGACTCGCTGCGCCAGCTGGGGTTCACCAGGGCCGCCGACCTGACCGGTGGCTACCAGGCCTGGCTCCGCTGGCAGGCCGGGCCCAGGGCGGCCACACCGGACACCGAGACGTAGCCGCCTGCCCGCCCAGCCGTTTACGGCCGGCTGAAGCGGGGCGCCGCCTCGCCGCGCAGACGGCCGGGTGGCAGGAGACGACCGCAGGCCGCCACCGCGAGCGCCTGCGCCGGGCCCGCCACGAGTGCCCCAGAGCCCGAGGACCATTCGAGGTCGTCCGCACTCAGCTCCACCGCACTCAGATCGAGCCCGAACAGGTTCGGCGTCCCCGCCGCATGCGTCGCCACCATGTCCAGCACTTGGCGCATGGGGCCCGCGGGCACGCGCCGGTCGAGGGGCACGGCCTCCACGATGTCGAGCGTGTGGATGACGCAGTGCACGAGCGCGCCCTCCTCGCCGCCACCGGGTGGCTGCCACGCGTGCAGCACCGGCGAACGCAGGTCGGCCAGCAGGGCGGCCACGGGGAGCGCGCCGTCGCGGGCCGCCACGGTGTCCGAGAGGCGGGAGAAGTCACGGCCGCAGCTCTCGAGCTCCGCCATGAAGGCGGGTCCGTCGTAGCGCGCCGGCATCGTCATGTGCGCCACCACCTCCCGGGTGCGCCAGCCCTCACACAACGACGGCGCGTCCCACGCCCCCGGGCCGGCGGCCTCCAGCAGGTCGGCCAGCGCCTCGAACTCGGTGGCGATGTCGTGGGCCATGCCGGTGCCCGTGCCGCCGCTCATGCGTCCAGTCCGGCGAGATACGCCGCGAAACGGTCGAGGGAGGACTCGAACCCCTTCCGGGCCTCGGGTGTTGAGAAGGCCTCGGGCACGTAGGTCTGGTGGATGCGGACCTCGGTCCGGTCCGAGCCCAGCGCCACGAACTCGGAGCGCACCCGCATGCCCGAGTGCGACTCGGTCCACACCAGCAGCTCCGGCGGGCGCACCTCGTCGAACACGGCCCGGGTCGGGTACTCGCTGCCGTCGGCGTCGTTGACCATCACCGTCTCGAAGAGGCCGCCCGGCCGGGCATCGAGCGTGATGCGGTCGCGCGGTGCGCTCACGCCCGCCGGCCCCCAGAAGTGCGCGAGATGGTCGGCATCGGTCATGCAGGCGAAGACGAGCTCGCGCGGCGCGTCGAACGTCCGGCTGAACCGCAGATCAGCCACGGGCCTGCCCCGTCCGCTTCTTGGCCGGCTGCAGATCGACCAGCAGCGCGTCCAGCTTGTCGAAGCGCTCGTCCCACTGGCGCCGGTTCGTCGTGATCCAGTCGAGCGCGCCGTCGAGCGCGGCCCCCTCCAGATGGCACGGCCGGAACTGCGCGTCCCGCCCCCGCGAAATCAAGCCGCTGCGCTCCAAGACCTTGAGGTGCTTCGAGATCCCCGGCAGTGACATGGCGAAGGGGGCGGCCAGCTCGGTCACCGTGGCGTCGCCCCGGGCGAGGCGGCTCACAATGGCGCGGCGTGTGGGGTCCGCCAGCGCAGCGAAGGCCGCGCTGAGGGTGTCATCAGCCAGTGTCGTCATGTCCTGTAGTTAACCCGGAAGTTAGTTAACTGTCAAGTGAAGTACCGGGCCGCTCCTGCCACCGTCGATCCCGGCGGGGTCCATCGTTCCGCCCCGCCGAGGCCACGCAGAAGGAGGCATTCGTGCTCTTGCAGGTCATCAACGGCACCACCCGGGAGGGCCGGTTCAGCGAGCGCGTGGCGCCCTGGGTCATGGGCCGGCTGGGACAGCACGACGCCTTCGAGCTCGAGCTGGTGGACCTGCGGGACCACCCACTGCCTTTCTTCGACGCCGACCCACCGATACGGACCGGGCGTGACTACGCCGACGAAGCGGTCACCCGCTTCAGCCGGGTCATCGACCGCGCCGACGGCTATGTGATCCTCACCGCCGAGTACAACCACGACTATCCCGCCTTCTTGAAGAACGCGCTCGATTCGACCTTCGTCGAGTGGCGCCGCAAGCCCGTCGCCTACGTGGGGTGGGGCAACACCGGCGGGGCGCGGGCGATCGAACAACTGCGGGCGGTGGCGGTCGAATTCGAGATGGCGCCGCTGCGCCACGCCGTGCACGTGCTGCCTGACGTGTTCATGGCACTGCGCCAGACGCCGGACCCAGCCGACACCGCACCCATCGCGGGGCTCGAGCCCCGGCTCGACATGCTGGCGGACGACCTGGCGTGGTGGATGAGCGCTCTCGCTTCGGCGCGGGCCGCCAGCGGGTAGACCGCTGGCATGGAGAATCCCGTCGCCGCGCTTCGCGCCTCAGTCGATCGATTGCACGCTCTGGTCAGTGGGTTCGACGATGCGCAACTCACGGCGCAGTCCTACTGCGGCGATTGGTCGATCGCCCAGGTGATGTCCCATCTCGGTTCGGGAGCGGTCATTTCGCAGCAGAGCCTGCAGGATGTCCGTGCGGGGACGGCGACGCCCGAGGGCTTCAACCAGTCGGTCTGGGACGAGTGGAACGCCAAGTCGCCCCGGGCCCAGGCCGATGACGCCCTTGAGGCCGACGAAGCCCTGACCCAGGCGCTCGAAGCGGTGGACGAGGCCGAGCGGGCGGGGCTGACCTTCCCGATGGGCCCGATGACCCTCGGCTTCAACGACATGTACGGCCTGCGGCTCAACGAGCATGTCTTCCACACGTGGGACATCGCCGTCATGTTCGACGACAACGCCCGCCTGCTCCGAGACGCCGTCGGACTGGTCGTCGACAACCTCGCGCTCCTCGCCCGCTTCAGCGGGCGTCCTGACGGTCAGGAGCGCACCATCGCCGTCCGCACCAGCGATCCCGAGCGCGCCTTTGCGCTGCGGCTCTCGGCCGACGGCGTGGAGTTGGGCCCGGGCGAGCCCGGGCAGTCGCCCGAGCTGGTGCTGCCCGCCGAGGCCTTCAGCCGGTTGGTCTACGGCCGGCTCGACCCCGACCACACCCGTGAGTTCACCGGCGACGCCGCACTGCTCGACACACTGCGCGCGGTCTTTCCCGGTCCGTAGGCCACCGGCCCATAGGCCACCGGTTCGTCGGCCACCGCCTCAGCCGGCTGCGCCTCCGCACGAAGGAGCGCCAGCCGAACGGGCCGCTGGTCCCGGTGTCACGGACGAGGGCCAAGAGACCGGTGACCCAGGCCAGCCAGACGGCGCGCCCGGTTGCGCAGCCCGTGCCCCAAGACGAGGTGGCGGTAGAGCATTCCGGCGCGTGCGGCTCGACTGTCAGTCAGCGCGTAGTTGAACTGGTAATCGGTGAGGTCGAGCTGCGTCAACGGCCAGGTGACCGAGAGCAGCCGACGAATGGAGTCGCCGCGCCACCCGCTGGTGGGCAGGGGGAACAGGTTCGAGGGGGCGTCGAGCCCGGCCCGTGCGGCCATGGCGAGGGCGACCCCGACCACCGGCACGCACCGGGCCGTTCGGGCCACTCCGAGCACGCGCTCCCAGTCGATCGCTGTGTGCTGCTCCTCGGCGTGGCCAACGATCATCGCTAGGTCCGCTATCCACACAAGCCGTACGAACCGGTGGTGCGGCTTTCCCGCATGCGCGGCGAGCACGACGATCTCCTCGGCTGGAGGCAACCCGAATGCCGGCGTGCCGGCGCATTGGAGAGGCTGTCGCCGGGCCCACAGGCTGTCGGAATCAAGTGCCGTCGGCCGTTCTGACGCTGTCTCCAGCCCGTAGTGGACCTCGAGCAGGAAGGTCGGAACCTCGCGATGACTCAGGACGGTGTCGTAGTGTTCGCCCGCACCCGGGCGCGTCACCTGCCATCCGGCGCGCCCCAACACTTCGAGCGCGTGTTGGTGATCGGCCCGGGGGAGGAGGAGGTCGATGTCGTCCATTGGCCTCATACCGGGTTCGGGGTAGCGCGCCGCCACGGCGGGGCCCTTGAAGACGACGGGCTCCAATCCGACCTCGGTCAGCGGCCCCACGGCGAGCGCCACGGCGCGAGGAAGCAGGAGGACCGCCTCCATCTTCAGGGTTTCGACCATGTCACCCAATGTGAATCGGTCTGGGCCCAGAGCATCCAACGAGTCCGCTGCAGCGAGCACTCTCCACAGCAGCGCGCCGATCCGCTGGTCCGAGGCGGCCCGGGCCGCCTCGGCCGGGTCGGCTCCTCCGGCCAGAGCGCGCCGAACGGCAGCCGGGTCGGGATTCCGGCGGCAGGCCTCCCACAACAGGGTGGCCGTCTGCTCGGTCACGTGCCGGCCATCGTCGCTCATCTGCTCATCATGCCGCCGCCGTCGCCGTCGCCGTCGCCGCCGCCGCCGTCGCCGTCGCCGCCGCCGCCGCCGCCGTCGCCGTCGCCGCCGCCGCCGCCGCCGTCGGCCATGGCCACGGCTTCGACTCTTGGCCAATGGCTATTGCAGGTATCCGGTTTGAAAACTCTGCCCTTTTGCGCGATCTCTGGTCCTTTCGCAGGAGAATGCTCTCGCCCGATGCCTTGCGGATTCCGAGGTAAACTGCTCGTCCGCGTTTAGGCGAGTGCGGGAAACGGCGGCAACGATGCAGAGCGATGAACCACAAGAGGATGCGGTGGCACCTCGGGCGGCCCAAGTGCGGGAATCGATTTCGAGGCGGCGGGTCCTCGGGCGCATGTCGCTCGTTGCCACGGCTGGCGCAGCGGCCTGGGTGGTGCCGGAAATTCTGACCGCGCGCCCTGCCGGTGGTGCCACGCTTTCGTCGCCCGTCGTGGTAGGCGCAACGTCTGTAGGCGCAACGTCTGAAGGCCCGATCGCTGTGCCCGCCTCGGCGATACCGGGTTCGACACCGCCCAGTGCTGCCGTCCCCACCCTCGCCTTCACCGGGCTCAACATCCAGCGTGACGCTGAGGTCGGCGCGGCGCTGTTGGCGGGCGGGTGGGCCATGCACCATTGGGCCAGTCGCACGGCCACGTCCGCGCGGGTGGAGGATCCGGGCGCACCTGCCTGATCGGGAATGGGTCCAGCGCGCGGGCGGGTGTATCGCACCCCGATCTTGACTGCGTTGTCGTACCGTTTCGCGGTGCGCACAGATGACGAATGCCTCGGCCGTCGGGTCGACGCGGTATTCACCGGCCTGCGGGATCCCTCCGCAAAGGCGCCCGCCCAGCACTGGTATTCGTTGACCGCAGCGGACGGTCTCGCCGGCACGGTCGACGTCCTGCGCGATGACGAGTCCCTGGCGCGCCGGGTGCGACCCGACGACGCCCTGGGATGGGTCGTCTGGGACGTGAACCGTGCCGCTGCGGAGGCGGGCGCCGAACATCTCCTGTTCCACAGCGGTGCCGTCGAAGCGGCCGGTACCGGCATTTTGTTCCCCGGCGCGTCCGGTTCGGGCAAATCAACCCTCGTGGCCGGTCTGGTCCGTTCCGGGTTCGGGTATCTCACCGACGAACTGGTCGCCTTCGACATGGCGAGCGGCATGCTGCTGCCGTACGCCAAGCCGATCACCGTGAAGCCAGGAAGCTTCGCCGTGTTGTCCGATATGGACCCTGGGGCGTGGCCGGCGCCCGGATCGGGCCACGGGACGGGCCAGGAGTGGCAAGTGGGGGTCGGGGAGGGCACTGGACTTGGGATCGGGACGCCGTGCGCCCCCGAGTTCGTCATCGCACCCCACTTCGAACCCGGTGCCGAAACGACGTTGAACCCGCTCTCGGAAACGCAGGCCTTCTTCGCCCTGGCGGTGAACGCGGTCAATCTCGTCGGGCACGGGTCCGTCGGGACCTGCGCTCTCGGCCGTCTGGCGGGAGAATGTCAATGCTTCTCTCTTGCCTTCTCGGATCTGGACGAAGCCTGCTGCATCATTCTGGAGTTGGTGGCGGGCAAGGCGCCCCGGAGTCCCGCCGACACGGCGGGCCTGGAAGGGGCGGGCCGTGCCCCCTGATCCCGTGCCGCCCGGCCCTCTCGACGGAGACCGGCGGCCAGTGCGTCGGGAAGGCGCCACCGCAGTCGAGTTGGACGACAATTTGGCCCTGTACGACGACGTCGGCCAGCTCCTGATAATGCTCAACTCGAGCGCGGCACTCATTTGGGAGTGCTGTGACGGCGCGACGACCGTGGACGACATGGTGCGCCAGCTGACGGTGGCGCATGCGGGCGACGCGGCCGAAATTGCCGAGGACGTCCGCCGCACGGTGGTCAAGCTGGCGGAGCTCGGCCTGGTGGTCCAGACCGGGCCCTGAACGAATTGCCGCGCCGGCCGGCGTTGGGGAGGATGGACCATGCCCATCGTGCATCTCACGAGCGACGCCGACCCTCAGGAGGTAGCGACGGCGATCGGGAGCGAGGGGGCGGTCATCGTCGACGCGATGGCGCCGGAGGCGCTGTTGGAGCGCATTGAGACCGAGCTCCGTCCTCACTTCGACGCCACCCCGACCGGCCCCGACGACTTCAGCGGTGACCGGACCCGGCGTACCGGCTCGCTGATCGCCCGCTCACCCAGCTGCCGGGAGCTCGTCATGCACCCGTTGGCGCTCGGCACGGCCCGCACTTTCCTCGGGCACGCCACGAACATTCAGCTCCATCTGACCCAGGCCATCGCCATCGGCCCGGGGGAGACGCCCCAACCGATCCACCGGGATCAGTGGGCCTTCGACTTCTTCCCGTTCCCCGCAGGCTACGAGGTCCAGTGCAACACCATCTGGGCGCTGACCGACTTCACCGAGGAGAACGGCGCCACCCGCGTCGTGGTGGGCAGCAACCTTCAAGAGGACAGGCTCGCCTTCGGCCCCGACGACACCGAGCCGGCCACCATGGCCCGCGGTTCGGTGCTCTTTTATTCGGGCAGCGTGTACCACGGCGGTGGGGCCAACCACTCCGACGCCACCCGCATCGGGCTCAACATCACCTACAACGTGGCCTGGCTGCGGCAGGAGGAGAACCAGTACCTCTCCGTGCCGCGCGAGGTGGCCGAGACGCTCCCAATCGACCTGCTGCGGCTGATGGGGTACGACCGTGGGGCCTATGCGCTGGGCTACATCGACGATCTGCGCGATCCAATTGAGGCCGTGCGCCCGGGAATCGGGTCGTCGGGGTTCGGCGCCACCACGTAGCGGCTCGGTCTGGAGTCCGCCAGGGGCCGAAGGTGCAGCCCCTGTGCGATCAGTCGATTCCCAGGTGGGCGCCACTACCGTGGGTGCGTGCCCGTAGAGATCCGACGAGTGGCGACCGATGACCACGACGAGCTCTACACGGCGTTCAGTCGCATTGTGGGCGCCGGCGAGGGTTTCCCGCAGCGGTCACCCATCACGCGCGAGGAATTCGACGAGTACTGGATTCGCCATTCGGTGGCGGTCTCGGTGGCCTGCTTCGGCGGCTACCTGGTCGGTGCCTCGTACATCAAGCCGAATTTCGTCGGCCGCGCCGCGCACATCGCCAACGCCGGCTATTTCGTGTCGGCGCCGTACCGGCGCACTGGTGTGGGGCGGTCCCTGGTGGAGCACTCGCTGCGCGAGGCGAGCCGCCTCGGTTTCGACGCCATGATGTTCAACCTGGTGTTCGAGTCCAACCCTGTCCGCGCCATGTACCGCGAACTCGGTTTCGAGGAGCTGGGACGGGTGCCCAAAGCCGTCGATGGCGAGGACGCGGTGATCTACTGGCGCAGCTTGGAGGACATCGGCGTGGAAGGCGCGGCATCGTGAGCGAGCCCGACGTCACGGTCGAGCAGTACGGCCAGCATGTCGGGGTCGTCACCTTGCACCGGCCTCCCAACAACTTCTTCGACACCGACCTGCTCGAGTGCATTGCCACGGCTTACGAGGAACTCGACAGGTCCGGTTGGTGCCGGGCGATCGTGCTGTCGTCGGAAGGCCGGAACTTCTGTGCCGGCTTGGACTTCGCGGGCAATGCCGACCAGGACATCGCCGCGTTGTACGACGCCGCGCTGCGGCTCTTCGCGGCACCGCTGCCCGTGGTGGCGGCAGTGCAGGGGGCGGCCATCGGCGGGGGCTGCGGGCTGGCGCTCTCCGCCGACTTCCGCGTGGCCACGGCGCAGAGTCGCTTCAGCGCCAACTTCGCGCGGTTGGGCTTCCATCACGGCTTCGCGCTGACCGTCACGCTGCCGGCCGTGGTCGGACGCCAGGCGGCGGCAGACCTCCTGCTGACCGGGCGACGTGTCGGCGGGGGACGGGCCCTGGCTCTCGGCCTGTGCGACCGCCTGGCCGACGAGGGCGACCTGCTGGCACAGGCCCTCGGCTACGCCGACGAGCTGGCGGCGGCGGGGCCCCTGGCCGTGCGCGCCATCCGAGCGACACTGCGGGCCGGATTGGTCGAGGAGGCCCGGCAGGCCATGGAGCACGAATGCGCCGAGCAGACCCGTTTGCGCGGCAGCGCCGACTTCGCCGAGGGTGTGCGCGCCGCGGCGGAACGGCGCGACCCGGCCTTCCGCGGGGCGTGAAGGCGGGGGCGCCGGTCGCTCACGAGCTCAATACGTCCTTCATCTGGAGCGAGCACCGCGGGCCGTTCCGTCTCATCACCGAGGCGCAAGCCCGCCGCTACGACGAGGACGGCTTCTTCGTGCTGGAGGACGCCCTCGGGCGGGACGAGGTGGATGCGCTGATCGCCGCCATCGACCCCTTCGAGGAGCGCCACAACGACGCCCTGCGCAAGCTGGCGGGCGGGCGGTTTCTCATTGCACGCGCCGACGAGATCACCTTCACCACCCACCTGGTGCGGGAGTCCCCGCCGCTGCGCGCGTTCACACGTTCGCCGCTGCTCACGGGCCTGTGCGCCGATCTGTTGGGGCCCGACGTCCGGCTCTACTGGGACCAAGCGGTCTACAAGAAGCCGGGCACCGAGTCCCCGTTCCCCTGGCACCAGGACAACGGGTACGCCTTCGTGGAGCCGCAGCAGTACCTGACGTGCTGGGTGGCGCTGACGGACGCCACCGAGGACAACGGATGCCCGTGGGTGGTGCCGGGCCTGCACCGGCAGGGCACGCTGGCCCACGACTACTCCGACATCGGCTTCGTCTGCCTGCGCGACCCGGCGCAGGCCGTCGCCGTGCCAGCGCGGGCGGGCTCCATCGTCGTGTTCTCGTCGCTGACCCCGCACTCGACGGGCCCCAACCGGACCGACTGCACGCGCAAGGCCTACATCGTCCAGTACGCGCCCGACGGCGCCGTGGTGGTGCGG
>Ga0307374_10002844_pt1 | contig 30237 bp, 34 predicted proteins | sample OX3MG_FD_202532 | JGI IMG/M metagenome (GOLD analysis project Ga0307374, IMG submission 202532) | Soil microbial communities from Risofladan, Vaasa, Finland - OX-3 | ecosystem: Environmental > Terrestrial > Soil > Coastal area > Acid sulfate soil | place: Finland: Risofladan, Vaasa | collected... | reverse complement strand
GGACGCCGGCCTCGGGACCATGCCCGGCACCGCCGCCGAGATCCTGGTCGAGGAGGTACGTCGCATCCTCTGCCCGGAGAAGCTGACCAGCCAGGAGTGGGTGGATATCGTCAAGACGGCTCACAAGGTGGGAATCCCGACCACCTCCACCATCATGTACGGCCACATCGAGTCACCCTGGCACCGGCTGCAACACCTGGAGGTGATCCGCAACCTGCAGCGGGAGACCGGGGGAATCAGCGAGTTTGTACTGCTGCCCTTCCAGGTCCAGCACAACACCCTGGGCAAGTACTTCGGCATCCGCCAGCCGCTGACCCTGGAGGATTCTCTGCGATTCACCGCCTTCTGCCGGCTCTACTTCGGCAGCGACATCCCGAACATCCAGACCAGCTGGGTCAAGCTGGGCCCCGACGGAGTGGCGCAGTCGCTGCGCTGGGGCGCCAACGACTTCGGGGGGACCCTGATGGAGGAGTCGATCACCCGGATGAGCGGAGCTGACCACGGCCAGAATCTCGACCCGGCCGAGATCGAAGCCGCGATCCGGGGGGCTGGCCGAACCGCCCGGGAGCGGGACACCCTCTACCGGCCGATCACGGCGCGGCCACGCGACCTCGTGCCGGTCGGCGCCGCCACCTCCGCCACGGCTGGCTGACGCCAACTCCGAGGACGATCCCCGGCACCAGGCAGACCGCCTCGACGGCCCTGGTCAACAACTCGTTGGATCCCTGAGCCGGGATAAGCACCAGAGCCAGGACCACCGGGAAGAAATACCAGCGCCAGGAGTAGCGGCTCTTCCGGATCCGCGGACCATAGAAGCATCCGAAGCTGATCGCCAGGAGCGCACAGATCACGCCCAGGACTAGGTAGCCGGCGAGGTATTGCAGCACGGTTGCCTGGTTCAGCCCCACCACTAAGCGGACGAAGAGCGCGGGCAGGTAATCGGTGGCGTAGAAGGTCGCCAGGATCCAGGCCATGGCGTGCAGGCAGACAGTGGAGACCTGGACGCTGCGGTAGCGCCGCTCCGCCTTGGCTCGGGCCTCGTCATCGATCAGGGGGGCACGTGCCTGGCGAGGACTCACGCCGTAAAGTGTCCTCTCTGGGGCCGACTCGGGTGCGCGGACTAGAATCGAAGTCCGGTGATCCTTCCCTTTCTGCGACCCGTGCGCCGCCCTCTCGCCTGAGGTGAAGCGTGCCCCCAGGAAGTGGTCGCTGCCGGAGCCGGCCGGAGATGGGAGCGAGTCCGCCTTCGAGCGGGTGAACCGGACCAGAGGCAGCACCGCCGCGCTGGCCCGAGTCGCCGCGGAAGCTCCGGGGGAGGAGTACGATCCCCGGCTGCTCTCGGACATGGATCGGGCCGTCGAACTGGTCCGGCAGGCGCTGGCCGGGGATGAGTTGATCGCCATCTATGGGGACTACGACGCCGACGGGGTCACCGCCTGTGCCCTGCTGGTGCGGGCGTTGCGGGCGGCCGGGCATCAGCCCGTCGCCTACATCCCTCAGCGCGAGAGCGAGGGGTACGGCGTCAACGCTGACGCGCTAGTGGAGCTTCGGCGACAGGGGGCTTCGTTGGTCATCACCGTGGACTGTGGCACCACCGCCGTGGAGGTTGTCCGTGAGCGCCCGGAAGGGCTCCAGCTGATCATCACCGACCACCATCTGCCACACACCGACCCCGGCACCGGCGTCGTCGAACTGGCCCCCGCCGACGCGCTGGTCAATCCGCAGCGGCCTGACGACAGATACCCCTTCAAGGGGCTGGCCGGGGTTGGGGTCGCGTACAAGCTGGTCCGCGCCCTGGAGGCGGCCCAGGTCGTTCCCCAGGGCACGGCTGAGGCCCAACTTCCGCTGGTGGCGCTGGGCACCGTGGCCGACATGATGCCCCTCCAGGACGAAAACCGGTGGCTGGTTCGGCAGGGAATACGGGCCTGGCCCGAGCAGGCTCCAGCGGGGCTGGCTCACCTGGCCAAGATCGCGGGCGTCGACGGCGCCCCGACGAGCGGAGATCTGGGGTTCGGTCTGGCTCCCAGGATCAATGCCGCGGGGCGGATGGATGACGCCTGGGTGGCACTTCGGTGCTGTCTGGCCAACGACCCCGAGGAGGCCAGGGCGTCGGCCGCCAAGCTGGAAGCACTCAATCAGTCGCGGCGGTCCTCGCTGGCCCAGGCGCTCGCCGGGGCTCGAGCGGCAGTCGACGAGCTGCCCGACGAGCTCCCGGTGATCGTGCTGGGTTCGACCGAGATTGGTTCGGGAGTGGTCGGCCTTGTGGCCGGTCGGCTGGCGGAGGAGTACGGCCGCCCGGCATTCGTATACAGCCAGACCGGTGACAAATGGCGCGGATCCGCTCGGGGAGTGCCGGGACTGAATGTGGTGGAGGCACTCCGGCAGTGCTCCGGGAACCTCCTCAGCTACGGCGGCCATCTTGGCGCGGGTGGCTTCAGCCTGGCGCCCGAAACAGCCGGGGCAGCTGAGTTTGGGCTGAACTTGGCCCGGGCCGTCAGGGAGCAGCTGGGAGATCGTCACCCAGTGAGGGCCTTTCGGGTCGATGCCGAGGTGGGGTTGCGGGAGTGTGGGCTGGGATTTGCCGAGGAGCTTCTCCTGCTCCAGCCCTGCGGCACCGGCAACCCCTCGGTGCTGCTCTGTGCCCGCGACCTGACCGTGGTCCGCACCGAACCGCTGGGGAAGAGTGGCGACCATCTGAAGGTGATCCTCTCGGACACCACCGGCAGCGCGGAGGCAATCAGCTTCAGCCGGCCCCATCTCAAGTCTCACCTTCCAGTCGGGCGCCAGGTCGACGCGCTCTTTGAGCTGGAGGTGGACTCATGGCGGGGCCGCCGGAAGCCACGGCTGCTGTTGCGGGACCTGCGCCCCGCGCAAAGCTCCACTCGAGGGGCTTTGCCTGCCGCTGAGTTCTGACTATTGTTGGGTGGTGGGGCACCCGGCCCCAGGGAAGCGCGAACACGGAGGGAAGAGTGATGTCGGGTCGGATGGTCGAATTCCCCAGCAACGGCAGCATGGCGACCGGGTACCTGAGTGTCCCGGCGGGGGGTCCCGGGCCGGGACTAGTCGTCATCCAGGAGTGGTGGGGGCTCAACGACCAGATCAAGCGCACCGCGGACCGGCTGGCTGAGGCCGGATTCGCCGCCTTGGTCCCCGATCTCTATCACGGCCGAGTGCTCGGCTTCCACGAACCCGACGAGGCGGGCAAGGTGATGATGGCGCTCGACGAGGGCCGGGCTGCCCAGGAACTTCGGGGGGCTGTCGACTACCTGCTCAGCTCAGGCGAGGCCAAGGGCGAGTACGTGGGCACGGTCGGCTACTGCATGGGTGGAGCACTGGCGATCACGCTTGCAGCCAGCCATGACAAGGTCCGGGCCGTGGTCTGCTTCTACGGGGTGCCCAGCCCTGACACCGATCTCAGCAAGATCGCGGGCGCCGTCCTCGGTCACTTCGGCGACCATGACGAGTACGCCTCCGAGGAGGCGGTTCGAAAGCTGACCGAGGGGCTGGCCGCCGCCCAGGTGACGCACACCTTCCACACTTATCCGGGAGGGCATCATGCCTTCGCCAATGAGGATCGCCCCGAGGTCTACAACTCGGACGCCGACAAACTCTCCTGGCAGCGCTCGCTGGAGTTCCTGCGCCAGAACCTATAGCCGTGAACCAGGACGCTCCAGCGCTCTGGAGCGTCCTCTGAAACCATGAAGAGTCCTCGGCAGCCCAACGGCGCCCTGCTCGGGGTTTGCGCGGCCGGCCTCACTCTGGGGGCGACTCTGCTGGTCAGGGTCGCGACTGGGCTGCCGTCTCTGAGCGAGGTGATCGGCAATGGCCTCGCGCTGCTGATGCCGGGAACCGTCTTCGGCACCCTGATCGACACGCTCCAGGAGAGAGGCCGTCCCCTGCTACTGCTCGGGACCTCGGTCTTCATCTTGGTGGTGGGCGCGCTCCTGGGCCGCTGGCTGGCTGGCTGGAGCTGGATGGCGGTCGCCCCTTATCCTGGGGCGCCCGCGGCCAGGCGGGGTCGGGCTCTCATCCGCTGGGTCGTGCCGGCGATCGGGCTCTGGGTGCTAACCGTGCCGCTGGTCGCGCTGGGCGAGGGTTCGCTCGCTGTCTCGGCCACCCCGGTCGCCCTGGTGGACTGGCTTCTGCTCACCGGTCTGGTGGAGCTGCTCCTGGGGTTGCCTCAGCGCGGCGGGAGCCAGCCCGGGCGACTTGGCCGCTCTCCCGACGGCACGCTGCCCCGCCGCACCTTCTTGGCGGGCGCCGGGGGATTGCTCGCCGCCGTCAGCCTCGGCTATCTCGGGTTCAACGTGCTGACCGCGAGCTCGCCGCCGGTGCCCCGGCTTGACCTGGGCAGGGCTCGTGGTGGCCCTGGCGACGAGCTGCCGACCGGGCTCACCCCGACCTCCGACTTCTATGTTGTCTCCAAGGACCTCTTCGGACCCCCGTCAGTCGATGCCACCACCTGGCGGCTCCAGGTCGGCGGGCTCCACCCGTACTCCCTCAGCTATCAGGACCTACTAGCCGAGCCCCACCTCACCCAGACCCAGACCCTGGAGTGCATCTCCAATCCGGTCGGGGGCACCCTGATCAGCACTGGGATCTGGCGGGGCGTTCAGCTGAGCCGGCTGCTGCAGCGCGCCGGGGTACCGGTCGGAACCAAGCAGGTCCTGTTCGGCTGTGCCGACGGCTACAGCGAGAGCCTGGAACTGGACCAGGCCCTGGCCCCGACCACGTTGCTGGTGGACCGGCTCAACGGAGCCCAGCTGACCGCTCAGCACGGGTTCCCGGCCCGGGTCCTGGTGGTCGACCACTACGGCATGAAGAACCCCAAGTGGCTGACCAGCATCCGCTTCTCCTCGGAGCCCTATCTGGGCTACTGGGAGCAGCAGGGCTGGAATGCGGGAGCCTATCCCCGGACCTTCTCCCGGTTCGACTTCCCCGCGGGGAACAGCTCGCTCAGCGCCGGTCGGAGCTACCTGCTGAACGGCGTCGCCTATGCCGGGACGAGGGGCATTTCCCGGGTGGAGATCAGCCTGGACGGCAGCAAGAACTGGTCCAAGGCGGACCTAAGAGTCCCCCTGTCTCCTTACACGTGGACGCTCTGGAGCTTCGCCTGGCGCCCCGGGTCCGGGTTCTACACCCTGCAGCTGCGCGCTCGCGACGGTCGCGGCCACTACCAACAACCGGGTCAGGGCCAGACCTACCCCAACGGGGCCAATGGCCTCCAGCAGCTCACCGTGTTGGTGCGGTGACCCGGATTAGCCTGGGGGGGAGGGGCGGGACCCGAAGAGCCGGCTACCGATCCGGACCTCGGTGCTCCCCTCCGCGATCGCGGCCTGGAAGTCTCCGCTCATGCCCATGCTCAGTGTCGTCAGGTGACGGCCGCTGACCTCGCCCAGCCGGTCCAAGAGCTCGCGACAGGCGGAGAAGGCCCGCTCGGGCTGGACGGGGTTCGCCACGGTCATGAGCCCTTCCACCTCGATCCCCTCCAGCTCCAGTAGTCGAGGGAACTCCTGCTCCAGGCGACCTGCAGCGAACCCGCTTCGATTGGTAAGCCCGGTGAGCTCGACCTCGCAAAGCACCTTCAACCTTGACTGGTCCGCCCGGGTTCGGGAGAGCAACTGGGCCACCGCCAGGCTGTCCACGCTCTCCACCAGCTGGAAGAGCTGGGCAGCGCGCTTGACTTTGTTGCGTTGCAGGTGTCCCAGCAAGTGCCAGTGCACTACGGCCTCGCCAGACTCCTGAAGCAGGCGTTCCTTAGCGGCGCACTCTTGGACGTAGTTCTCCCCCAGGGTCGTCAGCCCGAGCCGGGCGGCTTCCCGGGCGACCTCGGGGAGCTGTCCCTTGGTCACTGGGAGGAGGGTGACGCTGCCCTCGGGCCGTCCTGACTGACGCACAGCCTGGCTGACATCCGCGAGCACCCCGGCCAGCCGCTCCGCCAGGGGTCTGTCGGTCAGCGCGGCTGCAGCTTCCGGGTCCGCTTGGGCGGTGCCACTTCAGGAGCGGCCGAGAGCAGATGGTCGATCTCGTTCCTCACCTCCGACACGTCCCGGAAGGAGCGGTAGACGGAGGCGAAGCGCACGTAGGCGACGTCATCGAGCTTGCGCAGGTGAACCATCACCAGCTCCCCGACCTCGACGCTAGGCAGCTCCGACTGCCCGCGCCCGCGCAGCTCCGCTTCGATCTCCTCGACCAGCTGGGAGATCACCGTCGGAGAGATGTCCCGCTTCTTGCACGCGTTCATCAGGCCCTGAAACAGCTTGCCCCGGTCGAAGTCCTCACGGCGGCCGTCCTTCTTGAGGATGTAGAAGGGGATCGACTCGATCCGCTCATACGTGGTGAAGCGTTTGCCGCAGCTGTTGCAGGCGCGCCGCCGCCTGATCGCCTCTCCGGTCTCCGAGTCGCGGGAGTCCACCACCCGGAGGTCGTTGTGATTGCAGTACGGGCAGCGCAAGGATGCTCCAATTCGCACATCGCGGCCCCCCCGAAATATAGGGGGCGCCGAGCCATTTTATACCTCATCTTGTGCCACAGGGACATCTTCGACGTCGCTTGTGGGTGGCCGATCGCGCGAGGAGTGTGGAGCCAGCCCAAGTCGCGGGTCTCAGCCCCAACCGGTGGGTCAGGTGCTTCTACCCACCTGGCTTCGGCCTAGGCGGAGCCGGGAGTCTGGACCTAGAGGTTGACGCGAGTCATGTCGGCGTAGCGGTCCCCCTGGGCAGCTCCCGCCGGAAGTGCCTCGTCCAACTCATTCAGGGTTTCACGGTCCAGCAGAAGATCCACTGCAGCCACGTTTTCCTCCAGGTATCGGATTCGCTTGGTGCCCGGGATGGGCACGATGTCCTGGCCCTGGTGGAGGACCCAGGCCAAAGCCAGCTGAGCCGGGGTCGCTCCCTTGGCCTCGGCGATCTCGCGGACCCGGTCTGCCAACTTCAGGTTTTGTTCCCGGTTCTCCCCCATGAACCGGGGATAGCGCTCCGTTCGGAAATCACCTTCCCCGAGCTGCGCTAGGGACGCGGGCGTGGCTGCCAGCAGACCCCTGCCCAGCGGGCTATAGGCGACGAATCCCACTCCCAGCTCCCGGAGGGTGGGCAGTAGCTCCGACTCCGGCTCGCGGCTGAAGAGGGAGAACTCGGTCTGCAGGGCACTGATCGGGTGAACGGCGTGGGCGCGCCGGACAGTTGGCGCCGCCGCCTCAGAGAGGCCTAGGTAGCGCACCTTGCCCTGGTCAACCAGCTCGGCCATGGCGCCGACCGTCTCCTCGATAGGTACGTTGATATCCACTCGATGCTGGTAGTAGAGGTCGATGTGCTCGACCTCGAGCCGCGCCAGCGAAGCCTCGCAGGCTTCGCGCACGTACTCGGGGCGTCCGTTGATGCCCACCCAGGAGCCGTCCTCCCGGCGCTGATTGCCGAATTTGGTCGCCACCACCACCTGGTCTCGACGGCCAGCTATCGCACGACCCACCAGTCGCTCGTTGTGGAAGGGACCATATATGTCAGCGGTATCGAGAAAGGCAATCCCGAGGTCCAGCGCCCGGTGGATGGTTGCCAGGGATTCCTCATCGTTGGTCGGGCCGTAGAACTCTGACATGCCCATGCATCCCAGTCCCAGCGCAGTTACCACCAACCCCTGACTGCCCAAGCTCCGCTGTTCCATATCGTCCTCCTCGGATCTGCCAGCCAACCCAGAGTTCCAGTCTATCTCCGAGGCGGCTAAGTGATCGGTGCAGCGTTCGGGTGCAACGCGCGAGTCGACTCGAAACTGCTTTCGGGAGAGGTGCGCTGCCGCTTTGGAGTAGGCCCATCACCCGCGAGAGTCTCTCTCAGCACCACATCGGCAGGCCTGCACGCACTACCAGGTTCCGCACAGCTCTCGGGGATTTTTGTGAATTCATCGGCGCGAACCGACGAGCAAGTACCGAGTGATGGACATCCGCGCCAGCGGATGATCTTGGCTGTGGTCACGGTGGTGGTGTTCACCTCGAACCTTGACGCGTCCATCGTGGTGATCAGACTGCCACGCACTGTGAGTGGCATCCACCCCCATCGTGATGACCGGTTTGTGGGCGCTCAACGTCTGCATCATCGCCAGCACCGTCTGGCTGCTGCCGGCCGGGCGATGTTCCGGCGTGGTCGAAAGAATCTCCATATTTATTACGGGATTCCTGCTGCTCTGGGCCGGGAACATCGCTGGCGGGTTGGTCCGCGCCGGCACCTTCTCTCATGGGCGGCGGCGGGTGCTATCCGCCCACGTGCGCCGCGCCGCGGTCCACTCCCCCCGACGCCGGCCTCAGGGTGCTCGCGGCCGCTCTCTTGATCTCGCTGCTGTTCGCACTCCGGCTGCTCCGGCCGCTCCTCTCGGCGGCGTGATACTGCTTCTCGAGCCACCCGAGTGAAGCGACCGACTCTCCTCAGGACCCGGGATCAGGAGGCGGAGAGGACTCCGATGGGACAGCTGACGCCGGTCCCCCCCACGCCGCAGTACCCGTTCTTGTTCTTCTCCAGATACTGCTGGTGGTACTCCTCGGCATAGTAGAAGGGACCCGCGCCTACGATCTCGGTGGTGATCTGGCCCAACCCGGCGGCCGTGAGTGCTTGCTGGTACTGGGCGCGCGAGGCTTCTGCAGCCCGGCGCTGCTCCTCGCTGGCGAAAAAGATGGCGGAACGATACTGGGTCCCCACATCATTCCCCTGGCGCATGCCTTGGGTCGGGTCGTGGCTCTCCCAGAAGGCCTTGAGCAATCGCTGGTACGAGAGCTTGGCGGGGTCGAAGACCACCAACGCTACCTCGGCGTGGCCGGTTCGCCCGGAGCACACCTCTTCGTAATTGGGGTTGGGGGTGAGCCCCCCGCTGTAGCCGGCGGCGGTGGTGTAGACCCCGTCCAAGTGCCAGAAGTCCCGCTCCGCGCCCCAGAAACAGCCCAGCCCCACCACGGCTTGCTCGAGACCCTCGGGGAACGGTGGCTTGAGGTTGGTGCCGAGGACCGCGTGCACCCCGCCCACCTCCAGTTCGGCTGCGCGCCCGGGCAGGGCCCGCGAGGCCTCCGGCATCGTCGCCTTGGAGCTGAAGAAACTCATGACCTTCTCGCCTCTACTGGATTGGACGTCAAACGGTACCACCGGGAGCCGTGCCCCTCCCGCCAGCATGCCCCAATCGGACTCCCTCTACTCCCAGCGGAACCAGAGCCCCGCCCCGAGGACGGCGGCCACGGTCCAGCCGACTAGGAGAGCCAGGTTCCCGGCCGCCGGCGCAGCACCCGTCAAGACCGCCCTGAGCGACGAACTGAGCGCGGTGGCGGGCAGGACGTTGGCCAGCGGCTGGACAAAAGATGGGAGGTGGCTGACCGGCAGGACCACTCCGCCCAGGATCAGGAATAGGATGTACAGCCCGTTGGCGCCACCCAGGGTGAGCTCCGCGCGCACGCCCCCGGCTAGAGCCAGTCCGAAGCCGGCGAAGGCGATCGCCCCCAACAGCAAGATCAGCACCGCCAGCCCCAGCGAACCAGGGGTGGACCATCCGAGCCCGAGGCGGGCTATCGCCACCAGTAGCACCACTTGGAACACCTCGACCACCAGCACTGCGCTGGCCTTGGCCGCTGCCAGCGCGCTCCGGGGGAGAGGGGACCCACCGAGTCGCTTGAGCACCCGGTAGTAGCGCTGGTAGGCGGTGGAGATCCCGAGCGTGACCAGTCCGGTCGACATGACCGCCACGGTCAGGATCCCAGGCACCAGGAACTCGACCGGCCTTACCGAGCCGGCGGGGAAGATCCGGGCGCTGGTGAACAGCACCAAGAGCAGGATGGGCAAGACCAGGATCACCAGGAGGTTCTCCCCTTGGCGCAGCATCAGCATCAGTTCGACTTTGAATTGGGCCAAGAAGGCGGAGGTCCAAGGCGCCGCCCGGGGGGTTCCGCGGCCCTCGGGAAAGAGCCCGACCACGCTCAAGCGCCGTCATCCGTGAGCTTCAGGAAGATCTCCTCCAAGGAGGACCGCCCCAGCCGGAGCAGCTGGATCTGGGGGCCCTCTGTGCGCAGCAGTTCGGCGATCGAGGCGGCGGCGTCCCGAGGGGCTGGCGAGCGGAGGTCATAGCTCCCCGAACCCAAGGCGGTGATGTTCGCGACCCCCTCCAAACCTCGGAGCCTCTCCAGCAGCGCGGTCGACAGGTCGGACTCCAACTCCAAGTGGAGCAGGTCGGAGTTGGCCCTGCCCCGCAGGCGGGCGGTCGAGTCGAAGGCGACCAGCGCGCCGTGGTTGAGGATCGCCACCCGGTCCGCCAGCCGCTCCGCCTCCTCCATGGAGTGGGTGGTCAGGACGGTGGTGGTACCGGCGCGCTGGGCTTCCTCCACGATCTCCCAGGTGAGCAAGCGGGCCCGGGGGTCCATCCCGGCGGTGGGTTCGTCAAGGAAGAGAACCTGAGGCCGGCCCACCAGGGCCAGCGCCAGGGAGAGCCGCTGCTTCTCCCCCCCGGAGAGCTGGCGGAAGCGGGTTCCCGCCCGCTCTTTGAGGCCGACCCGGTCCAATAGCTCAGAGGGGTCCGCCGGATCGAGAAAGAAGCTGGCGAAGAGCGCAACTGACTCCCGGACCTTCAGGGTGGGGTAGATTCCGCCCTCCTGGAGCATCAGGCCCACGAGCGGCCGCAGTTGACGGCCATCGCGAAAAGGGTCCAGCCCCAGCACCGACACCTGGCCGCGGTCAGCTCGGCGGTAGCCCTCCAGGATCTCCACCGTGGTCGTCTTGCCCGCCCCGTTGGGGCCCAGGATCGCGACCAGCTCACCGGCGGCAATCTGAAGGTCGAGGCCCTCTATCGCGACCAGGTTCCCGTAGGACTTGCGCAGACCGGAGACGGAGATGGCAGGAGCCGCACTCACCGCTCCACTTTCACCCCGGGCGCCAGATCGATCCGATAGCCGACCCCGAAGACCGTGCTGATCCGGAAGGGCATCGTCGGGAAGGTCTCGAACTTCTCGCGCAGCCAGCGGATGTGGACGGCCACCGTCTTGTTGTCGCCGTGGAAGTCCGCCCCCCACACCGATCGCAGCAGCGCGTCGCGGCTGTGCACCCTGCCTGCGTGCTCCAGGAGGTAGAAGAGCAGATTGAACTCGCGCGGGCTCATCCTCACCTCCCGGTCGCCGATCACAACTCGGCGCGCCGAAGCGTCGAGGATGAAGTCCCCCAGCCGGACCCTTTCCGGGCGGCTGGTCGGGCGAGGCGGACGCTCCGACCGCCGGATCAACGCCTCCACCCGGGCGATGAACTCCTGGACCCCGAAGGGCTTGGTCATGTAGTCGTCGGCGCCGAGCGCCAGACCCTGCACCTTGTCCGGTTCCGATCCCCTGGCGGTGAGCATCAAGATCGGGACGTCGGACTCCTTGCGCAGAATCCGGCACACCTCCTCTCCGGTCAGCTCCGGCAGCATGAGGTCGAGCACCACCAGGTCGGGGGTCCTAGACCGCGCCAGCTCCAAACCCTTGGTCCCGCTGCCGGCCTCCAGCACCACGTACCCGGATGCGGCCAGGTTGTAGCGGAGAGTCATCCGGACCGCCTCGTCGTCTTCGACCAGCAGGACCTTGCGGCCGGCACCGGCGCTGGCCACGGGGTCGGCCACCTAGCCCAGCTCGGTCAGACGACCGGTAGCAAGGAAGACCACGTCCTCGGCGATGTTGGTGACCCGGTCCGCGATCCGCTCCAGGTTGTGGGCGATGAAGATCAGGTTGGTGCCGGGGTAGACCCAGTCCGGCTGGGCGCGCATCGTCTCCACCATCTCCTCGAAGACCCGATGGTAGATGCGGTCAATTCGGTCGTCCCGGGCGGCGATGTCCTGGGCCCGCCGATGGTCGTTGGCGGTCACCGCCTCCAGGATGTCGCGCACCTGCTCTTCGACATACCGGCCCATCCGCAGGATGGTGTCCAGCCGGGGCCGGGAGCTGAGCTCGATCAGGGGCAGCGCGTAGCGGGCGCAGCTCTTGGCGTGGTCGCCCATCCGCTCCAGCTCGGAAGCCATCAGCATCAGCCCGAACACCTCGTTGAGCTGATGCCCGGTGGGGTGCTGAGACGCCAGCACGGCGAGCCCGCGCTCCCGCTCCTGCCGATGGCGCTCGTTGACCTCGGCGTCACCCGCCACCACGGCGCGCAGCCGGTCGCCGTCGCGGCTCTCCAGTCCGGCCATGGCACTGGCCACTCCTTCCGCCACCATGCCGCCCAGAACCCGGACCCCATCGCGGAGCGCGGCGAGATCCGTCTCGAACTCGACGGAGTGAGCTTCAGCCATAGCTCGATAGTAGTCGACGGAGATTGCCACCAGACGTGTCAGGGCTGGCGGAGCACGATCCGGACCAAGGTCCCCTGCCCCGGGGCGCTGCGCACCTTGATTTCGCCCCCCTGAAGTTCCACCGCCTGCTTGGCGATGGTCAGTCCGAGGCCGCTGCTGCGCCCGGTCCGGGAGCGATCCCCGGTGTAGAAGCGGTCGAAGATACGCGGTAGCTGGCTGGCCGGGATGCCCGAGCCGGTATCCCGAACCGAGACCGTGGGGCGACCGGTCGATTCCCCCACGGTGACCGTGACCGAGCCCGGAGACGAGGTGAACTTGAGGGCGTTGTCCAGCACGTTGGCGAGGGCGCGCTCCAGCCGGGCGGGGTCGGCCAGCGCCCTGGTGGGGGCACCCCGCAAGGCCAGGGTGAGCTTGCGCTCCTTCGCCTGGGGCTGCAGCTCCTCGACCGCCTCGCTGGCTGCCTTCCACAAATCGACGGTGGCGATCTGGGCCCGCTCTACCCCGGCCTCCAGCCGACTGAGGTCCAGGATACCGTCGACCAAGGAGTGCAGCCGCTCCGCCTCGGCCGCGATCCGGCTGGCGAAGAGTTGGGTCGCCGCGGGGTCATCCCGTGCCTCGCCGGTCAAGGTCTCCGCCATCAGCCGCAGACTGGCCAGGGGAGTGCGCAAGTCGTGCGAGAGGTTGGCGATCAGCTCCTGATGCGCGCGGCTGAGCCGGCGCTCCGAGGTGATGTCGGTGAGGATCAGGATCACCTGACGGTTCCCGTCCGGAAGCGGCAGGGGGGCGGCCACCGCCTTGAGGATCCGCCGCCAGTCGTTCTGGCGAAGCTCTCCGCGGGCGGTGGCGCCGGTCGTCAGTACCTTCCCCACCACATCCGCGGCTCGAGGATCGTCAAGGAGCTGGGAGAGAGGGGAGCCCGGCGCCACCGCAGTCAGCTTGGGTGCAGCGTCACTGAGCTGGGGCCCAGCCAGCAGCGCTGAGGCGTTGGCGCTGGCCCAGATGACGTGGCGAGTAGGGCTCAAGACCAGCACCGCGTCAGAGCCCAGTTCGGTCAGTCGGCCCAGCAGCTGGTCCGCACCGGCAGGGAGGGATTGGCTGGCCAAGGACGGCGGGGCCCCCGCGGTCACCGCTGGTCCCAGCCGCCACCAGGGTCAGGCCGTCCCAGGTACACCGCCTGGGAGATGCGGTCCTTGTCGTCGGGCAGGTCGAGCCGCCACACGCCTCCCTTAGGACAACGGGAGCCTTCGGCTGCGCCGGCCGCCTCCAGCAGCGGCGGGATCATGTCGCCGTGGCTGCAGGCGGCGATCCGGCGCGAGCCAGCGGTGAAGTACGCCTTGATCAGAGCCTTGAGCTCGGCCTCCGCACCCTCCTGGTCAAGAGCCCGTCCGCCCTCGAGGAGCCTGGTGTCGTCCTGAACCTGGAGGCCCGCGCCGTGGGCGAGCGGCAGCAGGGTGTCTCGACAGCGGAGGGCGGGACTGCTGTAGTGCGCTTCGATCCCAGCATCGGCGAGTAGATCCGCCAAGACCACCGCCTGGCGCCATCCGAGTTCATTCAGGGGCCGAAGACGATCCGGCTGGGCCCAGCCATCCCGCTCACGGGCAACCGCGTGACGAACGAGATAGAGACTGCGCACCGCGATCTCGGAAGTATAGGGATGATGAGGCCCTGCCAAGGGAGCAAACTACTGATGTGCCAGTTGCCCCGACTTCGACGTGATCCGCTCCAGCCTCGGGCCGGCGACCGGATGACGAGGGCGCCGCGCTTCGCCGCCATCGACGTGGGCAGCAATACCGTCCATCTGCTGGTGGCCAGCTGCCCGCCCAATCGACTGCCGATCCCGCTGCTCCGTCGTCGGGATTTCGTCCAGCTTGGCCAGGACGTCAACGCGGTCGGCGCCATCGGCCCCGAGCGGCTGGAACTCGCCAGCCGGGCCTTGCGCCGCCAGGTGGAGGACGCCCGGGAGGCCGGGGTGGTCGAAATCGCGATCGGAGCTACTCAGGCACTTCGGTCGGCATCCAACGGCCCCGAGGTGGCCGAGCGCCTCTCCGCGGCGGCAGGCGCCGGCCAGGTTCGGATCCTCTCATCCGAAGTCGAGGCGCAGCTCGCCTTCGACGGGGCCACCCTGACTATCTCGCCCGGGCGCCCGACTGTCGTGCTGGACATTGGCGGGGCCTCGGCGCAGATCGCTGGAGGTCCAGCCGGAGGATCCTGCCAGCACAGCTCGCTGGGGATCGGCTCCGGCTCTGTCACCATCCTGGCGGGCTCCGATCCGCCCAGCCAAGAGGAGTGGCGGGCCATGGAACGGCGGGTTGACCAGTTGCTCCCCGACCTGATTCCCCTGCCTTCCCACCCGGTAGCCCTGGGAACCGGAGGCACCATCACGAACCTGCCCCGGCTGCTAGGGAAGCAAAAAGGGGCAGTACTGCGGATCCGGGACGTCGAGGTAGTCATCGAGAGCTTTCGGAGCCACTCAGCTACCGGACTTGCCGAGCGCTCCGGAGTCGACCCGGAAAGGACCCGGTTGTGTCGCGGGGGCGCCCTGATCCTGGCTCAGCTGATGGACCTGCTTCACCTCAGTTGGATCCGGAGCTCTGAGCGGGGGCTGCGAGACGGCATGATCTCGGCCCTGGTGAGCGGTGGTGAAGGCTGGTGGAAGGTACGCGGGACCACTCCGGGATCAGAGCCCGAAGAGGCCCTGGCCGCCTTGGCGGCTGGGCATGGCTGAGACCATGGCCTGCTGCGAGCTGGCGGCATCCACCATCGGAGAGCGGGCGGAGAAGCTTCGCTGGGCGCTGGCCCGCCTGCCCCTGCCGAGCGACGCCGAGGCCGCACACGACGCCCGGGTGGCCCTGCGCCGGTTGCGAGCTGCCTCTGTCGGTTTCTCGGATTGTCTTCAGCGTCCCAACAAGTGGCGGCGGCAATTGCGTCGAGCCGAGACGGCTCTGGGTGGGCTGCGGGACGCCGAGGTGCGGCTGGAGCTGCTCGACGAGGTGCTGGGACCGGTCGCGGTCTCGCGTGACCGCAGCGACGATCCCCGCACCGCATCCGGTCAGGGCGGGTCGGTAGTTACCGATCAGCCCCATGGGATCCGGCCCGGTCTCCGGGGGTTGGAGATGGAGGCGCGTCGCGCGCTGGCGGACAGCACTGCGTCCGAGATCGGAGAGTTCCGCGATTTGGCTCTTGCCGCCGGCGCGCTCCAGCGTTTCCAGCGGCTCGCGATACCTCCCCCGTTGCGATCCGTCCACTCGAGTTCAAATCACCCAGCGCTCGCTCAAGAGCAACTACCCAGGCTCTTCAAGCGGGCGGCGCGCCCAGCTCGAACCGAGGCCGACCTCCACCGCCGGCGAGGGGAGATCCGCAAGCTGCGCTATCGGCTGGAGCTCTTCGCTCCGCTGCTCGAGTCGGGCCACCGGACGGTGCTCCAGGAGCTCCGCCAGTTGCAGAGCCTGCTGGGCCGGTTCCACGACTTGGTGGTGCTGGCAGCCTGGATCGAGGGCTCGTCCCGAGAGCTGCGCCACGAGCTGCGGCCGGCGCTACGCCGACTCGCCCTTCGGGTGGAGTTGGAGCGCCAGGTTGCCAACGAAGCGGCGGCGGCGGAACTGGCCCGGCTGGACCAGGTCGCCTGGTGGTCAGCCGCCCAGTCGGCCTGCCTGGGCCAGGCGGAGAAACTGCCCGTCTGAGCTGACCCGTATCTCGGGTTTCTCTCTGGGAGAATCTCTCGGTCGTGGCCCCATCCCCTCGTTCCCGGGTCTTGCCCCAGCTGAGCCTGGAGGAGGCACGCCGGGCGGCAGTGGCCAGCCAGAATCTGCTGACTCCAGCCCAGCAGGTGGACTCGCTAGCGGTCACTGAAATGGTGAAGCGGATCGGGTACCTCCAGCGCGACCCCATCTCCGTCGTCGCACCCAGCCACCTGCTGGTGCTCTGGAGCAGGTTGGGGAACTTCGATCGCGCACTGGTGGAGCGGGCACTCTGGCACGAGCGATCCTTGTTCGAGTACTGGGCTCATGGCGCGTCGATCATCCCCACCGCCGACTTCTCGGCCCATCTCTCGTCCATGCGGGCGTACGGGCGTGGCGACCGCACCTCAGATCGGCGCCGCCGAAGCTGGATAGACGCCAACCATGCCCTCCGACGCCAGATCCTGTCGCGGCTGCGGCAGCAGGGCCCACAGCCCGCCGCCGCCTTCGATGGTGAGCCGCGCGTGACCGGGCCAAGCACCGGTTGGGGTGGCGAGCGCGACGTGGAGCGGATGCTCTTTCACCTGTGGCGGGCCGGGACGGACGCCATCGCCGGCCGAGACGCTCGCGGCCGTGTCTGGGAGCTGACCGAGCGCTGGCTGGGAGCTCCCGGTGGAGAACGGAAGGCTACCGCCGGACAGCTCACCGAGCGCATGGCGGAGCGATCGCTGCGGGCGCTGGGGGTTGCGACGGAGATCCAGATCCGGGGGTACATGGGAGCGGGAAGACACGGTCGCCTCACCGCCGTGTTGGAACGGCTGGAGCGGCGTGGCAGCGTGGTCCAGGTGACGGTCAAGGGAGCTCAGGGCCTCCTGCCGGGTAAATGGTGGACTCACCGAGAAGACCTGGATTCCGCTCCGCTCCCTTTGGGTCGGAGTCCCTGGTCGACGACCCTCCTCTCGCCATTCGACAACTTGCTTATCGACCGATCTCGGACGGCGACTCTGTTCGACTTCGATTTCCGGATGGAGATCTACGTACCGCCTCAACTCCGAAGGTATGGGTACTACGTTCTCTCCATCCTCCACCGCGACCGGCTGATCGGAAGGGTTGACCTGCGCCGCGACCGGGCGAGGGGCCGGCTGGTGGCAGTCGCGGTGCACGGCGAACCCGGCGCACCTTCAAGCGCGGAGGTCGGGCGCGGGATCAGTGACGCTCTGCATCGTCTGGCGGAGTTCGTGGGGGTGGGAGAGGTCGAGGTGGGCCAGCTGGTCTCAGCACCGTCCGGATGGGGACCCCCACTGCGCCGCTGAGTCCTGGTCGGACTCCGTCTTGGATGGACCGTATCCTCGAGTGAGTGAATCCCGCCACGCGCGCCCAGTGCCTCGTCATCGGCGGCGGTATTGTCGGGCTGGCGGTGGCCGTCAGCCTGGCCCGGAAAGGCGGCGCGGTCAGGGTCCTGGAACGCGGCGATCAGTGTGGCGAAGGCGCCTCCGGGGCGGCCGCTGGAATGCTGGCGGCAGGCGCCGAGTCCACTGCCGCAGGGCCGTTCCAGGAGCTCTGCCGGAGCAGTCGGGAACTCTGGCCGAGCTGGGCCGATGAGCTCCGGGCCACCACCGGGGTCGATTGCGAGCTGGACCGCACCGGGCTGGTCAGCGTCACCACGTCGCGGCAGGGGGCGCGGCGGCTGGAGCAGCAGGCGAAGTGGCAGCAGGGCCACGGGGTGGAGGTGTCCTCACTGCTAGAGCCCGGCCAGCTCCGTCAATTGGTTCCCGGGCTGAGTTCTACCGTCGTGGCCGGCATTCACTACCCCAACGACTGGCATGTCCATAGCCACCGAGTCGTCGAAGCGCTGGTCGCTGCCTGCGCGCGGCTCGAGGTCGCGATCGAGACCAAAACCGAGGTGACTGGAATCGAACCTGGGCTCAAGGGAGTCCACGTCACCCTGGGGAACGGTCGGAGCGAGGACGCCGACTACTTGGTGGTGTGCGCGGGAAGCTGGAGCCAACAGTTGTTGGGACCGGCCGGAGCCGGGAAGAACACTGTGGAACCCGTCCGGGGCCAGATCGTGGCCATCGATCCGGGTCGGCCGGTGCTGTCGGTGATCCTGTTCGGTGACGACGGCTATCTGCTCCAGAAGCGCTCGGGGCTGGTTCTCGCGGGCACTACCGAGGAACGCGTCGGCTATCAACCGTGGCCAACAGTGGACGGGGTGCGGACGGTGGCCCAGGCCGCCATCGAGTTGCTGCCGGAACTGGCTCTGGCGCGGTTTGCCTACGCCTGGGCCGGTCTACGGCCTCACGCGACCGACGGCCGGCCGCTCCTGGGGAGGACAGAGCCTGGCGGTCGGGTCCTGCTGGCGACCGCTCACTACCGCAATGGAGTGCTTCTGGCGCCGATCACCGGGGAGCTCATCGCCCGGGCGGTGCTGGAGGGGGTGGACCCTCCGGAGCTGACCCCGTTCAGGCCCGGACGATCGGCCTAAGGCGCAGCACCAGCCCATCCGACGCGAGGATGGCGCCCTTCACCGGCGCCCGCTCGGAGAGGTGGGTGAGGATGAAGCGGGTGGCGGGGTTCGCCTGGATCAGCTCCTCGACCTCTGCGCGCCAGAGGTGGATCGGGGACGGCTGCGACATGTCGGTGCACTCGCACAGCAGGTAGTCGACCGACTGGGCCAGCTGCCGGATCCCTGAGCAGAGACTGGTGTCACCGGAGTACCCGAGCTTGATGCCGTGGCGTTCCAGCTGGTAGCCAAGGCAGTTGAGCAAGGAGGAGTGCTCGACCTCCAGTGCCTCGACCTGGAAGGGGCCTACGGCACCACTCTGGCCGCTGACCCACTCCTCGACTCGGTGACCACCTGTTTTGGTGACGTGTTCCCAGAACGGGCTGCCCAGGTCCAGCCTTCCCAGGGTTTCTAACTGGGCGGCGGTGCCCGGGGGTCCGATGATGCGGAGCGGGGCGGCGCCTTGATAGCGCACTGCGCGTGCCGCTACCAAGAGCGGAAGATGGGAAAAATGGTCGCCGTGCAGATGAGAGATGGCGATCCACCTCAACTCCGCCAGGCTTCGTCCCATAGCTCCCATCAGGCTGGTCACGGGCGCGCCGCAATCCAGGAGTAGCTCGCGGTCGACCAGGTATCCGGCGTTGTGGCCGACGGCCGAAAAGGCAGACCCACTGCCGAGGATCGCTAGCTCAATTGAGGCGTCGCCGCTCTCGGCGGACTCGGCTGCGTTCACGTGGCCTGGGTCACCAGGCGAGCAGGAGTTGGCCGCGCCGCATCAGCTGACGGCCCGCCCGTGGAGTGCGTCCAGGCGCGAGAGGTCATCTCCGTGATGCACCACCCACAGGTCTATCACCAGACGCCATTGGGCGGGCACCTTGGTCTCGGCCAGGCTGGAGAAACCGGCCGGGTCCAAAAAGATCGCCAGGGCCCTCTCGCCGGGAGCCCCCGCCGCCGCTGCCGCCGCCACCCACTCGGGGCCGCTGTCGGGGGTGATCAGCACCACTCCTCCTCGGCCCCGCCAACCGGTCATCTCATGGGCGACCAGCGACGAGAAGGGCAAGGTTCCGTCGTCTCGGGCGGTCGCCAGGTAGTCGAGCAGGTTCCGATCGTGGAGCTCGCCGCGTCCAGCGGGGATCCGCCCCATCTGCTGGTCCGAGGTGGCGAGCGCGACGGCCCGGCCGTGAGCGGCAGCCGCATGGGCCACCGAGGCGGCGAGCGTGACCGCGTACTCCAGCGAGCTGTCCATTCCCTCGCCGCGGTGACTCAGCTGACGGAGGTCAAGCAGGATCAGCAGGTCGGTCGATGCCGGCATGCGAGAGCTGCCAGAGGGGCTCGGCACGCGCCGTCGTGGCATGGCTTCTCGCCCGCCGGTGGAGTCGGTGCGGCGGCGGGAGCGATTCCCCGTGCCAACGGGCAGGCTACGGTCCGGGATCGCCACCAGGGCGGGGTAGACGACCAGGGTGTCGCGGGTGGGTTGGGTCAGACGTCGGGGGAAGAGCCCGAAGGGATCGGCCACTCTCAGCTCGGTCGGACCCAACTCGTACCTGCCTCGCGACGCCAGCCGACGGGTCGACTCCCAGGTCACGATCTGGCGGGGAGCCAGCGAAACCACCCTGGTGGCCCGGGACCCTGGCACGCGCGACTGGTCGCGTACCTCCACAATGCGGATCGGCAGTCCGGAGTCGTTCTCCAAGGTGAACCGCTCGACCAGCTGTTGACCAACCACTCGAGCTCCCTCGCGCGTCTCCCGAAATAGCCGTAGGTGTCGGCCGCACCACCAGCTCCAGACGGCCGCCAGCAGCGCCACCAGAACGGCGGCGTAGATCACCACGAACACCCACACCAGGTTGTCCAGGTAGGCGAGGGCTCCGGCCAGCGCGACCAGACCCACCAGCCAGGCCCGCGGTGCTCCCACCCCCGGAGTGTGGAGGTTGGTTCTCATCCCGGCGCCCAGTGGCGGCCGGTCGGCACTGAGGCACGGCCATCGGCGCCTGTGCTCCCAGAGTGCTCAGGACCGTTCCGCGGGACAGTCTCAGGCAGCTTCCCCACATTGCGCATGCCGCTCCGCAGCGATCGCAGCACAGGGGTCATCGCGGCAGTATAGAACCCGCTTCAGGAGTCGCCTGGGAGAGCTGCTAGAGGCGCTCCACCCGACCGAGCTCCAGGACGAAGACGGTCGCTCGACCGACCTCCACCTCGACGTCGGCCTCACCGGTTGCCCCGTTCGTCCCGCCGCCACCGAGCTGCTCATGGCGGGGTTTGCAGACGGAGGTGAGGGTGGAGATCACCTCATCGACTAGGTTGTCGTCGACCCCCAGCAGCAGTAGCGAATTGCGGCGCTGCAGGAAACCGCCCTCACTGTTGAGCCGGGTGACCCCGAATCCCCGACCACCCAGCACTTCGATGGCGCGGGTGGTGTCCTGCTCATGCACGATCGCGACCACCAGTTTCAAGTCGTCCTCCTAGCCATCAACCGCTCTCGCGTCACCCTCCAGCAGGACTCCGCGATCTCCTCCAGGGGAAGGTCCGCGGGCAGCACCACCACCCGCTTTGGGAATTTCGGGGCCAGCGCCAGATAGCCCTGGCGGACCCGCTCATGGTAGGCGGTCGGCTCCGCCTCCATCCGGTCCAGATCACCTCCTCGTGCAGAGCGGAGCCGGGCGACCTCGACCTCGAGATCAAGGATCAGGGTGAGGTCCGGCATCCGCTCTGCTCCGGCGAGACGGTGCAGCTCGAGCAGGTGGCTCTGATCCAGGCCGCGGCCCGCTCCTTGATAGACGAGCGTCGAATCGAGATAGCGGTCGCAGACCACCAGCCCGCCTGCCTCCAGGGCCGGATCGATCAGCTCGCGAAGCAGCTGCACCCGAGCAGCCAGGAACAGCGCGACCTCGGCGAAGGGATCGGGAGGTGGCCCGTCCGAGGTCTCCAGCAACAGGCCCCGGATCCGTTCTCCGAGGGCGGTCGATCCCGGGTCACGGGCCGCTGTGACATCCTCCCCGTCTTGGCCCAGCCGCTTGGCCAGGAGCTGTGCCTGGGTGCTCTTGCCGGAGCCGTCGATCCCCTCGACGGTGATAAAAAAGCCGGCTCGCTTGGCTGCCAAGGAAGGCTCTACGAGGCCTCGCTGGCGGGGTAGATGCGCAGCCGGCGCCGGGGCTCCTTGCCGGTGCTCCTGGCGACCAGTTCGCTCTGCTCCACCAGCTGGTGCTGCAGCCGCCGGATGTAGGCGTTCTGCGGCGCCAGCTCGACCACCGTTCCCAGCCGGGCTCGTTCGATTCCTTCCTTCACCTCCCGCAAGGCGTCGTCGGTGGGATCTCCCGGTTCCAGGTTGTAGAGCCGGGCCAGAAAGGCGCGCACCTGAGCGACCGAGTTGCTGCGCAGGATCGAGATGGGGATGCCCTCCGTCTCGGCCGCCCGGAGCGGCGAATCCCGGCGCCGGTAGTAGTTCTTGAGCGTCACCACCAAGTCGGCGTCGTCGACATGGTGCTGGATTCGGACCGGCACCTTGAGCTCGCGGATGGCCTGTTCTAGGTGCACGCGCGACACGCCGTACGGGAACAGGGAGGTCGCCGCCCCGACTCCGGGGGGCTGGCCCGAGTGGCCGTCGGAGAGATCAGCCAGGGTGACTGGGCGCCGTCCCCGGGCGGCGCCCAACTCCTCCCCGAAGAGCTCGCGAGAGCCGCGATCATCAAAAGGGGAGGGCTCGACCAGCCGGGTGGTCACCCCGCGCCCAGGGTGTGCCTCGCGCAGTTGGGCGGGCCGAGGTCGGCCTCGGAGCGCGTCGTCGACGACTTCAGCGAGCGGCATGTGCACGGTCACGCGATGCCGGTCCACGATCTCCACCAGGGCGTCGAATGTAGGCGGTGACTTGCGCTCGAGCACCGACTTCTGGGTGCCTCGATGGCGCGCCTCCTCGTCGGACAGGGTTACCGACTGGATTCCCCCCAGGAGGTCGTTCAGCGTCGGGTTGACCAGCAAGTTGTCCAGGGTGTTGCCGTGGGCGGTGCCCACCAGCTGCACCCCACGCTCGGCGATGGTGCGTGCGGCGGTCGCGTCCAGTTCGGTGCCGATCTCGTCGATGACGATGACCTCCGGCATGTGGTTCTCCACCGCCTCGATCATCACCGCGTGCTGCAGTTCGGGACGAGCGACCTGCATCCGCCGTGCTCGCCCGATCCCGGGATGGGGGATGTCACCGTCCCCGGCGATCTCGTTGCTGGTGTCGACCACCACCACCCGTTTGCGGCTTTCGTCGGCCAGGATGCGGGCCACCTCGCGGAGCATGGTGGTCTTGCCCACCCCCGGTTTCCCCAGCAGTAGGAGGCTCTGACCGCTGACCACGATGTCCCGGATAATCTCCACCCGTCCGGTCACCGACCGGCCCACCCGGCAGGTGAGGCCGACGATCTCCCCGGCTCGGTTGCGGATGGCGGAGATCCGGTGCAGAGTCCGGGCGATGCCGGCCCGGTTGTCGCCGCCGAAGTCACCCACCCGGTCGGCGACGTAGGCGATGTCCTCCAGGCTGACGGGGGTGGGGCTCAGGATCACCTCGCTACCCTCGAAGCGCGCCTCCGGATCCCGCCCTAGGTCGAGGACGATCTCCAGGAGGTCACCCGACTCCTCCGGCAGCCGGCTCACCGCCTGGTATAGGTGAGGCGGGAGCGTGCTGATCAGCAGTTCCAGCTCCGCCGGGAAAGAGGGGCCGAAGGCGGGGTCAGACGCCGTCAGAGCCCGGCCTCCAGTCGATCACGACAGGCGGGTTGCCCGTGGCCAGAGTGAGACGCGGCCTACCGCCCATCCCCTCCGGGGGCGGGCGCGGCGGCTGGATGGCGCGGAGCTCCCAGCCAGCCTGCTATCACGATTCGAATATAGCGCAAGCCGAGGCGCGACCGGGACCAGTGGGTCAAGGAGCCGCGTCACGGGTGCTCCTCGCCTGGACCACCGGCAGCGCCCCGGCGAGGATTGCCTTCTTCTGTTCCGCCAGGTGTCGGGCTCGCAGCTTGAGGGGCAGATCACGCGCCATCAGGATCTGGGTCGCCACCGGCTCGAATCCGCGGGCCGCCACCGCCCGGTGTAGCTCGGCGTCATAGTGCCGCAACAGGCATAGGGTCGGTCCCGGGGGAACCTGGCCCAGCAGGCTGTGGAGCGCCTCCACCGCCAGGCGGCTCTCCTGGGGGTCGAGCATCAGGCTGATCAGGCTGGGCCGGGCGCGCGCTGGCATCCGGAGACCGGCCCAGGCCACGATGCCCCCGTTCCGGCGGATGACGAAGTGACGCGAATCGCCCGCCCGGCCATCCAGCCGCCCCAGCCAGCCCAGCTGGAAGGTCGCCTTCCATTGGGTGAGATTGGGACCCTCGACTGCCGCCACCGCGTGGGGAGCCGTCCGCAGGTAGAGCAGATACACCCCACCGAGGTCGCTCGGGCTCGCCGCCGCCCAGGGCTCAGAGTGGTGGTCGGGCGGCTTGGGAAGCTCCCGAAACCGGATCTGCTCCGAAGCGAAGGGCTGGAAGCCCTGCTCACGGAGCATCGCCTGAAGCGGGTGGTCCTCGGGGATCCGGACCAGAAAGCGGGTCACCCCACGCTCCAGCCCCTCGTTGACCAGATGATGCAGCAAGGGGACGCCCGCGAAGTGCCCTTCGGCGGTGTGGGCCAGGCACAGGTTGAGGATCCGCCAGGCTCGCTTGCCCGGCGCCGGCTCGGCCTGGACGAACCCCACGATCCGGCCGTCGCTCTCAGCGACGTAGAGCTGGTCGCCGACATCGGCCAGCGGCATCAAAGCGGAGAGGCTTCGGGTGAGGATGGACCAGGCCCTGGCGAGCGCAGGCCCTGGCACGGGGCTCTGCGGGCCTGCGCTCTGGAGCCGCTGGTCGAACTCCTGCTCCACCGCCAGGCTCGCCCGATAGAGGTCATCCACCTGGCTGAGGTCCCGGTAGCTGGCCGATCTCACCTGCATGGCTCTCAGTTTGCCTCGCCGGCGCCACCGCTGTGACCACTCGAGCTCAAATTCCACCCCCCGTGGCGAATTCTCTTCTGGGCGGGAAGTCGAACGGTCCGGTGCAGCAGCCGGCCCCTTCCTTCAGAGACGGGAGAGGAAAAGCTGGTGCAGCCGGGGATCCCCGGTGATCTCCGGATGGAACGTCAGTCCGAGATGGCGTCCCTGGCGAACTGCGGCCGGCCGGCCCTGATAGCTGACCAGTACCTCAACCTCGGGGCCGACCTCCTCGATTGAGGGAGCCCGGATCAGGGCCACCCGGATCGGTTCGGCACCGATTGCCGGGATCTGGAGATCTACCTCGCCGGAATCGAGCTGCCGCCCGAAGGCGTTGCGCCGCACCACGATATCCAGGATCTCCAACTGCAGTTGATCGGCCAGGCCGTCCCGGATCTCCCGGGCCGCCAGGATGGTGCCGGCGCAGGTGGTCAGGCAGGCGGTGCCGGCCTGGAACGACTCTCGGAGCGGCTCCAGCAGCCTGAATCGCTGGATCAGCCGGCTCATGGTCGTGCTCTCTCCACCCGGGATCACCAGTCCCTGGAGACCCTTGAGCTCCTCGGCCAGGCGCACCCTGCGGGCCGTGGCGCCACAGCTCTCCAGCAAGCGGAGATGCTCGCGGACGTCACCCTGCAGGGCCAGAACGCCAACTTCAGGGGAGGCCATCGGTGCCTTGGTTGAGGTCAGATGCCTCGGGAGGCGAGGAGCTCTTCCTGGCGCAGGCTGGACACCCCGATGCCCACCATCGGCTCGCCGAGGTTCTCGCTGATCTCGGCCAGGATATCCGGCTTGTCGAAGTAGGTGGTGGCCGCGACGATCGCCTTCGCCCGGCGCAGTGGGTCTCCGCTCTTGAAGATGCCGCTGCCCACGAAGTTCCCATCGCAGCCCAGCTGCATCATCAGAGCGGCGTCGGCCGGTGTGGCCAGGCCACCCGCCGAGAAGTTCACGACCGGCAGCCGACCCAGCTCGGCCGTCTCGCGCACCAGCTCCAAAGACGCCCCCAGCTCCTTGGCGGCGGTGGGCAGCTCGTCGGGGCGCAGCGAGTGCAGCCGACGGATTCCCGTGCTAACCGCGCGCATGTGGCGCACCGCTTCCACCACATCCCCGGTGCCCGCCTCGCCCTTGGTGCGGATCATGGCCGCTCCCTCGGAGATGCGTCGCAGCGCTTCGCCCAGATCTCTTGCCCCGCAAACGAACGGGACTTTGAACTGCCACTTGTCGACGTGGTGCTCCTCGTCGGCGGGGGTGAGCACCTCCGACTCGTCGATGTAGTCCACCCCCAACGCCTCCAGGATCTGGGCCTCGACGAAGTGGCCGATGCGACATTTGGCCATGACTGGGATCGAGACTGAGGCCATGATCGACTTGATCAGTTGGGGGTCGCTCATGCGGGAGACGCCGCCCTCGGCGCGGATGTCGGCGGGCACCCGCTCCAGCGCCATGACCGCCACCGCCCCCGCCTCTTGGGCAATGGTGGCGTGCTCCGGCGTGACCACGTCCATGATCACGCCGCCCTTGAGCATCTCCGCTAGGCCCCGCTTAACCCGGGCGGTACCGGTCTGAAGGTGTCCGTTCTGGCTCATTTTTTCCCCGCGTCTAAATGACCCGGGATCGCTCTCAGCCATCCTCAGGTCAACTCGATTCTAGCTCTCGACGCCGAAACCTCCCCGGCGACGGCAGGTGGACGGGGCTTGTCGAATTTGGCGGCCCCTTGTTCGTCGTATACAGAGACGGGGTTCAGTGGCCCCGACCCGGATGCGAGGAGTCGTGATGAAGTACATGCTGATGTTTGTGGGCGAGTGGGATGGCGGGGACGAGCAGACGGCCAGCGTGATGAAGGACGTCGGAGCCTGGTGGGAGAAGTACAGCAAGTCCGGGGTCCTGGTGGGCGGAGAGCGGCTGCGGCCCGCGGCTCACGCCACCACAGTTCGTCTCGGCGGCTCGGCGCCAACGGTCGTGGACGGGCCTTTCGCGGAGACCAAGGAGTCGGTGGGAGGCTTCGCCATCGTTGAGGTACCCGACCTGGACGCTGCCTTGGAGATGGCGAAAAGCTGGCCTGGTAGCCCGACGCTTGAGATCAGACCGATCTGGGAGGACTGAGCCTTTCCGTGAGCCCCGCGGTCGAGTCCCTGGTAGGGCAGGTCTTCCGAGAGGAAGCGGGTCGAGTGACCGCCTCGCTTACCCGGCGATATGGCGATTTTGAGCTGGCCGAGGACTGCACCCAGGAGGCCTTTGTCGAGGCACTCCGGAGTTGGCCCGACCAGGGAATCCCATCTCGGCCGGGGGCCTGGCTTCAGCTCGTCGCCAAGCGGCGGGCGCTGGACCGGCTGCGCCGGGACCAGCGCTTCGCCGTCAAGGTGAGCGGGCTGCCGTTTCCCGCCGCCGAGGGTGGGGACGATCGACTCCAGCTGATGTTCGCGTGCTGCCATCCAGCGCTGTCGCGGGCAGCGCAAGTGGCCCTGACCCTGCGCGTGGTGGCGGGCCTCTCCACCGCCCAGATCGCCAGCGCGTTCCTGGTTCCGGAGGCGACCGTGGCGCAACGGATCACCCGGGCCAAGAGCAAGATCGTCCGCGCCGGCATCCCCTTTCGCATGCCGGCGCCCGCCGACCTGGAGGAGCGCCTGGCGGAGGTTCTGGCGGTGCTCTATCTGATGTTCAACGAGGGGTACCTGGCCAGCCGCTGGGAGGTGGCCCACGATCGCTCGTTGGCTGAGGACGCCGCCTGGCTGGCCGGGCTTACGGCCCAGGTGCTGCCGTCGGAGGCGGAGGTGCTAGGCCTCCTCGCGCTGTTCAAGCTCCAGCTGGCACGGGTAGAAGGCCGGTTTGCCTCAGATGGGTCGCTGGTGCTGTTGGCCGACCAGGATCGGTCGCTTTGGGATCGGGAGGCAATCCGCGACGCCACCGAGTTGCTGGACCAGGCAGCAGCTCTGCAGCGACCCGGCCCCTATCAGCTGCAGGCGGCCATCGCCTCCTGCCACGCGCTGGCGGAGAGCTGGTCGTCTACCGACTGGACCATGCTGGTGCGGCTCTACGACCGGCTCCTTGAAGTTCAGCCCTCGCCGGTGGTACGGCTCAACCGAGCAGTGGCCCTGTGGCATGTCGCCGGCGCGGACCTAGCGCTGCACGAGACAGATGCCCTTCTCCCCGAGCTCCAGCGATATCACCTTCTGCATAGCACCAGGGCCGAGCTGCTGACGGAACTGGGTCGTGATGAGGAGGCTCAGTCCGCTTGGTCTCTCGCCCTGTCGCTCACCCTAAACCCGGCGGAGCGCCGTCACATCCGGGCTCGCGCGGGCTCAGTCGGCAGTTGACCCGCGCTGAGCCCTGAGCTAGCGAGAGGGGGATGGGCGCTGCGCTAGGCTGCAGGTTAGCCGCCATGGCGCAGTGGTAGCGCAGGGGCCTTTTAAGCCTTTGGTCGCAGGTTCGAATCCTGCTGGCGGCACGCCATGCCGATCTTGTAGAACCCTGGGAAGCTGCTCCACAGCGGACTCGGTCAAGGGACCTCCGACACGCCCCGGCGGCCGCGGTCAAGAGGGGGAGTCGGGTTCCAGGAGGTCAGCGAACTGTCTTGGTGTGAGAAGTGGGATTCCCGCGTAATTGCTCCCTACGGCGAGCAGTCCACGGTCACCCGTGATGATGGCATCGGCCCGTCCGGCCACCGCAGCTTCCAGAACTCGGTTGTCAGCTTCGTCCATCGCTGCGGTGAGCCGCTCAACGGGCACCACGACGGCGGCGATGCGCTGGATGTGGGCCACTACCGCAGACGGATCAGGAAAGGCCACCACCAGCTTCGGATAGCGAAGGACGCGGTCCAACTCCGCCAGGAGTGCCGGGCTAGTCAGGAGTAGATATCGCCCCGCCACGGCCTGGAGTACGAGCTGGTTGGGAATGGAACCGGGTCGCAGGAGTCCCGACACGAGCACGTTGGTGTCGAGGACGACCCACTGGATCACATTCGGCGAGACGCGGCGATGGCCGCATCGATGACCGAATGCTCGACCCCGGCATCGCCCACCCGGTCACGGACCTCGACCAGGAGTGTGGCGAGCTCCATCCGCGCTTGCTGGGTGACCACAAGTCTGAGGCGAGCGTACTCCTCGCGTCCCATCAGCACAGCCATAGGGCGACCCCGTCTGGTCAAGGAGATGGGCTCGCCGCTCGCGGCTACCTCCTCGACCAGACGACCGAGGGTGTCCCGTGCCTCCTCGATCCCGATGAATCGCTCCATGCCTAACCTCCAGGTTAACCGTAAGGATAGCAGCCGGCGGCCGTCTCTGCCCGAAGGCCGCGGATAGGCGGACCAATGTGCGTTGGAGGCGGCCACTTGCGGTCCTGTGACGGCATTCATGACAGCAACTGGGCCGTACTTGACTGGACGTCGGCGGACTCAGAGTCGATGCGAATGCGCCGATTCAATCTCGAGATGGCCCTTAGCGGACGCCCACCGACGCTACCTGGCCGACCTCTTAATCCCTTGGCCGCAGTTTCGAATCCTACTGGCGGCAAACCCAGCACGCTCCTCAGGCAGCCGCACCGGCTCGAGCTGATCGACCCACAGGTCATAGCGGTCATCCGTCGCTGGAAGCTTCGCGGGTGGATCGCAGGTGAGACGGGACGACGAGCTGTCGCGGAGCTCGGTGAGCTCTCACTCGTCCGCTACCGCCCCGCCGCCGAGGCGCGGTCGGGCGTGGGAGGTTCGCGACCGCTGCTCGGCCAATGACGCCTGCTACGTCGCCCTCGCTGAGCGGCTCCGATACGGTCCCCGCGATGCTGCTTCAAGCGACGCTGAATGGACCCTTGACCAAGCTTGCCCACCCCGCTGTCCCGGACACGATGGCAGAGCTAGCTGCTGATGCGGCCGAGAGTGCGGCGATGGGCGCGCGGGCATTCCACGTTCCTCCTCTCGACGAAACGGGTGCGGAGACCCTCGACGCACGGATTGTTGACCGGGTCGTGGTAGCTGTGCGTACTCCGCTCGGGATGCCTGTGGGAGTGACTACCGGCGGGTGGATAGTTCCGGACCTTCAGCGACGACTGCGTTTGATCCGAGAATGGACGCAGCCGGATTACACGTCAGTGAACATGTCAGAGCCTGGCGCGGTGGGCGTCATGAAGGTGCTCCTGGCGACTGGGATCGGCATCGAAGCCGGAGTGTGCACCGTCGCAGGAACCGAGCTGCTCGTCAGCTGTGGTCGCTCCGGGCGTGTGATCCGCGTGATGATTGAACCGGTCGACGTCAGCAAGCTCCAGGCGGTGCCACTGGTGGACGCAATTCACCATGTGCTCGACCGCGATGACGTGCGGGATCCACGCCTCCAGCACGGCGATGGGGAAGCGACGTGGATTCTGATCGAGGACGTGATCCGCGGCGGCATCGACACTCGCATTGGATTCGAGGACACTCTGCTGCTGCCCAACGGGCAGACCGCCGCCAGCAACGCGGCGCTGGTGAGTGCTGCTTACGAGCTTGGTGCCGGAAGGGATTGATCAGGCTCCGCGGGCGCTTCTGCTCATCTGTCTGCCGCCCACTCAACTCGGTTTGCGCGGCCACTCCAGGGGTCTGGCCGATACCGTCCTCGAGCCCGAATTGCGGCCGGCGGGGGAAGCGCGACTGGGCGGACTTAGACCGGGTCAGCCACCGAACGGCCAGCGATTCCAGGTCGCCAGGATGGGGGCTAGTGTCCTGTTACACAAGAGAGTTGCATATTGATAGGGAGTGAGATCATGCTCTGGGCATGCCCAATCACCCCGCCCCACCCTTGCAAGTTGATGCGACCGAACGGGAGCTGCTGACCACCTGG
>Ga0307374_10002843_pt1 | contig 30250 bp, 38 predicted proteins | sample OX3MG_FD_202532 | JGI IMG/M metagenome (GOLD analysis project Ga0307374, IMG submission 202532) | Soil microbial communities from Risofladan, Vaasa, Finland - OX-3 | ecosystem: Environmental > Terrestrial > Soil > Coastal area > Acid sulfate soil | place: Finland: Risofladan, Vaasa | collected... | reverse complement strand
TCCTCGCCCGCAAGCGCGCCGACGCACGCGCGATCGCCGCCGCCGTCGAGCAATCCGAACTCGATTCGGTGGCAGGCTTCGCGCATCGCCTCAAGGGCGACGGCGGCAGCTACGGCTTCGACGCGATTAGCGCGATGGGCGCGGAACTCGAGTCGGCCGCACAAGCCGGCGACCGCGCCGAGCTGGAACGAATCGCCGCTCGAATTCTGGCCTACCTCGATCGGGTCGAGGTGATTTACCAGTCCTCGGAGAACTGACGGATCACGCGCACACTTGAGGTGATTGTCCCCCCAGGCGCGGTGGCGCGCCCATTGCGCACGCTGCGGCGGCGATGCTACCGATCGAACGCGGTCGGCGATGCGCACCTCAATAATCAAATTCCGGTTCCGGCCCTCCGCCGCAGTGACGCCGGCAACTCTCGGGCTCCCGGCCGCGCTATTGTTCACGCGAGTTGCGGCCCGCACGGCGGGGGTGCGCCGTCGGCCTCGAAGCGAGCCAGCAGACGGCCCTGATAGCTGACTGCCAGGCTGTGGGGTCGGAGAACTGGTGCACGATGACCGGACGGCGCGCGAAATGGCGGCGCCGCGTGCTCGGCGGTAGTTGCAGGATCAGGTTCTTGACGGTCACGGTATTGCCGTTGCGAACCGCTCGCTGATGGCGGTTGGAGAGCACCAGCTCTAGTTCGAGGCCGGCCAGCTTGACGAAGGGCGCTGTGGGTTTGTGCCGGCTTGACCGTAAAGCGGCGGTCGAAGTCCGGGAGGAAGACCTGTTCGAGGCAGCGATTGGCCGCCGCATCCATGCCGCGGACATCTCCTATGTTTCTGACCCGCTCGGAGGTCTCGGGTTTTGGGTCAAGAGATATCTGCTGGACGGAAACCGGCCACTGGCTGCGGCACATGGTCAGGATGTGGTGGAAGTCGCACGCCTGTGCGTAAAGCCAGTATATTGGTCACGCCTTGCTGACCCTGCCTGAGGCTGCCAGATTATTATGGGTGAGCTGGTGGGCGATTTACCGAATGGTGCGGGAGCGAACCATGCCCGGTCTCAAGATCGGGGGGAGCTGGAGATTTAGGGGCGCGGATCTGGAAGCTTGGATGCGCGCTCTCTCGATCGATCCCACCGGGGATGCTGACCCGCACAAGCGAAAAATAATCCCGCCGGACAGCGAGCCCGCCGGGTGAGCGGGAAGCCAAACGCATAACTGCGTCAACCTACGAAACCCATGTACGGCAAGCTAATCCGCTCTTTTTTCATTTTGACCAGCGCCGCGGCGATAATTTACCTGGAGTTGGCGGTTATATCGGCGTTGGCGGCGCGCGGTCGGAGGCGCCGGCGCTCCGGCGGTGGGGGTACGGGCGGCCCGCCGTCACGGCGTTGATTTGGGGCGTCCCCGGACCGGAAGGCGCGGCGGGGATGAGCTTCGAGGACGGTCTTGGTGGAAATGGCCCTGCGGATCGCGGGTAGCTCGCCCCGGCGGCGCGGGTCCGCCCCTTGCGCAACCCTTGGCCGTAAGTCGTCGCGGTCGTCCGATACCGCCTGGTGAGCGCGCGCTTGCCTCACGCCCCGCTTAATGACATATTGTAGGATTGTTGGTCAAACAATTTGTTCCTATTTTCGCTTAGGAGCAGGAGGTCGGTTGCAGATGACACGCGAAACGCAAGATTGGGCACAACCCGGGACGAGAAAAAAGCGCGCATGGGAGGCCTTCGCGAACGACGCGGAGCTTCTGCGCACATATAACATCAGCAGAGACGAGCTTCTAAACTTATCTCGGGTGGCGCTGCTGGGTTCAGCCTCCACGCGGCAAGACTTCCTGTTCATGTTGAACGTGATTCGGCGCGGGCGCCGGCGCTAGAGCGCCCACGGGTCGCGCTCGATCGGACCACCAAAGCTCTTGGCGGGATACCGTGGGTGCCGAAAATGCCGGGCGGCGCTTTCCCGCAGCGAAGCCGATGCTGTGCTTCCCCGCGTGACGCATTGTTACCTTTGTTGACAATTTGTTTTAAATATGAGAGTTAGAGTTCTGGAAATTAGCGATGGGCTGCGGGGGGCACGCTAACTGGGTGCGGTCCGGCGCCCTTCGGGGAAACGCGGCGAACTTCGGCGGATATCTTAAACGGGGCAAGCGAAAGGAGGAAAACACAATGGCTACGCGGACGTCACGGGCTAAAACCCAGCCTACGGTTGGTGCCGATAACTCGATGGCCACCTTTCGGTCTCCGTCGTTTCGGCGCCTTCCGGAGCGGGTGCCGCCGCAAATGATCCTCGCTCTGATCCACGACGCCATCGCTCACATGATCGTGCCGATCACCAAGCTGGGCGATGCGAGTCCAGCCCTTGAAAGGATCGCGCGCAGCCTGGAAACTTTGGCGCTTGCGGCGGGGACTCCAAGGGACATGAAACCGGGGACGCGGCGCGGAGCGGATCTGGATGAATTTACGGTTGCCTTCGAGGCGGCGCCGGTACCGGTCGCGGTTCTGAGCCTCGAGTTTAGATTCATTTTCTGCAACTCCTTGATGGCAGACTTTCTGGGCGTTCCGGCCGGCGAGCTGATCGGTCGAGCGGCCAGGGGCTTGATAGATCCGGCAGATCGACCGCTTAAGATGGATGCTTTTCGTGACCGCCTTTTGAGGGGCCAGTCGGTTGAATGGCGCGGCAGAGTGAGGGGCAGCGACGGAAGGTTCCACCTTGTGAAATCGCGTCTCTGGCCGATCCTGAGCTCGAGGAGAACCCGGGTGGTGGGCTGCGGAGTGATGCACTTCCCCTTGAGGCATCGAAAACTCGCTTAGCTTGGGGCTGGCAGGGGCGGAGACTGCCAGCCGCGCCACCTGCTGGTCGCCGAGCGCGCGCTTGAGTTGGCGAAGCACTATGGGCGGCGGCTTGAGGGGCGACCCCGGCAATGGCCATCCGCATCCCGAGATTGCTGGTGAACTCGAAGGGCCATGGTCCGTATAGTAGCCCGCCCGACTGGGCTTTGCGGGCCTGTCAGGCATAGGGGCCATGGGGACTGGTCTCGAAGTTGTCATCGGGACGCGCACCGAGACTGCGCGCGACGCGGCGCCGGTTAAGCGGGACAGCTTGCATCGGCCTTCAACTGACTTTTTATGTCGGCACTCGACCGGCATTTAGCGCCGGTGCTGAGACCTGACCGCGGTCGGGTGAAGGCAGCGCACCACCTTGGGCGCCGAACGGCGCAATAGATCGCGACGGCCCAGGGATTTAAGACGCATGGGATCGGTCGCTTGTCACGATCCATAATGCTTAAATCCGATCTCGATTAGCCCGCTTGGATGGCCGGAGATATGGGGACGCGCGAGTAATTGGATGAGATACCGGCTCGCTGGATGCGGCGAACTGCCTGGGTTCAAGGCCGGGTGTGATTGGCTGGTCGATGGGTCCGCAGTCAGCGGGTGGCAGCGGGCCAAATCCTAGTTGATGTTACTCGAGCACCGGGGATCTGCCCGCCCGCACGTAAGTCGTCTCGGTAGCCTGCCGCTGTCCGCGCTTGGGTGGAAAACGGCCCGCTGCCGCGCGGATCGTTGCGTAGCGAACTGCCGCTCGTCGAACTTATCGCGTGACGCGTGCTTCCTCAACTTTAGCGACGCGTGCTGGCGCTGCGGGCACCGGGTTCTTGAATTTGCGGAGACCTCTTGATCTTTTCCTTTCCGGCACCAGCGACTTGGTGAAAACTCTGGCGACACTGACCATCTCGGTTCCCTGCTGGTCAAGTGGAGCGTCGAAATTCTCGATCTTTGAAACACGCCAGGCGCGCTCCGGAAAGGAGCCGCAGATCCTGGTGTCGATGAAATCACCGATCGCCAGTAACATGAGGGGGGCGGAAGACTCCAGGATGACTGCTGGAATTTGCGAGGCGTCGCACCCGGGTTCGAAAACTTCAAGACGGTAAATCATTGTCAGTTTCCCCTCTGGGTCGGTTTACGTGAGATTCTTCGATCACCTCGAGGCGGCCCCGGCGGCTCTTGGCGCCGCCTTGAGCAATTCGTCGGTTAGCCCGCGCTGATCCTGCCAGTCAGATCACACTCCTTGACGTTGATGTTTGGAGCATTAGTCGATGAAACCAAGTACACGACGAATTGCAGTTGGTCAATAGTAGGCACTGCGCTTTGTGGCAATTTGAAAGCCACTTATGCACAAGGCGGAAGTGCTTGGATTTCCGCGGATATGCAGGGAGAGAGAGAGGGTTGCTCACTTGTCAGCCGACATTTTGGTACATTTTGATGATTTATTTAACCGATGTGGAGACGCGGCTCAGGTAAAAGTATACGTTTCTTTGCGCACTGCCTGTGAATTTTGAACGGTGCCGTGTAGTAGAATAGAGGTGTCCCGGAGCGGAGCCGACACCGCGCCCGGTTTTCATCGATGAGGGCGCCTTCGCCGGGTTGGGGCCGGGACAACCGGCCCGAGGCGAGGATTTAAGTCCAGGTGGTTGCCCTCGAGTTGCGCGCGATGCGGCGTGCTGTGCGCGTGGGCGGTTTGGGACCGCCGCGCTCGACCGGCGCTGCTGCCGGTGCGCAATGGTTGGCCATCTGAAGTGCGGCCCGAGCGTGCCTGGTCGGCGTTTTGAAGCTGGTTGGCTTCGGGCAAAACCTATCAGGATCGCCGCGCGGCGATCGATTCCGATTCCCGCTTATAGAATCACCAGCGATTAAGGCCAGCGGAAAGGGACTCCCGGGGCCGCGCTCGGAACTGAATTGATGCGGGTATCCTGAAGGCCCGCCGGAGAATACATGATCTGGCGTCCTGGTTTGGAAGCAGAGTAGGTTTTCAAGGAGCCGTTTGGACCGGGGAGTCGCCGGCTCTCGGGGCATCTGCATAGGGTGGGTCGCACTGGCGGCGGCTTCGGCCCGCCACCGGCATCGGGGCGCAGCAGTGCGGAATTGACCTGCGCCAGCAAACGACATACCAGTTATCTGACCATGAAAATCGTTCGAAAGTTCAAGTCGGCTTGCTGGTTCGCCGCGATTCTGTGTGGCGCACTTGCACTCGCGGTGCTCGATGCAGTTGCCGGAGGTGATGAGCAGACAGAGGAGGCCGCGGACTTCAGCGACGATGGACACCGTCCGGCCAGCATGCTGCCAATCGAAGCTGGTGAGAGAGGGGTAGGGCGCGTCCGATGAAAGTAAAACGTAAGACTTCCCCCGACAGTCGACAGCGGCCCGCTGGGTCCGGTTTAACTTGATCGACCAATCGTACGCGACGCTCGCGACAGCGATCCTGATTGAGTAGTTACTCCGCCTTGCGCGCCCGCCGCGGCGGCGGGAGAAAGTATCTTCTCCCGGTATGCGACGGATCAGGCTCTCCCCGGCAAATCACCCCCACGCGCGTGGGGATCCGGCGGACTGACCCGTCGCCAAGAGTAACATCGTAGGTTCACCCCCACCCGCGTGGGGATTCGGACTCAAAGCTAGCGCATGACCCAACTCCGCCTTGACCATTTAGCATGACTTAAGCAGCCCCGCTCGTGCCGCCATTAGGCCCCGGTACCCGCGAGCGACAACAGGCCAAAACCGTATGCTTTCGCGCTGCCAATTCCGGTCTCGACGGCGACGCGAAAGGCTTGCGAGTCGAGAATCTCGAGGCTGCCCTCGAACAGCACCGAACCGAACCTGAGCGCGCTGCGTTGAGCTCCCGCGCTTCCCCGAAAACCACGCACGGCGCCTGGGTCCCCCGCGGCGGCGCCCGAGGCGTCGGTGCGACATCGTACTGAGAGCAGTCGAAAGCCGGCGCTGGCGGCTTTGCGTTCGATCCAGCCAAGAAGTTCCCGGTCGGAGCGCAATTCGACGCGCCGTCCGTTGCGCCGCACACCGTCCGGCGTGCTCCTGGTTTCGATCTTCCGGGTCGGATTGGCCCGCAACCGAAACCGAAGCCGCATCCCCGCGTTGAGCGAAGCGTACGCACCAGAAACATCCTTGATCTCGGGCGGGCGGACGACATAACCGTCCGGGAGATGGGCGAAGTCAGGCGCCCGGCGCGATTGAATCAGCACGCAGGGGTTGCCAGCGTCTGGAAACTCGACCCGAAACAGAACTCCAAACTCACGCCGCGGCGCGCTGGCCGCCGCTGGAAACGCATTGAGGATCGTACGGTGCATCTGCTGGCAATCGGCTAAATCCCGCGCCACCTCGCACGACCGCAAATTGAGCGTAATCCGGGATAAAATCATCGAACTTCATCCTGCGGCGCGATCCAGGTGCTACTGACGCGCCTAATCGAGAAGCGCCGCGGCGAAAAACTGATCGGAACGTCACGGCGGGTTTCCACTCCGCCCGGATCATCGGCCACGATCCGCAGCCGCGCCGGTCTCAACTCTGCGCCGCGCGGAGCGAGCCCGCCGAGCCACGGATAAACCGCCAGCGCCTGCGTCAGGCCCGACCCGCGCCGCCAGCCCGCGTTCCACGGCGGCGCGGCGGGAAGGATCATCGGAGCCGAAGGCGGGAAAGCTTTGCGGCCCAGAAAGAGTTGCCATTTAGGGGCGGCGAGCGCCTCTGCCAGCGCCATGAGCAGAGCCGGTTCGCCCTCGAGCCCGACCAGAAATTCCGCGTCGGCAAGATAGTAGCGGCGCGACACCACGGTCGTCCCGGCACTGCCGTCGGCGCGGATCACTCCGCCGCCGCCCGCGGGTCCGCGTGCGCCCGCAGTCTGATAGTCGAGCCGGATTTCTCCTTCGCGGTCGGCGCGCACGCCCAGTTTGAGGCCACATAACTCGCGCAGCCGCGGGCGATCCGAAGACGACTCCACGCGCGGCTTGCCGAGCGCGGCGCACAGCAGTCCGATAAGCGCGCTCTTGGATGGATCCGCGCCCGCGTCACGGACCAGAAACCGGCTCTCGGTACCCCACGATTGCATTGGTCCCGCAACCCGGAACAGAAACGTATCTCCTGACACGGCGGTCAACCACGAGCGGAAAACTTGACCGCGGCGAGCGAGCGCGCGATTAAATCATCGACCCGCCGAAGCGGCTGGCCGAGCCCCGCGAGTTCGCGGCCATCGATTGAAGCGAACCACGCCGCCGCGATCGAATCGGCGCCATACATCCTCACCAGTCCATTCCAGTGCGCTGCAAGTCGCTCGATCGACTTCGAGATCAGATCGGAGCCTTGCGCCGCGACCACCGGATCCAAAAACGCGTTCGCCAGCGACCATAAGCCCGCCCCGCGCACCACCGCCATCACGAACGAAGGCGGATTCTGCGCGGCGCTGCCGTGCTGCTTTCCCGAGGGAACCGCCTCGAGGCTCGCGCGCAAAAACCCTTCCGCGCTGCGGCGCGCAAGCGCGCCGTCACCCTTGAGATTGGCTCTCAACTGTTCAAGATCTAGGTTGGCGTAACGGTAATAACAGGCCGAATTAAATTCCACCAGACCGATCATTCCGGCGCCGAGCTGTTCTTTTGGATTGAGGTCATCGATGGCGGTGTAGTAATCGAATTCCGGGCTGACCCGATGGGTTGAAATAGCGTGCGCAACCTGCGCCGCCGCATCGATGTTTGCGGCCGGAAGATCCGCGAGCATCCGGCCGAACAGCGCGAGGTCGGCGGCTTTGCCACCATCGAGGAGCACCTCGACCCTGGCGCGGACCTGGTCGGGTACCCCGGCCCGCGCAGTCTTTTTGGTTTGTTGGCCGGACTGGGCGGGCTCTTCCGCCAGCAGATTAAAATGCCGGTGGCAGGTCTCGACCAGCGCCTCGAGCTCGCTTTGCGCGAGGAACAGCAGATATTGGGTCCGCGCCTGCTCGTCGAGCTTCAGACTCACCGCGCCCAGCGCGCGCTCCGCGACCCGCCGGGCGGCCTCGGGAGCATGTCCGCGCCGTTCGAGTCCCGGCACGATCACCTCGAGCACCGCGCGTTTGGTGCGCAGCGCGCGCTCGAGATCCGGAAGCAACTGGGCAAACCGCAGCCGCACGGCACGCTTTAAGCACTGGCTCGAGATTCGCGCGCGCCGATGGCCGCCGAAGGTGCATTCCTTGGGCGCGCCGGTGTCGTCCCGGTTGAGGTTTGACGGGGCAAAATTTTGCAGCAGGTGCAACTCCAGAAACATTACGGGTCTCCTTGCTCAGCGCCGGACTGGTCGGCTGGCGTTTCCGTTGCGGCAGCCGCCCGCGCGCCGGCCCAGAACGCGCGCGCCCAGCGGCGCTGCACCCGCCGGCCCTCGACCTCCCACCCTTCCAGATCATCAAGCAGCTGCGCCCAATCAACCCTCACGTTATAGACCGCGAACCGCTTAACCGTGTCGCGCAACTGAGCGCCGAGCTCAGCGCGCGAGGCATCGAGCAGCGCGGCAAAGCGGCGCTCGACCCGGTCACTGTCTTCGGGGCGTCTCAGCCTAAGCGTCGACATCGAGGAACCAAAGTTGTAGCGCGGCCGTGGCTCGCCCAGCGCGCGGGGCCAGCGCAGCGGATGGATCGCGAACAGCGATGCGACCAGCAAGCCGTCGTCTTTGTTGCGGCGTTGCGGCGCCGCCGCCAGCAGCGCGCGGCGGACTCGAAGCGCTTCGCGCGCCGCACGCGCCGACTTGCCGCCCGCTGCGCGCAGGATTCCCAGCGTGTCCCAGTTGCCCTTTTCGTGCAGCTGCTCGAGAAACTCAACCAGCGCCAGACTCGACGCGCCGGGATTCGGCGCCGCCGCGCCCGGTGCTCGCGCGCCCGGGCCGCCAAGCCGGACCGCTAGCAGACGCTCGGCAATCGTTCCCGCACGCAGCGCGCGTGCGCTTAAGCCGCGCTCGCGCAGCGCCGCGTTGAGCGCGGCGCCGGCCGCCCGCCGGACTCTCCCGCGCCAGTCCATGAGGTGCGCGTCGCGGGCCGCGGGCGCGGCCGTGGCAAGCTCGCTCATCCAGCCCGCAAATTCGGCGTCGAGCACCCGCCAGTAGCGGCGTTGGACCGCGAGCCCGCCAATCACCGGCGCGAGGTCTTCGGTGCGCAGGCGCGCGCTCTCGGCCAGATTGCGGTTGATCGGGGGCTCGAGTCGCGTGCGCGCGAAGGTCCATGCCGCCAGCCCAAGCTCCCGGGCCGCGTCTTGCGCACAGCCAACGGCCAGACTCATGGTCTCCAAAAGTTTCGGCTCGCGCACCAGAGCCAGTGGCAGAGGCAGCCGAGCGTGGCGCCAGAAAGTCACGCTCGCCGACTTGCCCGCAGCGGTGGCGAGGCCGAAGGCCGACAACTCGGCAGTGCGCGGAAGCAAGTTCGACTCGGGACCCGCGCACAAAGTTGCGAGCCAATCGATTACCTTGGGCCGCGACGACGAGTCCGGCCTCCCGCCCAAAAGCGCCGGGCTGTCGCGCCACAGTCCGCGCTCGTCGCGAAAAGATCTCGCGACCGTCCCGCGCTCTTCGTCGTGCCGATAGCACTTAAATGGGTCTTGTGCGCTGGCCGCCTTGCTGAGCTTCAGATTCTGGCGCAACTGGCACCAGCGGACCCCGGATCCGTCAGGTTCGGGATAGAGATGAATTCGCCGGCTCTGCCAGGTCAGATAATCCAAATACCCCAGTGGCGCAGTGCCCGCCTTGGCCGGTGAGGCTGGATGCCGCTGTTCCCATGCCGGCAGGTCCGGTCCGCGCCCCGATCCCCGAATCGGAAGCTTGGGTCCGTAGCCCATCAGATTCAGCATCAGGGTCTCAAACAGATTCGCGCCGTACAGCAGCAGGCTATAACCCCGGATCAGCGTGGAATCCGAAAAATAGAATGGCGCGCTTTTTCCGAACCCGAGCGAAAAAGCCTGCCGCGCGATCAATCCGCGCGCGGCGGCGGCATAGCCGAGGCTCCGCGGCTCGTCCGCGAAGCTGTGGTCGAACAGGGTCGCATTATTCCCCGCGGCGGATTCCTCGAGCAGCGTCGCTACCGGCTTGCTCTGCGTGTCCTCCATCTCCGGAACCTGAAAGAACGGGCGCTTCGGGTCAAAAAGATCGAAGCGTTCACGCCAGCGGGAAAAATACGCGCCGAGCACCGCGGGGTCCCACCCGTCGCGCCACAACCGGCCCCACTGCGATGCTCCGGAAGGACCAAAGCAGCGATGCAGGATCGCGAGCAGGAGCCGATGAAGCGCCACCGTCGCCAGTGGCGACTGGTCGAAGATTTCGCGGACCTGGTAGGCCCGCGCAAAGGTTTGCGCGAGACTGAGCTCGCACGGCGCTGCGTCCGCCATCACGGCCGGAATCCAGGGCTGGTCGATCAGATTAAACGATATCCCCATCAGTCCCTATCGCGCCGGCGCGCCTGACTGCCTTCCAATCGCACTCAAGTACAATTGCGCACCCACCGGGCGCAACACCGGCGGCCCCTCGAGTTCGACTACTCCTGGCCAGCCAGCCGCCATGCAAATCCCTCCAGCTCTCCGGAGGATTGCAACCAGCAACCCAGGCCAAGCCCGGTGGGTCGCGCGATCCAAATACCCGGCCCGCAGCCCGCCACCCTTGCTTGCGCGCCTGCGGGCAGGCGCGACCCGGGAATTCACGAGAACCCTGCTTTTGACAATCCGGTCTGGCCCATTTGGGTGGCTACCTATGGCCCACCCCGCGGGTTTCATGATCCTTGTTCCCCGAGAGAGGGTAGATTGTAATCGTCTGGTTTTTAACCCCGCGCGCGTTAGGAGACGCACGCCAGCACGAACTTTCGCGCGATCAGCGTTACTGACGCGCTCCGCGACCATCGGCATCAGGCTCCCGGTTTCTCCGCCGCCTGCGGCGGCGCGGATGAGAGGCGCGCCAGCTCATGCATCCCGGCCCGGCCGGCAAGGAACTCCTCGGCAATGCGCCGCTTGAACTCCAAACTGTGACTTCGGTATCGGCCCATGGCGCCCCATTCTCCAATGGCCGGCATCGCTGGTCCAATTGTACGGCGCCTACCCCGTCCAGTCCTTGGGGTTCACTCCACCCTGGCTCAGAATCAAGGCGTTGCAAACATCTACGGCCTTGCGCAAGCTGGCGAAGTCGGCCTCATTGGCGAGCACGATGGTCTGGACGCCGGCGCGCTCGGCGACGTGCCGGAGCAGCCACGATTTGCCGCCGCCGGAATTTGCCTGAATGAGAAGGCGGGTGTCGACCAGCGTCGGCAAATCGAGCTCGAAGTTCCCAACGCCAATCACTTGCCCGACGATCACCGCTGGACTCCCCCGTCACGCTGCGCCCTGGTGGCGGTACCGGCCCTCTCTCCCGAAGGTGACAGCCGCCCCCGGTCACGGGGCGCAAATTTTCTCTTCCAGATTCGGCGCCAGTTGCCGGAAATCCCCGGGATTGAAAGTGTAAATCCGATCAGCTCCGCACTTGGCGGCGCAGCCGATGAGCAACGCGTCATAAATCTTCGCTCCGGCCCACTCTGCGTCGCCAACCAGGCTCAGGGCCTCGGTGTAATCCTTCTTCGCAATCGGCACCATCTCGAAATGCGGCACAACGTTGTCGGTGATGATGCGCGCCGCCTGCGCCGGGTGGATGCGCGGCTGCACCGGCAGGCGCGTCAGCGCCGCGTACATTTCGGCGATCGAGTGAACGCTCATGAAGTCCTGATCCTTTCCCGCGGCCACCCGCCGCAGCGCAGGCCACGCCTGTCCGTAATGCGGATGGCCTTGTTCGGAGGCGGCCACCACCACGCTGGTATCGAAGAAAACCTTCACCGCTTAAGCCTTCAAAACGGACTCGATCCGCTCCTCGCGCAGCTCCTCGATCACGCGATCCCAGTTCGCGCCCGGTTGCACGGCGCCACGGTGAACCCACAGCCCGTCAATCTTGATCATGGCCGGACGCTGCTCGACGGTGCGCAAGAACAACCCGCCCGGCTGGTCCAGCGCCTCCAACTCGGTGCCCGGCGTTAGTCCGAGACGCTGCCGCAAAGGCTTGGGCACGACAATCCGCCCCGACCTGTCTATTCTCAGTTTTTTGCCATTAGGTGATGCCATATGCCATATTTTATGGCATCACGCGCTTGGACACAATGTGCGCGAAGCCCTCCCCGGACCGCGCCAACTCGCCCACGGGCTGTTAGCCGATGATGCGCATGACGAACGGCAACGCCAAGTGCGGCTGGCGTCATTCCTTCAAAGCCCTCTTGGCCCGCGAGCGGAGCCGCGCCTCAATCTGCCGGACCCGCTCGCCGTTGATCTCGAGGCGCTTTCCCGCCGCCTGCAAACTGAGTCCCGCGATCCGGAGCTCGGCTGCCTGCCGCTGGCGCTGCGTCAGCGCCTTCAGATCGGGATGCGAAATCATCGCCCCGGCCCGCGCGCAGCTGTGCTTGAGCGATTGCCCGGGCGCCTTCACGGGCAATTCTTCGCCGGCCGATATCCGGCCGCTTGCGCCGCCTGTGCGTTCTGGAAGCTGGCCCGGTTGCCCGGCGCGATTTTGTCGTAATAAGGGCAGCCGGGCCACTGGTAGATCATGCTGCGGCGGTTGCCAATGATCGGCCCGGCCGCTGCTGCCGGAGCAGCTTGCGCGGATCGGGAAGCAGCTTGCGCCGAAGCGGCCAGAGGCCGCGACCTGGCCGCACGGAGGTTCCAGTTTTGGGTGTATTCAGCGGCAAGCGTCGCATCATGGATCACCAACAGGTTCTCCGCGTTCCTGTGCTCGGCCGACCAGGTGTAATTGAAGCTGCCGGTAATGACGGTCGCGCCGTCGACGATCATGATTTTGTCATGCATCAGCCCGGGCACCGTATCCACCAGGACGGGGACGCCGCCCGAGGCGAGGCGGGCCACCGCGTTGGTGTCGCTGCGGTCCTCCTCGAGCTGGCGGCGGTCCACGATGGCGCGCACATCAACGCCACGGTGCTTCGCATTCACCAGGGCGCTGACGATCTGCCGCGAGGTGAGCGCGTACATCTGGACCAGGACCGTCTTGCGCGCGCCGGTGATCGCCTCGATGACGGTGGCGCGCGGGTCGCAGCCACCAGGAAGTAGTGGTGAAAAGCAGGCCTGAATTTGGCCAGCGAATGCTGGCGCGCCGGCTAGCATGGTGGCCAGAAGGGCGACGGTAAGCAGCCGAACTGCCGTCGGCTTAATGCCGAGTCGCGGTGGAAGGCCCATCATTGGTTCAAAACAGCGCAGGGCCGGTGAAGCCGCTCCTTCAAATCGTCAAGTCGTTGCCACCGTGACACAACAAGTTATATTCCCTCTTTTCAAGCACTTCTACGCCGCGGGTTCCGGGCGTGCAAGCCCGAGCGAACGCGAGTATTTTGTGGCCTGAAATGCGGTTGCGCTGACCGATTGTCAAGATCGCAAGATATTGCGGCGGCGTTATCGCGACCGAGCGGGGGGCGAAATGAAACCAGGGCAGGACACGATCCGCCGGCGGTTGCGTCGGTTGCGCGGCAAGCCGGGCCCTTATTGGGCCGGGATCGAATCGATCGCGCCGTCGGACCAGCTCCTCAAGATTATCCGTTCGAAACCCGGCAAATATTGCGCGCTCGACTTGCCGCAGCCGATCGTATTATCGAATTCCGCAATCGGATTCGCGGCCCGTTCGGCGCCGTGGTCGGTAGCTTGACCATACCCGGATGGCTTGCCCGAAACGCGCCCGCCGAGTCCTGGGCCGAAAATTTCGTTTCCGGAGCCGGCGCGATTCGTTTCAGTCTTGCCGGCCGCGCTTGCATATACGGCCGGGTGGGTTTACGCCCCGCCGAAACCCCGTCAAATTCCGAGGAGGAGCTAGCCGATGGCTGAGCCGCTTCACAATCTGCTTGCCGAGCCGATGCTCAGCGTCGCGCAGCGCGGCGCCGCAATCGCACGCCGGACCCTCCCGGAAGCTCTAGCGGCGCTCGCGGTCGGCGAGGCGATAGAATTCGCCGCGCTCCAGCCGCACCAATTCCACGCCTGGCACGCCTTTCTCGTCCAGCTTGGCGCGCTCGCCGCGTACCGCTCGGGCGCCTTGGACGTCTCGACAATTCGCGAGGCCGCGCAATGGACCGAGGGGTTGCTCGGCCTGACCGATAGCCGCGCCGAGCCGTGGTGTTTGATCGTGCCGGACCTGAGGGCGGCCGCCTTTATGCAGCCGCCGGTTTCCGAGGCTTCAATCGCGAAGTGGAAAGCGGACAACGCCACCGCGGCGCCCGACGCGATCGACCTGCTCGAGACCGCCAGGAACCACGACGTAAAAATGGAACGGATCGTCGAGCCGCGTCCCGAGCATTGGATTTACGCGCTGGTTTCGCTGCAGACCATGCAGGGCTTCAGCGGAGGCGGCCATTACGGCATCGCGCGCATGAACGGCGGCGTCAGCAACCGGCCCGCGTTCACCGCGGCCCGCGATCTCGGCTGGCCGACACGTTTCGTGCGCGACGCCAATCTGCTACTTGGGACGCGCGGCGAAATTGCCACGCAGCGCAGCTTCGATCCCGAGACCGGGCGCGCCTTGCTGTGGCTCGAACCGTGGGACGGCGCCGGCCAGCTCGCGGTGAGTGAACTCGATCCATTCTTCATCGAAATCTGCCGCCGTATCCGGCTGCGCGAAGAGCGCGGCCGGATCGTCGCCGGGTGGACCACCAGCAAGGCCACCCGGATCGCGGCCAAGGAGCAAAAAGGAAATCTTGGTGACCTCTGGACTCCGGTGAAGACCGAAGACGGCGCCGCATTGACCGCAAGCGACCTCAGCTACCATCTGGTTCAACGTGTGATCTTCGGCGGCGAATTCCGGCCGAGCCGCGCCAGCATCCTTAGACCCGGCGACGGCGCCGAACCGCTTCTCGCCTGCCAGGTTTTGGTCCGCGGTCAGGGCAAGACCGGCGGCTACTACGAACGGTTTATCCCGGTCCCGCCCAAGGCGGGTGCGCGTCTGGCCACCGAGGACGGCCGCCGCCAGCTCGGCGAGCTCGCAAAGCAGCGGATTGCCGAAGTCAAAGACGTTGCGTCGAAGGCGCTGCGGCCAGCGCTCGCGGCCCTGCTGCAGGGCGGTCCCGACAGACTGGATTTTCGCGATCCGCGGCTTGCCGCGTTTGCCGCACCGTTCGATCGCGAGATCGATCGCGTCTTCTTCGCCGAGTTGTTCGCGGACGTTGAGCTGAGTTTCGAAGCCGCGCGCGGCAGATGGCTCGACCAATTGCTCGCCTGCGCCCGCCAGACGCTCGAGCGAGCCAAAGAGTCCGCGCCGGTTCCATCCGCGCGAGTCTTTCGCGCCCGTGCCGCCGCCGATCGCATCTTCAATGGCGTCGCTCACCGGCTGCGCGGCGCTGGCGGCGAATCAATCGAACGAACCGGAGGAGACCATGAATCCCCAACCGCATGAGGCAGCTTTGCTGGACTCTGTGGTCCGCTGGATCGCTGCCGATCTGGCCGCGGCCGGGACCGGCGCACGCGCCGAATTGCGCCGGCTCAGGCCCGGCGATCCCGGCGGACCCGCCTTCTGGCGGGTCGTCGTCACGCGTCTTGAACCCGACTATCTCCCCGGCGCCGGGCCCGCGCGCGACGATGCGCTGCGCCGATGGGCCGTGATTCTGCGCGCGATGGCCGAGCTTGAGGGATTGCACAAACCGCTCCGCCGGCTGGGCGCGGCGCTGGCCCGGACCGAGGTCTCCGAATTGCGCATGAACCAGCTGCTGCGCACCAGCGGCGATCCGCTCTTCAACGAAGTGCGCGCCGTTACGCATCAGCTCGCCACCGCCCGCGCCACTGCCGCCGTCGATTTGACCGGCATCGCGCGGTTGGTGCTGAGCGACGGGCAGCCATCTGGACAAGCCGTCCGCCAAACGATCGCCAACGATTATTACGCGCAAGTTTTTCGCGCCGAACGGGAGAACAAATGGTGACCACACCCCGTTTCATCCAAATCCATTCGCTGACCTCGTATCCCGCCGCGCTGCTCAATCGCGACGACGCCGGCCTCGCCAAGCGCATCCCCTTCGGCGGCGCGGTGCGCACGCGGATCTCCTCGCAATGCCTCAAGCGCCACTGGCGCACCGCCGACGATGCCGAGGCCCTCAGGAATTGCGCCGACGGCCAGTTATCCGTCCGCTCGCGCCGGAGTTTCGAACGTTACGTCTATAGTCCGCTGGTTAAGGACGACGGCGTCGATTCCGGGATCGCGCGCGCCGTAACCGGGGCCGTGATGGCGCTGGTGCTGGGCGAAAGCGCCAGGGCCAGAGCGGAAAAACAACCGGCCGCCGACGGCGGGCCCGTCCCGGCCAGTGTTCAGTCCAATCAGGTCACGGTACTGGGCCTGCCCGAACTGGAGTTCCTGCGCGCCGAAGCGCTGACGATCTGCGGCTCTCTGATCGATTCCAAAGCCGCCGCTGCCGCGGTTGACCGGCATTTCACCCGCGAGCGCAAGGACAACCTCCGTGCGCTCAAACTCGGCGCCGGACTCGACGCCGCGATGTTCGGCAGGATGGTGACCGGCGATATTCTCGCCCGCGTCGACGGGGCGCTCCATGTCGCCCATGCCTTCACCGTTCACGCGGAGCAGTCCGAAGGCGACTATTTCTCCGCGGTTGACGATCTCCTCAAGGACAGCCCCGACGGCGGTCTGGGCAGCGGACACCTCAATTCCGCCGAACTCACCAGCGGCCTGTACTACGGCTACGTCGCGATCGACGTGCGGGGTCTGGTGCGCAATCTCGGCGGCGATCGCGCGCTTGCGGCCGAGGTCACGCGCCGGATGGTCCATCTGATCGCGACCGTCTCCCCCGGGGCCAAGCTCGGCTCGACCGCACCGCACGCTTACGCGCATCTGATGCTGGCCGAGGCGGCCAACGCCCAGCCGCGCACCCTAGCCAACGCGTTTCTCACCCACGTGCGGCTGGAGCCCGATGCGCTTGCGAATGCCTATGACGCGCTGGCGGCCCATCTCGGCGAACTCGACCGGGTCTATGGCCGCACCGCCCGCCGCGGCTTCGCGTTGCGCCATCCCGACCGGCTCGCTTACGTGCTCGCAGCCGAGGAACAAGCCCCTTGCCTGGCCGAACTGGCCAAATGGACCGCCGCGCGCGTGGAGGAGGCGCAATGATCGACGCGATAATCCTGCGCTTCGACGCGCCGCTGCTGTCCTTCGGCGGCGTCGTCATCGACAACAACGGCATCACCAGGATGTTTCCCGCGCGCTCGATGCTCGCCGGGATGCTCGGCAGCGCTCTGGGTTACGACCATCGCGCTGCCGCCGCGCTCCGGGCGCTTCAGGAACGGATCGAGTATGCGGTCCGCTGCGATCGCCCGGGCGAATTCTTGCGCGACTTTCAGACTGTCGATTTGTCGCAAGCGTTTCTGTGGGAGGGGTGGACAACGCGCGGGCGAGTACAGGAACGAGCCGGCGAGGCCGGACAAGAAATAAAATCTCTGAAGCGCGCGGCGGCGCGGGGCGAACCAGCACCCCGCACCAGGAAGACCACGGCGATCCGCTATCGCGATTACCTCGCCGACGCGGTCTATACCGTAGCGCTCGCCCTCGAATCGCCCGAGGCCGATCCCGGCGCGGCGCGGCTCGAAGCGGCGCTGCGCGAGCCTGCGCGTCCGCTGTTCATCGGCCGCAAGCCTTGTATGCCGGCCGAACCGATCTTCCTTGCGCGTTTCGAGGCGCACGACCTGCGCGACGCGTTGGTGCGTGCACCGCTTTCTGCGCGCGCGCCCGCCAAGCAACGGCTGCGCGCATGGTTCGCCGCTGACGGTGCGCACGTGTCCGGCGCGCTGCCCATGTCTGGCGACCGCGACTGGACTAATCAAATCCATGTCGGACGCCGTTTCATAAGGGAGGAGTTCATCGATGTCTGACGCACCCCTGTTTATGTTCCGCGCCGAGTTCGACCAACCCGCACTAATGCGCTTCGCCCATTACTCTGGTCTCAACCTGCGGATCGCCGACGGAGGATATGTTTTTCACGCCGCATTGCGCGCCCTGTTTGGCGACGCCGCGCCTCGGCCGTTCGTCGTGTGCGACGGGCGCGCCCGGCGGCTGACGCTTTTCGGATACACGTCAAGCAGTCATCGCGAACTGGACGACCACGCCCGCGCGCTGGCGGATCCGCTCGCCATTGCCGCAATCGATCTCGAATCAATCTGCTCCAAGGTTATGCCCAACGCATGGAGTTCCGGCGCGTTCTACCGTTTTGAAACGCGCGTCTGCCCCGTTGTTCGCATCAGTGGACGCTCGACGGGCGAAAAACCCCGCGAAGTGGACGCTTTCATCCATCGATGCCTGCGCGTTGGGCCGGATACCTTGGTTGATCGCCACGCGGTCTATCGCGAATGGCTTGCGCGCGAATTGGCGCGTGACGGGGCCGCACGGCTGGGCCAGACGCGCCTGGTCCGCTTTGCGCGCGAGCGGCTCGCCCGCCGCGATCGCTCCGGCGCCGAATCCCGCCTGCGGAGTTGCGAACGCCCCGATGTCACGCTCGCGGGCACCCTGGAAGTTGCTTCGCCCGCAGCTTTCGCGGCGCTCTTGCGCCGTGGCGTTGGACGTCATCGCGCCTTTGGCTTCGGAATGCTGCTGCTCCGCCCTGCGGGTGACGGCCATGCTTAAGAGCCGCTTCGGACTCGAAGCCGCGCGTATCGCGCAGGCGGATCGGCACGGACTTCCATGGCTCGGGCGCGGCAACCTCACCCTCGAAGACGGGCCGCTGCGCTTTAGCACAGCCGGGGTTGCGCCGCGCACGCGGGACGGGGATAGACCCCCGTAACCGCAAGGCGTATTGCATATCTTTGTGGTTCCCCCGCGCACGCGGGGATAGACCATACTTGCTGAATAGCGCTTCGCGCCGAATTGAAGTTTCCCCGCGCACGCGGGGATAGAACGGGCAGTGCACCGCCCTTGCCCATCGGGCGGATTTAATTGTCGTTGATCAGTTGCGTCCAGACTGCTGGTAGGCCGGGGCTCACGCTGGCCGTGTCGGCGGCCAGCCCGGACACGGGTTGCTGCGTCTTTCGCGGGATCTGGAACCGCGCTCCCGCAGCCCGCACTCTCGATAGCGGGTGAATAAGAGCGGTTCGCGAGGTTCAACGCAACGGCGATCGCTTGCGGTAGCCGGGTCGCAGAGGTGGGCGGATGTCAGAGAATAGGCTTGCGAGCTTTTCAGCCAGGATATCGAACTTGATGAACGGCTTTTCGAGATACTCGATCGCGCCTTCGCGGATGTAGTCGGAGCGTTGGGACGCCTTCGGTTGCGCGCTGATAATCACGACCGCGACTCCGGGTGACTCCTTGCGAATGATTCGAAACAAATCTTTCGAGGTCAGGTCGGCGGTGTCTGGCATCAGGAGATCGAGCGAGACCACTTGCGGCTGCAGACTCCGAAACATATTGAGACCCTCGGCCGAATTCCCGGCGATTCCCACCACTTCGCAGCCGATCTCCTCGAAACGCTTTTGGAGGAAGCTGCGCGCCGCGACCGAGTCCTCGATGATCAGAGTTTTGACGGGCACCGTTGTTCCCCTGATTGGCGCGCGCACACGCTACCAGAGCGATTCATAACCGGCTGCCGATCGTTTTCGGGGCTGATTCTTGGTAGTTGGGGTGGTGAGGACAGGCTCGTGACGATACCGCAACGAGTGCCGGAAAATAAAGCTTTTCTAGTAAAAAACATTGAAATTTTAGTCTCAAGCGGTGAATATGGCAACCTAGAGGTTAGTTGCCGGTTTGGTCAGTTTGGCGTTGGATGAATCTGTATGATCGCGTACAAACCTCTTAGGGGAGCTCGAGAACAGCATGTTTTTGGCTGTGCCTGAGCGGATCTGGCGTCGGCCAGTGCTGCTCGAATGACGATATGGCGCAAGCGCTGAAAATCGGGTTCTCCGAGCGTATCGCCCGGACGGTCGAGGGACCGTAATGAGCGCCTCGCAGCATCCGGTGGCCATCGTTGATCCGAGTATACGGGATCTGGTTCCGGGGTTTCTCAAAAGCAAGCGCGCCGATATTGCCGGCGCGCTTGCCGCACTTGAGCTTGGGGAGTTCGAGCGGGCAAGGCAAGTCGGCCATCAACTGAAGGGCGACGGTGGTGCCTACGGATTCGATGCGCTGACGAAAATAGGGAGCAAATTCGAGGATGCCGTCTTGGCGCGCAATCAGGCCGCAGCCGTAAAGTGGGCGCGCCAGCTCATCAAGTATCTTGATACGGTGCGGGTCCGCTTCAGCGATGATGTCAGCTAGGAGTTAAGTCGCGCCGCGGTTTGGTCTGGATCGCGGTCGCGGACGGGACTGTCGGCCGGGGAACCTAATCCGCGAGTCCTGGCGCCAGGCGGCCGACGCCGTGTGATCGATTGGATTTCGATGCCGTGGTGTAGCGCCGCTGGCGGCGGAGTTCCGGCCAAGCCGCCCGCGGTGGAGCTTCCTTGGCGGGCTTGGTCGATTCGCAGTACCGCCGGCGCGTAAGCGTCGGAGGAAGCTTCGGCGGTTGCCGCCACTGCGCCCGCGAATCAGGTTGGCTTCCAGAATCGTTTCGATGAAGACAATCGGCGGCGTGACAACCGGCCGCTCGCGTTGCGTCCGCGTGGGTTATGGGGCTTGTGCACGGGTCCGCGCACGACGCACCCTGCGGCGCGCACGCGTGCCGGTGGAGCGCGCAACGGGACCCAACGAAAGATGGTCGATGGACTTCGTTGCGGCCCGCCTGCGTGATGGACGCTGGTTCCGGGCGCTGACGGTGGTAGATCGGTTTACCCGCCAATTCGTGCCGCTCCTGGCTGTCGACGCCAAACTAAATTGCCGCTTTTTCGCCGATGAGGATGTCCCTCGTTTAACGAACCCTTTATTTCTCGCGCCCGCCACGATTGCTGTTTGCGCTGTGGGAGCCACGGGGCGCCGCCGCCGGATGATTTAGCTGAATCGCGCGCAGGCGCGGCGGTATTTTCCGGAGCCTCGTGACTGAGCATCCCGGCGCGGTGTTCCTCCTTGAGCCGGAAGCTCTCGCCTTCGATATTGATGGTGCTGGAATGATCGGGGAGGCGGTCGAGGATGGCGGTGGCCAGCACCTGATCGCCGAAGATTTCGCCCCAATCGATGAAACTCCGGTTGGAAGTGATGATCAGGCTGGCGGGCTGGTAGCGGCGCGCCACCAGGCGCAGATTGCGCATCGCGCGCTGGCCATCCGCGCACACTCGGAGCGTGACCAGCACCGGTACCCGCACCCGCTTTTATTCGATCCGGACGCGCGGATACCAGCCGTCCAAAAACGGGTAGTGGACCTTCAGCTCGCCGAGATCGGGCTTGGCCTATGCTGCGAAGTCTTCACGCAGCCGCTGCGTGTTGGTCTTACTCAGGTACACGCCCGCAATCGCCGCGCCGACTCGCTCGATGCGCCGCTGGTAGCGCGGGATAAACCGGCGGCGCCACTCGCGGCGGCGCTCAAAGTGGTCTTCGATTCGTGCCCGCGGCATCGCGATCGCCGTCGCCCCAAGGCTGGTCGTAAACCGGCGGTCACGCTTGCCGTGCCGGTATCCAGCCCTTCACCGTCTACTGAAACGGGGTAGCTCCACTTTTTCGCGGGCAGTGCTGGTGGAAGCATGCTAGGGTGATTGTTCGCGAAACGCCCCGAGTCGTGCGGGGGCACTCTGAAAAGCCGCGGTTGACCGCGCTCCGCGATCACTGGATATGAAAAAGAAGACACTTGGGTTAGCGCTGAAGGAGGCGCGAACCGCGCTTGGTTTCACCCAGCGCGGGTTCGCGCGCGAGGTGGGTGTAAAGCCAAGCCATATTGCCTACCTCGAAAGCGATCAGCGCCGGCCTTCACTGCCGCTTCTGAGTCGAATTTGCGCCGCTCTCGGGCTCGATCGGCGTGCGATGCTGTTTCTGTCATATCCAGAGGTCAAGGAAATGGTTGGCGATTCTCAGGCCTCTGATCGGGAAAAGCCTCGTAATGATGCGTGGCGGCGATTTCGCACGAATCGGACACTGCTCAAGCGCCACAACGTGACGCGTGGCGAGCTCGCGGTTCTCGAACGGGTGAGCCGACTCGAGCCGGTATCCGATTCGCGCCATTTTATCTTTGTTCTGAACGCGATCCGCCAGGCGGCAGTGCCGGAAGATTAATCGGGTTTTTTCCAAATAACTAAGTCCTTGGCCGCGTCTACCGCCTCGGTAGCCTGCGCGGGGCGGCTCGCAATGGGGGCTACGGCTGGTAAGTCGCCGAGGTGGCCGGCGCCGCGCCCGTAGCGAAGCGGTCAGAACGGCGCCTCATCGGCTGGGATCGCCGGCTCCTCGACCGCGCTCATTTCGCTCCCTTGCACGGGTCGCGCCCCCAGGAACTGCACACGCGCCGCGACAATTTCCGTGCGCTGGCGCTTGCCGCCGTTGTTCTTGGCCTCGAACTCGCGGGTCCGAAGACGGCCCTCGGCGTAAACCTGCCGGCCCTTCTTGAGATACTGGTTGCAGGTCTCGGCGAGTTTTCCGAAGGCGACAATATGGTGCCACTCGACCCGCTGGTGCTTTTGCCCCTGCTGGTCGGTGAAAGTCTCGTCGGTGGCGATCGAGAATTCCACCGCTGGTTGTCCGCTGGGCAGAAACCTGAGTTCGGGGTCGGCGCCGAGATTTCCGATTACCATGGCACGATTCAGACTCATGACTTTTGCTCCTTCGCCCGCGCCAATATGCGGGTGTTTGATTCGCTGCTTTCAGCTGATGCGGCTCGCCTCCCACACCACGCATTCGACCTGCCGCTCGCTTTCGGTGCGCAGGTACTCGCCGAAGCATCGCCAGTGGAAGATCGCGAAGCCGCCCCACAGATGGGCCTTGAGCCAATTTTCAGCCGGTTGAACCTTGCGCTTGCACATCACGCACGTATCCATCGGTGAACCTCCGTTCCCGGCCCGCTCCCCGAAGGGCTGGGCCGTGTCTGCGGTCTGTTCTTGGTCCCGCGCCATTTCTTCCGGCGCGAGCCCTTCACCTCAACCAGAGGCTCGCGCTGAGCCCGATCCGCCGGGCGCTTGCGGCGAAGCGAATGCCCATCGTCTGAAGGCGGCGCAGCGGGAGCGGCAGGCGCTCCCGCGCCGCGCGCCATTGGTCGGCGCGCCGTCCATAGCGGAGGCGCGCTAACTCCGCATGGGCGAGGTGGCTGCGAGAGCCTTAGCCGCGGTTCGCTTCGCGTATCCGCGCTGCCGCGCCGTGCCGCCTTTCTTTGATAGATCGCGTGCATAGAGAATCTCGCTTTTGATTTGAGCTTCTGGAACTCCATGGCCTGCCGCGTACAGCGCCCACGCCATGTCAGCGCGATGGAGGTCGCCGCCGTAGTGGGGATCGCGATGAAACGCCGCCAATGGCAAAATTGAGCCTTCACCGACCAACGATGCGGAGGGCCGCCGCTGCTGCTGGCGGGCGGCCAGAGCGGCTTCGAGCTCCGCAATCTGGCTATGGAACACGTCCGCCGCGTCGTATACGCGTCCGCTCGATTCCCGAAGCCGCACAAAGGGCGGCAGGCCGTTAGCTAGGCGCCTCGACTCTTTCTGATTCGTGAATCCGGCCAGACGGCCGAAATGACGCCAGTCGGCGCTGGACCGATCGCCGCCGAAACGACGCGCGAGTTCCTTGGCGGCTTGTGTGCCAAGTTTTTTACCGAAGGTGCGCCCGTGATTGAGCCAAACCTGAAAGTTGCTCGGCGAAGTCTCCACGATCACCGCGGGCTGGAAGCCGGATCCTTTCATCCGCGCGATCGCGTCAGAATTCAAATCATCGATCAGGCTCAATCCGTGAACTCCGCATGGCCGTATGAAAATATGCGCGCCGCGAGCGTTCTGGTGGCGTAACCAATTGAACGCGGCGCCGATTTGATCGGCGCTCCAGCCCTCGCGGAGCAGCATCCGGCCGGTTGGTAAAAGCACCCCGAGATCGAACTGGGCGCAGCCCATCGCTGCGAGCTGATCACGGACTGCCATTCGGGAGATCGAGGGATTCATCATTACTCCGTCACTCCGTCGGTGCGCGCCGTTGGCGCGGAGAAACAGTGATCAGATTTTGCTGGTTGGCCTGCCGTTCGTAGTTGTGGTGTTGCCGCTTCCATAGCGGGCGGTGCCTGGATTCATCGGCGTGGTATTCGGCGCGCGCGAAGGTATGACGGATGTCGTGCGGACATCCTTCGGCGCCGGGACACGCTGCGCCGCGTCAGGACCGGGATTGCCAAGCTTCTGGGTCTCGCGCCCGAAGGTCATCGCACTGACCCAGCCGGTGCCTTCGGCTGATTTGTCGCCGCTGGAGCTACCGATTTGCGCGACCTTGTTGAATCCCGTCTGGAGTGCGCTCGTGATCGGGCGGATGACCGATTGGGCGATGAACGCGGCCTCGAAAGCATGGTTGAGCGCGAGGCCGATCGTCCCGCCCGCGATGCCGGCCGCCGTATTTGGAACGGCAATGCAGACGATCATGAAAACGATTGCGAAGGCGGCGTAATCAAGCATGACGGAGACCGGAATCATTCCCGAACAAACTGTCGTGATGATTGAACCAGGCGCAGCCCCGTAGGTGGTCCACCAAGGCAGGGTGGCAGGAACGGGCTTGCACGCAGCCGTGATCGCTGCGCTCCATTGATTTGCGATCTGCACTCCAATGGCGAGTACCAGGTAAAAGAACAGAAGACGGACGCCGACACGGATGACATAGCCAAAGTAGCCCTCGGCGGCGGGGGCCGTGAATCGATTGGCCCCAAAGCCGAGGAGAATCACCCCGCACCCCACTACGAGATATGCCTCGATAAGTGTGAGCAGCAACATCGCAGCCGTGACGACAAAGGAAAGCAGAACGACGAAGGCGGATACGCTTTGAACAATTGCGAGTTCGACGTCGGTCATCAGACTGGCGGTGGCCGGAGTGCTAAAGATCGTAGAGGCCATGTTCCCGCCAAGTTGGAGGACTGTTTGGGGGCTAAGCGCGGGTAAGCCTGTAGCAAGGGCGCCGATGCGGCTAAAGCTGCTCAGCACCGCCTCCATCCACGGCAGTGCATTAGTGATCATCAAGTATATGAAACCGCCACTCAGAACGTGCTTGATCAGCCGGCCGAGAAAAAATGAACTATCGAGCTGGCCCTCGCCGAGAAATTGAATCCAAGTCACAAGAATATCGAGAAGCAGCAGACCGAAGAAAAGCTTAATGGCGAAGGGTTGAATAGCCGCCGAATATTTCAGCGCGGCGGTGTTGAACTGGTTTGCGATCTCGTCGAAGGTTCCCATGATGGTTCTCCCATGATGAAAAAAGGTGAATCGAGAGCGCCACTTCAGTGAGGTTGTATTGGTGGTGCTCCTGGAGTTGCGTGGATAATGTCAGGAATCCCCGAAGGAGCTGGCGCGGTGAAGGCAGCGTGCGACTGCTCTTTCACAATCGCTTGCTGATAAGCGTGCCAAGCTGCGTAGAGGACGGCACAAACACCGATCGTCGCCAGCAAGAGGAGCAATAGATTCCTGGATTGTTTCATTATCGGCCTCTTCTTAGGCTACTGCGGTTGCATCGGTGGAACGCCTGCAGCCGAGTGAATTAAATCGATTATTCCCGGCGGCGGTGGTGCGGAAAATAACGCCTGCGCCTCAAGCCCACTCTGAACCTGATTGTTCACATGATTCGCCGACGCGACGTTCTGCGAGTTCATCATGGCCATTACGAGCTGGCGGAGCATCTGGACCTGCTGCACCTGCGCGAGCGCGATCTCGTTGCCGACCTGGATCGCCTGCAGCCTGCCTACCGCCGTCTGGTTGCGGAGTTCAAGACCTTGCAGACTTGCCTGCTCGGCCTGAAAGTCCTGGGCCTGAGCCTGCGCCGATGCGAGCGCCCCGTTCAGGGTGTTGAGGGTGGTCTCCGTCGTCGCCTGAGGACTCTGCACGCCTGCCGTCGTAGCAGTGTTGTATCCGGGATAAAGCTGCTGGAACTGCTGCGTCAGTCCCTGAAAACTGTACGAGAGGCCTTCCTGCTGGTTGATCAGGTTGCCGAGATTCGCAAGCAGGTTCTGATTTGACTGCCAGACTCCCGCGCCGCCGCCGGTCGTGTTCTGAATCATGTATTGGAGCTGCTGGCCCAGAGCGGCGACGGTCTGGGTTTCCTGCTGAAGCTGCTGGAGTTGGCTCGCATACATCGTAGGATCGAATACTTCGTCGCCGATCCCGAACAGAGCGTGCGCCGGCGCGGGTCTTCCGAACAGCCAAGCCAACGCGGCCACGATCGCGAGGTACCGACGAAAGTGTTTCGTGCAATTCATTGACCTATCTCCCCTGGATTGAGTCTTCCGTTGGCATGGAACGAATTCCCGTTTGCTCCGATCATCGCTTCGACCGTTGAAGCAACTTGCCCGTAGAGCTTGTCGAGGTACTCGGCCCAATCGTCCAAGCCGCGGGCGCGAAGCCATTCGCCGGTCCAGCGTTCGCCGTGCTGTTTGATCATCCGTCGCGCGGTCAGCACGTCGTCCTTTGAGCCAGCGCCGATGAAGGCGAGTGCGGCAGGTCCGAGCGAGAACTGGAACAGCCGCCGTCCGATCGGCGAGGTGTAGTAGTAGTGCCGCTTCGGCGTGGCTTCGGCGATGATCTCGACCTGTCGATCGGTGAGGCCGAAGCGCCGGTACATCTGGTGGCTTGCGGCATTCTTCGCCTCGGGATTGGGAAGGTAGAGCTTGGTCGGGCACGACTCGAGGAGCACATCGCGATGCGGCGAATTCGCGATCTCGCTCAGGCTCTGGGTCGCCAGCACTACGGCTGCGTTCTTCTTGCGCAGCGTCCGCAGCCACTCCTCGATTTTCGCGCCGAAGACGCTGTTGGTGAGCATGATCCACGCCTCGTCGAGAATGATCAGCGTGGGGCGGCCGTCGAGCCGCTGATCGATCCGGTGAAACAGATAGGTCGCGACCGGAACGACGACCTTCGGACCCATCGCCATGAGCGTCTCGAGCTCGAAGGTGACGAATCGTCCTTCAAGCATCACGTCGCGGTCAGCATCGAGGAAGCGCCCAAGTGGTCCCGCGAGTGAAAACGCGCCGAGCCCGTCGCGCACGACATTGTCCTGCACCTGGGTGACGAGGTTGCTGATGGTACGCTGTTCGGCGGGACCTTCGGCGACAAGCGTGAGCGCGTGCCATAATGCCTTGCGCTGATTCGGGACGAGCCGCACGCCGTGGAGTTCGAGCCAGTCTTCGAGCAGGCCCTGCAGCTTCATCCGATCGGTCTCGTCGTCGATGCGCGCGAGCGGCTGAAGCGGAACTTCGTCCTCTCCGAGATCCAAGTGCTGTCCGCCGAGCGCCTTAGTCAGCACATACGCTGAATAGCCCTTATCGAAAAAGAACAGCTGCCCATCGGGCACGGCACGGAAGTTGGCCGCGATAGCTCCGAGTGCGACGCTCTTGCCGCTCCCGGTCGGTCCGTAGATTCCCGTGTGGCCGGTATCGCCGACGTGGAGGTTGAACCGAAACGGCGTGCTTCCCGTCGTTGCGCCGTAACAGAGTGCCGGCGTGTTCTTCGGGTAATAGGGGCAGGGATTCGTCGCGAGTCCCGGCCAGATGCTGGTGAGCGGCAGGATGTCGGCGAGATTCTGCGTGTTAACCAGCGGCCGGCGAATGTCATACCAGCCGTGGCCGGGGATCGATCCGAGCCACGCTTCGACCGCGTTGATCGACTCGATCCGCGGATCGAAGCCGATGTTCTGGCAGACCTTGAAAACGAGCTGCGCATTCTCGTCTGCGATTTCGGCGCGGTCCTCGGTGATGATCACTTTCGGAGTCACGTAGCAGTAGCGGACTGCTCCGGCCTCGGCCTCGGTGATCGCCTCGTCGGCGTCGGCCGCCATCCTGAGCGCGTGCTGATTCTGGAAGGCCGCGCCCGCTCCGGAGCCGAAGTGCTCGCTGATAACGCCGCGCAGTCCGAGACGCTTCTGGAACCAGTTGCGGCGATAGACCGACAACTGGGTAATTGCGGTTCTTGGTCCGACCGGAATTCCTCGAATTGAATAGCGGTAGCAAATGGGTAGTTCGCTCAGGAACGCCGCCATCTCAGCATACGAGAATGGCGGGAAGCCGGAGAGCGCGACAACCCTGATGTGTCGTCCGCCGATGCGGGGTTTGAAGCCGGCGATAAAGTCCTGATTGCCAAGCACCGCGTCCAGAAAGATCGGCGGGGGTGGCGCGGCGATGTGGCAAATACGCCCGTTGATGGACGTTGCCAGATGCGAGAGCAGCGCGGGAACCTCGAGCGGCGTGAGTTTCCAGACCGAGCCGATCGCGTCGGCGAACTCGCGCAGGCGTTGCTTGAACCATTCGAGCTGCCGCTTCCAGTCCACCTGCTTCGGCGCGCCCGACAGAAAGACTCCTGCAATCTTCGTTTGCACGTCGGCGGGCGGCCGGTACGTGATGGTGAGCACGCACCTGGTCTCGAAGTGCCGCCCCTCGGCCGAGTAGTGGACCTCGCGCTCGCGATCGAGCATCGCGCTTACGGGCTCGGGAAAGGTGCGCGCCGGATATTCGACGCTCGGATGGCGGATGAGATCGACGTTGTACATGAAGCCGTCGTCCAGGCGCGCGAGCGCGCGATTGGCCTGCGCGCGATGCGCGTCGAGTTCTTCAGCACTGGCCGAGTTGAGGTCGAGTCCCGCGCATTCGAATGCCGACAGGAACGCGCCGTCCTTCAGCGCGATCGTAAAGTCGTCAACCGGAATCGCGTAGTTGAGCTGGTCGGGTAGCCCGAGCAGCTTCGAACGCTTGCGTCTGAGATCGGTGAATTCTTTAAGAAACATGACTGGTCCCCCTGGCCATCAGGCGCGCATTTCTTTCGGCGTCGGCACCGATGGGCGGATGCGCGGTGGCGGAGCGGAAATCGCCGCGCGCGCCGGGTAGTAGTCCTGGGAGCGGATGTGGCGGACGTAAACCTGGCTGAGTTGCGGGTCGAACTTCGCGGCCTGAACGAGAGCCCAATGTCCGACCGTCACAAGGAGAACGCCCATCGCAATCGTGTACCAGTGCAACCCGCAACCGAGGATCAGCGCCGCAGCCGTGATCCAGTTGGCGAGCGCAAGCTGCCGCTCCGCGCCTGCAAGCAAGATGGGACGTGTAAGCGATTGATGAATCGCGCTCACACGCCGTTCGCCTTGCGCCATCGTCCGCTCCTCTCGCGCCTAAAAGAGCGCCCCGCCCATCGGGAAGAGCGTAGTCATCAACTGGGTCGCGCCCAACGCGCACGAGCCGCCAAATGCCAGCGCGGACATCTTGCGCACGCCGGTGCCGTGCTCGGTTACGGACCACATGATGCCGGCGCCGATAATCGCGGCGGTCGTGACAGCGTGAGCAACCGGTCCCTGCAAGTCGGTCTGCAACGTTGTGAGCGGCATATCCCACGGCAGCGCGCCGCCCACCGCGATGGCGGCGAATGCCTTTACCGGCCACGCGATTGTGATCACGCCGTACGCGGATGCGATCCGCGAGATCCACTTTCTGCATGCTTCCGAGATTTTCAGACGTTTCATTTTCCGAACCTCCGGTGATGACTTGAAAAGAGTTTCAACCACGTTCGTTCCGCGCCTGCTGTTATGGCGGGATTGTCCCAGCGAGAATCAGTCCGAGTTCGGGGAACATGATCGCCGCGCTGATCAGGACAATCGCGTCGCAGATCAGGTCGATCGGCCTCGCCTTGGGCTGGGTAGGGATTTTGACGGTGATCGCCGCGACTGCGATTACTCCCAGTTGGTAGATCGTGTGGTATTCGAGCAACATCAAACTGCCTCCATCGGCGTGAGTTTGAATCCATCGTGTGTGTCGTATCCTTCGACGCGGACCATCTCCTTCACGCGCCGTCCCGCCGGCGTGCGGACGATGTAAGCGAGCAGGTTGATCGTCTCGGCGATCAGTTCCGCCTGCGGCGGCACTCCCGCTTCCTGAACGAGGCTCGATAGCCGCGTCAGCGCGGCCCGCGCGCTATTGGCGTGGATCGTCGTGACTCCTCCCGGATGGCCGGTATTCCAGGCCTTGAGCAGCGCGAGCGCCTCGGCGCCGCGTACCTCACCGATGATGATCCGGTCCGGCCGCAGGCGCATCGTGGTGCGCACCAGCCGCGTCATGTCGGCTGTCTCGGCGGTGTGAAGCTGAACCAGGTTGCGCGCCCGGCACTGGATTTCGAGGGTGTCCTCGATGATCACGTAGCGCTCGTTGGGGTCGGAGCGCTCGACCATCTCGTTGATGAGCGCGCCGGCGAGCGTCGTCTTGCCGGATCCGGTTCCCCCGGCGATGACGATGTTCAGCCGTTCGTCGATTTTCTTTCTGAAAACCTCGGCATGCGCTTCGCTCAAAATTCCGACGCGAACATAATCGTCGAGCGTGTAGAGCACCTGGGCTGGCTTGCGCATCACGCAACACGGCTTGCGCGCGACGGGCGGAAGCAGTCCCTCGAATCGAATGCCGC
>Ga0307374_10002842_pt1 | contig 30251 bp, 20 predicted proteins | sample OX3MG_FD_202532 | JGI IMG/M metagenome (GOLD analysis project Ga0307374, IMG submission 202532) | Soil microbial communities from Risofladan, Vaasa, Finland - OX-3 | ecosystem: Environmental > Terrestrial > Soil > Coastal area > Acid sulfate soil | place: Finland: Risofladan, Vaasa | collected... | reverse complement strand
GATACCAGAGTTCCCTTCACGAGGTCTTGCAAGCCGGCGCTGGGCGAAGAAACGGTGACCTGTCCGACGCCAACGACTGACGTTCCAGCCGGAACGTGCAGGGTGATTGGTTGGCCCGACAGTGCCGCAGTTACGGTCAACAGACCGGTCGCCGCATCGTAATTCAGCACTTGCCCCTGGCACTCCCCTTCCGGTGCCTGCGACAACATGTGGATGCTCAAAGCAAAAATCTTGGTGCCATCCAATACCGTCTGCACCGAGGCATGATCCTGGGCGTGCAAATCGCTGAGGGGAGCTTTCACTCCGTCACGGTAGACCTGGGTGCGTTCGTCAAACAAAATTTTCATCGGCTTGGTGCCGTAAACGCCCAGAATTAACTGGTCACGAACCGGGTCGACGCTGCGGATCGTTCCACCCTCCACCGTACTTCTTCCCTTGGGAGGCGGCGGCAAAGCAGGCTGATCGACTGTGCCGGTCTGGGCGGTCGGGGCTGGCTGGATGTCCGCGATTTGGCCTGAATTCTGTGCGGCCAACGATACTTGTGCAATTGCCATGCTGGCTAGCACCATTCCGGCGAAAAAACGAACCATCTGCCACACCCTGACCGATCCGTGATTTTTCAGCATCTCTCTTTGATGGCACAAAGCCACTCCGGGTGGCTTGGCACAATTATTGGTGCAAAGTTCCATCTTTAGCAGCCCTCAAGAAATAGGTCTTTCACCTTGGCAACATATTTTGATATCGCGCATCTTAACTATCTATTAATAGTGCCCCCACATGGCTCGTACCTACAAGTCGAGCGGAAAGGTGAAAACCCGCAATGTCTGTTATTCGTCTTCGATACTTGGCCGCCATTGTGGTGATCACGAGCACCGGATTCCTCCATGCATGGGGAAAAGATATCCGAATCACGATTCCAAGACGTAGCGAACTGACACCTGTGCAGCGATTGAATCGCGAAGGGGTCGATGCGGTTCGCCGGCATCAATATGAAAAAGCCGAAGCGATGTTCTACAAGGCTTACCTGTATGATGCTTCGGACCCTTTCACTTTAAACAACCTGGGCTACATTTCCGAGCTACAGGGAAAGCAGGATCGCGCCCAGAAATTCTATGCTCTGGCGTCAGAACAAGGCAGCACCGCCAGAATCGACCGGAGTAACGCGAAAAATCTGGAAGGAAAACCGCTGACATTTGCCCTCAGCGACTTGAAGGATAAGCCGATGCGGGTAAATCGCATGAACGTTGAGGCCATGCAGCTTTTGGCACAGGATCGAGATTTCGAGGCTGTAGTGATGCTGCGGCAAGCCCTGGCGCTTGATCCGCAGAATCCTTTCACGCTCAACAACCTGGGAGTGGCGGAAGAAGCCACCGGAAATCTTACCGGAGCCTTGCAACAATATGATGCGGCTGCCGAGTCTCGCTCGACTGAACCGGTGGTCGTTACGCTGAACCGCGCTGCCCGAGGAAAACCGATCAGTGAGGTCGCCGCGGCGAGTGCGCGTCAATTGAGAAAGCAAATTCATAATGAAGGCGACACAGAGTTGCAGGCAAGGATGCTGACGTTGCATGGAGTTTTCGCGGTCAACCAAAATGACTGGCCTGCAGCGAAGAAGGATTTTTTGCAAGCCTACTCGCTCGATCCGCACAGTGCGTTTTCGCTCAACAATCTCGGCTATGTCGCCGAGAAAGACGGAGACATGGAGACGGCGCAGTTTTACTACTCCAAAGCGCGCACTGCCGATAACGCAAATGCCCGGATCGGATTGGCTACGGAGGGCTCCGTTGAAGGCGAGGATCTGAATACTGTTGCCAGCGCGAGCAACCAGAAAGTGGATAGTAAGATCGACGCCTACAGACGATCGGCACGCCAGCAAACAGGCCCCATCGAATTAATCCGTCGCGGCAATCGCCCGGCAGAACCGAGTAGAGCTCCTACCCAGTCTCCGGCGCCGGCAGCTCCAAACTCTGAACCAAAAGCACCTAATTTAAACTGAGAAGATTGCTGCACATATGCCTAAGTCAACTGCCCAGCCCATTTCATCTAAATCTATGATCACCCTTTCTCGCCTGCTTTTGTCCAAACATGCGGGCGATGTATCCGCGCAATCCAACACGACCTTGAGCTCCGAAATCATCGGAATCAGCCGGGAAGAGTTTGATGACCTGGCCACCCTTGCGAATTTGAATCACGTGGTGGTGCGTGGATTTGAGATCGCCCTGAAAATCTTCCGGGACGCTCAGGATGGCATGCGAGTGGAGTGGGCTGAAACTGCGTTGGCCGAGGAGCGTGCGCGCATCAAGAACGCGATTCCCTTTTTGCACGCGATTTGCACTGCGTTTCAAGAGGAAGGCCTTGACGTGACCGTGATCAAGTCGCTGGACCATTGGCCCGATCTCGGCAGCGATTTGGATCTGTATACGAATGCGACTCAGGACCAAGTTGTCTCCTTGATGAAGCGGCGCTTCCAGGCGGAGTTGGATGCCAGAAGCTGGGGCGATCGCCTGGCTCGCAAGTGGAACTTCCTGATCCCTGGATTGCCGGAGTCCGTCGAGATTCACGTCGGGCGCCTGGGCCAGACCGGAGAACAGATCACGCTGGCGGATCGCCTGATGGGACGGACGCGTTTGATTCGCATTGAGGATGACACGTTCCGTGTGACGTCGGCTTCGGACCGGCTGATGATCTCCACGCTGCAACGCATGTACCGGCATTTTTACTTCCGCCTGTGCGACATTGTCGACTCGGCGGCGCTGGTCGAATCCGGCGCGGTCGACTACGAAGACCTGCGGTATTCCGCAAATGCCTCCGGTATCTGGGAAGGCGTAGCGACCTACCTGGTGATTGTGTCGGATTACGTGAAGCAATATCGCGGCACCGGGCTCGATCTGCCGCGATTCGTCAGAGAATCGTCAAGATTCGGCGGCGAGGAGATCTTCTTCCGCAAAGATTTTTTGCGGGTGCCGATTATGCCTCAATCCGCCAGCCTGTATGGAACACAACTCACCGGCTTGCTACGCAAGCGCGAGTTGCATAGCAGCGCCCGTCTCGGTTTATTGCCTTGGCTTGCGACGGCGGCAGCGGTGGGACAAAAGATTACTGGAAGCGATAAGGGAATTTGGTGATCGGCAATTCGTTCGGACGAATCCAATGTATAGAGTGCGCTGCGGATTCGATGGGAACAGAACTTGTTATTCATTCTTGAAGGAGATGCTGGGGGTTTTGCTTCCCAGCGAACAGTTATGGGCAACCCGGCACTGACAAATCCTGAGCTTAGCCCTTCCCTTGAGGCTACGCGTGGCCGAAAACGGCGAGACACCTTTCCCGCAAGACCGGAATTGCGCCTGACGACCATGTCGATACCCGTTGGACGGGAGCTGCTGCACGAAAGCCTGTTGAAAACCCTGTTCGGAAACCTGCGCGATTTCTTCTTCCCCGAGAAGTTGCCACCGCTGGAATTGGTTTCGCAGCCGATCGCAGTTGCCGATCCCATGGCAGTGAAGCGAAGCCCTGCCTCCAGCATGATCTCGTTCCTATTGCATGCGGGAGTTTTTGCGCTCATCGTCTGGTTCGTCATTCAGGCACGCAACCACATCGTTGCGCCCCAAAAAGTGGAGGTGACGCGGGTAGTCGTCCCGCCCTACATTCCACCGGTGACTGCGCCTGCACCGCAATCCATGGGTGGCGGCGGGGGTGGTGGTTTCCATCAGCCGATCGAAGCCAATAAGGGACATTTGCCGCCCGTCGAAAAGGCGCCAATCAATCCGCCGGAGCTTCAAGTCGATCATCCGAAGCTGGCAGTGGCGCCGGCCATGGTGATGCCTCAGCAGATTAAGATCCCCAACAACAGCATGCCCAACCTGGGCATGACACAGTCGACGCAGGTGGTCATGAAGTCGCAGGGCAGCGGCAGCGGTTCTGGCTTTGGCCAGGGCGGGGGCGGCGGCATCGGCGCAGGCGACGGCGGCGGTATCGGATCAGGAACGGTGGGTGGATACGGCGGCGGCGTGATGACTGTAGGCGGCGGCGTGACGGCACCGGTCGTGATCCACAGGGTGATGCCGGAGTTTACTGATCAAGCTCGACGCGTGAAATTTCAGGGCGTGGCCTCCATCGGATTGATTGTCGATGCTCAGGGCAACCCCGAAGACGTGCACGTTGTTCACTCTCTAGGCATGGGACTTGATGAAAAGGCAGTGGAAGCGGTGCGACAGTACAAGTTCAAACCCGCGATGTTCAAGGGCCATCCTGTCCCGGTTCAACTGGTCGTTGAAGTGAACTTTCACGTGTTTTGACGCTTGATCGGCCTCGCGATGCTACGACAGTATCGCGGGCTAGGTTATCGTCTTTCGCAGCATCGCCCCGATGCTGCCGGAACTTAAACCGGCCGCAACCTATCGCTGATTGAAGTTGTTGTTCGTTGGAATGTAATCGCGCAATCGCATTCGAACCGCGGCTCGCCATTCTCAACGACATGCGCTGCCCTTCGAGAGGGAGCCCCGCGTGCTTTCCAATCAAGGCTTCGGCTGGATCGGCTGGACGTGTAGGATCTTTTCCTTCTGTTGGATCTCCTGCCTGGGGTAATAGCCCTTGCTGGTTCTGACGATCAGCTTGCCATGCCCCGGTGCTTCCGCTTCGACGCGCACTACTCGGAAGCCGCCCAGGGTGACTGACTTCGTGGGATGATAGCCGATCGTGTACTGGTGGCGAATATCGCGGGCAATTTCGGCGGCAATCTCGTCCACATCCTGCAGCGACTGCGGAAAGTAGGCGATGCCGCCTGTATCCGCTGAGAGCGTTTCCAGGTCTGCCTTGGCGCGCTGCGCTTCTTCCTTGTCGTCTCCGAAGAGCAGGCCAACCGAGTACACAACCGGCCCGCCCATGTACTGGACACGGTGCACGGCCTGTTCCAGCGTCAATCTCGATGCATTGTCCGCGCCATCTGTAACGATGATCAGCACTTCTTTCGGGTGTTTCGCTTGCTTTGACAATTCGTCCGCGGACGCCACCACGGCATCGTACAGCGCCGTCATATTTTGCGGGTCGAAGTGTTGCAGTCCCTGTTGCAGCTCGGAAATGTTCGAAGTGAAATCCTGATCGAGATACGCTTGATTGGAAAAATTCACGACGAAGGCTTCATCGTTGGGATTCGAAGCCTCCACCAGTTCCAATGCGGCTGCATCGACAGCAGCGCGCTTATCGCGCATGGAGCCTGAGCTATCCACAAGGATGCCCATGGATACCGGCAGGTCCTGAAATTGAAATGAATCAATCTTCTGGGGAGCGCCATCTTCCCACACGTGAAAATCCGCGCTCTTCAGGTCTTTGACCAATTTCCCCTGTTCGTTCACCACGGTGCAGTTCAACACCACTTCATTCACATCTTCGCGCAGGGTATACACACCGGACTTTCCCTTTTGAATTTCGCCGGGTCGGGCAGCGGCTGCAGGGGTCCCGGGAGTGGCTGGCGCTTTCACTTCAACATCGGGCGTAAGAACCGGATCACGGTCCACGGTCAGACTGGGTTGAACTTCCGGCTTCGTCGGATCGTAGGCGGTGACAGGTGTTTTTTGCTGCGCAACCGGACTTGGACTCGGCGGCGGCTGAGTTCCCGCGGGAATTTGCTCCATCGGAAGCTCTAAAGCAAACAGAGATGCATCCCCTTCAAACGCACGCACCCACATGCCATGAAAAGCGTCGCGCAATCCTGGATTCTGCTCCAGTAGCGCCGTCATCACATCGATCACCTGCTGCCTGGCAGCGGTAGGATCGTGCAATTGCGCCTGGTGCGCTGCGTCGGGAACGTAATGGACCTCGAGATCCCATGGGCCTAGTTCCGTAGTCGGCTGTATTCCGGTGATCTGGAACGTAATGCCATGAACATTCAGCGTCATTGGGGTGGTGCCGGGAAGATTCGCGGGCCGAACTCGGCTGGCTTCCTCCTGCAGCTTTTGCAGATTCGGGCTGGCTAGGAACGGCACCGGATCCAGTAGATATGCGGCCGTCTGATAGTAGAACCATGCGGCCAGGTTCATCTTCTTCTGCGCGAATTCTCGCGCCCGCTCCCAATACCACAGGCCATCGTGACCGGCTTCCATCATGGGGCGGCTAAAAAATCCCGCCAGCAACCATTGGTTTGGCGTGGATTCGGACAGGACCAAAGATATCTGTTGCGGCTTTTCAACTCCGGTGGCGTGAAGAATCGCCAATGCATACTTCGCCGGAGGCAGATGCGTAAAGTGAAAGACAATGATTGGATTTCCGCAAAAGAAGTCCGTTTGCGCGCTGCCGGCAGGCTCCGTGGATGCGTCGAGCGTATAGAGATGGTCGACCGTCAGGGTGGCGTGCTGCACAAGGGGTTTTAGATTCGCGACCGAGGCTGCAATTCCGCCGAAGCTGGCGGCCACCGCGGGAATGGTTTTCGCCTGCAGGGCTTGCACGTCCCCGCTCTGCACCTCGCCGGCCATGGCACGGGCGGCGCTCGATAAGGCATCCCGCTCCGCTGCTGTCATTTCCGATTGGCTCTTGCAGGAGGCGGCATAGGCGCGCGGCAGCCACAGCGTCGCAAACACAATCGAGAGATACAGCAAGGCGCGTTGTAGGTTCCAGGGTCTCAGTTGCATCACTGCGACAGTCTTCCTCGGGAAACGTTTTGTGGGCGGCGCTGGAGCATTGCCAGTCTATCGAATACGGCAAAGCGCAAAGCTACTCCCCACCTCCGCTCGATATTCCATCCACTCTCCTTGCACCCATATGACACTGCAGCCATGCAAAGCCACATCAGAGACAGATCAATATCGTCGCGGCAATCAGTCACTTAGATGCTCTTTTCTCTAGTATGTTGGATGCATTTTGCCTAAATTATTGAGCCCAAGCCAAATTGCGGGATTGCGGCCTCAATGCGTGGAAGGAGCCGAGTGCGGCGACCCAGGTTTCAGATATTGATCGAAAAACTTTGCGCCAGCCGTATAGGCGGCGACCCAACTCCGATGCAGCAGGAAATCATGAACCTCGTCGGGGAAAATCAATTCCTGAACGGGAACCTGTTGCTGGCGAAGAGCGGCTGCCAGCTCGACGGTTTGCAGAAATGGCACTTCAGGGTCGTCATCGCCCTGAATCAATAGCACCGGCGAGCGCCATGTCTTCACGGAGGAGAGCGGCGAAGATTCCCAGGCAAGACGCCACCTCGCATTAGGATCCGCCGCGCTATCGGAAATGTCAAAATTCTCCGGATGATCAATGTTCCAGTCATGCACTCCGGACATGTCGACGCCGGCGGCATACAAGTCCGAGGCGCGGGCCAGGGCGAGCGCGGTCAGAAAGCCACCCCAGCTTCCGCCCCAAATGCCAATGTGTGCGGGTTCGACGTCACAGCGGCTGCGCAGGTAGAGAGCCGCACCTTTTAGATCTCGGAACTCGCTAGCCCCGGTTGCGCCATAGTGAAGCGCTTCGCGAAAGTCGAGGCCATAGCCGATACCGCTGCGATAGTTAATGGAAAGGACAACATATCCCCGGCTGGCCAGGAATTGATTCATGGCATAGGCGTTGGAGTAATAACCCATGTCATGCCAGCCCAGCATCATTTGGCGCTGCGACCCTCCATGCACAAAGACCACGGCGGGATGGCGAACGCAGTTGGCAACGCCATCGGGAAGAAACAACTGCCCGTGAATTTGCATGCCATCGGTTGCCTTGAAGATGACAGGCTTTGGAGTGACCATACTAGACGCGGGAAAACTTGAAGGAATGGTTTGCGGGGCGAGGTCACGAATCTGCCCGCCGCGCGCAACCACCGCCGGACGCATGGGAATCTGCGCGTCGGAACGCAGTACGGCGACGATTTGATTGTCGCTTGCAACCACGGGCGCGGTTTCGATGCCGGTACCGTGAGTCAGTTCCTCGGGAGCTCCGCCCGCAACCGAAAGCTTCCAGACATGACGGCGGTCAATATCATTCTGATTGGAAGAGTAGACAATGGTTTTGCGGTCGGGGCTCATGGAAGCGTATTCGACGATAAAATTTCCGGGCGTCAATAATTTCGCCTGCCCTCCCTGCAGCGGAATTGCGTATAGGTGCGTCCAGCCGTCGCGCTCCCACGGAAACACGAGATGGTCGTCCGCTGTCCAGAACACCTGGTGGAAGCCGACGATCTCGCGAAAAAAACTGCCCGGCCCAGGATCGGCTTTCCAAACCTGACGACCTTTGCCGGTGGCAACGTCCGCAACCCGAATGGACCATGGCAGACCGGCGCGATGCGGTTCGTCAAAGTCTTCCTGCTTGTAATACGGAACGCGAACGAACGCGATCTGACGGCCGTCGGGCGACCACATCGGGTAGCGATCATGATCGGAGCCTGGGTCGAGGTACTCCAGCGTATTGGTGGCGAACGAATAGACACCGATGAAACTATGGCTGGTGCGATCGCTGACGAAAGCCAGGGCCGTTCCGTCAGGCGACCAGCGAAGTGTTCCGCAGGTGCCAAGCGTATGCAGCAGTTGCGTGGGCTTGGCGTCGGCATCGTTCAAATAGAGAAACCAGATCTGTCCATCCAGCACCCAGGCAACAGCGTCCCCTCGGGTAGAAAAAGCGGGCGAATTGCCCGGGCCGAGTTTGCGCGGAGCGCCGCCGTCGAGTGAGACCAGCCACACGTCCTGTTCCACACCTTGCGGAAGCAATGCAGGATTGGCAGACATTTTTTGCGGATTCTCGGGATCGCTGCCGCGAACGTAGACGATAGACTCTGCGTCTGGCGACCATTGCACCCCTGATATGTCCTGACCATCATCGTGCGTATAGTTTGTAATCGCGCGCGCTGTATAGCCGTCACTGGAGGGCTCGGCGACCCAGATGTTTCGCCGTCCCTCAACATTCGAAATCCATGCGAATCGATTCTTCACGGGCGCCGCGATCAGCTCAGAGTTGAAGGGCGCGCTCATCACTTGCTGCAGCGTGAATTGTTTCTGCGCAACCTGAGCAACGAGAGCAACCGAGGAGGCCAACGACAGCGCGACAGCAACGCAACCAACGCGCGCAAAACCTGGCATTGCAGCAAGACCTCGCGAGAGATGGCAATCGAAGTGAACGAGTGATTTCCGGCCCACGATGTGCAAACTCCTATGCAGACAGCAGTCCGAGACCGGGCCGGTTGGGAAGAATCAGCTGGCCATCTTTCACCGTGACGCCTCGATAGGGATCATTCGCGACAAGTAGATTGCCGTCGAGGTCCGCGTAATCGACCAGAGGAGAAAGATGGGCAGCCGCGGTGATGCTGCAGGAACTGGACACCATGCAACCCAGCATGGTTTTGAATCCCAGCGAACGCGCCATTTGAATCATCATGTAGGTCTGCGTCATGCCGCCTGTTTTATCCAGCTTGAAATTCAATGCATCGAACACACCTACAAGCTTGGGAATATCGGCCGGATGACGGCAGGATTCGTCGCCCATCAATGGGAGGCTGGCGCGCTGGTGCAGCCAGCGCAGATCATCGATGCGATCCGCCGGCATCGGCTGCTCCACAAACTGCACGCCCTGCTTGGAGAGCCAGTCGATCTTGCGCGCGGCCACCTCGCGATCGGTCCAGCCTTCATTGGCATCCACGCGCAGAGGTTTATCCGTGACACTGCGCACCGCCGCAATCGTCTGCTCATCCGTGTCGAGGCCCACCTTGATTTTCAGAATCGGAAAAGCCGCCGCTTCCTTCACCTTCTCGCGCGTAATCGCTGGGGTATCGATCCCGATGGAGAAATCTGTGACCGGCGCATCTTTCGGGTCCAGCCCGAAATACTCATACAGCGGGACACCGAGTTTTTTCCCCATCCAGTCCATCAAGGCAATGTCGATGGCGGCTTTCCCTGCCCACTGTCCGGGAACGCGAGCGAAAACTTCGGAGATGACTTTTTCGAATTGCGTCGGGTCGGAGGAATCCAGCATCGGCAGCACAGAATTGACAGCGGCCTGCGCGCCCTTGGCATCTTCCTTGTAGCGCACAATGGGCGCGCCTTCGCCCACTCCACTGATGCCATCATGGTTGTAGTGAACGTAGAGAATATCGCGATAGGTGCTGGAGGACATGGTGGTCGTCCAGGTATGTCGCAGTTTGAGGCGGTAGATTTCAGTTTTCACGGATGACGCATTGGCGCTGGATTTCGCGTCTGCGGCGAATGCCGTTGTCTTCCCAGGCAGGCATGCCAGCACCCCTGCTGCGCCAGCGGTCTTCAACAAAGTACGACGATTCATGGTTTGACTCTCCGTTCGACAACCAACAGCTTGCGCCAATATGCATCCAGCGGGCTGATCTGGATCACTGGGTGATCATGCGTGGTTGCCTGAATAAATTTCCCGTGGCCGATGAACATTCCGGTGTGTGTGATTTTGCCGTTACCGCCGAAGAAGAGCACGTCACCCGCGCGAAGTTTTGAAACCTTGACCGGCTCAAACCCGCTCCACGCGGCCTGAACATCGGCATCGCGCGGGATAAGATACCCTCGCTGGCGCATCAGCATCTGCACAAAACCGGAACAGTCATAGCCGAAACTGGAACTGCCTCCCCATGTATACGGCAGGCCCAGAAAGCGGTGGCTGAACTCTACCATTTGAGGAATCGTCATGTGCGGTGCGAGATTCGCGCCGCCGTTCATGCTCAATGCAACGTCGCCCTGCTGCACCCAAGCCTCGCGTTGGTCGGGAAGATCCACTTTCAGCCAGCGCCCGCCCGGCTTTTCCTGGACCACTTGCAGGCGCGCTTCGAACGGCAGTGTCATTAAGGGTGCCTGGGTCGTCACGTTTGGTTCGGGATAGAGATGGGAGCGAAGCTCCTCGACCTCGGCAACCTCGCCGCTCGTGGCATATCCCGTGTTCCCGTGCAGCTCCACCAGGTCTGCGCGAGAAACCCAGCCCGTGTATCCATCCTGCGGTGTTCGAATTTTCACCCAGCCGGGTTGTTCTGCGATTTCATCGACATTCGTGGAGAACATGGCCTGTGAAACCACGTCGACATCCGCGGAAGGCTTCGAAAACATGTTGGCGACGGGCACAGAAACGACGTAACGTGTTCCCTGCGCCCCAGCCACAAAGCAGGCCAACAGAAATATGGGAAGCACAGCGCAACAGCGCCGAACGCGCGAAGCATTACTTTTCATAGTTTCCATGGATTTCCGGACTGCTACTGCAATCCATTTGTCGTCTGAGATTGCAGCAGACGATTTCATTCGAGGGTCGAGCAGGTCATCCACTGAGAAAAACCAGAGTAGCACCTAAATCGCGCATTCGACCATTCACTTGCGAGGGTGCCGGGTTCGAAACGGATGAAACCATCGATCCAATATATTGTTAGAAATATTTGTAGCGCTAGATTGGAGTCTGCATGCATTTCTATCTGCACCGGTCACGATCGATACGGCCAATGTCCGCACTGATTGCATTTGCGGTCTTCTTCTGGGGATGTTCTTCTCGCCTGCAGGCGCAGACCGCGGCTCCGCAAGTAAACATTGACGCCGGAACGCTGCAAGGTGTGTGGGCCCCTGGCGCTCCCCATGTGGCCGCGTTTCTTGGTATTCCCTTTGCTGCCCAGCCCGTCGGCAACTTGCGCTGGAAGGCGCCGCAACCGCCGCCGAGCTGGGCAGGAATTCGCGAAGCGACAAAGTACGGCCCCGCATGTCCGCAAGCTCCCAGCCCGTGGCTACCGGAAATGTTGGGTATTCAAAAGATGGTGACGAACGAAGCCTGCCTGTATGTGAACGTGTGGACGCCGAACTTGCCTGGCGCCGCGAAGCTACCCGTCATGGTTTGGGTACACGGTGGCGGAAACGTGGAAGGTTCCGCGGAATGGCCGCCGTTGGGTTCCACCCTCGCCCGGGAAGGTGTGGTTGTCGTCAGCCTGAATTATCGATTAGGGGTCTTTGGATTTTTCGCCTACCCCGCGCTGGCTGCAGAATCGCTGCATCATGTTTCCGGAAACTACGGTCATCTGGACCAAGTGGAAGCGCTGCGATGGGTCAAGCGAAATATCAGCCGATTCGGGGGCGATCCCCACAATGTCACAGTGTTTGGCGCATCCTCCGGCGCTCTGGATATCTGCAACCTGATGGCGTCTCCCATAGCCGTCGGATTATTTCAACGAGCCATTATGCAAAGTGGCGTGTGCGTCGATTCGGTATACCCCGTGACGCGGCAGGCGGAGAAGAATGGCGAATTGCTCGCGAAGGATCTGGGGATTCAGACGGGTCCGGTGTCTTTGGCGGCGTTGCGCGCATTGCCTGCGGACCAACTGCTCCAGACGGCAGCCAAAGATGACCGCATCGATCTGGAGCCGGTTGTCGATGGCTGGTTCTTTCCGGAGCAACCTGCGACTACATTCGCGAACGGGAAGCAGGCAAGAATTCCAGTAATCGTCGGCAGCAACAATGATGAAATCTCAATCTTTGCCAGCCCCCTCGTGGGCGGCAAATCCAATCGGCCCAAGACGGTTGAGGAATATCGGAAGTGGCTTCGTCGACAATTCGGTCCGATGGCGGACAAGGTCTTCGCGCAGTATCCGGCCCACTCGGATAAGGATGTGCCCGCTGTGTTCCGAACCATGGACACGGATTTCGATTTTGGCTTCGGAGCGCGCCTGCTTGCGATCGAAATGGCTCGAATTCACCAGCCTGCCTTCCTCTATCACTTCACCTATGTCGGAGCGGGAGAGTTTGCTTCGCTCGGAGCATTCCACAGTGAAGAGAGTATGTTCCTGAGTAAGAAGTATTGGACCACCTGGATCCATCGGCCTTACGACAAGGCGCTTTCAAACGCCATCATTGGATATTGGGTGCAGTTTGCAAAAACAGGCAATCCCAACACTTCTCTGTTACCGAAGTGGCCGGCCTATCAACCGAACACGGATTTGTGTCAAGAGTTAGGTCGACGGATTGGAGCGGAGCGTGTGCCGCGCGCCGAGCGGTTTGCAGTCTTCCAACAATTCCTCAACTCTCGGCTTGCAAAACCGCCGGAGTAGTTTCTCGGGTCGAAGACGTTTGGCCGGCATCGGTCTACGTCAACAATTCCTGTTCCGAGCGTGGCCGTTGCCCCCAGCGTGTCCGCGAAAACAGGAGACTGAACAAATATCCGAAGCAAAAGGTGATCGCCGTTCCGATCACCACATACCAGGTCCACGCGATCCTGGGCAATACGGCGTGAAAGCCCGCGAAGCGAAACGCGATGGGAGCGGGCTGACGCCAAAGAAAAATATTCACTCCCAGGCCGACGATCATACCGACAATGGTTCCCGCTTCATTGGCGCGGCGGGTAAGCGTGCCTAACAGAAACACTCCCAGTAGAGACCCGTAGGCGACCGACGCAATCGAGAGTCCGACTTCCACCACATGCTTACTTCCGCGCGATACGAAGGCAAGACCGCACAATGCAACCGCCCAGAAAAAGGTCGAGATGTGGGAAATGTTGGAGCGTTCCCGGGCTGCGGCGTTGGGGCGAAGCTTCATATAAAAGTCGACAACAGTGGTGGAAGAAAGCGAATTGAGCGCGGCGCTTAAATTGGACATGGCTGCGGCTAGCACGGCCGCGATGATCAATCCCGAAATGCCTGCAGGCATGTGATCGACGATAAAGGCTGGGAATATCCTGTCGGGACTGGAAAATGTCGTCCCCGGCGCCACGCGAGTGTAATACACATAAAGCCCCGCACCCACGCAAAGAAAGAGGAGGAACTGCAATGCAACGATGACCCAGCTGGACAAAAGAGCGAGGCGGGATTCGCGCAGATTCCTCGCAGCCAGCAGGCGCTGCACCATCAACTGGTCCGTACCGTGGCTCGCCATGGTCAGGAAGCAGCCGCCAATCAGGCCCGTCCAAAATGTATAGGTCGTTGTCAGATTCAACACAAAATGAAATACAGTGAATTTCCCTGCTGCATGCCCTGCCAGATAGATGACGGACCAACCGCCGGGAATCTGATGACCTAATGCCCACAGGGCAGCCATACTCCCGCCAACATAAATAAACATCTGCATCACGTCGGTCCAGATGACAGCCGTCATGCCTCCCTTGATTGTGTACAACAGCGTCAACACTGTAATGATGACAATCGAGGCGATGTCGCCGGTGCCGATCGCAATGCCAATCAAAATTGAAATGGCAAACAGGCGCACGCCTTCCGCTGCGGCGCGAGTGAGAAGAAAAACCGACGCTGTAACTTTGTGCAGTCTCGATCCAAAACGACGGTCTATCAGCTGATATGCGGTGAGCAACTCGCCATGGAAATATGCCGGCAGAAACAGAAGGCACAGCACAACGCGGGCAACAAGGTAGCCCATGACCAACTGCAAAAATCCAAAATCGCCAGTGAAGGCCAGCCCCGGGATACTGATGATCGTCAGCGTACTGGTTTCAGCCGCGACAATGGAAAGCGAGATGGCCCACCATGGGATGGTGCGTTCCGCCAGAAAGTAGCTGCGGAGGGAATCTCCCTTGCTGCGAAAGTGCAGGCCGAATAGAGTGATGCCCGCCAGATAGAGAACAACGATCAGGAGATCGATGGCGCGGATATGGTGCGGGCCGACAATGGCAAGATAAGCGATAGGCTGCATCCCTCAGAAAATCCTACGATACGCTCGCGCCAAAGCAGCAGTGAAATTCCAGCCTCTTGTGTATCTGCGTTGATCCACCGCTTCGTCACCTCGGATGCGGATTTGTCAGCAGCGAAGTAGATGCCGCACGCCACTCGCGATTGAACACCAAGTCCACCAACAATTACACTCGATTCCATGATGCGTTTCGCCTGCCTTGTCATCGTTTCTTCTGCCGCGTTCACCTGCTGCACACTGGCGCAATCAAAACCGCAAGCACAACCGCAGCCGGTGCCGATGCCGCCGCCCATTGTCGCGCCAGTCGATAAGCCGTATGTTGGCCCGATTGCGTTGACGGTCGATCTGACCAACAATGTGGACCGCGTAGAGAAGGTGCATGAGGATGTGCCCGTAGAGCCCGGCGCCAAAGAAATCGTGTTGCTCTATCCGGAGTGGCTGCCGGGCGACCATGAACCCTCTGGCCCCATCGAGAGCCTGGGCGGGATCGTCACCACGGTGGATGGAAAGCGCGTGCAATGGGTACGCGACCGCGTGAATATTTATGCGTTTCACGTGCCGCTCACTGCGGGCGCAAAAACCATTGGGCTCGACTTCGACTACCTGTCTCCGATCAAACCAAGCGCCGGCCGCATCGAGATTTCCGATGCCATCGCAGACCTTGAATGGAACGAAGTGGTGATGTACCCGGCGGGATATTTTTCCCGCGACATTCCAGTCGATACCACATTAAAGCTGCCGAACGGTTGGAAATACGCCACCGCTTTGGAAACGGCGTCGGATCAGGGCGACACCATCAAATTTCAACAGGCCACGCTCAACACGCTGGTCGATTCGCCGTTATATGCGGGCCTCTACTTTAAACGAGTTGACCTGTCGCCCACCTCAACGGACATCGTACATCTGAACCTGTTTGCCGATGAGGCAGACGACCTGAAGATGACTCCGGAGGAACTTGAGGAGCATAAGAAGCTCGTCTCGGAAGCCGACAAGCTCTACGGATCGCACCATTACAAGCACTACGATTTCCTGTTGTTGATGAGTAACAAGGTCGGCGGAGTCGGGCTGGAGCACCACCAGTCGAGCGAGGATGGCCAGCATGCGAATTACCTGACCGATTGGCCGAATGGCGTCCTCGAACGCGATCTGCTGGGGCATGAGTACACGCACTCCTGGAACGGAAAATTTCGCAGGCCAGTGGACCTGTGGACTCCAAATTTCAACGTGCCCATGCGCGACGATCTGCTGTGGGTCTATGAAGGGATGACAGAATACTGGGGCAACGTGCTGACCGCGCGTGCCGGCATGCGCACACCGGAGCAGACGCGGGACTTTTTCGCACGCATCGCCGCGAACTATGCCATCAGTCCCGGTCGCGACTGGCGTCCGCTGGTCGATACGACGAATCAACCGATCATCTCGCAGCGTCGTCCGGTTAGCTGGGTCAGTTATCAGCGTCCGGAAGATTACTACATGGAAGGAGCGCTGATCTGGCTGGATGCGGATACAAAGATTCGTGAGCTGACCGACGGCAAAAAGTCGCTGGATGATTTCTGCAAGAAATTTCTCGGCGTCTATAACGGCAGCATGATTACGGACCAGTACACGCTCAACGATGTGGTGAAGGACCTGAACGAAGTTGCGCCGTACGACTGGAAATCCTTCTTCCAGAAACGTGTCTACGATCTGCACCCTCCCGTCCCGATGAACGGATTCACGCAGGGCGGCTACAAGCTTGTCTACACAGATAAACCCACGGAATGGCTATCAAAAGAATTAGGGCAGTTGGGCTATGCGGATTTCTCCACGTCTCTCGGCTTGGCCATGGGCTCGCGCCGCGGACATGGACCGGCCGGCATGATCTCCAACGTGTGGTGGGGCAGTCCAGCATTCAAAGCCGGCGTCACCCCGAACATGAAACTCATTTCCGTGAATGGCACTGCCTATAACCCAAAGGTTCTGACAGATGCGATCCTGGCGGCGGAGACGGATAAGAAACCGCTGCAGTTGCAATTTCGCGAAGGCAAGCAATATAAGACCATCGACCTGCGCTATTACGATGGCATGCGCTATCCGTCGCTGCAGCGCGTTGAAGGGACACCGGACCGACTGGACGAAATATTTGCGCCCAGCAAGAGCCCGCTGCCGGCCATGTAGTGAATCCACGAGAGACAGCCAGTTCGGGAAGCTGGATGGTGGTCGCGGAGCGAGGTCGACGAATGGCTTTCGTTCTGCCGTGGACGTTCGCCCAGCGGAAAGATTCTCAATGGCCTCGGCGAGATCAGGTATGCTTCTGAGGGGCGTGTTCCAGGCCTTTCAATCGGATCGAAAATACGATCGATGATCCGTATTCGGACGTGAAGGACATGTCGTCGAAAAGTATTTGGTCGCTCCCGACCACCACTCATAGTTCTGAATAAAACGCACGACCCTGGTGAACGTTCTCTGTATCGCAATAGGGCGGAGGCCATTTTTGTCATCTCCAGAATCAGGCGTTTCTAAACCGGCGACCAGCGGCTTTGTCACCATGGTCTCGTGGATCTCGGCCCTCGCCGGCTTGCTGTTCGGCTATGACACCGGAGTGATTTCCGGAGCCATTCTTTTCGTGCAGGAAGACTTCTCCCTCACAAGGGTCCAGGAAGAGGTCGTTGTCGCCGCGGTCCTTTTGGGCGCGGTGATCGGTGCGTCCTTTGGCGGCAAATTGGCGGATCGATTCGGGCGCCGCAAGATTCTCATCCAGGTCGGCATCCTCTTCATCATTGGCGCGATCGGTACCGCCTTCGCGCCCACACCAGCGTGGCTTGCGATTGGGCGCGTCGTGGTCGGCGTGGCCATTGGCATCGCATCGTTCACAGCACCGCTGTACATCTCAGAAGTGTCGCCAGCCAGCATTCGCGGTAAGTTGGTTTCGTTGAATCAGCTGATGATCACCATCGGCATTGTGGTCTCTTACCTGGCTGACTATGGACTGGCGGACGCGCGTGCCTGGCGCTGGATGTTTGGCCTGGCTGCGATTCCAGCGCTGATCCTTGTCATTGGCCTGATCTTTGTTCCGGAAAGTCCGCGCTGGCTGATGAGCCAGTCAAAGAACGCGGAAGCTCGCAGCGTGCTGCAGCGAATTCGGGAAACGACGGACGTGGGTAAAGAGCTGGCTGACATTGAAGCGGACCTGCAATTGCAAGAAGGCGGCTGGCGCGAACTGCTGGCCGTCTCCATGCGACGACCGCTGATTGTTGGCATCGGATTGGCGATCTTTCAGCAGTTCACCGGCATCAACACTGTCCTCTACTACGCGCCCACCATTTTTCAGTTTGCCGGTCTTCACTCTGCGTCGGCTGCGATCCTGGCCACTGTGGGAGTCGGGGTCGTCATGGTGCTGTTGACCGTGGTTGCGTTGCGGTTGATCGATCGCGTTGGGCGTCGGCCGCTTCTTCTGTACGGCATCTTCGGGATGATCGTCAGTCTGGGAGTACTCGGCTTCTCGTTCCTCTCTCCGACGCTCTCAAATATCGTTGCGTGGGTCGCGATGATCAGCCTGCCCGTCTATGTCGCTTGTTTTGCGATCAGTCTCGGGCCGGTTTTCTGGCTCCTGATTTCAGAAATTTATCCGCTAAAAATTCGCGGGCGCGCGATGAGCATCGCTACGGTCACCAATTGGGGTTCCAACCTGCTGGTGGCTCTCACGTTTCTCAGCTTGCTGCATTCTTTAGGCCGAGCCTGGACCTTCTGGCTCTATGGGGTGATCGGCATCATCTCCTGGATTTTTGTCTATCGTCTGGTACCGGAGACAAAAGGCTGCACGCTGGAAGAAATCGACGCGCGCTGGCACAACATCGGCCAGAGCGAAAAATAGCCGCTGCAGGTGTACGTCGCACCAACCTGCGCGATCAATATTCTCCGTGCCAGTCGAAGACCGTGGGTTTGTAAAGCAGTTATGTCTGGCTGGGGACGTTCTGCAGCTTCGAGAATCTTGAGAACGGGAGAACAATCAGGTTGTTTACCAACGGCTCCAACTACAATCGAATCGCATCCGAGCGATTGAAATTGATTTGCGATTCCCTTCCCCATCGCCGTAAGATCAGATCACTCGTTTGCCCGGAGTTGATCATGAACCGTCAGACCGCCGAAAATCCGCTCACGAAACTCGATGACTGGGACGACTTTGTTGCATCTCGCTACAAGGAAAATAAGGGCCGGGAAGAGTTCCGCAATTACGATCCCAATGTGAATCCCGGTGTCGCGGAGTTCTACCGTCTGAATCATGCCCTGCAAACCGTCGACTTCGTCCATGCAAAGGAACGGGAGTATCTGCCGCTGCAGAAAGAACAGAAAACGATCTGGGAGGCAGCCGAATTTCTCAACACCCTGGTCGACGACAGCGACCCAGATACCGACCTGACACAAATCGAACACCTGTTGCAGACTTCAGAGGCCATTCGTAAAGATGGCCATCCGCGCTGGTTCGTTCTTACCGGATTCATCCATGACTTAGGTAAGCTGCTTTGCCTCTATGGAGAGCCGCAGTGGGCTGTAGTCGGCGATACATTTCCAGTCGGATGTGCTTACTCGGACGAGATTGTCTTCTCCGAATATTTTTGTGCAAACCCGGATTCGCAGAATCCCTTGTATCAGGAGTTATATGGCATTTATAAACCTCATTGTGGATTAGAGAATGTTCATATGTCCTGGGGACATGATGAATACATCTACCAGGTGACAAGAAACTACTTGCCGGAGCCGGCACACTATATGCTGCGGTATCACTCCTTCTACTCCGCGCATAGGCATGGAGCCTATCGCCACTTGATGTCGCCGCATGATGAGGAAATGTTTCAATGGGTTCGAAAGTTCAACCCATACGATCTGTACTCCAAGGGTGCGGCAAAACCCAACCTGCCTGAAATTCTTCCGTATTATCAGGACCTGATCACGGAATATTTCCCCGGCAAGATTCAGTGGTAACTATCGGGCGCCCTCTCCCCGTTTGAATCTATCTCTACCCAAAGTTGGGAAGCGCGCCGGACAACAACAGCAAACGAGAGCCGCAAAGTTTCCGCGGGCCGACATACAAATCCGAACGACTCCGCGCTTATTGACTGAATCGTCCCTGATAGGCCCAGAGCCCCAGCGCCGGATTCGAGATGAAGAAGATTTCTTCGCCGTCCACCGTGTTCCAACCATCGGCAAGCTTGGCAGGATCATATTTCGCGCAGTATTCGCGCAAGTCGCCATAGGCGTAGTAAGCAGATTCGATTTCCTCGCGGGTCAGATGACCGGGACAGTAGCGAATGGTGAAGCGTCCCTCACTGGAGCCGTGAATGAGGTGCGCCGCGGCGGACAGATTGTTAGCCAGCGCGGGGTCATTCTTGACAGCGTCCAGGGTCGCGGGCGTTCCACAGTAGCCATATTTCCTGATCAGCGTATCGATGGCAGAGTCTTCGCCGAAGGCATGCACGCCCGGAGCTAGAACGATCAGTTCCGCGCCATCGGCCAACGCCATGCGTGTGCGATAGACGCTCTTGTTGCCGAGCCACGTGGATTTGAACTCATGCGGATCAAGCAAGACGACCGCTTTGCGAATCTCCCGATCCATCATGAAGAAATTAACTTTGAGGCTGAGTTCGGCCGCGCGTTCAAAACACTCAAAATCGTCGCCGATAAAGAGACCATTCATGACCAGCTTGCCGGCTGCATTTTTGCTGACGACCGTGAGCACATAAACAATGGGCAGATCCTGCGCGAAGTGATCGCTGGCGTAGTTGAGAATTCGTCGGACAGGCGTATCCGCGCGGCCCATCATTCGCTCCATACCGTAGACCGCACCCAGAAAATGCGTGCGGTGAATGCCCAGAACTCCGCCAGTGCCAACGAAAATGTTCTTGTTGAAGTTGGCCATGCCAATGACCTCATGCGGCACCACCTGCCCGATGGACAGGATGAGATCGTGGCCCCCGTCTCGAAGCAGTTTGTTGACCTGGACCGGCACAGGAAATTCAAGCTTGCCTTCGCTGACTTTGCGGATAAACTCGGGTGGAACTTCTCCCAGAGTGACGACGTCATTGCGCCAGTCGTGCACGCGAAACAGTTCACGAGGCACCGAACCGAACATGGTCTGAATTTCATATTCGGTCATTGGATTGTGCGTGCCCAGCGCCGGCAGCACATCTGCGAGCGCTTTGCCGTAATACTTCCAGGCCTGCTCGGTAAGCATGCCGCTCATCGAATGCATGCGCGTAAAGTCAGGCGGCACGGCCAACACCTTCCGGCGAGGACCGAGCTTCTCGAGGGCGGCGAACAGGCTCGCCTTCACCTCGGCGGGTGAGAATTCTGCAGTTGGCGATCCGGCGGCGAAGAAAAGGCTCATCAGTTGCTATGGTATTCCTACTCCGCTAGGCGGTGAAAGCCACTCGACGCAGAATCGATCCGCTTCACCGCACCTCCGCCGGGACGGCTGGGGCAGTGAATCACATCGGCGCGGTGCTGGCCGACAACGTCATCCAGTTCGCCGATCTACCCAGCAACTCCATCTTCCACATACTCTGTGACGGTTTTCCGCGCTGAATTTTCTCCATTCAGCTTTTAGGAATCTGCAATCGACGAGCGGCTATTGTGACGGTGAAGCAGCCCGAGAAGAATTGCTTCGCGCAGAGGAACGCTGCTTCCCTTTCGCAACCATTGCATCAAACTCGCTGCGCGGCATCTTCAGCATCGTCGGGTGAGCATCGATCCATTTTGCGAAGGCGTCGTATTTCTGGGGAGTCCATCCTCCCTCAAATTGCGCGCCGTTCTTGCCCTCGCGATTCAAGTCAAAATTGAATGCATCTTGCAGCGCTGTAAATTCAGCGGAACTGATGGCAGCTTCAGCCAGGATTGCGGGAATAAAGATCACTCCCTCCGGCTTCGCCAGAACCAGATCGCCCGGCAAGACCACGGCTCGCCCAATTCGGATCGGAGCATTGATCGACGTCAGTTCCATCTGGCTCCAGGCCGATGGATCATAGCCACGATAGAAACCATTGAAGTCAGGGATCTCCCGGTTTTCCTCCTGATCCCGAATCCCGGCGTTAAACACGAAACCGGTGTGACTTCGCGCGGCAATTCCGTTTCCCAGGTTCGACCCTATGAGGGTGCCGGAGATGATCTTTCCAAATCCGTCGGCCACATACACATCGCCTGGCTGAAGTTCGGCGATAGGCCACGAATTGGTGTCGCCCGCGCGGTGCTCCTGCTTGCCCTCGGCGGCAATGGCTGCGGCCATATCCGGACGTAAAGGCATGTACTGCGCGGTCAGAGCTCTACCGGCAAAAGATTTACCAGGGTGAAGAGCCTGCCACTCGCCCTCGAATTGATTGTCGTAACCGTGAGCGCGCAGAAAATCCCATACGTCTTCGATCGTCATATTCACGGCGCGCTTCAGCAAATCGTCCGGCAATTTCGGACGCCCATCCGTGAAACGTTCGCCCTTCCAACCCGACGTATAGAACAGAATCTGCTGCCGCGTCATTTTCACTTGGCCGAAACCGGGCGCTGTCCCCAAAACTGTACACGCCAGCACGGCGGTCCAAATCATCTTCTTCACGCGACTCTCCTTTTTAGCGCACACTGGGCCAAGAGTAATTGAGTAGTTCCATCGCAGGATAAGTTCGCTGGATTCTTGTCCATTTTTCTCGCCTCTTCACTTTCAGGAAGCTCGAGTCCCGGAAGCCTTCATCAGAATCTGCCTCAGCCGTTTGGCGACGATCAAATCCTGACCCGGCTGCAGCATCCACACGCCCACCACAATCGTGTTTGCGTCGGATGGCAGCCCAGGTTCCGGTGAACCTGTAGCCGGATGCAACTCGATACTCGGAGAGCCACGCCGGCACATCTCAGCTACTTCCAGCGGCGCGATCTTCACTTTCTCCTGGTCGTAACGCAATAAAAGAGTAGGAACATGATTCGCCACTTCAGGAACATAGATCTGTGCTGTTAGTGTAGGTACGCCAGAAAGGTAGTCGGCGATTCTCTGCGCGCGCCCGCGAAACTCCCTTTCCATCCCTTCGTCAGTCTGGCTCAGGAGCCAGTCCACGGCGGCTACCATCCCGACGATTTGTTCCTTAGCCACCTTCTGTCCACGACCAACCACGTTATCAATTGGGTTATTGTTCCGTGCTGCGGCTGCGATAAGTTCTTTCTTCCCGAGTAATAGACCCGCATTCTGCGGACCTCGAATTCCCTTACCCCCGGAAAAACAGACCAGGTCAAATCCCATTTGGGTATATTTCCAAAGGTTCGATATAGGAGGCATATCTGCGGCAGCATCGTTCATGCTGGGGATGTTGTGTTCATGAGAAACTCGAATCCAATCCTCGCGACTGATCGTTCCACTAGTAGCCGCATTGAAGAAATGTGTCATGACCGTTTTTGGGGTAAAAGCTGCGCGATATTCATCAAGAGTTTCTACCTCTACTATGCGAACGCCACAGCTCAACAGTGCGTGGTCATATCCATAACGGTGCCCCTTCTGCATAATGGCCTCATTTTTCAATGAGTCCATCCCCTGCGGGATAAGGGGCGGGATCCGCTCGCCACGTTGATCATTCGCCACCGTCACACATGCGGCGGTTCCAAGCGTCAGCGCGGAAGCCGCCCCGGCAGACACCAAGGCCGCTTCACAGTGCAACCGTTTCGCCAGGTAGGAACCGGCGGCTAGCTGCAACTGTTCCAGCCGCACAGGATGTTTCGCGGCCCTGGCAACGGCCAGTTGGACGCTCTCCGGCATGATGGCTGCCGTGAGAAACGTATAGGTGCCGGCGGCATTAATGATCTCTTGCACACCAAGCTTCGCGTAGTAGTCGACGCCATCCTCTTCATGCGAAAGCCCCGCCCCAAAGGATTGCATAGGCGTCATAAAGCTTGAGAATCCAATGGAGGCTAACGCGGTGCGAGCGTGAGCAAAGAAGGACCTGCGTGAATAGCGAATCGTCATATATTCCTCTCTAATGCGTGCTTACCGTTGACACGATCTAGTTAGTTCCCGTCCTACTGCACCGACCGAATAGGTAGCGCCGGAGTTGGCAATGCGTGACTCCTCGGATATCTCCGGGTTCCATTCGCCGCGGTCAAACCTGGTGCTCGCGCAGAACTTTCGACAAGGCGTCGGCAATTACTCGCTCTTGGCCCGGCTGCAGCACAATCGCGGTGATCTCGATGGTGCTGTTCCCATTATGTCCGCCGCCACCGAGAACAATGGATGGCTTCATGCTCGCAAGTTCTCGATTCACCTGGCCTGCGTCAATGGAAAACTTGCTGGGATCTAGATGGATTTGCATAGTTGGAAAATTATTCGCGATCTCCGGAACATGTCGAGTAACTGTGACTCCCGCGATTTTTCTGACCCGATTCGCAATCGTATCCAGCTGTCTCCATTGCTCTTTTGCAAGCGCTTGCTCGTCTTCGGCCAAATAAATCTCCAGCGTCTTCAGCATGCCAACAATCTCTTCTTTGCCAACCTTGGTCGGTCGGCCCAGCGTATCCTCATTGGGACTCATATTCAGAAGAGCATTGTGGATCATTTCCTGGCGACCAATCAGCAGACCCGTACACTGCGGCCCACGCATCGCTTTACCTCCGCTGAATGAGATCAGATCGTATCCCATATTTGCGTAATCCCACAGATGCGATTTTGGCGGCGTGTCCGCTGCCGCGTCAATAAACGCTGGAAGATTCGCCGCGTGAGCCAACTTCAACCAGTCTTCCCTCTTGATCTGTCCGTCCGGATCCGCCAAATTCAAAAAATGCATGGCAGCGGTCCGCTCACTGATGGCGTTGTGCACATCGGCTACCGTCTCTACCTCAACAATTTTGACTCCCGTAGCGCGAATCTGATGGTTCCAGGGACTACGATGCGCTTTCTGAATGATGACCTCCGACTTGAGTCCCGTCAGGTCTGGAATCTGTTTGATATAGGTCTCATTGCTTCCGGTCAGAATTCCGGAATAGCCATTTTGAATGGCGGATGCGGCTCCGGAAGTGACAAGCGCGCTATAGCCCTGCGGCAGCGTGAGCATTTCAGCGATGCGTTTACCTGCCGCGGCTTCCAAGTCGTTAATATTGACGAAGTGCAAAGAGGCGAGCTTCATGACCGCTTCCGCCTCGGGCCGCATCAACGATCCTCCAAGGTAGGTCATGGTCCCTTGACCGTTGATCACCGTAGTTAATCCAAGCTCTTCGTATACATTCCCGGTCTCGCCCAAGCCCTTGATCTTTCCACTCCACGAAGGATCTCTGTCGAACGTCGAAACGGCCAGGGCCTTGCGGCCAATCGTTGACGCAGACAGAACTGCAAGCGTGTTTAAGAAAGTCCGACGATTGATCTTATGCCGCATGAAATTACCTCCGGTGGATCCGAATGGGTTGGGGCGGATGAGTGCTTCTCGTCCGTGCAGGTGCATATAACTGACTATTTTATAGAGAGGCTAAATCGATCCTGGTCCAACATTATTACAACATCCTGGTTGCCGTGTACAGCGTAGATGCGTGCGGTGCATGACCGGTATCACAATACCGGAGCCGCTTGCATGTCTTCGGGTCAACCGCCTCCAATGCTACACTCCTCGATTCGCTTTGCACTCTCATGACCGTGAGGCAAGGAGAGAGACTGTCTCATGTGGATGCACGGATGGCCTTGGGCTACACACATTTGGTGACGCAGACGACGTTCGGATAGCCGCATAGCTTGGAGCATTGCTGGACAAGGAATCCTTTTCCCAGGATTTTCTTAAATTGTCGCCCGAAAGAGAAACGGCCTCCGAATCGAATTCGGAAGCCGTATAGAATCTGAAGTTTTGGTTGCGGGGGTCTGCAACACTCCGAATTTGCGGCGGGCCTCAGCAGGCTCCCTGGAGATCAGGGCTGGAGGCCTCCCAGCCGCGTGTTGATGAAGCCTCGAATCTCCTATCGATGGGCATCGACCGAGTCAGCCTGCCGCGAAGAGTTGATCGGATGTCGCCCGTATCCGCAACTGCTTGTCCCGGCGATGGTCGAGAGACGACCCATGGGCGGCGATTCACTGCCCGTCCCAGGATGCGGTTTTATCGGCGGCTGCCTCCTTTCACTTACAGAAAGAACGCCTGCTTCGACTCACTGATCATCTGGATAAAGCTGCCGGCTCCGACAAAATCAAGATGGGGATAGTCGATCATCTCCTCTGCCTTGAAGCCCATCAGGTCCATCGACATTTCGCAGATGTGGATTTGGACGCCGTACTCTCCAGCCTCCTGCATCAGTTGCTCAAGAGACTTGACCCCGTGTTGCTTCATGATTGAACGGATCATCTTTGGTCCCATGCCGCCCATCTGCATTTTGGAGAGGGGGAGCGCCCTGGAGCCGCGCGGTAGCATCCACCCAAACATCTTCTCCATAAATTTCTTGGGAGGCGCCTTTTTTGGATCGCGCAACGCAGCCACGGCCCAGAAGGTAAAGAAGAGATCCACCTTGATGTCATAGGCGGTCGCAGCCAGGGCAATAATAAAGGCCGCAATGGTAGTGTCCAGATTTCCCGTCATCACCCCGATGGAGAGGTGGTCGTTGCCTGCTGATTGTTCTATTGCGTCCACGCGGACGGTGAGTGTATCCAATGCATTTTTGAAATCGACTTCGGTCAGTGTGTCGGGCATGATTGCCTTTCCTTTGCGGGTACGGTGTTAGGCGTTGCTGACGGCAACTTTGGATTTCTGTGGAGCCGGCGCCAGGGCCCACTGATGCAGAGCCAGGGCCAGCGTCCGGTAGACGACGTGCGCGAATTTTGTCAGGGGCATCATGATCAGGATGTCCATGGCCAGAACGATGTGAGTGAGGAAGGTTGCGTATCCAAAGATCGTCGGATGCGGCATGTAGACGACAATCTCGGTCAGCAGTCCGGTGAGGACGGTGGCCGCAAGCAGCAACAGGAAGAACCAGTCAGAGAAGGAGCTCTTGTCGTAGGGGGTTTCTTTGGCGCGGATCCTGCGCGAGATGGCAATGGTCAAGCCGTAGAGGCAGGCCAGGCCGCCCAGGAGTCCGAGCAGACGCATCGAATACCAGGGTGGAACCGGTGAACCGATGGGCTTGAAGAGAAAATCAACGGTAGTGGCAATCAGCATCGCGAGAAAGCCCCACATGATGGTGCCGTGGACGAACCAGGCGCGCCGATAGACTGGCTCGTTCGTGGGTTCAGTTGTCTGTTCGCAGTTGCGGAAGCGACGATGATTGAGGGCGTCCGTCACGGCAGACCAGATGGAGGGAAGAAGCGCAGCGAGCGGAAATGCCGGCCGCTCACCGGCGTGATTCTTCTTGCTTATCACCCTGTAGATCATGGAGAAAACGCCGAAGGCCAGGCTGGCGCCGATCACGGCAAACAGCGCAACCCCGATGATGTGGACCCACTCGCCGGGAATGAACTGGAAGAGCCGGGTAGAGCCGATGCCGCTGAAGATTGCGCCGTTGCTGCCCATCTGCAGACCGCCTTTGTGCGACAGCAGCAAGACGGCGAAGAATCCGGAGAGCAGCAGGAAGACCAGAATGTTGACGGCGGCGGAGCGATACATGAAGCCCGCAAGCCCGGTCGCATCGTAACGAGAGATAGCGTAGCTGCGAGCCGCTGCCATAAATTGCATGGGGTCGGCTTCGCGCGGACAGGTCTTGGTGCATTCTCCGCAGGCATAGCAGCGCCAGATGTCTTCATCGGTCAGCAGTTCTTTTTCCATGCCGACTTGCGCCATTCGAATCACGCGGCGAGGGAAGCCGGACGAATCCTCCGCCAAAGGGCAGACGGCGGTGCAGTTTCCGCAGTTGAAGCAGGCACTCACATCCAGCGTGCCGCCGGGTCCGTGCTTCTTGATCTTGTCCATCAATGCAACATCGATTGCGTGTGCCATTGCCATCCCTCGTAGTCTGTTTCTAGTGAGCCGCTGCGGTCGTGTCTTCGCTGACGACGAGCGCATACAGGAAGTACTCGCCCGCTTCGCCAGCTTCGACGACTTGTCCATATTTGCGCATCCCCGTCAGGTGCCACAGGGCTTCGTCGCTCGGCATGTTCAAAGCCGCGGCGATCTCGGGAACCGTGGCGGGCTTCTCTGTCAGCATCTGGACGATCGCCTTGCGCGCAGCTTTCAACTGCTTCGCGTACTGCTTCTTTTGCTCGCTGATACCACCCATGCGCTCGCGCATGGTGGCGAGAGCCTGTTTCTGCTGAGCCGTGAGTGTCTTCATTGCCATTGTCGATTTCTCCCTTCACGTGTCTCGGGTCAACCCAGGTGCACCAGTTCCGCTACACCGCATTGTTGGTGAGGAGTGCCGGCGACCAGGCCGTCCACCATCGCGTCGTATTGATCCAGGCGCCAGCCATCGACATCGATGGCGCGGCTCGGGCAGACGGGGACGCAGGCTCCACAACCGGAACAAAGCCCGGCGTTCACCTCGGCGCGTTGCACCTTGCACCCGTCGACTTCAACCTCGACCATCTTCAGCGCGCCTTCGTAGTCGCATTGCGTGACGCAGATCGCGTTGCCGGTGCAGCGCGACGCATCGACGACGGCCACAAAGGGATTCAGCTCCACTACGTCCTTGGCGAACATGGAGGCAGCCTTCACCGCTGCGGCGCCGGCAGCATTCAGGGTCTCCTGAATATTCATCGGTCCCTGCGCCGTGCCGGCAAGCAGCACTCCGCTGACAGCCACCTCGACCGGGCGCAGCTTGGGGTGAACCTCCTGCAGAAAGTGGTCTTCGCCTGTGGACAGCTTGATGCTCTCGACCAGGTCCTCGATGTGACTGGGCATCATACCCACGCCGAGTACCACCATGTCCACCGGGACTTCCAGTTCCTCGCCCCAGGTGAGAGCGTCCTTGACGGTGACCGTCAGTGGAGCAGCCTTTTTGCCGCCAGCGTGCCCGTTGCGTTCCACCTTGATCGGGTCCTCGCCATTGAAGCGGAAGAAGACGACTCCGGCCTTGGAGGCATTGATGTAGTAGTCCTCTTCTCCCCGCCCATAGGTTCGGATGTCACGATGAAAGTCGTAGACACGGACCTTCGGGAAGCGCTCGCGGACAGCAAGTGCCTGCTGCAGAATGGTGCTGCAACAGACGCGCGAGCAGTAGGTGTTCAAGGTGCCGTCGGGTTGCGGCTCGTGGACTCCATCCAGTTGCCGGCTGCCGACGCAATGCAGAAATGCAAGGCTGCGAATGGTGCGACCCTGGTAGACCATGTCCTTGGTGCCTGGGTCGAGGCTTTGAGAAAACTGGATGAACTCCGGCGTCGTCAGCACGCATGGATCCTCGTGATAGAGGAACTCGCCGTCGCGCGGAACGTACGGGCGGAAGCCGGTTGCCATGACGATGGCGCCGACCAGCGCGTCGGTGGAGGCAATTGCGCCTGCGGGCCCGAAGGGTCCCGTGATCACGGTGCGGAAATTTCCGATAAAGCCGTTCACCGACGTGACGTTGCTGTTCAGCAGTACTTCAATGTTCTTGCTCGCCTGCACCTTCTGGATCAGCTCGGTCACAAATTCGCTGGCCATCTTTTCGGATGGATAGACGCGTCCACGTTCATTCAGGCGGCCACCGAGACGATCGGAATTTTCGACGAGCATCACCAAAATGCCGCGGGCCGCCATCTCCACGGCCGCCTTCATGCCGCCAATGCCGCCGCCAATCACCAGCGCCTTGCGATGGTTGGGGAGTTTGATCTGGTCGAGTGGAATGGAGTAGCGCAGCTTGCCGACGGCAGCGGTAATCATATGGATGGCCAGTTGCGTGGCCCCTTCGTGATCGTGCCGGTGCGCCCATGAACCCTGTTCGCGTATATTCACCTGCTCATATAGATAAGGGTTCAGGTTGGCGCGGGAGACCGCCCCGCGGAAGGTCTGCTCATGCAGGGATGGCGAGCACGAGGCCACCACCACGCGATCCAGGTTTTGTTCAAGGATGTCGGAGGTGATGGTCTGCTGACCCGGGTCGGAACAGCAAAAGGTGTTGATCTTGGCCGTCACAACTCCGGGAATCAGGCTGACGACTTGTGCTACCCGCTCGACATCGACGACATCGGAGATGTTGCCGCCGCAGCGGCAAATATACACTCCGACTCTGACCTCCGGCGGCAGGTCGGAGCGTTGCTGTTGGACCCTCTCCAATTGCTGCTTCACGGCAGCATGTTGCTTCATGTAGGTTGCGTCCGCTTCGAGCAGCGCCTCTTCAGGAGTTCCGCATACCACATCGAGGTCTTGTGTGCCCGGCTGTTGGATGGAACCATTTTTGTCGCTCATACGTTTTTCCTCGAGGTTCTACTTCTGTCCTTTGTTCCTTATCCAACCAGGACCGCTGCTTGCATCTGATCCACGGCGATGGACCGCTTCTGATAGAGATATTGGCTGACCTGCATCGCAGCTGCGCCTGCCTCGGCGATGGTGTCCACGATGTCTTTGGGGCCGGCTGCGACACCGGCGACGAAGATGCCCGGAGCCGTCGTGGCGGTTGGCGAAGTCAGCATCGGCGTGGCGACAAAGCCATCCGGCGCCCGCCGCACTGGCGTGGTCCCGGACATATCCCATTCCGGCAGCATGCCCTGCGCAAGCACGACCAGGTCATGACGATGCTGTTGCAGAAAGTTCTCTGCATCTTCCGTCGACTCCACATGCAGCAAGAGATCGCCATCGTCCA